>Ga0070735_10000604_pt1 | contig 37753 bp, 36 predicted proteins | sample Coa_R1_FD_66443 | JGI IMG/M metagenome (GOLD analysis project Ga0070735, IMG submission 66443) | Surface soil microbial communities from Centralia Pennsylvania, which are recovering from an underground coalmine fire - Coalmine... | ecosystem: Environmental > Terrestrial > Soil > Unclassified ... | reverse complement strand
CGCCCGCGTCCCGCACCCTTTAGCGATCCCGAGCCGCGGCCGGCGTTCTCCACTCTCGCTGCCTGCTGCCGCTGGCGTAGTTCCTGCCACTGTTGCGATGTCAGCACGGCACGCATGCGCAGGCTCATCTCCGATACCGATTTGGTCATGTCCGCCCGCGCTTTGGTCAGGCGATCGATCGCCTCCGCACCCCGGCGCTGGTCTACCGAGTCTTCGTTGAAGACCTGATCCAGATCCCTCTCGGCCTTCTGGACCGCACCGCGGACTTCCATCATCCGGCCGCGGTACTCGCGGATGACCGAGTGAATCTCGGCGCGCTGAGCATCGCTCAGGTCCAGCCCGCTGACCATGGGGCTATCCCACCACGGAAAGAACCCACCACGCTGTCCCTGGGCACTCACTACGGGAATCGCCAGAATCAGGAACAGAAACTTCCATCGGCACGTGGTCATTGGGGTCCCTCCTCTAACGACGTTTCCTGAAAGAGAGCGCGAATGGGAGCAACCGCTTTGGGCTCCACGTCCTGTTCCATGGAATATACATCGGTGAACAGCTCCGTATCGGCTTCGGGATTAACGGCCGCGGTCGGCGTCGGTGCTGGATGCGGAACGCGGGGGGATTGCATCATAAACAGCCCGGCCGCCAGGAGCGAAGCGGCGGCGGCCACAGGAACCCATCGCCAGGCGTGCGATCCAGTAGGTTGTTCCAGACGCTCCAGAATCTGCAGCCGCTGTGTGGCCAACCGGCGCCCACTAATTTCCGGCACGACCGCCTCGGCGCGAGCCATCCCTAGCGCGCGGTGCATCGCACTCCACCGTTCGCCGCATTCGGAGCAGCCGGCCAAGTGGCTCTCCGAGTCACCGAGCCCATACAGCAGCCCGATCAGTTCATCGTCGCTTAAATGTGGACGATTCATGTCCGTCCTCCGTACAAATCGTGCAGCTCACGACGCAGTTTCACCACCGCGCGATGCATGTGGGCTTTTACCGTGCCTATGTCCAGGTCTAGAAGGTTGCCAATTTCCTCCAGACTCAAATCGTCGTAGTGCCGCAGAGTGAACGTCGCCCGCTGCCGCGGCGAAAGCTTCCCCAGAGCCGCTTCCAAACGTTCCCGGATCTGAACCGCAAAATACCTGTCCTCCGCCTCCGGGCGAGCTGACGAAGCCAATCTAAGAATTAACTGCTCATCCTGCTGGGACGGCCGCTTGCGCCAGAAGCGCCACCTTTGCGACCGCAGCCGGTCCAAGCAGGTGTTAATCGCGATCCGGGTGAGCCAGCGGGCCGGATCGTCCAAAACCTTGCCATCCTCCTTGCGGAGGGCCTCCTTACGCAGGGCAGTGTACGCCTTCAGAAACACGTCCTGGGTCGCGGAGTCGGCCTCGTCGGTATCCCGTAGAAGCCGCTGGCACAATCCGAATACGCGCCTCTGCTCGGACGCCATCCACGTCGTGAAATCTGCGGTAACGTCCCGGAGTTGTCCGGTCTCGGTCCGCGCGGCCAGTGCAGGCCCTGCCATCAGGCCCATGATACCGTTCAGACGGAGGTTGTGAGCAGAAGGGTTACGGCTGAGCTATATTCCGGAGGCGCAAAGGGCGCGAAGCGCTCGGTTTTACGCAATCAACTATTGAGCCCCGAACCCGGCGTGCGCCGGGATCATGGAGCTGGATCTGGTTGAAGCCGCTGGCCGGGCTATGGTCGAATTATCAAGGAGTTTCGAGATCGGCAAGCGCCCGTCATTTGCTGACATACCAGACGATACGCCGACGGGCAGGCCTACATGCGAACCAGCGGGCAGAGATGCCGCGCCGAAGACCGAAACTTGCTCTTGCAGCCGCTTGAGATCGCTGCCGATTTCGACCACCATTTCGTGTTCCACCCAGTCGGACAGCGGGATATTGCGGAAAAACAGGCGTTCCTGCATGATCATGCTGCGTTTGGCTTCGTCCAGTGACTTGGACTCGCGAACGTAGCTGCGCTCTTCCACCCGGAAATCCTTGAGGAATTCGTCCAGCGCGGCGCGCTTCACGGACTCTTCTGTCGCGCGGATCCGCTCTTCCATCATGACCTTTTGCGAACTGATGGTCGCCTGAGCCTCTGCCAGCGTTTCGCGCTCCTTCGATACGGCGACTTCCAGCTTGGCCTGCATGATATAGAAGGACAAGAGCGCGCTGCCGCCCGCCACGAAGACCGGAAGAAAAAGCCACAGCAAAGCATCGAGATGCATACGGATAACCTGCTGGTCTATCGGCGAGGGGTAGTCAAAAGGTTAGGGGCTTAGGATAAACCCCTTAGAAGCTCTATGGTTATGCGGCTTGCGACCCGTCCAGCTTCTGGCCGCCGGTCAGCTTGCCGACCATTCCCAGGTCGAATCTGGCCAACGCCGAAAGGACTGCTCCCAGCCTGAAGCTGAAGCCGGCCATGCCGCCTTCATATTTCCCGACCAGCGCTGCGGCGCCACTCACACGATCGGCGCGGGCCAGGGGATCGTTCTCGACCGGATCCGGCGCGGGGTAATACGTCGCCCGGACGCCGGGAAATAGACGAATCTGCTTCCCCGCGCGCTTGATCTGCATCGCCAGGTCCGCATCCGCCCAGTAGTGCCCGAAGCGCTGGTCAAAATAGTTCATGCTGCGCACGAAATGCTTCCGGATCAGGATGGCGTCCAGCTCGGGATAGGCGATAGCAATGCTCTCCTGCGAGAGGTCCAAATCGGCCGAAGGAAGGGGCTCGCCACGGGCCGCTGCGTGCAGCTCCGCGCGGGTCGGAATCGGGTGAATGCGCGAAGCGGGCTGCCCCTCCACATTAATTAACAGCGGGCATACAGCGGCGGTGTCAGTCTCGGGTGCTTCGGGATCCGGCTGCAGGCGATCGGCGAGTGCGGTGACGGTTTCGGGTGCCACTTCCACATTTGGGGAAACGAAGAACAGAAGCTCCGCCTTCGCCGTGCGCGTGGCGATGTTCATGGCTCGCGCGGCGCCCAGGTGGTGGGGCAAACGGAGCATGTTGATGGCCGGAAACTGAGTGTCAAGTTCGGTGCTTTCGTCTCTACTGCCGCAATCCACTACCAGGATTTCCAGGCGATCGCGATCGCGGGATAGCTCCAACGCTTGTACCGCCCGTCGCAGCGCCGGGGCCTGATTGTATCCGACCAGGATGGCCGACACCCGCGGAGGTTGCGGCTCCTGTTCCACCCGCTGGGGTTTCTGCGCGGGCTCGATGCTTTCGCCGGTAGGATTAACCTTCGGATTCGCTGGACGTGAGACAGGCAAGCCTCAATTTTAGCTGGTTACAATATTCTTCATGCGACGGATCGTATTCCAAGGATGTCTCGCATTTGTAGTGTGCCTGAGTGCCTTCGCTCAGGATGCAGCCAAGGAACTGGACGTCTCGGGCAAAGACGCCTGGGTAGATACCGGGCTCGATGTACGTCCGGCCGACGTGCTTAGCATCAGCGCGAGCGGCGCCATGAGCGTTCGTAATGGCAAAAACACCTCCTCCGTTACAGCGGATGGGGCGTCGCGCGGCTTTCGCGACCTGCTCAAGTCTTATCCGGTGAACGAAGCCGGCCAAGGCGCCCTTATCGGCCGCGTCGGATCGAGCGATACGGCGACTCCGTTCCTAGTGAGCTCGAACAAAAGCTGGACGTCGCCGCGGGCGGGACGATTGTTCCTGGGCATCAATAAAACCGGCAACGACGCGCCCGATGGCACGTTTCACGTGAAGATCTTATTTACGTCGCGTGGTCCCGAGGTTTCCACTGCACCGAAAGATCCGCTGCCGTCTAAGGTGACCGTCGAAATCGTCGACCGAATCCCGCGAAGAGTAGTCGACGCGCAGGGGAATGCGGGCGATAACACTAATTTTGTAGTGGTAGGTGACGAGCAGAAAATGCTCGCTGCCTTCGAGGCCGCCGGATGGGTGAAGGTGGACAAGGCCAAGGAAGATGCTGTCATCCACGGGCTCTTGTCGGTCCTGAACAAAGAAGCCTACGTGGAATTGCCCATGAGCGAGCTGACTCTATTCGGCCGGGTACAGGATTATGGTCTGGCGCACGCTGAGCCGATTGCTGTGGTCATGCAGAGGCATCATCTGCGGCTCTGGAAAGCTCCGTTCAAAGTCGACGATCAGGAACTTTGGGTAGGCGCCGCGACGCACGATATCGGGTTCGATCGCGATCAGCGAAATAACGGTGTGACGCACAAGATCGATCCCGACGTCGATCTGGAGCGCGAGTTCGTAGGGCAGAGCCTCAACGACACCGGGCTCGTGGCGAGCCTGACGTACGTCGCGCCGTCGCAGGCGTCCAAAGAAGCTCGTACGGCCACTGGCGCGACGTTTCACTCCGATGGCCGGATGCTGGTGATCCAACTTAATTGACAGGTGACAAGATCACCTGTCCCACTGATTTGAGTTAGAATGAAGGTCCCCGATTAGAAGGGGACCAAGAAGTCACAGTTCCAGAGTTAACCATGATCGACGTGACGAAGGGGAGCGGCAACGCTCCCCTTCTCATTTTTGAATCGCGCACAACGCAGCGCGGCCGGATCATTCTTATTATTGGCTGTGTCCCACCGCGCGCTGTGCGCTCCGTACTCTAATCGCGCACAACGCAGCGCGGCCGGATCATCCTCATTATTGGCTGTGGCTCGCCGCGCGCTGTGCGCTCCGGACTCTAACCGCGCACAACGCAGCGCGGCCGGATCATTCTCATTATTGGCTGTGTCCCACCGCGCGCTGTGCGCTCCGGACTTAATCGCGCACAACGCAGCGCGGCCGGATCATTCTCATTATTGGCTGTGTCCCACCGCGCGCTGTGCGCTCCAGCGGATTTCTTGGCGTTATTCCGCCAGGACTTTGTGCACCAGCTGCACCGCCATGGATCCTTCGCCGACGGCAGAAGCCACGCGCTTGATGCTTCCCGCCCGGATATCGCCCACTGCAAACACTCCGGGCAGGCTGGATTCGAGGAGATATGGCGGCCGCCGCAGAGGCCAGCCATTGCTAACGTCACTGCCTGTTTTGATGAACCCGTTCGCGTCAAGTTCGACGCATCCTTTTAGCCATTCGGTGTTGGGATCGGCGCCGGTCATCACGAACACGTGGCGAATTTCGAAGACACCTTCTTCTTCCGTCTTGGTGTTTCGCCAACGGAAGCGTTCCAGGTCTTTACTGCCTTCGAGCGCCTCGATCTGAGTCCAGACCATCAGCGTGATCCGCGGGCTCGCCTCGATCCGGGAAATCAAGTATTGCGACATGGTCTTCGCCAAGCATGGTCCGCGCACCAAGAGGTACACGTGCTTGGCAACATCCGACAGAAAGATAGCGGCCTGGCCCGCCGAGTTTCCGCCGCCCACCACGGCGATCTCTTCTTCACGGCAGAACTCGGCCTCTACCCGCGTGGCACCGTAATAGATTCCGACCCCTTCGAACTGAGCGAGATTGGGCAGATCCAGCCGGCGATATCGTCCCCCGGCGGCCATGATGATGGTCCGGGCACGTGCTAATTTCCCATCGTCCAGTTCCACCGTGTAAGGCGGCCGGGTGCTTTTCAGCGCGGTAGCCGATCGTGCGATGGCGATCCGCGCCCCGAACTTCTCGGCCTGAATAAAGGCGCGACTGGCGAGCTCCTGTCCGGAAATCCCCAACGGGAAGCCAAGGTAGTTTTCGATCCGGGAACTCGCTCCAGCTTGTCCGCCCGGCGCATTCTTCTCGAGAACCTGGACATTCAAGCCCTCCGAGGCTCCATATACCGCCGCCGCCAGCCCGCTGGGCCCCGCTCCGACGACGATCAAATCACATACTTCTCCCTGATCGATTTCGTCGTTTAGCCCGAAGCAGGCGGCCGCTTCGGCGTTGCTTGGATTGCGAAGTGCTTGCTCGCCGCGGCAGATCAGGACCGGGATGTCGGTGACGGGAATTCCGAATTGCTCGAGAATCGTGTGGACGGTGGGGTCGGTCTCGATATCGAGGTAGTGATGAGGATGTCCGTTACGGGTAAGGAACTCCCGCAGCCGCATGGTGTCGCTCGAATGGATGGACCCGATCAGCACGGCATCGCCCACGGAATTGGCGATCAGGAACACGCGGCGCGCTATGAAGGCGTTCAGGAATATCTCACCCAGGGCGGCATCCGTCTGCATGATGTGGCGCAGATTCGCGCGGTTGATTTCCAGCAGCGTGCCGGCCTGATGGGCCTGGATGCGGACCAGGGTTCGGCGGCCTGAGAGCACGTTTACTTCGCCCGTGAACTCGCCGGGGCCGAGAATCCGAAGCGTTGGAGCACCGCCCGCGGAAATATTCAGGACTTCAAGGCTGCCCGTCAAGACGACGAAGATGCCATGCTGCGAATCGCCCTGATTCACAATAACTGCGCCCGCCTCCACAGCCCCTTGCTGGCCAAATGGGGCTAAGCGCGCGATTTGCGCGTCGTCCAATTTGGGGAACATCGAATCCGGCAGTTCGGGTGAATCGGGCACAACGCTACAACTAGATTAGTAGACGCCGCGAACCTTCAGGGCTTCATCGATGATGGCCAACAGCTGTTCGCGGGTGAGTTCGTGCTTTTCGCTCGGCTCAGGCATATCCTCGGCTGCCAGCGGCCACCCCGGCTCGAAACGATTGTACGATTGAACGCCGTAACGGGGGCGCGCGTCGAATAGCTTCTGAATTTCCACGCGCGGCAAAACCTTCGCGCCTCCCAGCAGTTCGGCGACCAGAGCGATCCGGGCGAAGTGCTCGACGGTATCCATGCGGAAGAACGCCCGCATCAGGTCCGGCCCGTAAGCCACCGCGCCGTGATTCGCCAGAAGCATGGCATCGTACTTGGGGATGTAGGGCAGCATGCCTTCCGCGAACGCCGGAGTGCCCGGCAATCCATACTCCGCAAGAGGCACCGACCCCAGGCAGATGATGACCTCCGGCAGTGTGCCCAGATTCAGGGCCTTCCCCGCTACTGCGAAACCCGTAGCCGTGGCAGGATGCGCATGCACCACCGCGTTCACGTCGGGGCGCTCCCGGTAGATGGTCAGGTGCATGCCGATCTCGGTGGTGACCTCGAGCGGCCCGGAAACCTTGTTGCCGGCCATATCCACCACCGCCAGCTCTTCGGACTTCAGCATGCCCTTGCTGACGCTACGAGGAGTAGCCAACAAGTGTCCGTCATCGAGACGAACGGTGATATTTCCGTCGTTGGCCGCGATCCAGCCTTTGTCGAACATCAGCCGGCCGACGCGGACGATCTCCTCGCGGTGCTCTTGTTCGCTTCTCGGCATGCAATAAACTCGCGCCATTGATTCTAGCAGCTTGTGGAGTCTGCCAGTTTGCGGCCCTGGCTCCCGTACAATTGAAGGCGGAGTACCCAAAATTGGATAAGCGCCGCATGTGCCCGAATTGCCGGGCGTTCATCACCTCAGACGACAAGGTTTGCCCCTATTGCCAGGCGCAGGTGGGCGAGCGAGCGATCGACCGCAGGGCGCCCTCGGGAGGCCTGATTCCACCTGAGCGTTACGTGACCATGCTGATCCTGCTGATCAACACGGGGCTCTATCTGGCGACGATCTTGCGGACCCAGCAGCAGGGCGGCGGTGGGTTCGGGGACCCCAGTATGCAGACGCTGGTGGACTTCGGCGCCAAATATGCACCCTACATTTTTTACCGCGGCGAATGGTGGCGACTGATCACCGCAGGCTACCTGCATGGAGGCTTGCTTCACATCGGGATGAACCTGTGGGTGCTGTTCGACCTGGGCCCTCAGGTGAACCAGGCCTTCGGAACGGCCCGCTTCCTGACCATTTATACGGTCTCCTCGGTGACGGGATATTTGGCTAGCCTGTACTGGTCTCCGGCGGTTTCGATCGGTGCGTCGGCGGGGCTGGTCGGACTGATCGGCGCCATGATCGTGCTGGGCACGCTCCACCGTTCCGCGCTGGGCGCGGCACTCCGCCGGCAATACATCCAGTGGATGATCTACCTGGTGATCTTTGGCTTGGTAATCCCGAACGTAGACAATGCCGCTCACTTCGGCGGGTTCGCGGGAGGATTCGTGGTGGCTTACTTGGCGGGAACGCCCAGCTTCTCCGGGGCCAGGGAAAACCTCTGGCGCGTGGCCGCGGGCTTATCGCTGGCCGCGACCGCGTGGGCGTTCGTCGAGATGTTCATGCACCTGACCTCGGCGACGACTTAGAGGGGTGTCAATTATCCCCGGCGGTTTCCAAAACCATCTGCCATAGCAGCTCCGCGCCGCTCTCGATGTTCTGGGTGGAGATTCTTTCGTCGTTGCCGTGCTCGCGGCTCTCGCCGCTCTCGCGCAGGAAAACCGGAACTCCATAGACGGCCACGCCGTGGGCTCGCAGAAAGCTGCCGTCGGTGGCGCCGCGCGACATGAACGGCACAACCGTGGATTGGCGCGGATACACCAGCCCGATGGCCCGCTCCAGCGAATGATACGCCGCGCTGGTGCGGGGGCTCGATTCGGTAACGGGCAATTGGGGACCAGCAACCAGGGTGATTTCCACGGCCGGATCCGCCACAATCTGCCGGAACCGCGCCAGGACCTCCTCAGTCGTTTCGTTCGGCAAACGGCGGACATCCACTTGTGCTTCCGCAGTGCTGGGGATGCTGTTGATCTTGATCCCGGCGTTCAGCATGGTCGGCGTAACGGTCGTGCGCAGTGTCGCATCCAGCTCCGGATCGTGCGTGCGAATCTGGCCGGCGGCGGCCTGGATGGTGGCAGGGTTGTCCAGGCGCGCGACCAGCTGTGGCAGCCAGTCGTACTCTGGAAAAGCCGAAAGCTCGCGCAGATAACGGCGCGTGGTCGGCGTCAGCCGGACTGGCTGATCGGCGTCTGACAGTTTTACCAGAGCGCGTGACAGCCGCAGCACGGCATTGTCGGACCGCGGGAGCGATCCATGACCCGCCGGACCCTTGGCGGTCAACACCACACGCGTGGGAATTTTTTCAGCGGTTTGAACCAGGAACACGCGGGTTCCGTTCTTGGATTCCCATACCGATCCGCCTTCGTTGAACGCGAACTCAGCATCGATTTTAGGCCAGGCATGCTGGATCAGCCACTGGATTCCCGACGACCCGGCTTCTTCGTCGGCCTCCGAGAGCAGAATCAGGTCGCGGCTCAGCTTGATGTTGCGGCGCTTAATCTCCACCATCACCGCCAACTCCGCGGCGAGAAGCGATTTTGTATCCAGAGCGCCGCGGCCGTACAGATACTCATCCCGGACCTCGCCCTTGAAAGGATCCACGGTCCACTGCTTGCGTTCGGCCGGGACCACATCACTATGGGCCATCAACAGCAGCGGCTTGTTCTTGCCGGTTCCCTTAATCCGCGCGACCAGATTCAAACGCTTCGGATCGTCGCCCAGCAGCTCGGTGGGGATGCCGCTCATATCGGCAACTTGTTTCACATAAGTCGCGACTCTGGATTCGTTGCCCGGTGGATTGGAAGTATCCAGACGAATGAGATCGCCCAGATACTGGCGCGTCCGCATGCCCAGGGAACGGTTATCATCGCCCGCAGCGTGTGCAACGAACGCAGCAGCCATCGCCGACAAGGCGAACAATGCGGGAAACATTCGCATTTGTTCCTGATCTTAGCACGCAAACATGAATCTCACTCATGTATGCTATTTCGCAAAGGGTATCCTTAAATTATGGCTAGCAGAAGCGTTAACAAAGTCACTCTCATCGGGCATCTCGGACGGGACGCCGAGACTGCTTACACCGCCTCGCAGACGGCGGTCACGAAGTTTTCTGTCGCTACTAATCGCCGCTGGAAAGATCAGGCGAGCGGCGAATGGAAGGAAGAAACCAACTGGACCAACGTGGTCCTGTGGCGCGGGGAAAACGTCGCGCCGTATCTGACCAAGGGCAAACAGATTTACGTCGAGGGCCGTTTGCAGACCCGCAGCTACGACGATAAGGACGGCAAGAAAGTGTGGACCACCGAGGTGGTTGCCGAGGATGTGATCCTGCTCGGTGGACGCGGCGAAGGCGGCGGTCCGGATGAAATGTCGCAGGAGCCGCGCGGCGAAACTCGTAGCGCACCGCGCTCGCGTCAGGCTGCGGCGCCGGCCGCCCGCTCTGCTCCACCGTCGCCTGAAGGCATCGGCGACGACGACGTTCCGTTTTAACGAAGCCCCGTTCTAAGACTTCTCGTCAGCCGAAGGCCCGTACATTCCGGGCACCGCTACGTCGAGCAAGCGCAGATAGACACTCAGTTGACCGCGATGATGAATCATGTGGTGCATAAACCACTTCAGCGCGGCGCTTCGCGTCTTCGTGACGCCCGGACTAACCATGATGGTTCCAGCCAGATGGTCCTCATTCGTTCCCGCGAGAGCTTCACGGGCGGCAGCGACTCTTCTATCGAAGGCCTCGAGTAGTGCCAAGCTGGTCGCGGCCTCGGCTGGCTTGCCATGCTGCCCGGTGATCACGAAGGCTACACCAACCGGTAGCGCGGCGACATGGTTCGCCAGCTTCCCCAGCGGGAATGATTTTTCGTGGGGCTTCCAGGCGAACTTGTTTTCCGGCACACGTTCCAGCATCTTGCGGGTGTGCGCCATTTCCTGATCGAACTCAGCGAGTGACGTTTCCATAGTCCAACTCGACCTACTAAAGCCTAACCTCAAAGTCTAAGGATAAACTGTGGGCAGGTTGAAATCCTGCCCACAAGCATTCTGAGCCGCTACCTCCGCTGGGCGATAATCAGCAGCCGACCCGTTCCAAGTTGGAAGGGCTCGCCCGTCACGCTCCCTTGAAACGAGAGCGCTTCCAACCCAGCCGCGTCTAGCATTCGGCGAAGTTCGGCGCTGGTGAAAACATAACTGGCCGTCGGACGCGTTTCGATTGTGCTGCCGCGGACGAACGTGTAGTCGATATGCAGGCAGCTTTCCCAAGGGTCGTAGCGATTCTCACTAAGGATCATGAGATCGCCGAAGCGGTGCCAACGTTTTTGAACGAGGGTTGGCAGAATCGACTCCGCGGTCATGCTGGTGTCGATCACCAGCTTCGCCGCGGGTTTCAGCGCTCCGGCGAGTGAGGACAAGAGTGCGTTCACTCCGGTGTGATCCAAGTATCCGAAGCTGTTGCCGAAACAGAACGCGCCGTCAAAGGTGGACGGTTCCAGCTCCAGCTCGCGCATATCGCCAAGCCGCCAATCGGCATCGAGCTCCGCCCGCGCGGCGGCTAGAAACTCGTCCGACAGATCGATGCCGGTTACTCGATACCCGCGTCGCGCGAGTCCGATCGAGTACCGTCCGTTACCGCACGGTACATCCAGCAGCCGCGCACCGGGGTTAACTTCAAGTGCTTTCTCCAGAAAATCGACATCCGCCAGAGTGAGGGCCGGGGTCATGGCGCGCGTCCAGAAATCGACCGCGGGGCCCTGAAAAAAAGTTTCAAACCACTCGGGCTTCAATTGAGATTTCAAGCAAGATTCTCCTGTGACCTTGGGTGGAAGGGGAAGGGCCGCGTCGAACTATCGGACGGCGAACTCAGTCACAGGCAACGAAATCAGTATATCTGGCTTTTCAAGATCAGGCCGATCCGAACTTTTGGCCCCAGGTCTTGAACTCTTCGAAGCCCGCCTCGGTCAGGTTCTTCAACTCGGCAATGTGGCTCCGATCCACGCTTGTGAAGTTGAAGCAGGATTTCCCTTGCATGCGCTTCTTGAGCTCGGGAGAAATTGTCGCCTGGAGCTTCGGGTTCATGTAGAGCGGCATCAGGTGATAGCTGACGTACGCCTTGCCGATCTTGACGCCGCCAAACTGGAAATGCTGTCCTTTGCGCAGCGCCGTTTTGGTCTCCAGATAATATTCTCCCGGCTTATCCACTTGGATCGCCAGATGCCCTGCGTACTTCTCGATCAGCGGCTTGAGCGCGTCGAATATGTCCCGGAAGGATTCCTTATCGGCCATTAGGGTCTGACGGATGCCGCGCCGAGTATATGTCGCGTGACACGGTCCTGGACGAACAGCACTAGTTTCAGATTTGCGCGATCCCAATCCTGCCGCAGGTTGAGCTGTGCCACGCCTGAATATTCGCCGGGGCGCCTTGGATCCAGCCGGCCCAGGCTCGTGAGCGTGCGGACCACTGCCGCATGGTGCAATTCTCGCCCCCCATTTTCCCCACCCAACACGGGAGTCACGAGTCTGCTTTCGGTCACGCCCAGCAGGATTTCTGCCTCATGACTCCCAGGCGGCAGTTTGGACACGCTGAAAGAAACCGTCTGCGCGGATGCCATCGCAAGAGCTACTTGAGCTTGCGGATCCTTTGCAGCCTTGATGATGGCCTCTTGAACCGCTCGGGCATCGGATCCCAGCACTTCTTTTTGACCATTCACGACCATCTCAGGCGTGTAGACGCTTTCGAGATGAAACGCTCTTCCGTAGTCCTGTTGGCGCGCCGAGAACAGCGGCGAAGAAAACCGGTCTTTCCAGCCTAGCTGGTCCCAATAATCGACATGCTCGCCGAGCGCGATGATCTCAACGCCCGGCGGTGGGGAAATCGGCGCCTGCTTTCCACGGACTACTGAGGGGTTCCGAGGCGACTCGAGCCGCGACAACACCTGGTCGGCCGGCGGACAACTGGAGCATCCTTCCGAGGTGAACAGTTCGACAACCACCGTTTGCGCCGGTGCCACACGGATCACAGCCGTGCCAAGCAAGCCGAAAATCAGGATTCGGGCCGTCACTGCAACTATTCTGACGCTTTCCGTCACATAAGTGTGGACGCAATGGTAGGGTTAATTCTTGGAAAAGTTTTTTGGGAACCCGGCTGCCGCCGCCGCCCTCAGCGACATGATCCGGCGGGAGCGAATTCCGCAGACGCTGCTGCTGTCGGGTCCGGAGGGTGTCGGCAAGGCCACGCTGGCGCGGCGATTCGCCGCGGAACTCCTGCAATACGATCCCGCCAAGATCGACCAGGACGACCTGAGTCTGGAATCCAATGCCACGCTGATCGCCGACCGCGAGAAATGGACCGCCGATAAGCGCAACGAAGACCCGCTGGTGTTCGGCTCGCATCCGGATTTCCTAACGTTTCCTCCGGATGGCCCGCTGCGGCAAATTACCATCCAGCAGATGCGGTCGCTGAAGGAGCGCGCATCGCTCAAGCCGCTAAAAGGCTCGTGGCGCGTGTTTCTGATCGATGGGATCGACCGTGCGAATCCGCAAGCCGCCAACTCGCTGCTGAAGACTCTGGAGGAGCCGCCGCCGCACCTGATCCTGATCCTGACGGCGCGAAATCCCTACGATCTGCTGCCCACGATTCGTTCGCGCTCGGTTCCGTTCCAGTTCGGCCGCCTTCAGGAAGGTGACATGCGGGCTTTCATTAAGGCTCGGGGTCTGGACGAGCCTGAGCGACGTCTGGCGCTGGCTGAGGGCGCGCCTGGCCTGGCCGTCTCGATCGATCTCGAAGCGTACGATCGCCGCCGTACGGCCATGCTCGCCCTGCTCAAGGTCGCGGGCGGCCTGTCCGGGTTCGATTCGTGGCCTAAGCATGCCGATTCCGTCGCCGCGCGGCGCACCGAGAAGCTCGAATCTTACCTGGAGGTGCTGTATTCGCTGTTGGAGGACACCGTCCTCCTGGTCCACGCCTCGCATAAAGCCTTACGCAATAATGACATACGCGGCGACCTGGAGGCTCTGGCCAGGCGGGTCGACTTCGAATGGCTTCGCCGCGCCATCGGGCGGGTCGACGAGATGGTGGAACTGGGGCGGCGCAACATCCAGAAGTCGATTGCATTCGATGCATTTGCAGCAAGTTTGCGCTCCCACTAGCGCTGTGTTATCCATGAAGGAAAGACTCAGCAGGCCCCAAACCCCGCTAGTTCGCCTCTGATCGAAGGAGCCCGCAAGTGGAACCCGGTAACCGGCGCCTGATCCGGCCGCCTTTAAATGAGATGAAAGATACCAGAGTCCCCCGCAAAGAAGCGCCCCCCAAGAAGGCTACCCCGCCGGACCAGACCAATGCGGAAAACTTCTATTATCTGAAGCAGATGCAATCCAAAACTCAGATGACTATCGTGCTCAAGGACGGGGAGACGCTTAAGGGCGTCATTGAGTGGTACGACAAGGGTTGCCTCAAGGTGAATCGCGACGGCGAGCCGAATCTGCTGATCTTCAAATCCAACATCAAGTACATGTACAAGGCGTAAATGTTTATATCCGTATGCGCGTTGCGGTCGCTCGTTAGTGGCGAATTCGGAAGCTGCAGGAGTCGTTAGCGATGGTCCGCTCATTTTCTTGACGTAAATGTATGTCTGAGACGAAGAGCCTATTCCTGGCACTCCTTCTTAGCGGCAGCATCATCGCTCTAATAGAGTACTTACCTTCCTACTCAACCAACGAGACGGATAACCTCGACGCATTGATGGGGCAGGGCTTTGCCAAGGGGATTCTTTCAGCCGACCGCTGCAAAATCTGTGGGCAGCCCGCGCTGTATGCCGTCTACAGGAAGGTCGGGAACGCTTCACCTCAATTGGATGGGGTTTACTGCAGCCGTCATGCCGAAGAACGAGCGGAGCAATTGAGAGGACCGAACGTGACCAAGTGGACCATGTATTTCGTGCTCGCTTGTTTCATGGTTCCGGCTTTTACCAAGTCTCTCCGCCGCGGCACGTTCTGGCGCTCAAAAGGTTCCACTTGACTGTAATACGCCCATCGCTGACATTTGGCAGGTCGAGCGATGGATCCTCTGCGACGGCGTTTTGATACCCGCTGCTCTTGGTAATTCCCTCCGAGGCTCAAACCGACGCGCTACGTGCCCGCCGGCGCAGATAGTATCGAGAAACGCCCGAGCCTGCGCCTTAGCGGGGCCGAATGATCCCATGAAACTCGCAGCGCGGCTTCGTGTACCTCGCGCCTCGTCGATTGCACTACAATACGCTCCAGGACAAACCAAAATGCGAAACTCGATTCTGTTCACCGCCGCGCTTGCCTTTTGCGCGGGTTCTTTGCGGGCGCAGCTCGCGCAGCCACCCGCCGGAGTAACGGAGGGAGCGGTCGCGACAGTGACGAACCGTTGCCCGGCGAATCCCGAACTCGGCGGCCTCGACGCCACGCCTTCTTGGTCCGGATGGGGCGGAGCAGGCAACGCCCGCTTCCAAACGAAAGCTGCTTCCGGCTTAGCCGCGGCCGATGTACCTAAGCTAAAGCTCAAGTGGGCCTTTGGACTTCCCGACGGCAAGAGCATGTATTCACAGCCGTCCGTGGCCTTCGGCAGGGTCTTCGTGGGGAATGACAACGGTGTGGTGTATTCCCTGGACGCCAAGTCGGGCTGTGTTTATTGGGCCTACCAAGCCGATATGTTTGGCCGATTCGCGCCCATCGCCGCTCCGATCTCCGGCTACCCGGGAACCCGGTATGCGATCTACTTTGTCACCCGCGCCACCAACGCCTACGCGCTCGATGCGCATAGTGGCAAGCTGCTCTGGAAATCGCAGGTCCGAACCGGACTGAATAACTTGAGTGCAACCGCGGCCTTTTATGACGGACGACTTTATGTTCCGATGTCCGGTACCGAGACGCTGGTCGGAGGGGATCTGAACTACGAGTGCTGCCAGTCCCGCGGTACTGTGGCTGCGCTTGATGCCAACACAGGCAAAGTGCTGTGGCGGACGCAGAGCGTTCAGGAGCCGCTGCGCCAGCTTGGCGAAAACACAAACGGGAAACAACGCTGGGGACCCGCGGGCGCTTCGGTGTGGAACACGCCTACCGTCGATGCTAAGCGCGGTCTGATCTACGTCGGCACAGGCAACAGCTTCGGACGCATTGCGTCAGCGAACAGCGATTCCATCCTGGCCCTTCGCATGGCAGATGGCGCAATCGTGTGGCACCACCAGGAATTCGAACATGATGCGTTCATGGCTCGTTGCCAAGCCACCAACCCTGCCGGCGGAAACTGCCCCGATACGCTTGGACCGGACTACGACTTCGGCGGTTCGTCCGCTATTCTGCAAACCGTCAACGGCAAAGATATCCTGCTGGCTGCGGGAAAAGGCGGCGTGGCGATCGCGCTGGATCCCGACAACAAAGGCGAGCTCCTATGGCGGACCCAGTTGTGGGAGGCCAAGGCCCCGTCGGCTTCCGGCTTGGTCGTCTGGGGCGGTGCGGCCGACGGCAGCCGCGTATACTACCCGCTGCAGCAGCCTGGCGGCGGCCTGAAGGCGCTCGACATTAAGACCGGCAAGGTGGATTGGAACGCCGCCATCAATGCGGACCAGCGCGGACAGGCGGGTCCGGCCAGCGCAATCCCGGGGGTGGTCTTCACCGGCGGATGGGATGGAATCCTGCGCGCCGTGGATTCCGCAGGCAAGGTGATCTGGACGTTCAACGCCGTGCGGGACTTCGACACCGTCAACGGCGTTGCTGCCAAAGGCGGGTCGTTCGGTTCCGCGGGGCCCGTGATCGTCGGCGGCATGGTCTTTGCCGCGTCCGGTTACCCAGGCACTCTACGAGGCACACCGGGTAATGTCCTGCTCGCGTTCGGAACGGAGTAAGAGTACTACCACACTGTCATCGCGATAGTTCGCGGAAGGCAGCTTCCGCTGGACCGTGCCGTGCGCTTTTACTCCCCCCGGCGGGAGTCCGGAGACGTACCGGCGACCTCCACTGATACGTAGGCCTTGCACCACAGTGTCTAGAATGTTGGCGCTTGGCCGATTCGGCCCTCCAATGGAAGAGCGCACGAATTCCTTGGCTTGAGGTTAATCCGGGTATGCCGGCAAACTGCCGGGCGCAGCTTGAAGTTGTTGAACGCGTAGTGCCTAGGATGCACGGAAATGGTGTGACGCTTTTCCCGGAGTGGTCGACTGTGCTCGGGGTCTTGGTACGTTCGGGATTCCAGACGTTTCAGTTCTCAGATGGCATCCGTTCCACATGGTCAATCACGAGAATGGTGGCCGGGACTTTTTCCGATTCCAGTCGAAGTCCTACTTGTTGCTGAAGCGCGGTAAAGAGGGACGGTTTTGCACTATCGTCGGCTGGCGCGGCATCTAGTGGCAGGACGCCGCGTCCCGTCAGGTTCATCCCCGCGGGGCTGAATTCAAGATGAATGTCGAAGGAGCCCACGATTTCGGTTTTATCGAGCACGGGTTTGCCTACAACCATTGATAACGTGTTTGCCAATTGCACCATCGATATCTTCCTCGCGTCCAATGAAGACGGGCCCGTGAAGAACGTCCCGCAAGTGACCGCATTCGATTTTCCCGGATCGCGCGGGACTGCGCGTTCCACGCAATTCTGCGTGTTTGCTTCGGTGAGCTTGGGTCCCCCTTTCGCCGTGACCAGCACAAACCCGTTACGTTCTTTCGTCTCTCGACGAGCGGCGAGCTTGAAGCGATCCGCAAGCAACGCCTGCACCATCAGCCTGTATTCGTCGAGGTTAAGGTTTGCTTGTGCGGCCTTAGCTGTAACGTCGTACTTGTCCGAAGCGATCCAATCGGAATCCCCCGCGATGTCGGAACCTTGTACGTTGAACGCATACGAAATCAACACCTTCAGGCTCACATTGGCTACGGCAAATTGGCCGTTGAAGGGAGGAGGAAACCTCATCGAGTCGGTTGCGGAGATATTGCGCCTGACGGTGGCTACCTCGAACTCAACTCGTTCTCCGGCCGCGACGGCATCCTGTGCTCTAAGACCTGCACCGATGACGGTTGAGAAAAGGATGATCGTCCCGGTCAGCGACTTGAGTTGCATGTCTTCAATACCGCTGTTCCGGCCAACGGTTACGTTGGGCGCGCAAGCAGGGACATTGCCGATAATCTTGGCTCCGGTGGAGAGTTTCCTATTCTCCCTTACTTTTTCAAGTCCGCTTGCCAGTTGAGGACGACGGTAATCGGCGTAGGGGTTGTTTGCGTGCCTTCGTTCGGCGTAGTGAGCATCAGGAGGCGCTTGCCGTCGCCGGTTACATCCCATCCATTGTTGCCTTTTCTGAACAACTGCTTGGGGGTCCCCATCTGAAACCCGGTGCTGCTGCCGTTCACATCCACCGACATGATCGCGAAGTCGAAGTTGAAGATGATTTCCTTGCCGTCGGCTCGCCAAGAGGGGTTCGTTCCGCCATCTTTAGATATCTGCCATTTGCCCTCGCCGAGCGACGGACCCGAGGCTCCGGATGCCACAAAAGGCCGCACATAGATTTCATTCCGGCCGGACTCGTTGGACACATATGCCACCCAGCGCCCATCCGGCGAAAAGGCCCCCAGTCCCTCGTTGAAATCGGTTGTCAGCAGGGGCACCGCTTTGCGATCGCCTTCCAAAGACAGCACCCACAGGTCGGCTCCGGTTTTTGGCGCGTTTGTCAGGGTGTAGAGCAAGAACCGACCGTCGTGGGACCAACTTGTCGGTCCAATGATTTCGCCCGGTCTCTTCAGCAGTTCCTTTTCTTCGCCGGCTCCGCTTGAGGATTTCTCGTAGAACGTGTCAAACGAGTCGCCAGCCGTAAACGCAATACGGCTGCCATCTGGAGACCATACCGGGTACGAACCTAAAGTTTGGCGGAAGGTAAGGCGAGTGCGGACACCTCGCGCAAAATCCAGCAGCCAAATGTCGCCCCGCGTCTGCTGAGCAGCGTCCCGTTCCGCGGCGCGCGTCCCATCCGGCGACAACCTTACACCGGAGTCGCCGGTGGGTTCCCCGAACGTGCCTGTCGCCTTCCCCTCGCGGTCGAACCAAATGTGCAGGAGGCCGGTCGTTACGGCGGCCCCCGTGCGATACGCCAAGACGCCGGTTGGGGACACGCCAAAGAATCCAGCCGACAACTCCGCTCCGACGTGTTCCGCGACCGGAACTGGCTCGCCTCGCAGTTGGAGCTTGGCGGCATCGAACGGTTGCGCCATCAACGTGCCCTCGCGAAGGAAGAATATATTCCCGTCCACATAGGGAGCACCCAGTCTCGTGGTTAGAAGGCGTTCCTTGGATTGTTCGGCCGGCTTCGCGTCCAATGAGCCGACATAGACTCCGGATACCTCGGGCGATCCCGAAATCGTGTACACGAAATGCTTCCCGTCCGGCAAAAACGTGGGGATCAGGTGGTAGGTTTCGCCGCGCTTCGAGTCGATGACCGTAACGTCCGTGGGTATCCCGCCGGCGGCCGAAACGCGACGCAGCGGCCCGTTGGGTTTGCCCCCGAATAAGATCATGTTGTCCTTGCTCCAGGCGCCCGTACCCACCGCGGTTGGCGACGAACACAGGGTTTGTGGGGGCCCGCCGGCGACTTCGATTTTCTTGAGTTCACTGCCCACCGAAAACCCAAGAAACCGGCTGTCCGGAGACCAGAACGGTGACGATGAGCCCTCCGTGCCGGGCAGTTGCCGCCACTGGAGGGTATCCAGGTCGCGAATCCACAGGCCGGCCTTGTCACCCGTGGCGTTAAAAACCAGCTTGTGGCCGTCCGGAGAAACCGAGACGTACTGGCTGAACTGCACGCCCTCCGGCAGCGTAACTTCGAAGCGCGTCGCTCGAGTGGGTGCCGACGGCTTCCACCATAGCAGCGCGGCACCGGCAGCAAGGATCACGAGTAACGCCCCGGCCAGTGCGGGCCATAGCCATTTTTTTCGCGAACGAGCTTGCACCGGGATCGGAACGCTGGTGCTGGCACTGGACAGGCTGTGGGGCGACGCATCCAGATCGATCAGTTCCAGCGTCGGCTTCAGATCCCGCGCGGAGTGCCAGCGATCGTCCGGCTTCTTCTCCAGGCACTTCCTCACCACGCGCTCCAGCTGTCGCGGCACCGCAGGTTGCCATTGACTGATCGGCGGCGGCTGATCTTTGAGCAACGCAGCCAACACGGCGGCCTGCGTGTCGCCGGTGAAAGGACGTTGGCCGGTGAGCATTTCGTACAGCACGACGCCGAAAGAAAAGATGTCGCTCCGCTCGTCGGTTTCCTTGCCTTCCACCTGCTCGGGCGACATGTAGTACAACGTTCCGAGGACGGCACCCGCTCGGGTGATCGGCTCCGTGACGGTTTGGATGTTGGCGGCGGATTCGCTGCTTATCTTCTCGGCGCTGACCTTCGCCAGGCCGAAATCGAGAACCTTGACCCCATTCTTGGTGATGATGATGTTACCGGGTTTAAGATCGCGGTGAATCACGCCTTTGGCATGCGCGGCGGCCAGGGCGTCGACGATCTGTACGGCATAGGTCAAGGCCTTGTCGAGCGGCAGCGGGCCCCGCTCGATGATCTTCGAGAGCGTCTCGCCCTCGATATACTCCATCACCAAGTAATTCGGACCGACATCGTGCAACGTGCAAATGTTGGGATGATTGAGCGTCGAGATGGCGTGCGCCTCGCGCTCAAAACGATCGTTGAATTCGCGCGAGGAAACCTTGATCGCGACGGACCGGCCAAGCCGCGTGTCGGTGCCGAGGTAGACCTCGCCCATGCCCCCCTTGCCGATCATCGACAAAATCTTGTAGTGACCTAGTTGTTCGCCGGAAGACAGGGGCATAGGGATGGCAACGATTCTATCCCACTCAAGCTTGCCGTGGAGCGGATAGCGCCTGGATGAGGCATACGGCAGCTATCTTTGTGAGTGCGTGAGGCGGCGAAGCGGCATCTCCGGATAATCCGGCGTTATGCGTGCGCGCTCAGCGTCCGCTGGCGAAGATAGCTTTCGAGAAACGCGCGTGCCTGCTGCACCAGAACATCGCTGATGACCGATCCATCCAGACGGGCGTCGGCGACCGAATATTCAAGCGTGCCGTGCTCGACCGGAGCGTGGTCCTTCTCGACGACGTAAACTACCAACAGCCTGTTGGGCATGTCGTCGGTTACCGAGAATCGCACGGCGTCCGGGGCGCTGCCGCCCGGAAAGCGATCGCAGCGGGTCCGCGCGTAACCGAAGTTGCAGCATTCTTCCTGATGGTCATCGTGACGGCCTTCGGTGAGATCAGATGCGGACGCGTGGCAGGTTCCGCTAAACAGATCTCCTAACGGGTAGCGGGGCGGTAGGACCCAGTCAGTGTTTTCCAGACGTCGAGAAGGTGCGAAGAAAGGGCACGCCACGGCAACTACCTAGTAGGCTGTATCCTAACAGATTGGAGAATCCGCGCCTGGAAACGTTACGGCGGCTGCTGGCCGACAATCCCGCCAATACCTTCGCGCGTTATGGCCTGGCGATGGAACACGTCCGCTCCGGCGACCTGAATGGCGCGGTTCAGGAGTTCGAGGCCGTTCTGGTAACCGATCCCAAATACTCCGCTGCGTATTACCATGGCGGGCAGGCCCTCGAAAAGCTGGGCGAACTGGATCGAGCCCGCGATTTGTACCGCCGGGGGATCGCCGCGACGCGCGATCCACACGCGTTGAGCGAGCTCCAGGCTGCCCTGGATATACTGGGAGACTAAGAGGTTTTGTTGCGCCGCTTTGCGCATTTTTTGTCGATCTTGTTGCTGACGGCTGCCGTCGCTTCGCCGCAAAAGCGGCCCGCCAAACGCGCCACCCCTCCGCCTCAGCACGAAGAGCCGCCGCCACCGGAACCTTACAACCAGCTCGATTCGAATGAGACGCTGTTCTACGTTCTGGCCGCGATCAATGCCGCGGGTTACGATGAACAGGCCGATTCTTCCACCAATAGTCCACTACGCGCCAGAGTGCGCGAGTATCTGGCCAAGCAGAATCTGAAAAGTTTAACGCCGCTGCGTCGGTATGTGCGGGATCATAAACCGAGGAGTCCCGGCGCGGAACTCGGCCAGTACGTTTCTTTCGCGCTGGTCAATAAGGGCAAGCCCGATTTCACGCCGGCCAATCCGGATCTGCCGCAGCCGGCCGACGCGGACACGCTCTACGATTTTCCACCCGTGCTCGCCGCGTTCTATCAGGAAGCCAAGCTGGGAGTCCTGTGGCAGCAAGCCAAGCCCGATTATGACCGCGCCATCGCGCAGATCCAACCACCCATCATCTTTGCGGTCCAGCAGGTAAACTCCTACCTGCGTTTTGTCGACACCGGTTTCCGGCGCGGGCGTTTTCAGATTCTGGTCGACTTGATGGGTGCGCCCAATCAGGTCCAGTTTCGCAACTACATAGACGACTACTTCATCGTGGTTACGCCGGCCGTGGAGCAGCCCGTTTTCGACATCCGGCACGCCTATCTGCGGTATCAAGTGGATCCGCTGGGTGCGCGGTTCGCCGAAGACCTCCAGAAGAAAGCCAAACTGGGCGAGCATGCCTATGACTCGCCCCTCCTAGGCGAACAGTTTCGGATCGATTTCGTGCGGCTGGCCACGGAGTGTTTCATCAAGGCGGTGGAAAGCCGTCTCGACCATCAGCCAGCACTGGCGGATCAAGCTGCGCGCGAAGGTTTCGTTCTGGCGCCGATCTTCGCGGAACTGCTGCAGCAATACGAGCGCCAGGAAGTCGCCATGCGGCTGTACTTCCCCGATATGGTCAACCAAATCGATGTTAAGAAGGCCCAGCAACAGATCGCGCGGATCGATTTCCTGAAGGAGCGGCCCGTTCGTACCTACCGGGTTACATCGGAAGTCAAGCCGCCTGAGCTGAACGGCGCAGCCAAGACTCTAGACGACGCCGAGCAGTTGTTCCTGGATCGCGAAAAGTCGCCCGGTAACGCCTCCAAGGCCAAGGAATTGTTCCTGCAAGCGATGCAGGAAACCGATCAGCAACCGATGCATGCCAAAGCGTATTATGGTTTGGCGCGGATCGCTTTGTTGGAACGCGACCCGCCGACGGCCGACCGGTTTTTCCGGAAAGTATTGGAGCTGGAACCGGATCCTGCCACCAGGGCTTGGGCCTTGGTGTATATCGGCAAGCTGTCCGATTCGCAGGGCGAAAAGGATCCAGCCCAGGAGAGTTACAAAGCTGCGCTCGCGGTTCAAGGTATCTCGGACCTGGCGCGGCAGGAGGCGCAAAGGGGCCTGACCGGCGCCTTCGCAAGGAATCCTAAATCAAAGGAGCAGGAGTGATGAAAAAGGCTTTTACCCCGATGGCGCTAACGGTGGCGCTGCTGGCCATGGAAACTCTGACGCTGACTGCACAGCCGAAACCGCCGGCCCCGGATGAATTGAAGGCGTTGCAGGAGATTTCCAATTCCAAAACCGTGGACGCCCGGGTAGCCGCGGTAGACAGTTTCGCGAAGAGCTTCCCCAAGAGCGAATACCTGAATTTCGCGCTCACCGCGGCCGCCGACGCGTATGAAGCAAGCGGGAACTCAACCAAGGCCATTCTCTACTACCAGCGGGCGCTCGAAGCGAATCCCAAGGACTACAACGCGATGCTCATGCTGGCTGCCGAGACGGCGCGGACCACGCGCGAGTTCGACCTGGACAAGGAAGAGAAGCTTGCCAAGGCGGAGAAATACGCTAACGACGGCATGGCTCTCATCCCCAGCGCGACCAAGCCGAATCCGCAGGTCACGGACGCGCAGTGGGAATCCCTGAAGAAGGACGATACGGCGCGCGGGCATGAGGCTCTGGGATTGATCGCAGTGGCGCGGAAGAAGTACGACGTCGCCGCCAGCGAATACAAGACCGCCACGGAAACCGCCGTCGATCCCCAGCCAGCCACGTATATCCGCTTGGGGGGCGCCTACACCGACGCCGGCAAACCGGATCAGGCCATCGCCACGCTGGATAAAGTGCTGGCTATGCCGAATGTCCCGGATCAGTTCAAGAAGGTGGCGCAGGCTGAAAAGGCCCGTGCCGAAAAAGCCAAAGCCGCCAAGTAGTCGCTAGCGTTGCTATGCCGGCCGACCTGGGAGTTCTCGAAGCGGTCATCGGGCACGCGTTCCAGGATCGGGAACTGTTCCAGCGCGCGCTTACCCACAAATCCAGAATGCACGAGCAGCCGGGGGAGATCGAGTCTTCCGGCGATAACGAGCAATTGGAGTTCCTGGGCGACGCCATCCTGGGATTCGTGGTCAGCGAATGCCTGGTGCGCCGCTTTGCTTCGGCGCCGGAAGGCCGTTTGTCCAAGCTCAAGGCTCATCTGGTGAGCGCCGCCCGGCTCTACGAAGTGGCGCAAGCTCTGGCTCTAGGAGACTTCCTTTTTCTCGGCCGCGGTGAGGAAATGAGCGGGGGGCGAGCCAAGAAAGCTCTGCTCGCGGACGCCATGGAAGCTCTGATTGCGGCGATGTATCTGGACGGCGGCATGGATGTCGCGCGGACATTCATCGAAACACACGTGGTCGGTTCCTTCGCGGTTGCCGATGGCAGTCTGGACGGCGCCGTGGCGGATTATAAGAGCGCGCTTCAGGAAATGGCGCAGGCGTTGAGGCTGCCTCCGCCGCGGTATTTCATCGTGGCGGAACAGGGGCCGGAACATTCCAAGACTTTCACCGTGGAAGTCCGGATAGGGAAGGACTGGACCGGCCAGGCGCAAGGCCTCTCGAAGAAGGCGGCCGGCCAAAAAGCCGCGGAGGGCGTCCTCCAGCAACTGACCGAATGGGGGCGGTAACAACCGCATCGGATTAGTGCTCTAATGAGTTACGGAGCGCAGACCGTTGGCCCGGTCCTCTCACAAGTCGGAGCGCGTAAGACCGCATGCCGTGGCCCGCGCATTCATGGTTAGCTCCTTCGCGCTGGGCGCAGCCGCCTGGGCGCAGGTGCCCTTGACCGGCGTGGGTACGCAACTCCAGCTCAACAACTCCGATCTGGCGGTTCTTGAAGCCCAACAGATCCGCAAGGATCTTTCTTGCACGGTGGACCCGGTCAAGCCTGCCCTGGGTTTCGACCTGCGCTTCCATGGCGGCTACGATATTAACGTTCCGCTGCAGGACCTGGCCGGCTACGAGAATCAGCTCACCATTCTGGTTCGGGTAACTTCGGACGGCCGGAGGGACGGTCCCTTCTATTTTTTCCAGCGCATCAATGTACCGAAGCTTCCCGAAGATGCCAAAGGCGCAGCCGTCCTGAGCGGATTGTTCGATCTGGGAGAAGGCAAGTATCACGTCGACTTGCTGATGAAGGACCGTTCGGAGCGAGTATGTTCCTTCAATTGGGAAGCGGAAGCTACCCTGGCCGACCGCGATAAGGAAATTCAGCCCGCCATCGCCGCCGGCTCCGTGGAACGGGCCGAGTACGAGCAATTCAATGAAGAGCCGCCCGTCGAACGTGCTCCGGGAAAGCCGCTGAACATCAAAATCCTGGTCAACTTTGCTCCCCAGGATTCGAGCTTGTCCAGCCTACGACCCATCGACACGCTGGCGCTGGTGACGGTGCTGCGGCGGCTTTCGCGGGAACCCCAGTTCGGCAAGTTTTCGGTGGTGGCATTTAACGTTCAGGAACAACGGGTGTTGTACCGCCAGTCGAGCGCGGAGAGGATCGACTTTCCCGCGCTGGGCCGGGCCATCCACGGCGTGGAACCCGGGAAGGTGGATCTGAAACAGCTCTCCCAGAAGCACGGAGAGGTCAGCTTTTTGTCGGACTTGATCAGGAAGGAAATCGCCAATGATCATCCTGACGCGGTGATCTTCGCGGGCCCGAAGGTCCTGCTGGATGATTCGGTTCCGGAAGAGGACCTGAAGCCTTTGGCGTCCGACGTGACCTACCCGGTGTTTTACATGAATTACAACTTGAACCCGCAAGCCGTGCCTTGGAGGGACGCCATCGGGAAGGCGATCCGGAACTTCCGCGGTACGGAGTTCAGCATCAGCCGCCCACGCGATTTGTGGTTCGCCGTGTCCGAGGTGGTTTCACGTATAGTAAAATCAAATCAGGTAGGGAGCGCCCTGGTTCCCGGCAAGTAGGGGTTTGATTTTATGCGCGCTTGTGTTGGTCTTCTGCTCACGATAGCCGCGTTGCCGGCGTTTAGCCAGAATCCGCGGACCTATACCAACAAGCTGGCGCCTTACGTAGCGTCACCCGCCCGCGTGGTGGATCTGATGCTCGAAATGGCGAAGATCAAGCCGGGCGAGACCGTCTACGATTTGGGCAGCGGGGATGGCAGGATCGTGATCGCCGCGGCGGGCAAGTACAAGGCCAAGGCCGTAGGCGTGGAGATTTCTCCCAAGCTGGTGGCGTCAGCCACGGCGGAAATCGAACGGGCCGGTCTCAGCGCAGATGCCCGCGTGATGCAGGGCGACGTTCTGCAGACCGATTTCACCGGCGCCGACGTTGTCACCATGTACCTGGAGACGAAATTGAACGCCGAACTTCGACCGTACCTTGAAAAATACCTGAAACCGGGAGCTCGCGTGGTTTCCCACGACTACCCGGTTCCCGGATGGAAGCCGACGCGCGTCGAGAAAGTGGAAGGGCGCGTGATGCACACCATTTATCTTTACGAGATTCAACCCTACGAGATACAGCCGCCCAAGAAGTAGTTTTTAGAGCTTCTCTGCGATCGATTTGGCCTGGCTAAACAGGTATAGGTAGTCCGCTCCGCCCGCCTTCGAATCCGTTCCCGACATGTTGAATCCTCCAAAGGGGTGCGCCCCGACGATGGCTCCCGTGCACTTGCGGTTGATGTACAGGTTCCCCACATGAAATTCGTTCCGGGCCCGTTCGATCTGCTGCGGTGAAGCGCTATAGATAGAACCGGTGAGGCCGTACTCGGTGTTGTTGGCGATGGCCAGCGCGTCGTTGAAATCGCGGGCGCGGATGACGGCCAGCACCGGTCCGAAAATCTCTTCTTGCGCGAGGCGGGCCGAAGGAGCAATATCGGCGATCACTGTGGGCTCCAGAAAATATCCATCGTCGTGCCCAGAAAGAGCGGCCAGTCTTCCGCCGGCGATCACGCGGCCTTCCTTGGCGCCGACCTCGATGTAGTGGACAATCGACTTCAGCGCGCCCGCATTGATCACCGGACCCGAGGGGGCGTTCTCGGCCGGGTCCCCGATGCGAATCTTCGCCACGCGGGCTGTCAGCTTTCCGAGAAAGCTGTCATATACGCTGTTATCAATAATGACCCGGGAGCACGCCGAGCATTTCTGCCCCTGAAACCCGAACGCAGAGGCCGCCACGCCTTCGACCGCTGCGTCCAGATCGGCGTCCGCGGCGACGACGATCGAGTCCTTGCCGCCCATTTCGAGAATGGTGCGCTTGATCCACAACTGGCCCGGCCGGTGCCGCGCCGCGCGCACGTTGATATCGAGTCCCACATCGCGCGAGCCGGTGAAGGCGATGAAGCGCATTTTGGGGTGCTCCACCAAACCGTTGCCGAAGGTCGCGCCGGCGCCGGGGCAGAAGTTGACCACTCCGGGAGGCAGCCCAGCTTCTTCCAGCGCCTCGAAAAACTTGGCCGCGATAGTGGGCGAATCGCTGGACGGCTTGAGTACCACCGTGTTGCCGCACACCACCGAAGCGACGGTCATGCCGCACATGATCGCCAGCGGGAAATTCCAGGGCGGGATCACCGCGCCCACGCCCAGGGCGATGTATCGCAGCGCATCGCGCTCTCCCGGAAGCTGCACGGCCGGTTCGGCTTCAGCCATGTGCAAGGCCAGGCGGGCATAAAACTCCAGGAAGTCGATCGCTTCGCAGGTATCGGCTTCGGCCTCGTCCCAGTTCTTGCCGACCTCGAGGACCATCCACGCATTGAACTCGGGCTTACGCTTGCGGATAATCCCGGCCGTGCGGAACAACAGCTCTGCTCGTTCCTCCACCGGCACGTTCTTCCACGATTCGAAAGCCGCGAGCGCCGCTTGCATGGCCGGCTCCACATGCTCGATACCGGCTTTTTGATGTACGCCCACGACTTCGGATGGGCGCGCGGGATTGAGCGACCGGATCTTTTCGGATGTATGGAGGTGATTCCTGCCGATCACCAGATCGTATTCGCGTCCCAGCTCAGCTCGGACCTTTTCGATCGCGGCGCGCATCGCCTGGGCGTTCGGTTCGACGCGGAAATCGACGACGGGTTCGTTGGTGAAGGGGCGGACGGCCATTCTGCCCTAAGTGTACCGGGAATGCGACACTAACATAATCAATGGCTCAATCACCGATCACTCTTCGCAGCGCCGATTTCGCGGCATGGTATCAGGACGTGGTACTACAGGGCGATCTGGCGGAACCGGCCGAAATCGTCAAAGGCTGCATGGTCATCAAACCTAACGGCTATGCCATCTGGGAGATTCTGCAGCGTGAGCTGGATACGCGCTTCAAGGCCACCGGCCACAAGAACATGTATTTCCCGCTCCTGATCCCCGAGAGTTTCTTGAAGAAGGAAGCCGAGCACGTGGAAGGATTTTCTCCGGAGCTGGCCGTGGTTACCATAGCCGGGGGCAAGAAGCTCGAAGAGCCCTACGTGATTCGTCCCACGTCGGAGACTATCATCGGGCACTTTTTTGCCAAGTGGATCCAGAGCTGGCGCGACCTTCCCATGCTGGTCAATCAATGGGCGAACGTCGTTCGCTGGGAGCTGCGCACCCGCATGTTCCTTCGCACGACCGAGTTCCTGTGGCAGGAAGGGCATACCGCGCACGCGACGCACGAAGAGGCTGAAGAGGAAGTGCTGCGGATGCTCGACGTTTACGCCCAGGTCGCCGAAGACGTGATGGCGATGCCCGTGATCAAGGGCAAGAAAACGCATTCCGAGAAGTTCGCCGGGGCGCTGCACAGCTATTCGATCGAGGCCATGATGCAGAACGGCCTCGCCCTGCAAGCGGGCACCAGCCACGATTTGGGGCAGAACTTCGGCAAGGCGTTCGACGTGAAGTTTCAGAACAAGGAAGGCCAGCTCGACTACGTGTGGCAGACGAGCTGGGGCGTGACCACCCGCCTTATCGGCGGACTGACGATGACCCACTCCGACGACAAAGGCCTGGTCCTTCCGCCCAAACTTGCGCCGGTAAAGAGCGTGCTCGTGCCCATTTACAAAAAGGATGACGAGAGGGGCGCGGTGCTCGAAGCCGCGCATCGCATGGCGAAAGACGTGGGCGCGGAAGTGGATGATCGCGAGGGGCAAAATCCCGGCGCGAAGTTTTTCCATTGGGAGCGCCGCGGTGTGCCCGTCGTGCTGGAACTCGGGCCGCGCGATTTGGCTGCGGGGACCATCGTTCTGAAGCGCCGCGACACGGGCGCCAAAGAACCCACTCCACAATCCGAATTAAAGTCGCGCGTGGAAACCACGTTGGAGACCATTCAGAAAGACTTGTTCGCGGCTGCCAAACAGCGCCTCAAAGCCAACACCGTCGTGGCGAACTCGATGGAAGAGATCGAGTCGATCCTGCGCGACGTGACAGCCGAGAAGGGCGGCGGCAAGTTCGTCATGGCGCACTTGAAGGACGATCCGGCCTGCGACGCGCGGCTGAAGTCGTTCAAGGCTACGGTCCGCAATATTCCTCAGATCGACGAATACGACGGGGGTGGCAAATGCATTGTTACCGGCGAGCCTGTCGACCGCCGGGTCGTCGTCGCCAAGTCCTACTAAGGTCAGTTCTCCGTGGGCCTCTCTATGCGATCGATGACCAGCGTGTCTACCGGTCCTCTGCCCGATTCGAGCCTGAGGCCGAGCTGTTCCTGTAACGCAACGAATATCGAGGGAGAGTCTGTTGGGTCGGAAGGCAGGCTCGGGCGGATGGTCCCAGAAGGATGCGGTGCTATACGCGGCACGCCCTGCGAAGTGCCGTCCGGCGAAAACTTGACGTGAATATCGAATCGTCCGGTGATTCCGGTCTTGTCGATCACGGGACGGTCTACAATCATTCGGAGCGTCTTGGAGAATTCATCGAGCGTCGCGCCGAGAGCTTCTGCCGAAGACGATACGCCGCTGACCGTAGTTCCGCAGTAGTTTCTGCCCGGTTGAAGCGGCGGTGGCGGGTTGGACCAGGGCGTGCAGCTTCCTTCAGCGAACGGGTGTAACTTCGGCCGCCCGCGGGTGACGGTTAAGAAATAGACGGGGCCGTCCCTGGTTTCGCGATGGACCTTCAGCTGAAAGCGATCTTCCAAGAGCCTCTGCATCATCGGGCCCAGCATCATCGTCACGCTCGGGTTTCCTTCGGCCTTTGCGTTGATGTTATAGGAGGCGGCACGAGCCCAGGACGGGCCTCCATTGATCGGAGTCGGTTCCGCATTCATATTCAGATGACCGTCAGCGAACGCGGTGTAGGCATTCCCAATTAGATTGAGCAATTCATGGCAATCAGTGGCGAGCCTTCCGGGTGACGAATGTTCGGCAGGTCCGTTCGATGGGTCCTTACAGGCTCTGATTGAGGCAACTTCGAATTTTGGCGCGTTCGCAGGTGCGTTTTGAGCTTGGATCGCAGGCGCGTTCAGGATTCCAACGATGAGGGGCAGCGAGAGAGCGGCGATTCCTGCAACTGCCAAAGCTGCTCTCTTCGCGAAGTTCAGTTCGCTGGACACCCGACCCGTTAGGATCGCTTGGATTCGCTTCTTCAAATCAGATCCGGTGACGCCGGAAACGCAGCGCAAGGGAGACTCCGCGTAGATCTTGCAAACGTTAAGAATTCCTTCCGCATAGACTTGAGGCTCATTGCCCAGGCTCAGTACTGCCTCGTCGCAGGCGCGCTCGCGTTCGTCCATCAGCCGGGCGCCGATCCACCATACCAGCGGATGAAACCAGAAGATTGCCTCCACGATCATGTGGATCGCCGCGGTCAAATTGTCGCGGCGGCGGACATGGCACAGCTCGTGCGCCAGCACTGCTTCTAATTGCCGGGGCGTCAGGCATTCCGCGATACCCTCAGGCAGGAGCAGAATCGGGCGCAGGAATCCGACCACACCGGGTTCCAGCAGACCTGGGGAAGAGCGAACGTCCACGCGTATGGGAATCTCCAATGGAGAACTGGCGCGAATCGCGGCGCGGACGCGAAGCCAGCCTCGAACTCGTATCAGCGCGATTGCTGCAAATCCACATACCCAGACGCCGAGGATCGTCATAGCGAGCCAATCCGCGGTGCCGGCCGTCGAAGGTGCGAATGCCACAGCTTCAGGAAATGGCTGGGTGAACTGGACCATCGTTGACGAGACCACCGGCGTCGCAATCGTGCGGGCAACAGGCGCCCATTCCACATGGCTTCCGAGGCTCATCAGCAACGCGAACGGGATGACGAATTTGATCGACGCGCTGAACCACAGCCAATAGCGGACCTTAGCCCGATTCTTGCGAAAAGCGAGCGTCAGGAATGCCGCTAGGATGGCAAATACAGTCGACTGCCACAGATGATTGATCACGGCTTCCTCCCCTTGCGAATGATCTTCTCGGCTTCGCGAATGTCGTCCAGTGTAAGTTTTCCAGCCTCGGCTAGCTGCGCCATCATGGGCTGAGCCCGGCCACCGAAGAAACCCAAGATCTCGTCCAGCAGCCGGTGCCGGGCCACATCCCGGGCCACGATTGCCTCGAAAATATGGGCGTTGCTGATCTTCCGGACCCGGCGTACGGCCTTCTTTCCTTCGAGCCGATACACTGTGGTCTGAATGGTTGTGTATGCCGGGCGAGGTTCCGGGAACGCTTCCTGGATCTCCCGGATCGATGCTTTCCCTTGGGCCCACAGGGCTTCAAGAATTTGAAGTTCGAGCTTGGTCAGTTTTGGTTTGGGCATGCGAAGCTACTATCCGCGAACCTGAGTCTACTACGATGTAGTAGAATCGTCAAGGGGGAAAACGTCGAGGTTCATCCGCTACAATTGCCGTAACTTCGCCTTTAACCGCTCAATGACTCAATCGACAGCTACCGAGACCGGATTTGTACGCGGCCTGAATCTGTTCGACGCGACCATGATCGTGATCGGCACCATGATCGGGTCGGGCATCTTCATCGTCTCGGCCGATATGGCGCGCTTGATCAACAGCCCGGGATGGCTGCTGGTGGCCTGGGGCGTCACTGCTGCGCTCACGATTCTTGCAGCGCTTTCTTACGGAGAGCTTGCGGCGATGCTGCCGCACGCCGGCGGCGTGTACATATTCCTGCGCGAGGCGTATTCGCCGCTGTGGGGATTCCTCTACGGCTGGACCCTGTTCGCCGTGATCCAGACCGGAACTATTGCTGCCGTAGCCGTGGGGTTCGCTCGATTCTTGTCCGTTCTGGTGCCCTCCATATCGGAGAACAGCTATCTGATTCCGCCGATCCACGTCTCCACGGGCTACGCGTTTTCCGTCTCCACAGCGCAACTGGTTGGCGTGGCGGTGATTGTGCTGCTTACGTGGACGAACTCACGCGGACTGGAATACGGCAAGATTGTGCAGAACGTGTTCACCACGGCCAAGGTGTCGGCGATCGCCGCCCTGATCCTGGCTGGCGTGTTCCTCGGCAGCAACTCGGAGGCGATCCATACCAACTTTTCGACGCCCTTCGCCTTCGGCGCGTTCGATCCTGCCCTGGGTGTCGCCGCCGGGACCGCATTCGGACTAATCATCGCGATCGGCGTGGCGCAATCCGGCTCGCTGTTTTCGGCCGATGCGTGGCATGACGTAACATTCATTGCCGGAGAAGTGCGTGATCCGAAGAAACACCTTCCCACCGCGCTGGTTATCGGTTGCACGGCCGTGGTGCTGCTGTATCTGCTAACCAACGTGATCTACCTGCTGGTGCTGCCGATGCCTGCGATCCAGCACGCGCCGTCGGATCGCGTCGCCACCGCGGTGCTCGATCGCATCTTTCCATCCTACGGTCCGATGCTGATGGCGATCGCGATCATGATCTCGACTTTCGGCTGCGTCAACAGCCTGGTGCTCTCCGGCGCGCGGGCGTACTACGCCATGGCTCGCGACCGGCTGTTTTTCGTACAAGCGGGGAGGCTGAACCGCTTCCAGGTACCGGCATGGTCTTTATGGATCCAGGGAATCTGGGCCGCGGCCCTGGTGCTGCCGCGCACCTACAACACAGCTACCGGCCAGTACGGCAACCTGTACGGGAATCTGCTCGACTACGTAATCTCGGCGGCGCTGATTTTCTATATCCTGACCATCGCGGCGGTGTTCCGCCTGCGGCACAAGATGCCGCATGTCGAGCGCAGCTATCGCGTGCCGGGCTACCCCGTGACGCCGGCGCTCTACATCCTGGGTGCGGCGGTGGTCCTGGTGATCCTGTTCGCCTACCGCCCCGCGACGACGTGGCCGGGTCTGGTAATCGTGCTGGCGGGAGCCGTCGTGTACGCCGTGGTGCGACGCCGCGCAACCGTCTAGCGGAGTTTGTATACCGAGGCGGTTTCGGCCTGATACATCGGGCTGAGATCCGGGCTCGATCGAATGGCCTCTTGGATGGCATAGGCGTCACTGGTGGTAATTCCTTGCCGGAAGTCGACGCCGGAGAAGGCGAAGTAAGTCAATCCATGCTCTTGGGTGAAAAGCCGGAAGTTGCTCATCCAATCTATGATGCGGACGTGGTCTTCGCGATACCAGTAGGGCGGCGGTAGCGTCCGGCGCATGGCGTGACGGCCGGTGTTCAGGAACACCAACCCATCTTCGCTGCTCAACAGCGTGGCATCCTGCGGCAGCTTGGTCCGGATCCAGTCGTAGGTGGCGATACGGTCCTTATTCGCCACGCGATGCGCGGTCTCCTGTTCGGGCAGCAGGACTTGGCCGACGTAAAGCTGGAGAGTAACGGCACCGACCAGGAAGCTCGCCACAGCCAGCAGCATGCCGGCCGCCACCACGCGCTGCCCAGCGTCGCGATGCTGTAATCCCGTACGCAGCATCCAGCCGAGGTGCTCCATTTCCGTCATCAGCCCGGCCAGCACCAGCGGTAGAAAGGGCAGGACGAAGCGTTCGTTCGGAGGAAAGTGCCATACCACTAACTGCGCGCAACTGCCCGCGGCCAGAAGCCCATAGAGCAGTCCCATTCCTGAACCCAGACCGCTACGAAGCATGCGAACCACGCCCGCAATCACGGCGATGGCGATCACTTGCTCCATCGTCTTGAAGATGAATGAGCCGACCACGTTGGGCAGGACCAACGATCCGATTCCCTGTAGCAGGCCGTCCAGGTTTCTCCAGAGGAACAATGGCAGGTCGCGCGGAGAAATCGAGTACAGCTCGTAACGAAAGTAGTCGGTGTAATAGATCAGCGTGGGATCGGCCGTGGAAACCTGACGCAGCCGCGTCCACAGGGTCCAACCTGCGACGAAAGGCAGCATTGCGGCAGCAAAGAGAATAGCCTGGCGGCGTTTGTGGCGAATCCATAGATACAGCGGCCCGGCCACCAGAAAGACGATGCCCGCCGAGCGCGTCAGATACGCGAGCCCCGCCACGGCGCCCGCCGCGATCACGCTGGCCATCGCATCGGCATGTGTCGCGCGTTCCGTCAGGAGCATCGCCGCGAGCATGAGTGCCGTATACATCAGTTCCGAAACCAGCGTCGAGCTGAACACCAGCATGTACGGATTGAGGGCGACCAGCGTCATCAACATCCAGGCTCTCCAGTCCATGATTCCCAAGCGCGGAAACACCCACAGCAGTTGAATCATGATGGCAGGCAGCGCCAGCCAGGAGATCCACGCGGCGATGGGCAGGTTGTGAGGGAACTGCGCGGCCATCTTTAAGGGGACGCGCCATGCAAGGGAAAGTAGCAATGGGTATAGCGGCGGATACTTGGTCTGCGACGGTTCGCCAGGAAGGCTCTCGATGCGGTAGCCGCCGCCGTCGGCCAGAGACTTGGCGGAGACATGGTAGATGCTGTCGTCGTGGAGATCGCCAAAGCGCGGAAGGTCGCTATGCTGCCACAGGAACACTGCGGACGGCGCCAGCGACATCAGCACGAACAGCCATGCAAAGGGACGATTCACCGGCATTTCACCCGACACATAGGTCTACCTGGAGTATCGTCCGAATTCTGCCGATCCTATAGGAAGCAATGGCCCTTGCGTTCACTCCTGAGCTTCGGTCCACGGATGTGATATCTCCCGCCGCCTCATCGGTAGAACACTGGTTCCGACGCGGCCTGTGGATGGCTTCGGTGCTGGCCGCCATCGTGCTTCTGTGCTACGTCGCGACCATGCTGTGGGCCGCCAACGAACTATCTCCGCCTGAGTCAGTGGTTTCAGCGCAATCGCTGATGCTGACACACGACGGAACGTTGTACTACGACCTGAAACACTATCCCTTCACCGTGTGCGCCTACATGCCGTTGTTCTACTGGCTCGAATCCGGCTTGATCCGGGCGGGATTATCGGCGGTCCATGCGGGCCGCTGGATCAGCTTCGCGGCCTTTCTAGGCTTGATCGTTGTGTGCGGACGCATCGCGCTGCTCTACACAGGCGATCGCCACGCGGCCTGGGTTGCGTCACTGGCCGTGGCATCTAGCTCGCTGCTGGGATCGTGGGGAACCGTCGGCCAGGTGGACACGCTGGCGGCTTTCTTCGCGCTGGCGGCGTTCTACAATTACTCGCGGTTTGAAGTTCGCGGCGCAAACTCGCTGTGGATCGCGGGTGTGTACGCCGCTCTGGCGCTGTTCACGAAGCAGACCATGATAGCCGCGCCCGCTGCGATCTTGCTGTGCCTGTGGATGCGCGACCGCAAGCGGGCTGTGTGGTTCGGGGCGCTTTTTGGAGGCGGCGTCGCCGCAGCCGCGCTGGCGATTAACCTGGCTCTCGACGGCCGATTCCTCGCGAACACGGTCTTCGCCAACATGAATCCTTTCAGCGCGGCCAAGTTTCTGGTGCAGTTCCGCTATTTCGCATCGATCTCCTTCGGGATGCTGGCGATCGTGGCGGTCTCCTTCGGCCGCATGCTTCGCGGGCGTGCTCTCGCACCTTGCGTCTATTTGATCCTGGCTGTCCTGGTGTTTCTGGGAACGGCGGCTAAGGTCGGCTCGGATACCAATTATCAGATCGAGTCGACGCTGATCTTTGCCATATGTGCTGCGATTGGACTGCATCAGCTCGACTTTTTCAGACTCTACTTCGAGCGCAGCAAGAGCTGGGTCACCTTGCTTCTGATCCCTCTCGCGTTGCACCTGGCGATCGGCTACCGGGTTTCCGCCAACGCGCTGCTCGGCCGGCTGATGAACGAAAAGCTGTTCCGCGCCGAGATTGAACAGCTCAAGCCCTACGTCCAACCGTCCGGAGGGTTGGTGCTCTCCACCGATTTCAACGTCATGGTGCGATTGCGCCAGAGAATGGACGTCGAGCCGCTGATCTACAACCTGCTGGTATCGGTTCACAAGGTCGATCCCGAGCCCGTTCGGCGCGATCTCGCGCGCGGCGCGTTCTCGACGGTGATCCTGAGCGAAGACGTGTTTCAGCCGCGGCAGTCCGGCGATGCGGAGATCGGAACACTGCCTGACATTCAGCTCGACGAGGTGCGCCGGCACTACCGGCTGGTTCAACATGTACCCGGGCCGTTTCTGGACGGCGTCTACGTATATCAACCGTTATTGAGAGAGACTCTGTAATGAAGGCGGCGGCCAATATCCTAGACCAGGCGGAATATCACAACATTCGATTTCCGTACGATCCTCGCCGGGCGGGCGTATGGCGGGCCATCGCGCGCTATCTGCAGCCGTGGGTGGACGCGTCGCAGCCATTGCTCGAATTGGGAGCGGGATATGGCGAATTCACGCGCGAGATCCGGGCGTCCTCCAAGTGGGCTCTGGATCAGAACCCGGCCTTGGCCGCGCATTGGGACCCCTCCGTGAAGGCTCTGTTTCAATCCGCGCTCGAACCCTGGGAGATTCCGGATGCAAGTCTTGGCACCGTGTTCGCGTCCAATTTTCTGGAACACTTTACGCTGGAAGAGGGCGCGCAGATTTTAGCCCAAGTGCAACGCAAGCTCCAACCCGGAGGGCGATTCATCGCTATACAGCCAAACTTCCGCCTGGAGCCGCGGCGCTACTTCGACGACTACACGCACCGCACGGCTTATACCGATGCCGGATTTCAGGATTTCCTGCGGTCGCTGGGATGGCGGGTGGAGCACGCCGAGCCGCGTTTTACTCCCTTCACGATGAAGTCGCGAATGCCTACCGCGGAGTGGCTGGTAAGTCTATATCTTGCCTTGCCATACAGGCCCTTGGCCGGCCAGTTTTTAGTCGTGGCTTCACACTAACCTGGCGGGACTTCTCTGCCGATTAATACGAATATGTGGCGCGGTAAAACCGTCGCGGTCATCCTGCCGACGTACAACGAGAAAAATTCGATCCGCGCGGCGGCCTTCGACTTCCGGTACGAGGGCCTAGCCGACGAGGTGATCGTCGTCAACAACAATGCAGCGCCGGGAACCTCCGAAGAAGTAGCAGGGTCGGGAGCGCGGGAACTTTTCGAGACGCGACAGGGTTATGGCAACGCCCTGCTTTGCGGCATCGACAACTGCCATGCGGACCTGATCGTGTTCGCTGAGCCAGACGGCACGTTCAGCGGCCATGATCTGCTAAAACTCCTGGCTTATTCCGATGACGTGCCGGTGGTTTTCGGCACTCGCACCAGCCGCGAGTTCATTTGGGCCGGCGCCAACATGGGACCCTTCCTGCGGTGGGGAAACTGGGCGGTGGCCAAGATGACAGAGCTTCTTTTCAACACGACGATCCTCACGGACATGGGATGCACGTACCGGTTGTTTCACCGCGGCGCGTTGCAGCGAATTCGCCCGCACCTCACCATCGGCGGCTCGCACTTCGGGCCGCAACTGCTGATGGAGGTGATCGCGCACAGTATTCCGTTCATCGAGATCCCGGTAAATTACCACCGCCGAGTGGGCGAATCCAGTGTAACCGGAGACCTGTGGAAGGCATTCTGGTTGGGAATGCGCATGATCACCCTGGTGCTGAGCTACCGCTGCGGACTCCACAGCGCCACACGCGTTCGCTGGAATGCGAGGGGCAGGCGGCTATACTCTGACGACCAGTCGGGTTTGCTGGCATTGATCGAGCGCACGAGCGACGGTCAAACGGAA
>Ga0070735_10000603_pt1 | contig 37762 bp, 26 predicted proteins | sample Coa_R1_FD_66443 | JGI IMG/M metagenome (GOLD analysis project Ga0070735, IMG submission 66443) | Surface soil microbial communities from Centralia Pennsylvania, which are recovering from an underground coalmine fire - Coalmine... | ecosystem: Environmental > Terrestrial > Soil > Unclassified ... | reverse complement strand
ACATTCCTTCTTGCTGGTTATCGTCGCCGCGCATTCACTCGTCTCCATGGACTTCCTACATTCAGACGAGTTTTTTGAATTAAAGTTGCAGCGAAAGTGTATTTTTCAACAAACTGCTAAGAGGGTGCATTGCAGTTCTATTTTACTTGCCGGGACTTAATATAGTTCGTTAAATTGGCAATTCGCAATTTCACTTCAGTCCCTTTCAAACCGTCCATCTCCCTGAAATCTGTCCCCCACGCTGGCATCTGCGCGAGGCCATGCGCGGGAATTGTTGCGCCATTCAGCAGCACATCTTCCACATAGGAGTCAGGAAATTTGCCGCCATGACGCCGAGCGAGTGTGGACAAGTCTGGCGGCACTTTATATGGTTCGGGAACTGGGCCGACTCCCTTTAAATCATCGCCGTGGCAAACCGCGCAATGTTTCTTAAAGAGCTGCACACCCGATGGAGCATTCGGGCGCGGGGCGGAAGAGTCCGCGGGCTGGTGTTGCGGTGCGGCGTGAACGATGAAACCGGTACCAAAGAGTCCGCAGAGCAGGAGGGCGCTGGGAAGTATGCGTGTAAGCATCAAACGCCCCCATGCGAAGCTTTTACTTGCGGCTTGCCTGCAATGGATAGGCCGATCGCATCTGCAAACAAAGCAAAGGGGGTGAGTTTTTGAGAAGACCGATAAGAATTCGGGCGATTGTGATTGTACTTCTCCAGAAACGCGTCCAAGTCCTGCTGAAGTTTACCAAACGACATGTAATTGTTTTCCCGAATCGCCGGCGTGAAAAACTCCGCGCAGAGGATACGATAAAAATCTTCACATAGCTGGTTGCGCACACCCCAACGTGCATCGATGCACGCGTGCTCAACGTGCGAAGTAGACAGCAGCGTTTCAAATGGATGAACCGGCGGCAAGCCGCAATATTCGCGTGTGCTACGAGTGATTATTTTTTCGATCGTGACGGCATATCGTTTGTAAAAGGGAAAAACCCGGTCCAGCAGGATATCGATTCCATTCATTGAGATTCTAGAGGGATAGACCTTTGCAAACGCCAGGCCGCAAGCGGCATCCACCACCGTCTCAACGTAGATGTCCCGGATGCCCGGCATATCGGCGAGGCCCTTGATAGTGCAGACAAGAAACGATTCCTGGGAAAGTGATTGCCCGGGAAACGGAGCGGCGTCCGGCAATCCAGTTGTAGCGAGCGCCGGATTCGGCTTTCCCGGCAGGCATTCGTGGATCAAAGGCAAACACCGGGCTGGATCGGGCCTTATTTCAATCTGCTCATGCAAAGGCAAAAGTCCTTGCGGGAAATAGACCCAGGCGTGATGCGAATTGCAGTTCAGCTCAGCCTCGACCGGAATTAATGGTACTGGTCTGTTCGTTGCCATGGGCTACCTCTTCAAGTTGGCTGGCAGGTCCCTGGAGCCCGGATAATTGAAGGAGGGGGCCTCCGATGGGATATCCGTCGTCGTGCGGATCTCCGTCACCCCCTCCCGGTAATGCCAACTTCCGAAATTAAGTTAACAAGATATTCGTGATGAAAAAGTGATTCAAGACACTTACGAACGTGATGTATGTCACATCCAGTCATCACGTAGTCAGCGCATGCTGAGTTTGCAAGGAGGTGGGTCATGACCGCGACTGGAACACAGACAAAAACACGAATCTCACTCAAGAATATTTTATATGCGACGGATTTTTCACCTGCAGCGGCGGCTGCACTGCCTTACGTCAAGGGGCTCTCCAAACAATATGGCGCCACGGCACATGCGGTGCACGTCCGGATGCCTGCAACCTACCCGATCGTCGGGCCGGAAATGATGCCGCAAGTAATCGAAGCAGCGGAAGAACAAGCGAAGTTCGAGGCGCAGCAATTGCACGAAATGCTGGCTGGTATACCACATGATGTTGCCGTAACCGAGGGCGTTCTCTGGCCCACGATCACCGACATGATTCGCGAGAAGAACATCGACTTGGTCGTGATTGGCACTCGGGGACGAACGGGCGTCGGAAGGACTTTGCTCGGCTCGGTAGCAGAGGAAATATTCCGGCGCGCTCCATGTCCGGTGCTGACGGTCGGCCCGCACATTTCGCAAGATACAGCAAGACGTCTTGAAATGCGGGAAATTCTCTACGCGACCGACTTCTCTCCGGAATCGTTGACTGCACTGCCCTACGCTCTCTCCTTGGCGCAGGAACACCAGGCGCGACTCACGGTTCTCCACGTGACCGCTGAGCCGGAGGTTGGGGAGTTGGTCCATGCCGGGAATTACATCGAATCAACAAAGCGCAGGTTGGCTGAACTCGTGCCAGCGGAAATCAAGGCATGGTGCGAGCCGAACTTCAGGGTGGAGCAAGGACCCGTGGCGAAAAAGATCCTGGAAGTCGCTACGGCAATCGGAGCCGACCTGATCGTTCTTGGCATCGACGGCTCGCCAGGCCACAGGGGCACCTCTTCACACCGGTTCCGTCCAACGGCGCATTACGTTGTCACACAAGCCGAGTGCCCCGTACTTACCGTGCGCGGGTGAGAGGTCAATGAGGAATGTGTGACACAGATGACAATCGCGGCGACAGAACCCGAGGCCGAGGGAATCTCAACTAGACTCGATCAAAGGCCTTGCCCTCAGCCTCGGGTTCCTGCTCGTGTGGAAATTGATGGCGCATCGCGCATGGACTTCTTCATTGCCGTCTTAGCCATCGCCGGCATTGCCGCGCACCTGGCACTTCGGTACGGATTCAAGTCTTCTTCCCTCACGCAGTTCGTTCCGCTGTACTTCGTTCTGATTCTTGGCGGTCTTCCTCTCATCGTCCGTTTGACAGCCAAAGTTTTCGCGCGCGAGTTTGGTTCCGATTTGCTTGCGGGCATTTCCATCGTGGTTTCCGTGCTGATGGGACAATACCTGGTCGGCTCGATCGTCGTGTTGATGCTTTCAGGGGGCACCGCTCTCGAAACATTCGCCACGCGACGCGCGTCTTCCGTGCTCAAAGCGCTGGCCCAGCGGATGCCGCAGACAGCTCACCGGAAGGCTGGAAATGGAATCACCGATATTGAAATTGGAGCCGTCGAAGTTGGAGATATGCTGGTTCTTTTCCCGCACGAAATCTGTCCCGTGGATGGAGTGGTGCGGGAAGGCCAGGGCAGGATGAATGAAGCCTATCTGACTGGTGAACCGTTTGAAATGTCAAAGACGCCCGGCTCTGAAGTCATTTCCGGCGCCGTAAATGGCGAGACGGCGCTTACCATTCAGGCCGAAAAACTTCCCATGGATTCGCGCTATGCGAAGATCATGCAGGTCATGCAGGAAACTCAGCAACGACGGCCCCGCATGCGGCGGTTGGGCGATATGTTGGGCGCCTGGTATACGCCTTTGGCTGTGTCGTTGGCTCTGGCCGCATGGATACTGAGCGGAGAGCCGCACCGATTTCTAGCTGTACTTGTGATCGCAACGCCTTGTCCGTTGTTGCTGGCGATTCCCGTGGCGGTGATCGGGGCCATTTCACTTTCCGCGAGGCGCAGCATCATTATCAAGAATCCGGCCGTCCTGGAGCAGATCAATCAGTGCCGAACTCTTATTTTCGATAAGACGGGAACGCTGACGTATGGACGTCCGTCTTTGACGGAAATTATTTGTGCACCAGGAGTATCAGAGAAAAACATTCTGGGAATCGCAGCCAGTCTGGAGCGTTATTCCAAACATCCCCTGGCCGCCGCTTTTGTCGACGCCGCGCGTGACACTGGGGTTGAGCTCGATGCTGTCACGGAAGTCAGTGAGAAGCAGGGCGAGGGCCTGCGCGGAATAGTTGCTGGGCGGGCGGTGTGGGTTACAGGCCGGAACAAAGTAACTGATCGCAATTTAGCTTTGCCGGCTGCGGCAGTGGGCCTGGAATGCGTGGCTTTCGTCGATGGCGATTACGCCGCAACGTTCAGATTTCGCGATGTAGCACGTGCCGGAGGCCGCAGCTTTGTGCGTCATCTTGGCCCTCGCCATCACGTCAACCGCGTGTTGCTCGTCTCGGGCGACCGCGATGCGGAGGTTCGCTATTTGGCCGATGTCGTGGGAATCACGGAAGTGCACGCGAGCAAAAGTCCTGAGGAAAAGGTTTCTATTGTCCGGGAAGAAAGCAGGCGAGGAAAGACGTTGTTCGTCGGAGACGGCATCAATGACGCCCCGGCGATGCAGGCTGCCACAGTCGGAATCGCATTTGGCATGAGCAGCGACATTACGGCGGAGGCGGCCGATGCCGTGCTCCTCGAAGCATCGCTCGGCAAAGTAGACGAGTTGATGCACATCGGCAGGCGCATGCGCTCGATCGCGCTGATCAGCGCAGTAGGCGGCATCGGATTGAGCGTCATAGGAATGTCGGCAGCCGCGCTTGGCTGGCTGTCGCCGATTGAGGGCGCAATTGCGCAGGAAGTGATCGATCTGGCGGCTGTGCTGAATGCGGTTCGTGCAGCGCTTTCCTTCCACAATATGACGGATTTCTAAGATGCATGTGCAGTGCGCCCACCAAATAAGCGGCCGCCACTTTCATTCTGAATAATTCAAGTAGAGAATGGACCTGCCGATATCTCGCTATAGTTCCTGAGGGACAACCGTGGAAAATCGCTCCGCTCTTGAGTGTCTGTTTTGTGCGAAATCGGTTGCTGTCATCGGCGCGACCGACCGTGAAGGAACTGTGGGCCGCACGGTTCTGGAAAATCTACGATCAGGCCCGCTTCGTGAAAAGGTTTACGCCGTCAACCCTAAGCGGACGGAAGTGCTCGGGCGTCGTTGTTACGCCAAAATTGGCGATGTTCCTGAAAAAGTGGATCTAGTCGTTGTGGTAACTCCCGCACAAACAGTCCCGGACATAATCGGCGAATGTGTGGATGCCGGCGCCCGCGCGGCGATTGTAATTTCAGCGGGATTCAAGGAACGAGGCGAGGAAGGCGCGGCGCTGGAACGCCGGATTCAGGAACAGCTTCGGCGAGGCACGATACGTTTGATCGGCCCGAACTGCCTGGGCGTGATGACGCCGCACCTGGGCCTGAACGCTACATTTGCGAAGGAACTTGCCCGCCCTGGAAATGTCGCGTTCCTCAGCCAGAGTGGCGCGCTGCTGACAGCAATCCTGGATTGGAGTTTGCAGCAGCAAGCCGGATTCAGCGCCATCGTTTCCACGGGATCGATGCTTGACGTCGGATGGGGTGACCTGATTGATTTCTTCGGCGACGATCCGGCCACGGAAAGCATTCTTCTTTACATGGAATCGGTGGGCGACGCGCGTTCGTTTCTCTCCGCGGCACGCGAAGTCGCGCTGCGCAAACCGATCATCGTCATCAAAGCGGGACGTACCGCGGCGGCATCCAAGGCGGCCAGTTCGCATACGGGCGCGCTCACCGGCAGCGACGAAGTGTTCGACGCGGCCTTGCGCCGCTGCGGAGTCTTGCGCGTGCAGCGGATTTCCGATCTGTTCTACATGGCCAAAGTTCTCGGAAAACAACCTCTTCCACGGGGACCACGCCTGACGATTCTTACCAACGCCGGCGGACCCGGCGTGCTTGCGACGGACGCGCTCCTGGCGAACGGGGGCGAACTCGCTTCCCTTTCCGACGCGTCCTTGGAGGCGTTCAATGCGTTTCTGCCTCAGCATTGGAGCCACGCCAATCCCATCGACATTCTTGGGGACGCCGATCCCGCGCGATACTCAAAGGCACTGGAAATCGCGGTGAAGGATCCAAATAGTGACGGCCTGCTGGCGATCCTCGCACCGCAAGGCATGACCGACCCGACGGAAGTCGCCAAGGCTCTGGAGGCGCACGGAAAAATTCACGGTAAGCCGGTACTGGCAAGTTGGATGGGCGGCAGGTCGGTCGCAGCAGGAATTGAGGCACTCAACGCTGCGGGAATTCCAACTTTTTCGTATCCGGACACCGCGGTTCACGCGTTCACGTATATGTGGAAATTCAGTTACAACCTTAAGGAACTCTACGAAACTCCCTCCGTGACGGAAGATTCGGACTCGCTAGGCGAAGCACAATCGCAGGTAAAGGATCTTTTGGCAAAAGTGCGAGCGTCCGGGCGGACGATTCTGACGGAAGCAGAGTCCAAGCAAGTGATGACTCGGTACGGAATACCGACCGTCGAAACTCACGTGGCACGCAGCGAATCCGAGGCGATGGCCTGCGCGCAGAAAACGGGGTTTCCAGTCGTATTGAAACTTCATTCCGAAACAATCACGCACAAATCGGACGTCGGCGGCGTGAAACTAAATCTGCAAAGTGTGGACAAAGTAGCCCAAGCTTATCGTGCGATCGAGTCTTCCGTCCGCGAAAAGGCCGGAGCGCAGCACTTTCTCGGCGTTACCGTGCAGCCCATGATTAAAGCCGATGGATACGAATTGATTGTCGGAAGCAGTGTGGACGCACAGTTCGGCCCCGTGATTCTGTTCGGGTCTGGCGGACAACTCGTGGAAGTTTATGGTGACCGCGCGTTGGCGCTGCCGCCGCTCAACACAACGCTCGCGGTGAGGCTGATGGAGCAAACGCGTGTTTTTCGCGCCCTGCGTGGAGTGCGCGGCCGCGCGGCGGTGGACCTGACCATGCTCGAAAAAATCCTCGTCCGCTTCAGCAGGCTGGTTGTCGATCAGCCTTGGGTCAAAGAAATGGACATCAACCCACTCATGGCTTCAGCTGAGAGAATTATTGCTCTGGACGCCCGCGTTGTCCTGCAGAATCCAGACACGCCAGAGGAATGCCTGCCGCGCCCTTCGATACGTCCTTATCCTGCGCAGTATGTTTCAACGTGGAAAATGAAAAATGGAACCGAAGTCCTGCTGCGTCCCATTCGCCCGGAAGACGAACCTGCGATGGTTAAGTTTCATGAAACGCTGTCCGAGCGAAGCGTGTACCTCCGATATTTCCATATGGAAAATCTAAGTTCGCGTGTGACGCACGAACGGCTGATCCGCAAATGTTTTATCGACTACGATCGCGAAATCGCCCTGGTGGCCGAACTCGCGAATCATGCAAATGGGAATTACGAAATCGTGGCCGTCGGCCGCCTTACGCGCATCCATGGCACACAGGATGCCGAAGTCGCAGTGCTGGTAGCCGACAAATATCAACGTGGGGGACTGGGCGGAGAACTGCTGGCGCGACTCATTCAAATTGCGCGCAACGAAAAACTCGATCGCCTTGACGCGACAATTCTTCTCGAGAATATGGCCATGTGCGGCCTGGTTGCGCGCTGCGGCTTCCGGTTGCAGAAAACCGCCGACATGGGTGTCGTCCAGGCCGTTCTTACACTCTAAGATTTTCTTCCACTGCGTGAGTGGCATGGACCACAACCCGGTGTGACGCCCGTCACAGCCTCCATCCCGCCAGATAGCCAAACTGAGAGCCAGCCCAGTTGAACGATTGCACTTGATAAGAAAGGGGTCAAGCAATGCCTAACGTAGTTACCGCATCAGTTCCACAGACGATGAAATCATCCACGACAATGAGGGCCCTAGTGTTTCACGGCCCGAATCAAATCGACGTCGAATCCGTGCCGATTCCCAAGCCCGGCGTCGGAGAAGCTGTCATCCGCATCACGCTAACCACGATTTGCGGCACTGACATCCACATTTTGAAGGGTGAATACAAGGTTCGTCCCGGACTTGTGATCGGCCATGAACCAGTTGGCGTGATTCACGAATTGGGCGAGGGAATTACCGGTTATCGCGTAGGCGATCGCGTGCTGGTCGGCGCCATCACGCCATGCGGACAGTGCATCGACTGTCTGAGCGGCCACTGGTCACAATGCGGTGGCCCAATCGGAGGCTGGAAGTTCGGCAACACTATCCACGGAGCACAAGCTGAATTTCTTCTCGTGCCACACGCGCAGGCAAATCTGGCAAAAATTCCTGACGAACTCTCGGACGAGCAGGTAGTTCTGCTGGCGGATATTGCCTCCACTGGAATTTCCGCAGCGGAAAGCGCTGACCTTAAAATCGGCGACACTGCCGCTGTGTTTGCACAAGGGCCCATCGGGCTTTGCGCGACGGCGGGCGCTCGGCTGAAGGGTGCGGGGCTCATTATCGGAGTCGAATCCGATCCCGTACGCGGAGCTATGGCAAAACGCATGGGCGCCGACATCGTCCTCAATTTCAAAGTGTGCGACGTTGTATCTGAAATTCGCAGGCTTACAGGCGGGCGCGGCGTGGACGTGGCCATCGAGGCGCTTGGCACCCAGGACACATTTGAAAATGCGTTGCGTGTTCTGAAGGCCGGCGGCACGTTGAGCAGTCTGGGAGTGTACTCGGGGAAACTATCCATTCCCGTCGAGCCGTTTGCGGCCGGCCTGGCCGATCAGCGCATTATCACCACTCTGTGTCCGGGCGGAAAAGAGCGCATGCGAAGACTGATGGAGATGGTGCAACACAAGCGGCTGGACCTCGTGCCTCTTTTGACCCACCGCTTCAAGCTCGAAAATATTAAGGAAGCCTACAGCCTGTTCGCGGAACATCGCGAAGGAGTGCTAAAGGTTGCCATCGAGCCGTGAACGGGAACGGCGTCTGAAAGCCCTGAAGCTTCAGGGGCTAAAGTGTTTGTGTGGCAACTGGTAATGGTCCATGCCAGCGGCTAAAGAGTTCTGTGTGAGAACTGCAATACCGGAACTTCAGCGGCTTTGAGCCGCTGAGGTTTTGCAGTTGCCACACAAACACTAAAGCGTGACCTCCTAACCACAACCCTTCCGGCTATCTTCTAAATTGGGACATTACTCAGGCTCGAACAAACTGAGCGCGCCGGGTGTTTTCTGGATACCGGCGCGCTCATTCCCTGTCGAATCGTGCTTGGAGCGAATTACCCCGTCTACTTCGTCTGCATCAGTGGCTGGGGTTTTGGTTCGTGGGCGTTTCGCTCACGTTCTGCGGTTCCCTGATCAGCGGTCCAGCCTGTTCAATGCTGCCCTTTACGAGTTCCGTCTTGATCTCGCCCTTTTGCCCGGCGAGCAGATTCACTTCCGTTTCAAATGTTCGATATCCCGGAAGCTCGATTTTGATTCTGTGTTTTCCGGGACTGATGGCCATTGAATGAAAAGCTCCGCCGAGTTCGCCGGCATGTCCCAGAAACGCGTCGTCAATAAAGACGGCCGCGCGCGAAGGTTGGATGTCCACTTTCAGTGTCGCGCTCACCTTTGGCGTAGTCGCTCCGACTGCTTTTTGCATGGTGACGTGAACGAGTTGAGTTTGCCCGGGCTCCACAACCAATTTTTGTGTGTAGTCATTGTAGCCGGATTGACGAACGGCAAGCTGATGCTCGCCCGGAAGCAGCAGAATCTTTTTCGAGCCTTTAAGTTCCTTCAAATATCCAACATACTGCCCGTCAATCCAGACGCCGGAGGATTTCTCCACCTTCGTCGCCCCATCAAAATCGACTTCTCCCATGACTTGATTTTGCCCGGAAGCGATTCCGGGAATGGAAAACAGTGCAAGCGGAATTGCGACATAAATCAGCAATCGCCTGCATTTCGTGTATGCGCTCATGCGAATCTCCTTTCGCCCCAATGATAATGCCCCTAAGCGGCGTTATGCCCCGCGCAATTGTCAGCTATGTTCCACAACTGAGCGTGTCAGTGCGCGGTCCCCTTCACAACACGGGCTTGATAAATACCGTCCACTCGCGACCGTCAATCTCAAAACTTTCCTCGACATCGTCAACTCCACTCTCTCGAATCGCGGTACACCCTTCTATAGATGTCTAGCTCCCATCATTTAATCTTCCTAAATGACCATGGTTCAGAGCCATACAGGGAATCGGGTAGGAAGCGCCAATGTGCCTTGTGGATAAAGCTGTGTAAAAGCGGAAACCGTGTAAAACCATGGGTGAAAGGCTGTAGTTCGTAAGGCCGAAGCGCCATTACGAAAATGTGGTCCAAGTCGACGCTCGGCAGCCTTCCGCTCAAGTCCGAGCAGTGCCAGATTCGCACCCATTTCGATGCTATCGAAGGCTAATAAAGCCGAACAGATTGTAGCGTTAGGCTCTAAAATGTGAGAAATTAACCACGAAGCGCCCGTAGCTCAGTCGGATAGAGCGTCTGCCTTCTAAGCAGAATGTCGGGGGTTCGATTCCCTCCGGGCGCGCCACTTTTTCAACTGCTTACGATGTATCTTAGCCGGCAATTTTGGAACTGTAGCTGGTGAACTTATAATGTAAATTATCTTCGGATCTACTACTCTACCATCGCCCTCGGACGCAGCATTCAGCCGGAATCTTGTGGCACTGCAGCCAGTGCACTACATCTACCCAATAGAAACGTAAGTACCGCCCAATCTGGTAAGGGATCAGGATTCGGATGGTTTGCAACGCGGGGCACGCATTTGCCACTTTGCCTCGGCGGAGCATCGGGCGTCCTGATTCAACCTTGGGTCGGCCGCGGCGATTTTATGTCTGTGTTTCAACTAAAATAATACTTGCCAATTTAGTTCTTTTAATCTTATAGTAACGCACTTTATATAATATAAATATGTTTACTGTTCCAGGGGCAGGATTCTTGATAAACAGAAATCCGGCAAATCCCACTTAAGTCGAGCATCTCTAGTTAGATAGGTTGGTCGTGGAAGGGGGGGGGGTAATGGAAACCGTCCACGGGCCTGCGACCGATAAGATTCTATCTCCCTTGCCGCGACCTTTTCGTTTCGCGCTGCTCTCCATGTACAACGGAGAGCCGCAACTCGGAACTGACGGCGAACACCACAAGTTGGACGAGGACACTCGCATCTCCCCAGAACAGGGCATCTGGTTGTACAACCTATGCCGTCAAGCGAAGTCGAAAAAAACGCTGGAGATCGGCCTCGCGTACGGCTTCTCGACGCTGTATTTCCTGGCCGCGATTGGCGAAAACGGCGGCAATCATACCGCGGTCGATCCATTCCAGAGTGACTGGCACGGGATCGGATCGCGTCAATCACGGAACCTCAACATGAGCGACAGCTTTCGCTTCATTGAAGAGAAGTCTGTACCAGCCTTGGTACACCTTGCCGACCGCCGGGAGAGGTTCGATGTGATCTTCATCGACGGCAATCATCGTTTCGACGACGTCCTGGTGGATTTCATACTCTCTGCTGAATTGTGTGCGATGGGAGGCTATATCATTCTCGACGATATGTGGATGCCCGCGGTACGCATGGCCGTGGCCTTCGTTCGCTCAAATCGGAAGGATTTTGAAGAGCTCAAAACCCCAGTGTCAAACATCGCGGCGTTCCAGCGAAAGGGCGAGGATGCGAGGGATTGGCTCCACTATGTGGAGTTCAAGGATTCTAATAGGCGGCGTGAAATTCGGCGTCTCGCTCCGGCGCTCCTCCGCCGAGGTGCGAAAGCAATCAGTCGAATCGTAAGAGCGTAACGAGAGTCCCAAAAGTTCGCCGACCAGCCGTCTTTTGCCCGGATGATACTGTCATTGTGATGTTGGTATCTGTTCTTCCCCGCTGTAACACACGTCTCACATTTCCAAAATCAGCCTCACGACCAGATACGCAACCACAGTGGACGATCCAGCCGGAAGCGGAGGACTGATTCCGCGGGGACGTGCACTTCCCTGCCTCGTGTGATGATTTGCGCGCCGGCTCCCGCGCCTGCGCCCGCGACGGCGCCGATTGCTGCGCCTTTTCCGCCTCCGGCAATTGCGCCGATGATTGCGCCAAGGACTGCGCCCGTGCCCACAAATTGGCCTGTGCGCTTGTTGGCTCCAACGCCATCGCGACGGTTCTCCAGTTCCTGGTCTGTGGTGCTGATGCGGTAGCGGCGTCCTCCGACTGTGACGGATTCAACGTCGAGCGTAATGTCGCCGTTGCCTTCAAGGCGGCGGGTGACCAGCGTGGCATCGGAGCCTTGCGGAATTACGACAGAGCCATCGGTGTCGCGAACATCTTCAGAGATCTGCGCCGAAAATGCCTGGCCTGGCACAACTTCTCGCGAATCGATGCGCTGGTTGGTCATCAAGGCTAATTCAGTGCCGGCGGGGAGCACGACTCGCTCCATGCGGCGTTGGTCGTGTTCGCGGTCGTCGCGGTCATTGCGATTGTCGCGACGGTTGTCGTCACGATTCTCATCACGATTTTCGTAGTTCGCGTCGTTCGCGTTGCCACGTTCATCGATACGCTCGTAACTGGATGGTTCGTATCCGCGGTTCTCGTGATTTTCGTAATCCTGGTCGTTGCGGTTGTTGCGGTCATTGGGACGTTCATAGACAGATTGATCGTATTCGGGAGCGCGTTCCTGGGAATGCTTGGGAGCGTCGCCAAATTGAACGGCTTCCACATCGTACACGAAATAGCGATGCACATTGCCTCTGCGATCCTTGAACAGGATGGAATTGATGTTGGCTCCGGTCAAAGTTCCGGAATACGTCTCGCCATTTTTCAGAATTATAGTGTCACTCCAGGCGGGCATGGCGATGGCAGTGGTTAAGAGACATGCAAGCAGCGCTCGTTTTGTCTTCATCCCGGCATTTGTTTTCATAACGCGATCCTCTCCTTGAAAAGCAAAGTGAATGAGAGCCTGATGTCGAGCCGTTCAAAAAAATAAGCTCAGGGCCTGTTCTCTAAACTGTCAGAAAGACTTTTGACAGCGAAGTCCGCGCTTTACTCAATGCCCCTATTGCGCTTCAGAGGCTAAAGCCCAGTCCTGCCCCAGAATCTTATGTCGCGGCTGAAGCCGCGACCCACAAATCCATTTCTGAGATCGGGTTTATTGCCCGCCAAACTTCATTCATCTCATCTTACGCACAATGACGTTCCCCAGGGAGGGCCATGCGATTTGTGATTTCCAATGATGCAGCTGGCCGCATGGACAGGTGGCTCGCGATGCCACGAGTGGTTGGGACTTAGCGCGGTGCAACACTAGTGAATCTGCGCGCATCGGTGTAAGGGTAGTTTAAGGATTGATAAGCAAGAACCGCAGCACATTGAACGGGCACGTCGCAGGTTTGCCAGCGGAATCTTTGACGCCATCGAAAACGACATGTGACCTCTGGGGGGCCAATGATAAGTGAGCGTCTTCTTTATGCGATTTTATTTACCTGCGTATGTGCAGCGAGCCTGGTTGCTCAGGATACTGCTCCCGGTCCAGTCGCGAATCCAGTGCTGACCAAGCGGCCTTCCTCTTTGACTGCGACGCGAAGTTCCGATAACAGCGCTGTGATCCCGGAAACGATTCCTCTCACGGTTCCGAAAGGAACCGCCGTGCAAGTGGCTCTCGACGATGAAGTGAGAATCAGGCGGGCCGGCCAATCGATCAAGGGGCACGTCATCGAACCAGTCTACGCGTTTGATAAGCTGGTGATCCCCGTAGGAACGGTTGCCACCGGTCAGATCACGACGATCGAGGATGTTTCCACAAAAAAACGCACCATGGCGGCACTCGACGCGGACTTTACCCCTGCACACAACGTCCAGATAGAGTTCAATGATCTCGCGCTGCCGGACGGAAGACATATCGCGGTGCGTACGATCGTCACGCCTGGGTCTGGCCACGAGTTGAATTTCGTAACCGCAAAAGACGAACAAAAGAAGGGCGTGAAAGATAAGGCTTCACAGAAGGCCAAGGATGCTCGCGCGCAAGCCAAGCACGAGTGGGATGCGGCCATGCAAGAGGTGAAGCAGCCGGGAAAGATGCACCGACTGAAACGCGCCGCGGTCTCCCAACTTCCCGTTCATCCGCAATATATCGAGGCAGGCACGGTTTACTTTGCCGAGCTGCAGAATCCCCTGGAATTCGGAAACGAACCGCTCACGCCGCAGCTCGCAGCCGCATTGGCTTCACCGCCTCCCGATGGAAGTTTCGTGCATGCGCGCCTTCTTACGGCGCTGAGTTCTGCAACCACGCAGAAAGGCGAGAACGTCGAAGCGATTATTTCCCGGCCCCTCTTTGATGGAGATCGCTTGATCATTCCCCAAGGAACTTCCTTGAGAGGTTCCGTCGTTCAGGTCGAACCTGCCCGCCATATGAGTCACAACGGACAGCTCCGCTTCGTTTTTCATGATTTCGTTCTTCCGAATGGACTCGATCAGAAGGTGGACGCGATCCTGCAGGGTGTTCAGTCAGGAAAAACAGATGCCGTCAAACTCGATGCGGAAGGGGGAGCGGAGGCCAGCACACCCAGGACGAGATATCTTTCAACCGCGCTCTCGGTCGCGCTGGCCGCAGCGGCCCACGAGAATGACCCGTTCAATCGTGCAGAAAGTGGTGCGGGAGGATTCAAAGTGATCGGCATCGCTCTGGGCGTTGCCGTCCGCTCGCAGTCGTTCGGACTTGCGATGGGAGCTTTTGGCGCCAGCAGATCGATCTATACGCATTTCATCGCGCGCGGGCACGATGTTTCATTCCCCAAGAATACAGAGATGGAAATCGGTGTGGGCATTCACCCTCTTGCAAACGCCGCGCCTCCAGAAGGTCAAGAGAACTGAGGAAGCCCGCGCGTCGAACAGAATAAATACTTCGCTCACACTCAGAATCAGCTCCATCACGCCCGGGTTAGCTTCCGTCTCGCCCGAAATTAGCTTCCATCGCGAATGATGCGGCAAGAGTCAATGTCGAACGTAACGTCTCCGATCGTTAGCCGCGTCTGGTCGCGGAATCCGGCGATAAACTTTAAGAACCGCCAGACGTCCGCAAAATTTGACGCGAGTCCAATCGAAGCTCGGATCGATCCGGCGCTCTTGTGACCGCGCTCCCGCATCAGTCGCAGAAAGCTGAGAAGATTAATGTCCGCCCCAAGGGAGAATCCTGCGCGCATATCCTCTTCCGTCAGTCCTTCAGCGATCTCTCCGGCTCCAGGATTGCAAAAGCAGCCCGTGCGTAGCGAAATGTTTTCTTGTCCCGCCAATTCCTCGACGCGTCTGTAATCGAGAAGATGCCCTTGCGGATCGTAAAGATTAAGCGTCACGGTTCCGCCGCGCGCCTCCGTTGTCGCGGGACCATAAATGCGCACCATGGCCCGGCCATTGCTGTGCCGGAGGGCGAGCAGTTCGTCGAGCAACCATCCGGTCAAACATCGCACACGTTCCGCAATCAACTCGATGCCGATCCCTTGCAGGTAACGCAGACCGATTTCCACTGCGGGAATGGATAAATAGTTCAGCGTGCCGTCCTCGAATGCAGCCTCACTCGGAGACAGCACGTGAGCCTGGCCCTGGACCGATGCGAAATTTACCGTTCCGCCCGCAAACCAGGGGCGCTTCAGTTTCGCAAACGTCGAACGGAGTATGAGCAGCGCACCGACACCCGTTGGATATCCGAACATTTTGTAAAAAGAGATGGTGATGAAGTCGGGACGCACGACGCTCAGGTCAAGGCGATTCGTGGGCACAAATGCGGCCGCATCGAGCAGGACGCGCCAGTTTTTACTTTGCGCTTTCGCGATCAGGTCCAGCGGATGCTTCGCGCCGGAAAAATTCGACTGCGCGGGATAGGCGAAAAGATTTTCGCGGTCAGGTTCGGCCTGATCCAGCAGGCTATGCAACTGGTTCATGTCGAAGTGCAAGCTTGGCGCCAGGAGGGGCGCGTAGGTGATGGAGGCGCCCTTGGCTCGGGCAAACTCGCGAATCCCGTTCACCGAATTGTGGTTGTCAAAGCTGAGCAGGTAACGGCTTCCCGGCGCGAAGGGAAAGGATTCGCCAATTAGTTTCAATGCTCCCGAGGCGTTTTGCGTGAAGATGAGAATGTAATCGTCGGCGCTGGTGTTGAAATAATTCAGCACGTAATGGCGCGTGCGTTCGACGTGCTCAGTCATCGCTACGGACGTGGGATTGGCGGAGTGTGGATTGCCAAAAACACCTGAACGCAGCAGATCGAAATGTTTTTCCAACTGAGATGCCCCGTGGAGAGAACCGCCGGTGTAGTCCAGATAAACCTGGCCCTGTTCATCCAGGCGGCGATATTCGGTCGCCCGCAAAGTGTCCAGCAACGCTGAATTCGCATAGCCGGGATAACGCGCGATAAAATCCGCGAACGCGCTGTCCACCGGCGTAATCTCCTGGGAGCTGGACTTGTTCATATATGGATTTTATGCCTTCAGGCCCGCTTTGCGTAAGATTGTCATCGTGCCTGTCATGGGTACCAAGTGCCAATTTGGCGATTTATTCCACCGGGAGCGGATCGCTGCCGCTGACGCTTCCGCCTGTCAACTCGTTGCCGTCCGGTAAAACGACCTTGCGGATGAGCCCTACTGGCGTTCCCTTCTTGCTGGGTGCGAACGTAATTGTAATTCGGTCCCCAGGCTGTAACGTTTGGGGGTTCCAGCCCGCCTTCTTCAGTACGGCCGGAGCGAGGGTTTCGATGGCCCAATGAACGGGATTTCCCGCCTTAACCTCATTTACGTTAAAAATTACCTGACAATGAGGGTTTGCCCAAAGAAATTCCGCCACGGTTCCCTTCAAGGTCTTCAGATGTACCGTGTCATAGTCCGAACCGCCATGGTGTGCAAATGCCTGAAGGCAAAACATCAGTAAACCTACTGCGAAGCCAAGGAAAGGCACCAACTCGCGTTTCACGAAAACCTCTCAAATCAGGTTGGATTTGTCACTGAATGCGCCGGCCACTTAATCCAGTACCGCTGTGGGGGGCCAAGCTCATGAATTATCTCCGTCTGCGGCATTAATTATAACACTCAAGCTGACCGGGTATCGCCAACGGCAGCCGCTCCCGATTAAAGAGGGCCGTTGCTTTTGAGTGGTCGCCGGGGCATTTCGGTACCCGCGAACAAGATATCTCCAACCTTGACCAATTCCTGTCCCTACAGTGAACACTGTATGGTCGAATTAGGCTTACGAGGTAAACTTTGCTGGGTTATAAATTAACGTCAATTATTTAACCAAATTGTTAAAGCGAGTCTCGTGCGGATTCTAATCGCTGACGACCACGAGTTTGTCCGCCAGGGCGTGCGCACCCTGCTTCAGAGCAGGCAGGGATGGACCGTCTGCGGTGAGGCTGTTGACGGCCGGGATGCAATAGAAAAGGCGGAACAGTTGAAGCCTGACGTCGTCGTCATGGACGTCAGCATGCCGAATTTGAATGGCCTGGAAGCAACGCGCGAAGTCAGGCGCATGCTGCCGAAGACCGCAGTGCTGGTCCTCAGCCAACACGACTCTCCTGAAATGATGAAGGAAGCGTTAAATGCAGGCGCGCAGGGATACGTTGTAAAGTCATCCGCCTCTGAGCATCTAATCGCAGCCTTGGAAAAGGTCAGCCGACCTGACGCTTCCAATGAGATTGCTTCGGCTACGGACCATAACAGCGTTAATGCTGCAAGCTCGGTTGAACAAGCGCTTCGGGAGAGTGAGGAACGCTTCCAGGGCGCCATGAATAGTATTGCGGAAGGGGTGTACACCCTGGATACCAACGGGCTCGTGACCTACATAAATCCTTCCGCCGAAGCCATACTCGGATGGACCCGCCCCGAGCTGCAGGGAAAAAAAATACATGACATTGTTCATTACAAATATCCGGACGGCAGACCCTTTCCGGCGAGTGATTGTGCCAGCTGGCAAGTCCTGCAAAAGGGAACCGAACTTCGCGAGCATGAAGATGTTCTCATCCGAAAAGATGGAGGCTTCTTCCCTGTCGTGCTCAGCTCATCGCCTTTAAAAATCGGCGGCGCAATTACTGGCATCGTGGTTTGTTTCCGCGACGACACCAGGCGACGCCACGCCGAAAAATCTCTGCGAGATGCTGCAACCCAGCTCCAATTGGTGTCGGACACGATTGGTACCGGAGTTATCCGCTGCAGCCGTGACCTGCGGTATCTGTGGGTGAATGCGCGGTACGCGGAATGGATTGGTCGGCCCGCGACCGAGATTGTAGATCATACGATTACTGAAATATTAGGAGAGAAAGCATTCGAGGAACTGCGCCCGTATTTTGATCGAGTGCTTGAAGGGCATCCGGTTACGTTTGAGCAACAAATTGATTTTAAGAAGATGGGACGCCGGTGGATATTAGCGTCCTATACCCCAACATTCGATTCCAGCGGCACCGCTGATGGGTGGGTTACGTCCGTCGTGGACGTCACCGAGCAAAAGCAAAGAGATGCCGAGCGGATCAAACAAGCGGGATTGCTGGACCTCAGTTTCAACGCCGTTATCCTGCGGGATATGGAAGATCGGATTACCTATTGGAATAAGGGCGCCGAGGAACTATATGGCTGGACGCGCGAGCAGGCCCTGGGCCAAGTGACTCACGCACTGTTTCAAACGAAATTTTCCGAGTCACTGGCTTTGATACGTGACCGCTTTTTGCGGCAAGGACGATGGCAGGGCGAAGTCCTGCACACATGCAAAGACGGACGGCTAGTGACGGTGCTGTCCCGATGGGCGTTAACTCGCGACCCGGACACAAATTCAGGTTTGATAATGGAAGCAAATATAAATATCACACCCACCAAGGAAGCGGAGAAGCAGCTCCAAATCCTGGTGCAAACGCTGGAAACCCGAATCGCCGACCGCACACAGGAGTTGCAGGAGGCCACAGAAAAGCTCCGGGAACTGTCCGGAAAGTTGCTGCGAACGCAGGATGAGGAACGAAGACGCATTGCCCGGGAATTGCACGATGGCGTCGGGCAATTGCTTGCGGCAATGAATATGAACTTTTCCAACCTGAAGAATGAGCTGGACGGCGTCGGTGAGGAAGCCTTCCGCTACGTGGACGAAAACGTGGCGCTCGTCGAGCAGGCCTCGCAAGAGATCCGCACTATTTCTCACCTTTTGCATCCACCGCTGCTGGACGTAATGGGCCTGGAATCGGCGCTGCGCTGGTACGTCGATGGATATTCTAAACGCAGCAAAATCACCGTGGAAATGGAGCTAACCCCCGGGTTCAGTGACGGATTGCCTCGCGATTTTGCACTGTCTCTTTTCAGGATCGTGCAGGAGTGTCTAACGAATATACATCGCCACTCGGAAAGCGCATCCGCTCATATTGTGGTGCAACGGTCACCTGGTGAAATCACCCTGGGAATCAATGATGACGGCAAGGGAATTCCGCTCGAAATTCAGTCGAAAATTTCGTCTGGAGCGAGTTCCGGCGTCGGCTTGCGCGGGATCCGCGAAAGAATCCGTCAGTTTGGCGGCCGGCTGGAGGTTCATTCCGGAGAAGGGGGCACGCAGATCATCGCAACGCTACCCCTTCCCAAACGGGGGTCGCCCGAGTTGGAGACGGTCGAGGAGAAAGCGAGTGGTACGCTCCTTGACGATAACGCGGTCCAATCAGGGCACAAAACAGCCACCATTCTTTGCATCGATGACGAACCGGCTGGTCTCTTGCCCCGTAAACTGCTGCTTGAATCGGCCGGCTACCGCGTGATCGAGGCTCGATCCGGAGAAGAAGGGATCCAGCTTTTTCAGTCCGAGAAAATTGACGCGGTAATTCTGGACTATTGGATGTCCGGAATGAAGGGGACCGCGGTCGCAACTGAATTAAAGCGGATGAAGCCTGCCGTTCCGATCATCGTGCTTTCGGGGATGTCGGACCTCCCTGGCGAAGCCGCGGGGATCGTGGATCACTGGTTTGTTAAAGGAAGTAATCGGCCCGAACACCTCTTGAATTCTATAAGCAGTCTGCTGGAACGCCGGCTGGTCTAAGCGGCCGAGAAAGATTGCTGTTTCGATTCGTTCTTACGTGGGCTGCAGCGTGGGGTGAATTGATTGACCTTGAAGCACGTCCCAGGCTCGCTCGCATTGATTTAGGATTCAACGGAGAACTCAGCATGCGAACTAGCCTCAAGAGGATTTCCCTGCGCAAGATCTTTGGTCTTTCTGTGCTACTCGCCTCTTTTGCAACCACCGCACACTCTGAGCGTCCCCAGGAACGACAAGTTCCCCAAGAGCAGCTGAAACGGCTTAGCCTTGAACAATTGGCGGACCTCGAAGTCACGACCGTATCGAAGGCGCCGGAGCAGGTTATGAAAACGGATGCCGCGATCTATGTGATCACACAAGAGGACATCCGACGCGCCGGAGCCACAACAATACCGGCTGCACTGCGTCTCGCGCCCGGCGTGGAAGTTGCCCGGATCGATGGCAGCAAATGGGCGATTGGAATTCGCGGTTTCGGGAGCCGCTTATCACGCTCGGTGCTGGTCTTAATCGACGGCCGCAGCGTCTACACGACATTGCTGGCGGGCACGTACTGGGAAGTTCAAAACGTGATGATGGAGGATATAGATCGCATTGAGGTTATTCGCGGACCTGGTGGCACGGTGTGGGGTCCCAACGCGGTGAACGGCGTAATTAACATCATCACGAAAAATAGTAAGGAAACGCAGGGAATTCTTGTGAGCACCGGTGGCGGGAATGAAGAGCAGGGATTTCTGCACGCTCGCTACGGAGGAAGCACGAAGAAGGGTCTCAATTACCGTGCTTACGCCATGGGATTTAATCGCGGAAATGAATTTCACTTCGACGGTCAAAATAACGATCGCTGGCGCGCCGCTCAAGGAGGTTTCCGCGCGGATTGGGCCAGGACGGAGCGCGATTCGTTTACACTCCAAGGCGATCTGTACGACGAACGAGCGGGTGAGAAAGTAACCGCCACTAGTTACACGCCTCCCTTCTCACAAGCTGCCACGGGAAATGCTCTCCTTTCCGGTGGAAACATTCTCGGACGGTGGACCAGGAATTTCCGGGAGGGCGAAGACATTCAATTGCAGGCGTATTACGACCGAACGAATCGCCATGAACCCAACTTTGGCGACATTCGCGACACTGTGGATATTGATTTTCTGCATAGGTTTTATATCGGGTCGCGCAATCACATCTCATGGGGGTTGGGCGCACGTGCAAGCCACGGGCATGAATTGCAAGTCGTCTCCGGGCTCTTCTTTGACCCGAGTTCGCGAACTGATCAGCTCGATACCGCTTTTCTACAGGACGAAATCAGCCTCTTCCCGAAGCGCTTGACGCTTCAGCTTGGCTCAAAACTTCTGCATACCAATTACACTGGAGTAGAGCTGGAACCACGTACCAGTCTGGTTTGGACTCCAACAAATACCCAGACACTCTGGGCAGCTTTCACACACGCAGAGCGTACACCGTCCGATGGAGAGCGTGACTTTTTTCTGAGCGGATTCATTGGCCTTCGTTCGAACGGTGCGTCCGCGCTGCCATTCTTCGCCCGGTTTAATGCCAATCGGAACTTCCAGTCTGAAGACCTCAATGGATATGAACTTGGCTACCGCCAACTTGTTGGCAAGAAGCTTTATTTTGATCTTGCGACCTTTTTCAACCAGTATTCAGACCTGTTCAGCGAGGACTTGATCGGCAACTTTGCCCAACCCTTGATCGAGAATACGCCGGCGCCCACCCACTTTCTGCTTCCAGCGCAGTTTGGCAACGGCCTGAACGGTACGACAACAGGCGGAGAGATCGCCCCAGAGTGGAGACCTTGGGATTTTTGGCGCCTCAAGGGATCCTATTCCTTGCTGCACATGTCGATCAGGAAAAGTCCGGGTTCGCTGGACATCGGTACGGCGCCTATCGTGAATGGCTCCAGCCCACGACACCAGGTGGGCCTGCAATCGTCGTTTGACTTGCCGAAGGGGTTTACTTTTGACTTCGATTTTCGGTATGTCAGCGCATTGCCGGGCTTGAGTGTACCGGCTTACTCCACGGGAGATGCACGTATCGGATGGAGTTTTGGCCACATCTGGGAAGTAGCGGTCGTTGGGCACAACTTGTTGCAACCGTACCACGTCGAGTTCCCCAGCGATCCGGGCCCCGCCGTCGCGATCAAGAGAAGTGTATACGCGGAGGTAGTCTGGAGAAGTAAGGAAAACTAACGAAAGTGAAGTACGCTTCCGCATCTTCTCCGTCTAATTTCTCGTGCCGAATTCGATCCCTCCGGCATACGTCCAGCCTTGTATTGTTCGCAGCCGTCATCGGCGCATGCGCCAACTTCGGCTTCCTCGCAATTGCCGCCCAGCAGCCCAAGCCAGAGGAATATCAAGTGATGGCCGTCTATCTATACAATTTTGGCAAATTTGTGGAGTGGCCAGCGACCGCCGCAATGGACGACTCGTTCCCTATTTGCGTGCTAGGACGCGATCCCTTCGGCCCCGTTCTTGACACCACAGTGGCAGGCGAAACGCTCGGTAATCGCAAACTCGTCGCCAGGAGGATCGCGAGCTCAAAGGAAGCAGCGGGGTGCCGCATCGTTTTCATAAGTTCTTCGGAAGCGCTCCGGGTAAAGGAGGTCCTGACTTCGCTGGAAAAATCGGGGGCGCTGACGGTCAGCGATGTGCCCGGATTCACGAATGGCGGTGGGATGATCCAGTTTGTTTTGAAAGACAATAAAGTCCGGTTCGAGGTAAATCTCAGTGCCGCACAAAAGGCGGGCTTAATCTTCAGTTCTCAGCTTTTAAAAGTCGCCTCAGACATAAAGAAAGAACCGGACAAAGGCGGCGCAAACCGATGATCAAGATACGGGATTCGCTCGCGAAGAAGCTAACCAGGATGAATATGCTGGTGAGCGGCGGGGCGCTCTTGTTGGCTTCCATGGCGTTCTTCGCGTTTGACCTCCTTACATTTAGGGAGAATCTCATCAACAACACCGCCATTCAGGCGCAGATCATCGGCTCGAACGCGGTTTCTCCCCTAATCTTCAATGACACAAAGTCCGCGCAAAATACGCTGTCCGCTTTGCGAGCGTCACCCCATATCGTTTATGCGGGGATCTATACGCCGCAAGGAAAGTTTTTTGCCGGCTATTGGAATTCGCAAGCCACGCAGCCTGCTTCCCTGCCTGCTTTCGATCTCAACAAGCGGCAGCTTTCCTGGTTCAGCAGCGGACGGTTTTCCCTGGTGCAAAGCATTGTTTTTGAAGGTAAAGCTGCCGGTATTGTCTACATCCAGTCCGATCTGGGAGCTCTCTATGATCGTCTCAAGACTTACGGAGTGATCCTGCTAGCAATTGTGGGATCTTCCCTTGGAGCAGCGCTGGCGCTCTCAAAGCTCTCGCAGCAAGTTGTTTCACGCCCGATCCTGAGCCTGGCCGACACGGCGAGGTTCGTATCGCGGGAGAAAGATTTCAAGGCGCGTGCTCAAGTGACCGGCGCACACGACGAGGTTGCCCTACTCGCTGACGCATTCAATGACATGCTGGCGGAAATTCAAATACGAGATACAGCGTTGCAGGAAAGCGAGCAACAATTCAGAACCCTTGCTGACTCGATCCCCCAATTAGCCTGGATGGCCGAGCCCGATGGAACAATTTTTTGGTACAACCGCCGATGGTACGAATACACGGGGACTTCGCCAGAACAGATGAGGGGATGGGGCTGGCAATCTGTACACGATCCCGCTGCCTTGCCGGAAGTTCTGAAAAAATGGCGTAAGACCCTCAGTGCCGGGGAATCATTCGAAATGATTTTTCCGCTCCGGGCCGCGGATGGCAGCTTTCGGGAATTCCTCACGCGGGCGGTGCCCGTTCGCGATTCTCAGGGCAGAACGGTCCGCTGGTTCGGCACGAACACCGATATTTCGGAGCAGCGGCGATCCGAGGAAGCGCTTCGGCAATCGGAAAAGCTTGCGGCTACAGGTCGCCTGGCCGCCAGCATAGCCCATGAAATCAATAATCCACTCGAAACCGTAACCAACCTCGTTTACCTGGCGCAAAAGCAGCCTGCAAACGTTCAAAGATATTTAACGTTAGCAGAACAGGAACTCGATCGCATCGCACAAATCACCAAAAATACGCTGGGCTTCTACCGCGACAGTGCTTCTCCTTCGGAAGTGAAAATTGCCGAAGTTCTGGAAGAAGTTCTGGCTCTTTATGCGAGAAAAATGCAATTTAAGAAAATTAATGTGCGGCCTGAATATGAAAGTGGGCTCAAGGTTGTCGGGTATCCGGGAGAGATGCGGCAGATCTTCGCCAATCTGATCGCCAACGCCATCGAGGCTCTCCCTGAAAACGGATGTCTTACGATCCGGGCATCGAAAACCCATATGCTGGACGGGCTAGACCGGCTCGACCGTCCCGGAGTGCGCATCACCTTCCTGGACAATGGCTCGGGTATTGCCCCCATACATCGAAAGAAGATATTTGAGCCTTTTTATACGACGAAGAAAGACGTCGGAACGGGCCTGGGTCTATGGCTTACGCTGGGCCTGGTAGAAAAACATCAGGGGTCACTCAGAGTGCGAAGCAGCGCTCAGCCGGGCAGAAGCTGGACGGCGTTTTCAGTTGTCTTGCCAGAGAGCCCCATAAGTAAGTAAGATTTGACGCCGAAGTATTGAGGCCATATGAGTACTTGTTGGGAATCAGTGTTTTCATTCGGGGATCCCAAATCGATTCCCAATAACAAAACCCTTCCTGAGGATGAACGAGGGCAGGTCCGGGAAATCAAGAAGCTACGCGTCATTGTGGTTGATGACGAGGAATTAATCGCTGAGACCGTAGTTGAGATACTGAAGCATGAGGGATTCGAAGCCGCCGCGGTCTCCAATGGTTTTTCCGCTATCGAAATGGCCAAAACGTGGGCGCCGGACATCGTCTTAAGCGATGTGATTCTGTCAGGGCTCAATGGAATTGAAACGGGAATCAAGATCCGCGAAATCGCCCCGAATTGTAAGGTCATACTCTTCTCGGGCCAGGCTGCCACTGTCGATTTGCTGGAGAAAGCGCGTACGCAGGGCCACCGCTTTGAGATACTGGCCAAGCCCATCCGCCCTGAACAGTTAATTTCGATAATTCGTGACGCTTCGGGACGCCCTTCGTAAGAACGCCAGTGGAAATCTACCTCGGTATTCAAAATAGGGCTATTTAAAGCTCCCCCTAAAGCCTTTACTGGATGTTCGTGCGATCAGCCAAAGCTCTAGGATATACGAGTTTGTTGGGGTGAAATTTGCTTTTCCACACACGCAATCGGCAACAACAATCGGCATAGCCGGGAGGAGAGATAACATGGACGACTACAACAAGCAAGCCGGGCAGTCTTCTAATTACGGAGAGTCAACGGGTTCGGGCGCCTCAGGGACGGCAGCTCGCATGAAGGAACAGGTTTCTGAAAAGGCCGCTGACGTGAAAGAGAAAGTGTCTGACCTCGGACGCAAAGCGGTGGAAAAAATCGATTATTCCCGGCAATCTGCCGCCGACGCCTTGGAGCAAACCGCCTCTACGCTGCACTCCAGCAGCGACAAGCTATCGGGCGCCGCACACTCAGCAGCCGACAGACTCCAAGCTACTGCACAATATGTTCGCCAGACAGACGTCAAAGGCATGGCAGCCGACGTCGGCGAATTCGTGAAGCGTTATCCCGGGCCGGCCTTGGCGGCAGCCGCGATTGTGGGTTTCCTGGTGGCACGCGGTCTGAGCAACAACGACTAATCGCCCTTCATTGGAGGATCAACATGGCAACACCTCAGAGGTCTTTTCCCGATGTGCTGCAGGATATCATTGGCAATTTGCAGCAAATTATCAGATATGAGTTTCGCCTTGCAAAAACTGAAATCGAAGAAAAGGCCATAAAGGCGGCCAGGCCGGCCATCAGGTTTGGGGTGGGCCTGGTTTTTGCTTTGTATGGCCTTGGATTCCTGCTCCTCGCATGTGTTTACGGGCTGTCAGCAGTTATAGCGCCCTGGCTGGCAGCACTGCTCGTCGGCGCTGTCGTCACCATCGTGGCGATAGCACTGATGAGTTCCAACGGAAAAAAGCTAAAGGAAATGGATTACACTCCCGAGAAAACGATTGGCACTTTATAGGAGAAAAGAACACCATGACAGAATCATCAGACGAACTGGAACGACAAATACGGGAAATAAAACACGAGCTCAAAACCCATTGGAGCGAGCTGGAAGACAAGGTTAAATCTTCAATGGACTGGCGGGCCCAGTTCGAGGAACACCCCGGCACAATGTTGGCGGTGGCCTTTGGCGGAGGTGTGTTACTTTCCGCTCTTCTGCCCCGCGGGAGATCTTCACGGCGAACAGTCCGGGAGCGTGACCGGAGTGTGCAATCGATTCGTGACGACGCGGCATCTTCTGTCGGTTCTCGCGCCGATTACGAGCGAAAGCCGAATAAGGGTTCGGAGCCTTGGAGCGCCCTCAAAGCAGCCGTTGTCGGGGCTGCCGCTGGCAAACTCAGTGAATTCGTCGAAGAACTAATTCCGGGATCGACGTCAGGACAAACTGGAAGGACCTATGATCGGCCGCGATCATCTTCGCAGTCGACGTGGCCAAAATCGAATGTAGCCGCGTCCGACTAACTTAGGTGTATGCCCCCTCGGCGTTGTTTGTTCTTCTAATCTTGTTTGTTTTTTCTAACTCTGCTTCTTCTAATTCTGCCGTGCCACTGCGCTAGAACGTCTTATGTATCCGCATATCCGCTGCGTAGCCGCCGTATTGGTCGCGCAAGACGGACACTGTCAAATTCCTCTTCACTTGATACTGCACTTGAATCGCCTGGTTCTGCGTTGACGTTACATCCGTGCTGAAGGTCAGCAGAATATTTCCGGTCACTCGCTGTTGAATCGCTACCTGCGCGCCTGGATTCGTTTGACTGTTTCCGGCGAGCGGATCAATGGTTAATTGTGAGATTCCCACTAATTTCTCTAGCTTCCCGCTCAGCTGGCTTGCGGCGCCCTGAGCAAGCACTGATTCCGCTCCCAGCGTGGCGGGTGTACTGGGACTCGTTGCCGCCTGCTCGGACGTTTTACCGAACGCCACCAGGTTGATAATGTCAGCGGGGGGCAACGGCGGATCTGATGTGTAGTTGGTCCTCAAGCTGTCCACTGGCCCGACAAAATTGAGCGTGATGTTGTACTGCTGCACGATTGTCTTCACGTATATATTCACTACGGGCACCGTGCGAACTGGATTGGCGAACTCAATCGTGCCACTCTGGATTTCGTAGCGCTTCCCCATGAAGAACATCTCGCCGCTGTTCAACGTAGCTCGTCCCAACACGACGGGAGCAGCCATTGTTCCAGTCAGTGTCAGATTCGCCGCGCCACCCAAACTTACCTTGCTGCTTGACAGGTTCAGCTCTTGAGAGGTGACGATCGCGACGTCCAATTTCATGCCAGCCGCAAAAGGCGACGGCGCTGTAGCTGGGGTCTCGGTTGAGAACTGGCCTAGGAACGTTGCAAGATCGAATTGCTGCGTGAAAGACAGTCGATCGATCAGAACGCGGCCGGTCAACTGCGAATTTGCCTGGTTCCCAGCAAGCGAGAGATTCCCGCTCAATACAGAACGAATCCCCTCGGGATACCTGATACGCACGGATTTTGTATCCACCCCGAGATTGAAGGTTGGTTGAGCACCATAAGTCAGAAATCCGCGGGCCGATATCGTGCCTCCGCCAGCGGCGCCGGACAACTGCGCAATCTCAAGCCGGTTACCGGATACTTGAATTTGTCCGTTCATGCCTTCGATACTTACAGGGACGCTCTCCGTCGAAACTGCAGCATTCACAATACCAATTTTACCTTGCATGGCGGGGTGCGTGAGATCGCCGCGCGCGGCAACGTTGAGATTGATGCTTCCCGAACTTTGAACTCCGGTGGCGAACGTCTGCAATAGTGAAAGATCGATTGAGCCGTTCGCCGAAACATTGAGCGGCACAGCGGCTTTGATCGGAATAACGCCTTTCATACTTAAGTTTGCGCCCGTTCCCTTCAAATCGGCTTGCTCGATCGTGGCGATGCCGTTCTTATAGTTCGCGCGCAGCGGGTGAACCAGGGCCAGCTGTGCCGCTTGATAATTTAAGCTGAACGTCGGTATTTCAAGCTGCGCTGCGATCGCGTATGGATTCTTCAACGGGCCATTCAAACTGGCGTGAATTTCCGTCTGACCCTGAATCTGTTGAGCCTTAGTCAAATAGTGCGCCAGGACAACAGCAACAGGAATCCCGCGGATATCCAGAGACGCGCTGGCCGGATATTCGCCATTCAGTCCCACATTTCCTTTGGCTTGAATTGATCCCTGGTCGGCTCTCGAGCTTAGCGTGAAGTCGGCGCGTTGATTTGCGAGATTCAATTGCACTTGCACGTCGGAGATGGTCTGATCTCGAACGGCGAGCGTGGGGATTTGCAAATTCGCGGCGAATTGCGGACTTTTTATATTTCCGTGGCCATCGGCGGAGAGCGTCAGGCTTCCGGCAATCCCCAGATCGCGTGCTTGAACCGATTGCAGCTGATCGAGCTTGACGCCCGTCGCGCGCAGATTCACATCATAGGATTGCGTCTTAGGCTGATAGGTAAGCGCTGCGGTCAGGCTCCCGGCCGGAATCACCAGCTGGGCGTTTGAGTGAATGGAATTCCCGTCACCTTGAAAATCGACGTTTAGATTCTTGATCGGTTCATTCCAGGCGGAGGCTTGCGTAATCTGAAGCGAGCCCTGGCCTTGAGGATTTTGTTCGGTGCCGTGGATCGAAATATTGGCTGCAAGCACGCCGTTCACGGGGTATTGCGATTGGGTCCATTGCTCCAGATCTGAAATCGAGATCTGGCGTGCGGTAACTTGCACCGAAAGCGGGCTGGAGGGAGTCACTGACCATGCGGCCAAATCGGCATGTCCGCTAAAGTTGATCTGTCCCTTTTGCGTATCCGTCAACGATCCATTCTGGATGGAGACACCAGATGATGCAGCGTCGAGGCTCATGTGAAGAGCGCGCCAGCGGGCATTCCGTACTGCCAGATCGTTCGCGGAAAGATCGCCTTTGATTCGTGGCTCCTTCACGGAACCGGATACTTGTCCGGCGAAACGCGCCGATCCACGAAGATCCGGCAGTGAAGACGCGGCGTTCGTTGTCGCCGAACTTCCGCTTTGAAATGCGGATGCAAGCGCAATCACTTCGTGCAGATTACTCGTGTTCGCCTGAACATCGAGTTGCGACCGGTCACTCAGAACGCCCGTGATCGAAACCGTAGTGTTTCCAGTTCGCAGATACGACTGGCCAAACGAAGCAGTATTTCGCGCGCCGTCGTACGCCACATCGATTAAACCATTCAGCGGAATCGCCGAATCGCCCACGGCCGGCTGGCTCGAATCGCGAATCACCAAATGCGCTCGTGCGACGGCATTTTTGACGCTGGAGCCCCACGTTGCTGTTACCGTACCATCAACGCGTCCTCTCACCTTGATCGCCTGACGATTCTGTACCGCGGCAGTGTTGTTCATGGCCTGCAGTGAAACGTTCCGGACGTAGGCATCGACACGTGAACTGGAGTTTCCGCTCAGATGCGAAAGGTCATAGTTCGCTCCGACATGTCCGCCGAGCAAATCCGCTTCAAGATTTCTAACGCTGAAATTGCCATCCTGCAAACGAAACTCAGCGCGGATGGATTTCGGTGTCGCCTGAATTTGTCCCGTGTTCATGACCAACTGCGGACTGCTCAGCCGTCCATCAAGGTAAGCACTGTCTACCACTGACTTATCCGGGTCATTGTCGTAGCGCAGATTCCCAGTCAGCGAAACCTCCCCGGCAGGAACCGATTGACTCTTAGCAATTCGGCCGAGCTCGACGGTGTTCAAAACTCCGTCATACGTAGCCTCAATGTGGGCGCGCTCGAAGTTCGTCATTTTCGCGTATAAGTTGAGAGTTGACTTCTCCGCGGTCAGTGTAACTGGATCCGCGACGAGCCCCGAACGGCTGAGTGTGAAATTCAGTTGAAGGCGATGCGAGATGGGTCTGAAAGTTTTGGCCGTGACGCGTCCATCACTGTATGCCAGTGTGCCGCGATACTCGCTTGCGACGGGGACGAAATGAATCTGTGTGCGGAAATCGTGGAGTTCGGCAGCAAGTGGCGTTGCCCTATCATTGTAATAAATCTCTCCGGAGTTTAATTCCACATGCTGGATTGCCAGGTCGATAAGATTGTTCACGCTCGAACCGGATTGGCTGGAGGACGAGGTTGGCGACTGCGGCAGATTTGAATTGCCATTACGATCAACACTCAAATGAGCAACGGGCTGGTCGAGCACGATTTCGTTCAAATCAACTTTTCGCTGTAAAATGGAAACAATTTTCAGCCCGATTCGCATGTGATCTGCCGCAAATAGCGGCGCTTGCGAACCGCTTTCTTTTCCGTGGAGCGTAATGCCGTAGAAATCCAGGGTTAGCAATCTCCAGTTGATCGCCATTCTCCCTATGTTCAACAGGGCCCCGGTACTGGCTTGCACTTTTTGCTCGATCTGCTGCAGCACGAAATGTTGGAACGCAGTTGTGTGAACGACTACAATGGCCGCCACGACCAGCACAAGCAGGACTGCGGCGATTGCTATTGCGGCCCATCGAACAATGTTTTTTCCATTCGCTTTCATTTGTCACCCGAGCGGCTTCAGCGTGCGGCGAACCATTTAACGTTACGATCAGCCGGGCCAAGCCGACCTGCAGCGCAGAATGCCTCAGACTTCAGAATGCCTGTCCAAGCGTGATGAAATATTCCGTCGCTTTTACACCTGGAATAGACGTCAACCTTCGACCAATATCAAAACGGACCGGCCCCACGGGGGTTTGATAGCGAAGGCCGAATCCGACTGTATGCGTAAAATTATCGACGAATTGCCGGAAATTGATCCTTGTATAAACGTTTCCGCCATCGTAGAAGACGACGCCGCCCAAGCCGTTTTTTATCGGTATGGGAAAACGAGCCTCGGAGTTCACGACGGCGAGCATGTTGCCGCCCACTGGAACGCTAATTAGAGTGCAGGTGGAAGGATCGGCTGGATTGCTGCAAACGGTAACTGGTCGTTGAGGCCCCGCACCGTTGATGGGGAACCCGCGGATGGAGTCAGCACCGCCCGAAAAAAAACGTTCGCTGAGAGGCACCGCGGATCCTACGAATGGTTTTGCAAGACCTAAGCGAAAATTGTTGGCCCACGTAAGCAACGAGGTTACCGGCTTATAAAATGAGGTCTGCCCGAAGAATCGGACGAAATTCACACTGGAGCCCAGAGCAGTGGGTGAAACTTCAAAAGTCGCAGTTTGATAAATCCCGTGGTGAGCATCGAGTGGTTTGTCGCGTGTGTCCCGCACGTACTGGGTCGCCACCGTCGAGAGACGCACGCGCCGATCCTCAGGAAGCACAAGGTCGGGAATGGTAATGTTTGTCAGCAGCGTGTGCTGATAACTGTAGCGAAGGATGAGCCTTTTGGTTTGCTTTGGGTCCAAAGCCCTTTCTACTTGCCAGGAACCACCGGCCAATTCTCCCGTGTAGATCGAATTCTGCGTGGTACGTTCGGCGGATAAACTGAAAAGCGAACTCCACAACGTACTGCGTATGCGCGGGTCGTTATAGGTCAATATCCCGCGTTGATCCAGCCGTGAGTATACAAGGCCAAGCGTGGCAGTTTCTGCGCGCCCACGCATATTGTGGCGGGCGAACTGAATAGACACGCGCGGTCCCCAAAAACTCTGCTGACTGGCGGTGAATCGGCTGCCAACCCCAATCGGAGGAATTCCCGGCAATGCGACCGTGCCGACGGGAATGTTTCCGGCTCGAGGAAGAACTTCGAACCCGCCTCCAAGGTCTACTGAGTTTCGCGGAGACTCATGGATTTTGACCAACACTTCTTCCTGCTGCTGATCGCTCACCGGAGCCAGCGGCTTGATGCTCGTCCAGTCAAAGACAGCCAGATTGTAAAGGTCGCTCTCGGACTTCAGAAAGTTCCCCAGGCTAAGTGGCTTCCCCGGACTTATTTGGGAACCTGTCATTTCCGTGAGAAAAGATGTGCGAGTTACTTCAGCGCCCAGCGGAACAACTTCACTAATGTGCGCCTGCGGCCCTGGATCAATTGTGTATACGATGTCCACGAGATGGCGATTGGTGGACTCGAAATTTACATCTGAGTGAAATTTCGCGTTCAAATAACCGCGATCCAAGTATTGCGCGAGTATGTAGTTGCGGTCCTGCTGCAGTAACGTCGGGGAATAAGGCTTGCCGGGAGCAAGGTTCAATTCGTGATTCCCCACAATGGCCTGCGCCGAACCTTGCTGAGTCTTATCTTCGAGCTTCAGACTGCTGACCTTGTATTGCTCGCCTTCGGAAATCTGGAAAGTTATATCGACCCGGGGTTCGTAATCGGCGACATTAGGCGACACGACAACATCAGAGAACCCGGCATCCCTGTATGCAGCCGTTATTGCGTTCAAGCTTTTGCGGATCAATTCTTGGCTGAATGTACCGCGCGAAAAGAAGTGCCCGAACACCGAGCGTCCCTTCTTAACGGGTACGATCGCCTGCAACTGTTTGTCTTCGAAATGGTGATTGCCCTGAAAGTTCAGTTCCTCGACCTGATGTTTTGCGCCTCGATTAACGTCGTACACGATGCTGACTGAATTCTGTTGCCGGTCCATGTGAGAGTTGACTGTCGCGTCGAAGTAGCCTTTCGACTCAAAGTAAGACAGGAGATTGCGGCGGCCCTCGTCAACCAGGTCCTGGTCGATGGAATTTTCCTCATAAATCGGGATCAGTCGCTGAAGCGTGCGCTTAAACATGTGGGCGCCCACCACTCGAACCGAAAGAAAAGGTCCAGCATCGACCTGAAGATTCAAATCGGCGCGGCCTGATTCTGCTCTGTATGTCGGAGAATTAAATTGCACTTGTGGAGCGAGCCGCCCCTCTTTCCTAAAATGCGTACGGATGTAGCTCACCAACGTGTTGATGCGTTGTGGCGAATATTTTTTCCCGGGCTTCAGCGAAGCTCCCCGAACGCTAGCCCAAAATGATCTGAGAGAGTCGCGAAGTTGTGATGTCTCCTCGTCGGAAAGGCCTTGGATATTAAGTTCTCCAAATCTTGCGAGCCGGTTCAAGCGGCAATCGAAACGAAGGTTGACGATGCGGTGCGCATCGTCCCGCTCCACATTTGGAGTTACACTGGCCTCAAAATATCCATTCGTCCGAAAAAATTGAAGAAGAGCCTGCGTCCCTTGAGTGGGCAATTCATTGACGTAGGCCGTCTGTTCGGGAATATTCACAGCTTGCAGCAGCTGCGTATATGTAAAGGTTTTTGTTGCGCCGGGAAACTTAAGAATTCCAATGTAAGAAGCCGGCTCCAAAATAAAAAGAATATTCAAGCCGTCTTGCTCGGGTTTAATGCTTACCTGGACTTTCGAGAACAGTCCTGTTTTTTGCAATGCCTCCACACTGTCACGAATCGCTTTCACGGAAAACGGCTGGCCCGGCTTTTGCTGGATCAAAGATCGAAATGCCTCCACATCGAATGTGGGCTTAGCGGAAATATCGACTTTTGCGACCTTGTCTCCCTCGAATCCTGCATAGGTATCGGGCTGAGCTTCCTGGGCAGCGGCTTGAAGCACAAACGAAGAAAGCAACAGGAACCAGACGATCGTGCCCCGTCGCTTTTGCGTTGCGGCCCGACGGACCGGGCCAGAATCAAATTCTCCGCGCCTCATGTGGATGCTCCCGCATGAGACAATTCCTTAATGGCAGTATCGGTTTCAGCTCCGACCAGGAGAATAATGCTCGCAATGTAAATCCAGGTCATAAAGATGGTGAAGCCGGCGAGGGCGCCGTAAATTTTGGGGATATTAGACGCGTGCTGGATATAGTAATCGAAACCGAACGAGGCCAGGAAAAATGCCAGAGTAACAAACGCTTTGCCAACCGTTAACCAATGCCATGCCTGTTTGACGTTCGGCAGGAAATAGTCAACCAGGTTGACGGCGATAAAAATCAGCAGCAGATTCGCGGTCCAACGGACAATATCCCAGGGGAGCTTAGAAACAGCTAGTGCCGCATATTGTTTCGCGAGAAATACTGCGGCGCTGCGTCCGAGCGTTGTAAGTGCAAAACCCACGATAAAAAAAACGGCGCTCGCCAGTGTCGCGGCTATTGCGATTATTCTTCGTTTCCAGAAACTGCGAGTCTCCCTGGCTCCGTGGGCGATGCTGAGCGCCTCCATAAGACTCATAAAGCCGGTCGAGGCGCTCCAAATCGTAAGCAGCAAGCCGATAGACAAAAATTTTGAGTATCCGTGGGTCAGATCGAGAACTACCGAAATAATCACGTGACGAGTACTTGCGGGAAGATAGGTCGTAATCCATTCTACAAGGTCGTGCCAGAGGTTCGTTGTGGGCAGCCAGCCTACAAGGGCCGCGAGCACGAGGAAAAAAGGAACCAGCGAAAGCACGAAGTAGAAGGACATTTGAGCTGCCAAATTGGTGCAATCGTCGGCCACAATTCGCGCAAACACGCGGCTAAACACTAAAAATAAACGCGAAAACCGCTGTACAGCACTGCATGTCCGTAGACGCATATCGATCGCACGGACATCTGTTTCCCAAAAATGCAACGCAACCTCCGCATTCCGGCGGGGTTCCATCGATGGCTTTCCAACTCGACCCAACTGCCACTTCTATTGTAGAGACCTGCATTAATGCCACCATCCCTTGAATCCTGTAGATTGGCGCTTTTTGACCTGACTCCCTGTCGGGGGACTTCCACACGATCAACTGAAATGACAACCGATCGCGACAAGTCCAAGAGATCACACATTATTGCTGTCCACTGACTCATGTATTCACGCGGCACGAGTCCGGTGCCAGAATGCATCAGGAAAAGAACGGACGACGGAGACGGGAAGCATGAGAAGGTTGGTACCCAAGAATAAGGACCTTCACGGAAATGTTCCCGATAATTGTTCGGCGGCGCTACTTCTCGTTGACGTTCTCAATGACCTTGATTTCCCTGACAATTCAGCGCTCGTGAAAGTCGCGCCTCTTTTGGCCGGCAACATTTCGCGCCTGAAAAGCAAATGCAAGCAAGCCGGGATTCCGGCGATTTATGTCAATGACAACTTTGGAAGATGGCGGTCCGATCTCACGGCGGTTTTGTCAAATTGCCTTCGGCCAGATTCCCTGGGCGCGCGCATGGTTGCGAAGATCGTTCCGGAAGCCGACGATTATATGGTCTTGAAACCCAAACATTCGATTTTTTATGCTACACCCCTGGACACTCTTCTCTCTTATCTGAAGACGAAGACGATCATCCTGACGGGACTCACAACAAACGCCTGCATTCTAATTAGCGCGAGCGAAATTTATATTCGCGACTTGCAGCTGTGCGTTCCGTCGGATTGCGTCGCGGCGCAGAGTATGCGAGAACATCGCAACGCCCTGCAGCTGATGAGGAAAAGTTTTCGAGCGGATACCACGCCATCCACGCAGTTGAACTTGCGAAATTTGCTTCGTTCTTCCGAAAAATGAGAATGTTCCTTGTCCACCCGTCTTAATTTTCACCGAGCCGTTTTTTTATACGCGCCTACGTTGGCATCGCGAACACTCGCAACCCACACTAACAATTCTTCTCGCGTCATAAAATTTAAGATTCTGTCTCGTTGGACGCCGGCGCGAATTGCCGAAGCCAGTCCGATTTCGAGGAAAGCTAGCTGAGATGGACCATGAGCATCGGTCCCGAGTGAAATCCGGCATCCCGCTTTCTTGGCGAGGTTAACAAGGTCCGGGCTCAAATCCTGGCGATCCGGATAGGAATCGATTTCGACGGCCTTATCGAGTTCGGCAGCCATGCCGAAAACGCGGGGCCAGTCAGCCGTCAGGCCCAGCCGATAGTTATAGATTCGCCCACGCGGATGACCGAGGATTTGAATATCAGGATTGCGAAGGCCGGCAATGTAGCGCTCCGTTTGATCTTCTTTCTTTCGCAAAGCGGAATGAAAACAGCCCAGCACGATATCCAGTTCTGCGAGGGGCCGTTCTTCCATATCGCCTTCACCGCGAGGATTCAGATTTAGCTCGATCGAACGAAGAACGCGAAATTTCTTTCCTGCGCCTTGAAGGGAATTATTTATTTCCTCGATTTCCTGGCGTTGCTGGCGAAGCTGAGCTTCATCGATGCCCCCCGCTATTTTCAGTCCCTTGGAATGATCGGTAATCGAAATATATTCGTAGCCACGCTGAGCCCCGGCTTCAACCATGTGGCGGATGGAGCCCGAACCGTCGCTCCATTCAGTGTGCATCTGCAAATCGCCTTTGATTGCGCTCAGCCAGTTGGGCTTTTGCGCAAGTGCCGCACGTGCCTGCGTTATCGTAAGGAAACCATTGCGGATTTCTGGAATGGCAGGCGGTTCAGGCGGATCGTCGATCCAACGAAGAATGTGTTTCTCCAGAGTCGGTCCAATTCCGGACAATTCAGTTAAGGATCGATTCTGGCGGACGATGTCGCAGGCCTCTTCGGGCCAGAGAAAAGCGCGGCGAGCGGCACGCCGGAGAGCCTTCTGCAACGGCGGGAGGGTTTTCTCGGATTCCCTCGCCAGCAATTCCGCAATCGTCGAATTGTCGAGACATTCAGGCTGGCATTTCAAGGTCGACCTGCACTGTGGCCGATGAAGTCGTGAAGCGACGATGAACGCGCCGGGATCTTCCCTACCCCGCCTTGCGATCCTTCTTCTGCACCGCTGCAGGCTTGGGCACAGCATGCAACGCGGCCCTCTTTTCCGCGGGCTGCTTTGCAGTCAGGCTCTTCTTCAGCGCTTCCATCAGATCCACTACGGGAGCTTTGGTGACGCCCGGAACCGCCGTAATCTTTTGTCCCTTGGCCTTCGCTTCAATCAGCGTCCGGAGATTCTCCTGATAGGTATCGTGGTATTTCTCGGGCTTGAAATGGGCAGCCAGATTCTCAATGAGTTGCTTAGCAAGCACCCGTTCCTGTTCCTTGACTTCGGATTTATCCGTACTGGCGTTATCAGCCGCCTGGCGAATTTCGTTTGGATAAAACATCGTGTGCAAAGTAAGGCCACTTTTCTGAGCGCGAATAATCACGATATTTTCGCGACCGTACATGGTCACCTTGGCAATTCCCGCATAACCAGATTCCAGCATGGCTTCGAGCAGAAGTTGATAGGCCTTGGCGCCGCCGCTCTCAGGGGCTGCGTAGTATGACGAGTCGAAGTAGAGCGGGTCTATTTCCTCGAGCCGTACAAACTCCAGGATCTCCATCGTCCGCGTGGACTCAGGCTCGGCTGCTTCGAGCTGTTCCTCTGTGAAAAGCAGGTATTGATCCTTCTCGTATTCGTAGCCTTTTTCAATTTCGTTGCGTTCCACCATGCGTTGGCACGTGGGGCAGAATTGCGGCTGTTTGATTCGGCTATGGCAGACTTTGTGCAGTTGATTGAAACTGATTCGCTCGGTGCGAGCCGCAGGTGACAAGCGAATGGGAATGGTAACCAAACCAAACGACAGAAATCCTTTCCAGCTCGCAGCGGCCATAGTTTCCTCCTCAAAAAGTTATTCCATCGTATTCGCCCGTGGAGAACAGAACCATACATTGAACTGAGTACCGAAGGGAAGGCGGATTTTTTGTACGCCAGCGTACCCACGTGCGTAATAGCAACGCCCTGAACCGGGATTTCGTACAGGTTTCACTGTATAAATCGTACAGCATTCCCTGTATGTTCAAAAAGCTGTGAATAACACTCTGGTTATACCTTGCATGATAGATCGTGGCGCGAGTAAACTTCACTCGCTTAAAGTTATTCCGAGAGTTACTCAGATGTTGCACGACTACCATATCTTCGAGATGTTCCCCGATGGTTCTTCAGTTTGGCGAGTATGTACTGAAGGGCGATTTACTACGGAACGAAAGCTTCAAGAATTAGCCGAGCGTTCGGGAAATGAATTTATTGCGCTTGATTTTAGCACTTTAAACTACCTGCGGTTGGGTGCGTCGGGAAACAACTTCGATCCCAAAATAAAAAGCATGCGATCGATCGATAGCCTGAAGGCGAGTTTTCTATCTGCGCCACCAGGCCCGCGCGCACATATTGCAATGGCC
>Ga0070735_10000602_pt1 | contig 37781 bp, 29 predicted proteins | sample Coa_R1_FD_66443 | JGI IMG/M metagenome (GOLD analysis project Ga0070735, IMG submission 66443) | Surface soil microbial communities from Centralia Pennsylvania, which are recovering from an underground coalmine fire - Coalmine... | ecosystem: Environmental > Terrestrial > Soil > Unclassified ... | reverse complement strand
TTGCTGCTCGGTGTGAAAACGAATCTAACTACTCTGGAACCCGCTCTTTACACAGATGAGCGACACCTGCGACAAGTTGCTTCTATTTCTACCGATTTTACAGAGAAAGCACTATGGCTTCAGTAACCGGTCTGGCATGCGCGTTCTTCCTCAAATTGTAACCCGATTTGGGCGGTTTCGTAAGAGCAATTCGCTGCGCCAGGTGACCTTCCGAAAGACATGTCCTGCGGGCGTACGTGAGGTTTTTACGATTGATTCCTCGACGTTTGCGACTACTCTCCCTGCACAATAGTGCCCTGGTGGTAAACAATCTTCCAGCCATCATTTGTACGCTTCCAGACTGTGCATCGTCGGGTGCGCCGGACCCTTTGCTGCAGCAGGGTATAAGTCAGTAAGTAAACATCAGGGGTAAGCTGGCGGCAGCAGAAGCCCGAGGTTTCCCATACATCTTCGTGGGGCGCAGCCTGGCGGCGCTCTAGTTCGTCGAGAACGAATTGCCGGGAATACCGGGCGCCGGACGCGCCGACTTCCCAGAAATCGTCAACCGTCATTCTCTCGAAATCTGCCCTGCGGGTGCCATGCTCCGGACGGTGAAAGATTGGCTCTCGAGCAGAAAGTTCTCGCAGAACATCCGTGAGTTCCGGTGCAGTTGTCAGTTGCGGCTCGCTGTAGCGAATCATGTACCGAGGATACAGGCGCGCAGCCCGAGTGTCACGGGTGACATTCTTTGCTGCAGCCCGTCGCCTGGATGATCATCATCTGTTTGAGCAAAGAACTGTGTAAACGCACCAGAACAAAACGAACTACGGCAACACCTGGAATGGAAAATTGCTCGCGAGTGTCCCACTCGGAGTCGTGACTTCGATCTTTCCAGAGGTCGCGCCCGCAGGCACCGTCGCCGTGATGTAAGTGTCGGAAACGACGGTGAACGCTGCCGTCACTCCATGAAACGTCACGCTCGTCGTCCCGGTCAGATTGTTTCCCAGAATGCCGATTTCGCCTCCCACTTTGCCAAAGCCGGGATTCGTTTGCACGAAGGGCGCGAGCCCCATAGACAAGCTAAACACGGTCCCGCCGCCGAGTGTTCCGCCGCCTCCCGTCGTCCCGTAGAAAGTTCCATTTGTGTCTTGCATCAGACTCAGCGGATCCTGGCCGTCAAGACACTTCGACTGCTGGCAAAACGTGTAGAGAGTAGTAAGAGCACCCTGCGGAGTGATTTTAAAGATCGTCCCAGTGTTGCTCGCATTGCCGCCGAGCTGGGTTATGCCATATAGGTTGCCATCACTGCCTTGTATCAAGCCGACCGGAGCCGCGCCATGAGCACAGTTGGTTTTCGGGCAGAAGTTGTAGAGGTTGGTGAACGCCAAATCTGGATTGATTTTAAAAACGGTGCCGTCGTCCGTCGGGGCACCGCCGTGCTCCGTTACACCATAGAAATTTCCGTCCGCTCCCATGATCAGCTTTGGGAGGGCGCTAAAACCTGGCGTGTGCGCCAAGAAACTAATCACGTTGAATAGCTGCCCGTTCGGCGTTAAAGCGTAAACATTCCCAGTAGCGTACGTTCCGCCGGCCTCGGTCGTTCCGTAGATATTGCCGTTGGGCGTCTGAATTGGTGAGGTCGCCGGGATTGCGCCGTCCGTGCAGTTCGCCTGCGCGCAAAAAGAGTACAGCGTAGTAAATTCACCTGTTGGCAACACTTCGAACAGGGTGCCTTTGCCATTTGCTCCCCCGCCCCAGGCTGTTCCTAACAAGCCTCCTTGCAAACTTGGCACTGGGGCCGAAGAGGGATTGACGCCATCGGTGCAATTCGCCTGCGAGCAAAAGCTGTAAAGCACAGTCTCTTTCCCCCCTGGGGAGAGTTGGAAAAGGGTACCGTTGCCGCTCGCTCCGCCTTCATCGGTCAAGCCGTACATCGTCCCGCCGGGCGCCTGATACAGACCCTCTGGAAATTCTCCGTCTGGGCAATTGGTTCGCAAACAAAACTGGTAGATCAGGCTTCCCCGCCCGGTCAGGCTTATACGCAGAATCACGCCCACGCCATACGGCGCTCCGCCACCCGAGTTAGTCCCTAATAAATTTCCATCTTCTCCCTGAATCAACTGTGTCATGTGATCGAGATTTTTGGGCAGGTTGCCAATCGTGGTGAAAGTCTGGGCCTGCGCAAAGACACCTGCCAGACAGAACAGCGCGATCATGCATGCGTCCTTTACTGGTCGATTCAAGCTCATAGATTCTTCTCCTGTGGTGTTTGAGATACCTCTCGGCAGGAAGTATGTGAGGACAGTTCGCTTCGTTGCTCGGACGTTGGGGTTTGCCTTCGCGGTGCGAAGGAATCGGAATCTTGGGCCAGCATCGCGTGTAAAACCTAAACACCACCGTGAGCAGTGAAAGGGGATTCCTGCTCACGGCGGAGGAGCATTATTTGTCAGTGGGGTGTAGTTGTCAACTGTGCAGGTTCTTGCACGTAGGTTCGCCGCTTCGATCCAGGCAAACCGAAATGAGAAACGCAGACCTGTTGCGCCCCGGGTTCGACCGTTGCAGCTCACCGTGCATAGACGTTCCCTGCCACTGCTCCCTATAATGAAAAGATTCATACATTTGGGAGACGCTACCAGAGTGCCCTTCGACGACCTGAAGAAGACTGTCAACCTGCCGAAAACCGCTTTCCCCATGAAGGCGAACCTTCCCCAGAACGAGCCGAAAATGCTGGAGCGCTGGGAGCAGATGGGCCTCTACGGGCGTATCCGGCGGGCCAGCAAGGGCGCACCGCGCTACATCCTGCATGATGGGCCGCCGTATACTAGCGGGCCGATTCACATGGGCACGGCAATGAATAAGTGCTTGAAAGACTTCATCGTCAAATCGAAGACTATGGCGGGATTCGACGCCCCATATGTACCCGGCTGGGATTGTCACGGGCTACCTATTGAAATCAAAGTCGACAAGGAACTGGGCGGCAAAAAGTTGCAGATGGCGCCTCTGGCCGTGCGCGCCGAGTGCCGCAAATACGCGCAGAAATATCTCGATCTACAGCGCACGCAGTTTAAAAGGATCGGCGTCTTTGGGCGATTCGACCGACCCTATGCCACGATGACTCCGCAGTATGAGTCGGTCGTACTGTCGACTTTCTTTTCGTTCTACGAGAACGGGTTTGTCTATAAGGGCCTGCGTGCCGTGTATTGGTGTATGCACGATGAGACAGCACTTGCCGAAGCCGAGGTCGAGTACGAAAACCACACTAGCAGCACGGTATGGGTGAAGTATCGGCTTCTGGATGATCCGGCTTCGATTGACGCAGGACTGGCCGGGAAAACGGTATCGACCATCATCTGGACCACGACACCATGGACGCTTCCCGCTTCGATGGCCGTCGCGTTTCATCCAGATGAGGAGTACGTCGCTCTGGAATCCGGCGGCGAGGTTTACATCGTTGCCTCGAAGTTGGCAAATGAAGTCGCCTCGAAGTGCAACCTTGGCGACCCGAAACCGCTGGCACACTTTGCTGGCCGCAAGCTCGAGCGCCTCAATTTCCAGCATCCATTTCTCGATCGCAAGGTTCTCGGCGTGCTTGCCGACTACGTCACCATGGACACTGGAACGGGCGTGGTGCATACGGCTCCATCGCACGGCGCCGAGGACTTCATCACCGGGATGAAGTATGGGCTCGACGCTACCAGCAACGTCGACGAAAAAGGAATTTTGCGGAACGGCTTGCCGGAATACACGGGCAAGCGCGTGTGGGACGCCAATCAGCCCATCATCGATCTGGTGCGCAGCCGCGGCGCTTTGCTCCATACAGAGAAAACGGAGCACTCGTATCCGCACTGCTGGCGCTGCCACAATCCGGTGATTTTCCGCGCCACCGAGCAGTGGTTCATCTCGATGGAGACGCCAATGCCGGGCGGCGTGGGCAAGAACGACACCCTGCGCACGCGTACGTTGGAAGAGATCAAGAGAGTGAAGTGGGATCCGGCGTGGGGCGAAGAGCGCCTGTCCAACATGATCGAGACACGGCCGGACTGGTGCATCTCGCGGCAACGCGTGTGGGGTGTGCCCATCGCCGTGTTCCTGTGCGAAGGATGCGGCAAGCCGCTCAATGACAAAGCGATCAATCAGAAAGTCGTCGATCTGTTCCGTAAGTCCGGCGCGGATGCTTGGTTCACTGACGCGCCAAGCAGTATCGTCCCCGCCGACACAAAGTGCCCGCACTGCAGCGCCACGAAGTTCGAAAAAGAGACCGACATCTTCGACGTATGGCTGGAATCGGGTGCAAGCTATCTAGCTCTCGTAGACGATGAACCGACATACCCGTGGCCTTCGGATCTTTATCTCGAAGGTGGGGATCAGTATCGCGGATGGTTCCAGTCTTCCCTGCTCTGCGCCATGGGCACGCACCAGACGCCCCCGTACAAAGGCGTGGTCACGCCGGGATGGACGCTCGATGAAAAAGGCCAAGCGATGTCGAAATCGCGCGGCAACGATGTCGACCCGGTCGACATCTCGAGCCGCCTGGGCGGCGAAGTCGTGCGCATGTGGGTCGCCTCGGTCGATTTCCGCGAAGACGTGGTCGGCTCGGAAGCGCTCATGCAGCGCGTGGGCGAGAACTACAAGAAGATTCGCAATACTTTCCGCTATATCTTAGGAAACCTCGGCGACTTCGATCCCGCGAAAGACGCTGTTGCAATCGACCAGATGGAAGCGCTCGATCAGTACATGCTTCGGCAGACGGTAGCATTTGCGTGCGATGTGAGGAATTCGTACGAGGAATTTACATTCCACAAGATCTACCACCGGCTGAATCATTTCTGCATCGTCGATCTGAGCGCGTTTTATTTCGACGTGCTGAAGGACCGGCTATATATCTTCGCGCCGAAATCAAAAGCTCGTCGTAGTGCGCAAACTGCCATCTGGCGCATCGGTGAGGCCCTCGCCCGATTGCTGGCCCCAATCATGAGCTTCACCTGTGAAGAGATCTGGCAGTACTTGCCCAACGTCGAGGGACGCACCGATAGCGTGCATGTGGCACGGTTTCCGACCGCAGCCGATATTCTGGGAAGTTCAGCTGTGAGTGCGACGGATGCAAAGTCCGACGAAGACTGGAACACCTTGCGCTCAGTCCGCGATGAAGTCCTGAAGGCCCTCGAAGAAGCGCGCAACAACAAGCTGATCGGAACGGGGCTCGAGGCGCAGGTGGCAATTACCGCGTCCGACCCGGTGTATTCCGTGCTGGAGCGGAATGCCGCCCAGCTCCGCTATCTCTTCATCGTGTCGCAGGTGTCCCTCGCGCAGGGTTCTGGCAACGGTACAAGCGGCGTTAAGGTCGAAGTGAAGAAGGCGGACGGCGGGAAATGCGACCGCTGCTGGAATTACTCGACGCATGTGGGCGAAGACAAGAACTATCCCACCGTTTGTGAGCGCTGCAGCGCGGTGCTACAGGAACTGGAGCTTCAGCCGGATTAAGCCGATGTCGATGCCCACAAACATCAGATTCCTCGCGCCAAGACCTGCGCTCGGAATGACAAAATTCGTGACAGGAGAGTTGTCATTCCGAGGCGAAGCGAGGAATCCGCTCTTTCCTCACCAACGCTCGCCAGTGGTTTGCGTTAAGAAGGCCTCTGGATAATGAAGACCTCTTCCGTGCGCGCCTTCCATTTTCTAATCGCTCTGATCGTTGTGCTGCTTGACCGCTGGACGAAGCGGCTGGTGGCGGCACGTATCCAGATGTATACGCACATTCAGATCATTCCAGGATTCTTCCGCATTACTCACACGGAAAATACCGGTGCGGCCTTCAGTCTCTTCGCGGATTCACCGTCGCACTGGAAGACTGCAGCCCTGATCAGCTTCTCGGTGATCGCGATGATCGTGGTTTCGCTGTTGCTCTGGAGACAGTCGCGGTCACTCACTCTCACCGGCATCGCCCTCTCCCTGATTCTCGGCGGTGCCGTGGGCAATCTATGGGACCGCGTGGCCAGTGGACGCGTGGTCGATTTTCTGCTGTTCTATGTGAAGCAGTATCAGTGGCCGGTCTTCAACCTAGCCGATAGCGCGATCGTGGTTGGGGCGAGCCTGCTGGTGCTGGAAATTGTCTTCGGCAATCCCAAGCACGCCACGAATTTGTGATTCGCGACTGCAATCGACTCCCTACATTCATTGTCATTCCGAGCGCAGCGCGGAATCCCTACCGCAGCTCTATCTGACCCGCGCCCACATGAGCGTGCAGGCGCAACTTCCCTGGCCCATCATGATCGAAAGAACGGAACAGGCCGCCCTTGTGTATATCGAAGGGATCCGCATCCACGGCACCACTGCTCACAGACGCATCAACGTGCCCATACTGGTCGGGGTTGCCGACATCCAGATTGAGCTGTCCGAAGGTGAGTTCGACGTCCTTGTCGCCGGTGATGTCGCGCACGTCGAGTTGCCCGGCCATCATGCGGACGTAGAGCGCGGATGACTTCGGGATTTCGACTTTAATCTGGAAATTGTTGTGCGGGCAATCGGTCACCCGTATGTCGGCGCGGTCGCCGGAAACCTGTATGTGAACCCGCACCTCGTCCCGCTCGGGACGGAACGAGACGCGCAGCATCGATTCGTCCCGGCCGATCAGTTCGCTGCCGCTAGGACACAAATGCAAGTGCACTCGGCCGCCCGGGGCGAAGTTCGTCTCGACGGGGCTCTTGCCGACTTCTTCAACTTTGGCGTCCTGGGCGAACATCTGTTGAGCAAGAATGAGCGCAGAGCCTAGAGCAAGCAGCGAAAGCAAAGTTCGCACGAGCACACCTCCATCGCAAAGAAGCGTCGTGAGATGGTACGTGCGCCGTTGCAGATCGGTTCCGGGGATTTCGGAGCACGAATCTGGAATTCTCGAGAAGAAAAGAAGTGCATAAACCGTGACCGCTCGCTCGGAGAAATGCCCATTGCGGTGGATGGGAAGCTGCCTGTCGAACGGTATGCGGCTGGGACGAGGCCTAGGTCGCGTTTGGACCGAAGACCTGTGTCGGCAAGTTAAATCGGTTTAACTATCTTGGCTATGTCGCTGATTCTAGACAGCTTAAAGCGAAGTATTTGCACTGCAGCTGAACCTTGGAATTCGTCTGGAATCAAGGAGTTGCATCCCTGGTGCACCGCTAAGGGAACATAGGGTAGCCGTTTGAGGTCTTGACTCTTGCTGCCTGCCCACGGATAGCCCAACCATGCGGGCGCGCGTGTTTTGTCCTGAGATCCGGATCTTGAGTGTAACAGCGATTTTTCGACAGCCTATCTGATTCACGGTTCGTTACCTCTGTAATACCGCGAGCCCGATGGGTTGATCTACATTCTTAGATCAAGGGACCGCAGCTCTGACCGCAGCTCTGGTGAATACCTCAAGCGACACTCTTCGACGTGCTCTGATCGTAGGATCAATCCTCTCGCTGCTGGTTGCGATCGCCAGTTCCATTGGCTTGGCAGCTTCTTTTGTTCAGCCCGCCCTAGATCTGCATAAGCACTATCGAATCTCGACTCTAACGCGGACAATCAGTTTTTGCTTCCTCGCCAGCTACATAGCCGCAGGATTTGCATTCCCGAACAAAGCTGCAGCACACGAAAGCGTAAAAGTCTCAAACCGAGGTTCCACGGCCCTCAAGATTGTTTGTGGGGCTTGCTTTCTTCTCATAATGCTTAGCCCCTACACCTATGTTTACCCGCAGCTCGATGGATGGGTTACGAAATCAAAGGCAGGCACCTTTAGCATATCGAGCGACGTTGCGCGGGAATATCTCTGGCGTGACGTCAGGATGTCCTCTGCGATCCCATTTTGCCTATCTTTGTCGGCAGCAGGCTTCATGCGGAAGATTTCGCGCCGGTCGGGCGTCTCCGCTCCCTCATAACTGTCGAGAACAGGCGATTTCACGCAAAACCCCTCGCGGGGTCAATGAGGTATCGAACCGAATGAACAATTCTGAGGGAATGGCGCAAAGAGATTCACGTTCAAGTCTCTTTGCGCCGTCCGTTCCAAAATAAAGATTTGTTCTTACTTCTTCGCGACGTAGCAGGTTATTGCGTTATAGAGGAACTGCTCATCATTTCCACCGATCGTCTGATATTCCGGCATGCTTGAGATGTAGATCGCCGTGGCGCTTTCCTTGTGGTAACCGCTGATGACTGCTGCGTAGTTATCCGATTCCGCTCTCGCACTGGCCGCGCCCAGGTTTCCCATCCACGATCCGCTGGAAGGAACTTGACTCCAAGGGTACCCATTGGACTTCGCCACAGGTCCAGGAATCTTATTAAAGAGGCAGGCCTTCGCAACCTTTGTGAACTCGTTGGAAATGCCGACGAAGGTGTAACTCAAACTGGACGAAAGACCGAAGATTGGGGCCAGGGCGCGGTTATCGATATTTTCGGTATCAGTTTGGAATTGGAACATCAAGTAAGTTCCTAATATCGAATGCCTCGCCTTGACGTAAAGGGCAAGCGCGGCAACTTCGGCGGACGAGTACTGTTGCATGCCACCTGCTGGGTCGCTAAGGATCACCACGTCGGCATTTGAGTTGATCAAATCCGCGTAGGTGAAATCACTGCGAATCAGCGTCGTGTAATCGATGGAAATTGGAATGGTTCCATAGGTGGACCAATTTGCGTTCAGGTCCGCCCAAACGGGATTGTTTCCCCATGACTTCACAATAATCGCCGTCACGGTATTAGCAGCAGGTTCACTTCTCTGCTGAACCGCAGGAGTTTCCTCTCGCCAGTTACGAGGCGGCGACACGTTCTGGGCGATCGCGGCAGCCGACACGATCATGAGCATCAACGAGCTAGTGAGCAACAATTTTGTTGACATGTTCAAACCTTCGACGTTTGAATTCGTCTAATCCGAGCAGCCGATACTCTACACCCGAGTCGCCATCGTTACACGGACAATTACTGCGGGGGCAAGGGGGGAATGTCATCTGCCGTAAACCAGGCCTTGGCACTCAAAATCCTACCGAGGTTCGGATTTTGTGAAGGCGATTTGTGACTTTTCCGTCTGCTGAAGTTATTTGCAAGTACGCTCGAACACGCGCAGAAGAAGTTTCTACGGCGTCCCATAGAGCTGGCGGTAAACGCTGGCATTCCGCAAGATGGCCTGCACGTATTCGCGTGTCTCAGTAAATGGAATTGACTCGACGAACTCGGCGGGATCGCGGTAGGTGCCCTGTCCCATCCATTCGATCACGCGGTCGGAGCCGGCATTGTACGCGGCAAGCGCCTGCTCGAACGAGCCGCCAAACTGATCGACCATGCCGCGGAAGTAGCGCGTGCCCAGTTCGAGATTGACCGGAGGAGTGTACAGTTGGCTCGGATTGTAATGCTTCAGCGCGACCTGATGGGCCACGAGCTTGCCCGTCCTGGGCAGCAACTGCATCAACCCCACGGCATTCGCACGTGAGACAGCTACCGGATTGAACTCCGATTCCTGGCGGATCAACGACGCCACCAGATAAGGATCGAGCCCGTTGGCTATGGAAAAACGTTTTAAGTCCGACCAGTAGGGACGCGGAAAAAGGGCTTCCCAATACTCCCGGGGCAGCGTGGGAATATCGACGGCAAAATAACTGGGAACGGAACGTTTCATCACTTCAATGGCGCGATCGAAATGTCCAGTATCGATGTAGAGTTGCGCCGTCTCGGCGGGCGCCCAGCTTTTATCGCTGTCATTGTTGGCCGCAGCATCCAGCTCGCGCACCGCCATATCCACCAGACCCCCGTTGCCGAGCAGCTTGGCTTTCTGCAGGTGGAGATCGTCGGCTGGGGGTTCCGATAAAGTGATTTTGTCGCCGTGCTCCAGCGGTGGAACGTGGTCAAGGATTGTGAATTGCCCGGGAGGATCGGGCGCCTGCGGCAACTTCTTCAAGCGCTGGCGACCCAACTCTGCGTAATAGTAATTGCGGTAACGATCCGACAGCTTTTGATAGAACGCGCGAGCCATGGCCGGCTGGTTTTCTTCCTCGGCGAGGCGCGCCCGCCAGTAAAGAGCGGCTGAAGTCTCGTTGCCGGTGGGATAAGCAGCGATTTGCTCTTCGAAAAGCTTCCGCGCGTCATCATTGCGTCCCTGGCGCAGGGTGAGCCATGCCGTCTTCCAATGCGCGTAGGAAGCCTTCGCACCTTTCGGAAAGCGCTGTTGCAGTTCGCGGTAAGCGTCGAGTGCCTGATCGTACTCGTGATGGACGAGATGCAGGTTCGCGGCCGAGAGCAGCGCGGACTCGAGCCATGCACTGGTCGGAGCAGTTTCTCGAAGCTGATCGACCGTGCGATAAAACTCGTCATTCTGGTCCATGGCCCAAGCCACTTCGCCGAGGATGTAAAGTCGCTGTGCGCTTTGATCGGGAGTTGCACCGGGGAGAGTCGTGAGTTCAGCTTTCGCCTCGCGATTGCGTCCACTGCGGTGCAACGCGTCGGCCAGGGCTAATTCTGCCGCGGCGCGATCGGCTGCACCCGCGTGAATGGCGAGCTCGCGATATTCGTCCGCTGCATCCGCATAACGGTGCGCCTTCATCAGCAGATCGGCTCGCGTTCTGAGCATGGCGATGCCAGGCTGCGCGGCGATCGAAAGCTTCTTCAACTCGGTGTTAGCAGCGTCGGCATCGGGGGACGTCGGCATCCTGTAATAGACGTTCGAAAGCGCCTCCGAAGCTTTGGCTTCATCGTGGAGAGCGGCGTATGCCTTACCGACAGCAAGTTCGATGTCGGAACGCGCGGGCAGACGATCTTTCTCCAAAAGCTGGGCGGCTTCCGCTGCGCGTCCTTCGGTCAACAGAGCGTTCGCGTAACTCAGGTGAGCATCGCGGATAAGCAACGAATCGGGATAGTTGGTCTCAAAATTCGCTAGCGCCGCGAGACCCTCCGCCTGGCGGCCAGTCTGCAGGTAGCAGGTTCCAAGATAGTAGGAAATGTAATCGCCGAGATCTCCCGCCATCGGCTTGGCGCGATTCAGAGGTTCAATGGCCTTGGTGCAATCGTGATCGATGAAATGAGCGTAGCCCACGACCAGCCAGGCGAGGGCGCCGGCATCTTCTTTGGAGTGCGCGCGCGCGTAAGCCTCGACCCCCGCGTATCCCGCGGGCGTGCGATCCTGAATTAACTGCTGTGCCATAGGACGCAAAGTAGTCGACGCCACGAACGCTTGCCGGATGCGGCGAACTCGAGGAGAAATTGGACGCTTCTTCCGCGTGGTCTTGGCCGCAGTGGAATGCGATCCGGCGGCTTTTTGCTTAGAGCTGGTCGACTTATGCGGAGTCGTTTTGGCCCCGGACTGATCGGGCTCGGTTTTCGGCGGCGGAGTTTTGGACGCTTTGGGAGATTGCTTGTCTGGAGAATCCGCGGCCGCCGGATTCGTAGCCTGTTGCGGACGCGACGAAATCAACGGGCGTGCGTCCCCTGAGAACGCGAACACGCCAGCCAGGATAAGAAGACACGACCACTTGAGACCCAATTGAACCACTTTAAGTTTTTTCGCGCGGAGACGCGAATCCAGAACCTGTTTGTTTGCGCTTCGAGCACGAGCACCGAGCTTCGAGAACCCGCATTTTCTCGCAGCTCAAAGCTCACAGTTTAGATGCTACTTCTTGAAGTTAGCACCCATAACTGACAAGTCATCTTCGGCCAGGCTGCGGACAACTTCTTTCTGGAAATAATCGCCGCTTGCCGCAGCCGAACTGCCGTAGCGCTTTTGAAACGTTGCGCGGCTCTTGTCGATGTCTTCTTTAAGGCGATCGTAAAGGTCCTTGTTGCGGCGTCCTTCATTGACCTTCGCCTGATTGTAGAGCTTGATTTCGTCCACCAGGAGGCGGGCAAACCGCTGCGCCTTCCGGTGGGTGTCGGCATCTTCCGCAGAAAGTCCAGCAAACGGGTCCGTTGCCGGAGCTGCGGCTGCGCTGGCCGTGGCCGCGCTCGCTACTTCCACGACCTCGGCGGCCGGTTCAGGCTCAGGAACAGCCTTTGCCGTGTGCTTTGGTGTGTGGGCCGCAAAGGGATCATTGAAAGCGCTGACAGAATGCACGGGTGCTGGAGCCGGTGCGGGATGCTCGATTGCGGGCGCGCTCTCGATCTCTCGCTGGGCGGCCTGTTTGCGCAAGGATGTGACTTCCAGCCAAGCGCTGGTGGACATCACCAGAACTTCAAGAGATCCGGGATCGAGCCGGTTCTCGGCCCCTCCGTCCGCGTAGAGAAGAGCCGCTACTTTATCTTTAAGGACGAGAGGCAACACCAAAATTTGTTCGTTCTCGGGTCCGCCAAACTGTTTTACGAACCGGCGGTCCATCTCGGCGATATTGGCCGGGGCCACGACGCGATTCTGATACGCGTGGGAAGCAGGTCCAGCCGCCAGGTCGAGCGGAAAATCTTTGATGGCATCATCGTCACCGAATCCACGAGCTTGCCATCCGTTCGCAGCGCCACCCTTCACTACGAAGAGAGCGACGCGGGAGGCATATGTGATTCCGGCCTCCAGCAGAGCCTTTAATATTTCCTTCTGAGTGGAACCCGCGTGAATGGTCGAGATCGCTTGTACAAGGCCGTCAGATGAAGGGCCCGCTGCGATGGAGTCGTCGCTCGCCGGCGCCGCCGGCAGTTCCGCCAGGACGCGCTCGACTAACTCTGCCTGCAGGTTCGGCAGATGGCGCTCAAGAACCTGCGCGACCGCTCGCTCCACAATTTGCTTGAGTTCCTTGCTCTCCGCCATTCTCAGAAAACCATTCTCAGTGCGACGTTCCGTGCCTCAATCGACCTTGCCAACCGCCAAAGGACATTGCCCTAACTGCAGATTATAGGAGTACTTCCAACCCGGCAGCAGGGTACCGAAGTACCCTGTTCCACCGGGTGCAGAAAAACTGAAGTCCGATTCTATAGCAGTTTTGCCGGGATCGCCGGAGGATGATTTTCTGCAGGATTGTTCATCTTGACACCCGTACAGCCAGCAGGCGTTCCTCTTACCTCGGAATCAAGTAAGACCCCGCCACGGTCTCATCCAGGCTTGCTAGCACTGCGCCCTTTGCCCTGGCGAGTTCGCTCAGATGGCCATCGGTGATCTGCTTCGGGTTCTCAAGGCACCTGAACGTAAAGCAAAAGTGTCTTTTGTGTACTCTTCTTCCAGTCGTAAGAAACGTCAACGCCCAAACCTACCGGCGTGATCGGCTTCCGCGATTCGCCAGATTCCCTTCGGACAAGTAAAATAAGAGTTACTTTCGATGGAGAGGATTGCCGCAAAATACTGCATCGCCTGACACATGGGAGCCATCCAAAACAAAGTAGTAGGGCCTGTTAGCGAGGAATTAGCGCTAGTTCAGGCGGCCAAGCGGGGCGACGACTCGGCTTTTGAGGAGCTGGTTCGCCGCTACGACCGCAATGTTTTCAGGATCGCGCAGCATATCACGCAAAACCGCGAAGACGCGGAAGACGTGGTACAGGAAGCGTTCCTGAAGGCTTATGGCAACCTGGCGCAGTTCCAGGAACAATCGAAGTTTTATACGTGGCTGGTACGGATCGCCGTCAACGAAGCGTTGATGAAGTTGCGGCGCCGCAAGCCTGAGCGAACAGTATCGCTTGACGAAGATATCAAGACGGAAGACGATTCCCTGCCGCGAGAAATTGCGGACTGGAGCCCGAATCCGGAACAGCAGTACACGCAAGCGGAATTACGAGAGATTTTGAGCAAGACCATCCAGGGGCTTCCCCCGGGCTTCCGGACGGTGTTCGTGCTGAGAGACGTGGAAGGTCTCTCGACAGAAGAAACGGCAGCAGCGCTCGAATTGAGCGTTCCTGCGGTAAAATCTCGGCTGTTGCGGGCACGCCTGCAACTGCGCGAGCGCTTGGGACGCTACTTCCAGCGGCGCGAACCCGGCAATGGCAAAAGCAAAGATTCCAAAGATGGAGATGTTAAAAATGATGTGGCGAGCGGAGATGGCGACCTGTGAAATGCTCTGAATTCCTCAATGAGCTGACCAGTTATCTGGACGGCGTTCTCGACGAAAAAACGAAAGTCGAGTTGGAAAACCATCTCTCCTGGTGCCACAACTGCTACGTCGTTTGCGATACCACCAAGAAGACCATCGAGATTTACCGAGATTCGCAGCTCTATGAACTGCCCGAAGACCTCCGCAGCCGGCTGCGCTCAGCGATTATGACGAAGTGTCAGCAGCATAAAAAGCGCGGACCGCAAAGCGTGTAAGCCTTGTGAGCAGCCTCACTACTCACACTTAACTCACTCGATACAATACGCCGCATGGCACATCGTGTCTGTCCCTGGTGGCTTGGATATTTTCTAGCGAGCCCGATTCGGCGCTGGATCGGGCAGGACCCGGTCAAGATCGTCAGGCCCTATGTCCGCGAAGGTATGACTGTGCTCGAACCTGGTCCAGGGATGGGATTCTTTACGCTACCGCTGGCCCGCCTCGTCGGGCCATCCGGACGGGTCATCGCTCTTGATCTCCAGCCAAAAATGATTGCAAGCCTCAAACGGCGCGCAACGGAGGCGGATATTCTCGACCGTATCGATGCTCGAGTTACTTCGGCCGACACGATGGGGATCACCGATCTTGAGGGCAAGGTTGATTTCACCCTCGCCTTCGCGATGGTGCACGAGTTTCCGGATGCTGGACGATTCTTTGCGGAAGTAGCGCGCGCATCCAAGCTCGGCGCCCACATATTGTTGGCTGAGCCTAGCGGTCACGTCGACGAGGCTGCCTTCGCAGCAGAATTGTCGGCTGCTGCTGCCGTTGGGCTTGCATTGAGGGAACGGCCGGCAGTTTCGAGAAGCCACGCGGCGCTGCTCTTCAAATGCTGAGCGTTTGTCCTAAACCTCGGGTTTGGACCGCCCAGAATGTATCCGAACAGTAAACCCCCAGAACGAAAAGTGTGCAAAACCTTGCCTTTGCTGCGATAACTCCCACGCATTCATGGAATTCCGACCTGCCGGTTCTAAGACCCAATGGGAGTGAAAACCTAAACCTTTTTGCCAATCGGTGAATCTAAGTAGGTGAGTGACCAAAAGTACTGATTGTTATGGAGGGGGAGTCACTCTCAGAGAAATGCCAGGCTTTGCATACACGCTCAGGTATGGAAGGTGGGTTTATGATCGGAAAACTAGTGGATGCGTTCTTTGGGTGCAGGCACGCTCGCTACAGCTTTCCTGTAACTATTCCTCGGGCATCGCGCCGGCCTCCGGCCGCTGATCTGACTGGAACTTATGTTGTCTGCCTCGACTGCGGCAAAGAGTTTGCGTACGACTGGCAGCAGATGAAGGTCATCACTTCCCCCGAGCGCCATCGCCAACAGGCGGCCCAACTGGCCAAAGACGCGGCTTAAATCGCGGCCGTTTTAGTTATCGAGGATTAAAGGGAGAGTTTATATCCCGTTCCGGGCAGTTGTGTTGTGTTTCATCTCAGAGCCGCAGATCCCGCTCTGCGGCTTTCGAAATGTTTTCCTGGACCCTACTTCTTTTCGGATAAGAAATCAGCGATGTTCGCTAATTCCTTGCGTGCGGCGTCGGCACGCACTCCCGTTGTCTCTTCATTCAGGAACGCACGAAACTCCTTACCTGCTTCGGCAATCTCATGCTTCTGCTCCAGCGCGAATGCCGCTGTCCAGTGCGCGAAAGCGTGCGGAACATTGTTCATCGCATGCACCTTTCGGCAATTGCCCACTGCGTCGTCGAAGTGATGATTCATATACTCGACGTATGTCAGCAGCACCAGAGTAACTCCGTCGGCGGGATCGACGGAGGCCGCTTCTTTGAGTTCAGTTTCGGCTTCCGGAAATCCATTTCCGGCGATGTCCACGCGCGCCAAATTTAGATGTGCGGGAGCATAGTGAGGGTCAATCGCGATTGCCCTTCGCAGCGCCTCGACTTCCCTGGGCCGGTCGCCCATACGAGCATAAACGACTCCAAGATTGTTGAAGGCTGCGGCATACTCTGGATAGATCTTGATTGCGTGTTGCAGCGTAGCCTCTGCCGATTTCCACTTCTGCTGCTGCATCTCCCGGTTCGCTTTGTTGAACTCTTTCCCGGCATTCCTTGGTACCTTCAGATCAATCACCGATGTTGATGCAGAGATCGATGGAGTGTCGTGCGCCAGTGGGACCTTCACATCAATTGGGGTTGCTTCATCGAAGGACGTCAAGGTGATTTCGCTAGTTTCGATCCCCGCGAATCCGCGGCCGGAAATCACCAGGTGATAGTTGCCCGGTGACACTCCTTGAAGAGCCACTTCGCAGTTCTTATCTGTGAAACCCCAAGCTACAGACGTGGAAGAATTCCTAAGTTCAACTTTAGTGGAGCTGTCGCACTGGCTTCCATCCTGAAAAGCAACGTGAATCCTAACAACGTGGTCGAACCCAGGTTGCGGAAGACTGAGTTGTGCCTGAGCAGAAGAAACGAAAACGAGGAGCAACCAGAATGAGCTTTGAGCCATACATCCTCCCTGCAAGTGGGCGTCGAGCAGGGCCGATCTCTTTGGGAATAGACGAATGAATTCGAAAAAGGGATTACGTGTTTCTGACGAAAAGAGCGAAATATTTTTCGCGCAGAATGCGAAGTAACATTATCAGCGCCGAAACAGCGCCTACTTGCAAGGCGTGTGATGCGCAGGGTTTATAACCTGAATGTCTAAACGACTGTAACCCGCGGGCATGTTTTAATGAAGATGTTGTTCGTGTTGTGGGCAGATTGGTCGATGAGTCAGAGTTTGCGCGGGCTCAGTGACGATCCGCGGGCTGTGTGGAAATGGCAGAAAGCATTGCAAGGCCGCCACTATGCCGGGTGTATTGACTTGCAGAACCTTATTGAAAAACAAAACGCCTCGTCCGCAGACGAGGCGTGTTTTGTTTCAAAAGAATTATCGCGATGGATATTCCGCCGGAATCGGTACCGGTACGCGCTTGTCGATGGGCACAAAGTCCCGCTCCCCATGCCCTGTGTAGATCTGACGCGGGCGAGCGATCTTCTGCTCCGGATCCTTCATCAGCTCTTCCCATTGGGCCAGCCAACCAGCCGTCCGCGGAATCGCAAACAGCACCGTGAACATCTCCGGCCGGAAGCCCATAGCCTGATACATGATCCCCGAGTAGAAGTCGACGTTTGGATACAGCTTGCGCTTCACGAAATAGTCGTCTTCCAGCGCGATCCGCTCCAATTCCAGAGCGATGTCGAGTTTCGAATTGCGACCCGTCACTTCAAATACCTGCTCCGCACTCCAGCGGATGATTTTGGCCCGCGGATCGTAATTCTTGTAAATACGGTGTCCGAAGCCCATGAGCTTGAAGTGGCCGTCCTTCACGCGCTTGATGTAGGCGGGAACGTTGTCTTTCGTCCCAATCTCGTCGAGCATTCTCAAGACTTCCTCGTTCGCTCCGCCATGCAGGGGACCCGCCAGCGCTGAAGCCGCTGACGCCACCGCCAGATAGGGGTCCGTTTCAGAGCTTCCGACCGAACGCATGGCACTGGTGCTGCAGTTCTGCTCATGATCGGCATGCAGGATGAAAAGAATGTCGAGAGCGCGCGCAATCGCAGGGTGCGCCACGTACTTAGGCTCGACCATCTTCCAGAGCATGTTCATGAAGTTTTCCGTGTAGCTCAGATCGTTGTCTGGATAGACATACGGGAAGCCCACATTGTGCCGGTACGACATGGCCGCGATAGACGGTACTTTGCCGATAATGCGGATGATCTGATGCATGCGGTCTTGCGGGCTTCGGACCAGCTTCGCGTCGGGATAGACGCTTGACAACGCCGCAATCGTGCTCACAAACATCGACATGGGATGCGCCGAATAGCGAAATCCCTCCATAAACTTCTTGGTCGTCTCGTGCAGCATGCTGTGGTGCGTGATGTCGTAGACCCAGGAATTCAACTCTTTCTCGGTGGGCAACTCCCCGAACATCAGCAGATACGCCACTTCCAGAAAAGTGCAACGCTCGGCGAGCACTTCGATGGGGTATCCGCGATAACGCAAGATACCCTTGTCGCCATCGATGTAGGTGATGGCGCTCTTGCAAGACGCCGTGTTGATATAGGCCGGATCGTAAGTCATCAGCCCGAAATCTTCGGGGCCGGTTTTGATCTGCCGCAGGTCCATGGCTCGAATAGTGCCGTTTTCCACCGGGACCGTATAGGTTTTATTGGTGCGGTTATCAGTAATGCTGAGTGTGTTTTCTGGCATGGCATGCTCCGCGGGACGCTGCGCGTTATTTCAACGTAGCCGAGGCTAGGCTGCTTCGCAAGTTCTATCTGTGATTAAAATCACGGCCTCCTGTGAGTCCACATCTCTTTGGATGCTAAACGGGACGTCTAGACGTCCAGATGGCGATAAAGCGAGTGGCTCTTCCAGCCAGGCACTCCCGTCAGTACCCTTTCATCAGATTACCGTTGGATGTCTGCGGACGATCGCTCTACCTCACAGGAACCGACTCGCGAGAACCGAATAGTCGTGCTGGCGCCAGGCCGCGCGTGTTGCCTAAACCAATGAAAACACAGCCCATGAAGCTTGACCGCCAAAAAAAAACGGCGGCACAGGGCCGCCGGCAATTTCTATTTGAGACCTTTTAACTAGTTCGACGAATCGTCGCGGCGCTTGAGCGTCGGACGATCGTCGTCGCTCTTGCTATCCCCTGACGTGTCGCTGGGATTCGACGTCCGGCGCAAGCTGGGCTTATTGGAGTCCTTCTGGTCGAGCAGCTTGTGCTTGTTCTCGATCGCGCCCAAACGCGCTTTTACGTCATCGAATTCGGAAGTCGTCACAATGTACTCTGCTTTCGCCGGCAGGATCTTGCGAATCTCGTCCTGCGATTTCTCGATACGATCCTGATTCTGCGGATGCGTATCGAACGCCTTCGCCAGCGTTCCAGGTTTCTTCTTCTCCATGGCCTGGATCTTTTCGAAGAAAGAAACGAAAGCTGAGGGGTCATATCCGGCACGATACATGTACTCGATGCCAAGGTAATCAGCTTCGGCTTCGAATCCGCGCGAGAATTTCAAGATGCCGAACATGCCACCAATTCCGGCCGCTTCGTACCCCGCGTACCCGATTCCTCCACCGACGAAGATGAAAGGAATGGACGCCATCTGCAGCAGGGATGCGCGAGTCTGTTCGCGCGCGGCGTGGCAAGCTGCCACGTGCGCGATCTCGTGTGCCATCACGCCCGCAACCTCAGCTTCCTCGTCCGCGGCGAGAACTAATCCGGAATTCACATAGAAGAATCCGCCGGGCAGCGCCATGGCGTTGACTACATCGGAGTCGATGACTTTGATCGTGAACGGAACCTGCGCGTCCGAGTTGCGCACTAGATTCTGCCCAATCCGGTTCACATATTCCGTGACTACGGGATCGTTCACCAGCTTGACTTGCGATTCGACCTGCTGGGCAAACTGCCGTCCCATAGCCACCTGGCGCTCCACGGAGTACCAGTTCCCCACTCCTCGTCCGCAACCCACGTTGCGGTTCCCTACTGCATCAACGTCCGTCTTGCCGCCGTTGTGCTTGATCTGGCTGTCGTCTTGAGTCGGTAAAGCTGCAGGACCCTTCTTGGGAGCGTTCTGGATATCTCCTGCCTTGGGCTGACCGGCATCCGGATCTGGAGCTGGAGCCTGACTCGGTGGATTCTGTGGCGGCGGGGGCGCCTGAGGGTTCTGCGCTGTTGGATCTTGCGGGTTCTGTCCCGGGGTCTGAGCGACCATCCAGGGCGCCGCACTGAAGACGGCGACCGCGAGAACGCTTGCCAGCCATCTGAGCTTCATAGGGATACTCCTTGAGCCTGATTATACGCCCGGTCCAGAGACACCAAGCCCATTAATCGTGAGCTCATCTTTTAGACGCTCCGACGGGCAAGCCGGGTTATCCAGAGGTAAGAACTTTCGCTCCTGAGACCGCAATTTGGGGCCATCGGAATCGATCGAGTGGCCGGGCGACTCCTCAGTAACGGCTTCGGTACGCAGGCCGCGAGGTTTTCATTGCTTTTCGCGCCCATCCGTCCTACCATTCCGCGAACTGGAGGGTCCGCGATGATCCCCTCTGTCTCCGCACACAGGCGCCTCTTGCAACTGAGCGCATTCGCCCTTGTTACAACTTCGGCTTTTTCACAAGCACCACCGAAGTACGACCGAGCCACCGAAACCACCCTCAAAACCACGGTCGGAGAGTTGCGACTGGTTCCTCCGTCCGGCCCGAAGCCGATCGCTTACCTAGTGACCAAAGCGGGTTCTGATAAGGATAACGACAGTGTCCAAATCTTTCTTTGTCCGAAAAGTTTCCTCGACGAGATGGGAATTGCCTTCAAGTCCGACGAGGCGATCCAGGTCATCGGCTCCAAAGTGAAACAGGGCGCCGGAGACGTGATCCTGGCTCGGGAGGTAGTCAAGGGAGGCGAAACTCTCACCTTTCGTTTCCCAGATGGTAAACCGGCTTGGTGAAGGGGATGGGGCTGCGCCCATCCCTTATCGACCCACGATCATCCGCCTGTGACGCCTTTGGCGGTCATTTCAACCTAGTCGTAGTACTCCAGTCCCAAATGGGTGATCATCTCTTCGCCCTTCAGGTGACGCAGCGTGTTCTTTAGTTTCATCGACTGAATGAATAAGTCGTGCTCCGGATAAAGCCCGGGCACGGTCATCGGCGACTTGAAGTAGAAGCTGAGCCACTCCTGTATGCCAAGACCCTTCAGTTCCGAGCAGCGTTGCGCCAGGTCCATGAATAGAATGAGATCCAGCACGATCGGTGCGGCCAGGATTGAGTCCCGGCACAGAAAATCAACCTTGATCTGCATGGGATAACCGAGCCAGCCGAAAATGTCGATATTGTCCCATCCTTCTTTGTTATCGCCGCGCGGCGGGTAATAGTTGATTCGCACTTTGTGGAACATATTTCCGTAAAGATCGGGATAAAGCCCGGGTTGCAGGATGTGTTCGAGCACACCTAGTTTCGATTCTTCCTTCGTCTTGAATGAGCCCGGGTCATCCAGCACTTCTCCGTCGCGATTGCCGAGAATGTTGGTGGAGTACCATCCGCTGAGTCCGAGCAAGCGCGCTTTGAATGCTGGCGCAAGTACGGTTTTCATCAGTGTCTGCCCGGTCTTAAAGTCCTTGCCACAGATGGGAGCTTCGTTCTTGCGCGAAAGCTCGAGCATCACGGGCAGATCCACAGTCAGGTTCGGTGCGCCGTTGGCGAACGGAACGCCTTCCATAAGAGAGGCGTAGGCATACATCATCGAGGGGGCGATCATCTCGTCGTTCTCGCGCAGCGCCTTTTCGAACGCCTTTAGGGACTGATGAGCCTCGGTGGGCTCAATAAACGACTCGGTCGAACCGCACCACATGGTGATCAGCCGGCTGGCGCCGCTCGACTTTTTGAAGTCGCGAATGTCCTGGCGCAACTGCTCGGCCAAATCCATCTTCGACTTCCCTTTTTTAACGTTTGGACCGTCGATCTTTTTGACGTAATTGTGATCGAATACGGCCGGACGTGGAGTGATCGAAGACAGGAACGGCTTGAGTTGGTCGAGAAGACGGTAGTCGAGCACTCCGGCATTCGACGCGGCTTCGAACATGTTGTCTTCGAAGATGTCCCAGCCGGTAAAGACGAGGTCGTCGAGCCCTGCGAGTGGGACGAATTCCTTCACCTTCGGAGAACGCCCGTCGGTGCGCTTGCCCAGCCGGATGGTGCCCATTTGGGTCAGCGAGCCGATGGGTTTTGCCAGGCCTTTGCGGATCGCTTCTACCCCAGCCACAAACGTGGTGGCTACAGCGCCCATGCCAGGGATCATGACACCAAGCTTGCCTTTCGCGGGCTCCACGGTGCCTGTATCTGCCACCGCTGCCTTCGCGCGCTTACTACTACTACTGCTGCGCGCGGCCAACTTCATCTCGCGGCCGGCTCGTTCTGCGTGGGCGAGGGCAGTTTCGCGATGTTCATGCTCCCTTGCGGCAGAAGCGGTTGCAAATTGTTTACGGTGGCGGCGGCCATCGGCATCCCACCAATCAGCCATAAAGACTCCAGGGCGTTTTTGGTACATGAAATGAGATCCTCTCTGGTGGCGGTGGCTAGTCACCGCCACCACACTTGGGATGGTCTCACGCCCGAGTGGGAATATGCAAGCGAATGAACCGAGAGGGATAGGATCCAAGCTCAACAGTGATTATGCAGAGGCGAGTGGAAGACCCTCGGAGCCACGGACGAATCCGTCCGGCACTGTTTCGGCTCTTACACCCCGTTTGGGCGCTGACGGATCAAAGATAGGAATTCGCTGCGCGTCTCTTCTTCGTTGCGGAAGCAGCCGAGCATCGAACTGGTCACCGCCGCGGAGTGTTGCTTTTCGACACCGCGCATCATCATGCAGAGATGGCGCGCCTCTATGACAACTCCCACACCCTGCGGCTCGATCACCTTCTGGATGGTCTCAGCAATTTGCGTCGTCAAGCGTTCCTGGATTTGCAAGCGCCGCGAAAATAGCTCGATCAGGCGCGGGATCTTGCTCAGGCCGATCACGCGACCGTTGGGAATGTAAGCCACATGGACCTTCCCGAAGAAAGGCAGCATGTGGTGCTCGCACAGGCTGAACATCTCCACGTCTTTGACGATCACCATCTCGTCATAGTTGACGGTGAAGAGAGCGCCTTTGAGCAGCGCTTCGGGATCTTCGTCGTACCCCTTGGTCAAGAACTTCATGGCTTTCTGGACGCGGGCAGGTGTGTCGACAAGCCCTTCTCGGGTCGGATCTTCCCCAAGACGAACCAACATCTCGCGGACCAAATCGTCGTACCCAGCGCTAGTTAGCGTCGGAGTTTCTTTCGCTTTCTCAATGTTCTTTTCAAGCGGAGATGCTTTCATAAGTATTCTCGGCCCTCCATACTCAGGGAACTGCTCCGTCCTTCATTTACCGGATGTGCACAATTAAGTGGCTTGTCAGTGTGGAACTTCGGCGCCTCCAGCATATTCAAAGGAATTCATCATGGTTTCTTCCAATCTCACTCTATCCAGATGAGCGTAGGGGAACGCGCGCTGCAATATTTCAAAGATCTCGATGCACAGATTTTCCGTCGTGGGTACGGTTTTCGAGAATTCTTGCAGCGTATTCAAATTTTCTAGGTGATAGCGGGAAAGCACTTCCCTTTCCACGCATTGATCGAGATCGACGAGGTTGCAGATCATGCCCGTGCTCTGATCGACTTGGCCGCTGACTGTAACCTCAAGCATATAATTGTGTCCGTGTCCGTGAGGATTATTGCACTTGCCGTAAGTGGCCTGGTTTTCGTCGACCGACATATCGTCATTATGTAGGCGATGCGAGGCCGAGAACAGGTAGCGGCGCGTGAGATGGGCTTTCATGTTTTAGCGGTCAGCATCCAGCTGTCGGCGTGTTCCCTATTCCTCTCCGTAGAAGTCGACGAACAAATCTGGCGTTTCGTAGACGCGAACCCGGTGCAAATGAGCGCTCTTCAGCTTCGACGCCAGGCGCTGCCAGACCGCGATTGCCAGATTCTCAGTTGTCGGAATTTTAGTAAAGAACTCGGGCACTTCCTTGTTCAGGAAGCGATGATCCATCGCGTCAAGCACCTCGCGGTTCATCACTTCCTTGAGTTGCTTGAGGTCGACCACAAATCCTGATCGCGGATCGACTTCACCCTTCACCGTGACTTCCAGAGTGTAATTGTGCCCATGCCCGTTGGGGTTGTTGCACTTCCCAAAGATGCGCTGGTTCTCTTCCGGCGTGAGGTCTGGATTATGGTAATAATGCGAGGCTGCGAATTCGGCTTTGCGGGTTAAATAGACCATTTTTTCGTAAAGAAGATCGAAATTCGTGTCACGGTGTTTCCGGGTCGGGTAACAGTAAGAACATTGGACGATCTTTCGGCGCCTAAGGCTTCAGAACTGCAGTTCCGGGCTTAGTTCTGCGGGTGGCTCAAGGGAATACGGCGCTATCGATTGCCATTTATTGGAATTGATTGTCTCCTGCTCCGGGCAAAAATTCTTGCTGGGCTCGAACACGATGATTTTGTAAACGTAACGCTTGTGGTGCGAGACGTCGTAAGCCAAAGCAAAAGCGATTCCCTTCTTCTTGTCGACCCAAAACACCAGGGGCCGAGACCCCAAGGCCGGGTTGGGAGCAGTCAACAGCACAAAAGCGCGCATGTCTTTGTAGGCATGGGCGACCTTTTCCGGGGGATCGAATGTGGTGATGTCCTCGGCTGTGTGGAAACGCGTGGTCGATGACTCGATCTGATAAATCTTACCCTTCTTCAGCCGGATGAACACATCTCCGTGACCGACCGGGTTCGTGTTGTCGGTCCAGTCAATCGTGCTGCCGCACGGGTCTTCCCACTCCTGATCAATGGCCTTCTTGGGAAATAGCTCCAACGCACGATCGCGAGACTCGGAGATCTTGAGGGGGCCCATGCTAACCCCGGGCTCGATCATTGTGTTGGCAAACGTTGGTGAATCTTCGTTGCCATCACTGCTAACAGGCTGCGTGTGCAGTGGTACAGCAACGAATGTGGCGATAAACATCGTCAACAGTATGAGTGCCGGTGGCGTCTTCATGAATGATTTTCCGGGTGGCGTTGGGCCTTTCTTTGCAATCCTGTTCGTGAAATCTGATTCGGGTTTGTAGGTGCGGCCTTTCCAGGCAACAGTTCCCTTGCTGTGTGCTCGTTTCGAACGCAGCAGGAGATATGCAAACATCGGCATGCCGAAAAATTCCGCCCACAGCGTATTGCTGGCCGGGAAGTTAGCCTTCTTCAGGCGGGCGAAGAGCCAGGAAGTCCAGATTGCGAAGAAGATGATTGCCGGATCCCACCACCGGCGCCTCATAGGTAGCAGCAAAGCTATCCAAAGAATACCCCATAGCCCAAGCATTTTCGCCGCCCGCCAGCCCGGGTCCGGAAATAGCAGTGCCAGGTTCTTCGTCCAGCCGTCGCGGAGCTGGGCGAAGCTGCGGTACATCCGCGTACGCACAGATTCGGAATAATGAAAACGAATTTTGTATCCGGAGGCTTTCACCAGTCGAGCCAGCGCGACATCTTCAAGAATTTCCGAGGCCACCGCGGCGTGTCCACCGATCACATCGTAGACTTCCCGACGGATCAGTATGTATTGGCCGTTGGCGGCGGCTTCCGGACAATTCGGATCGCTGACTTTCGAAGGTGGATATTGCCGCGCCAGTTCCGCGAAGACGACCGGGAGGGTTGCCACTTCCCAAAAAGTGACGGCTATTTGTTGGGGAGAATAGGAGAGCAGGTCCGCCTGATTAACTTTCACTTCGGCAATTGCCCGTGCGAGTGAACCCGGTGCATGAATAGTGTCCGCATCGGTAAAGAGTAGCCATCCGCCGCATGCTTCGCGGGCACCGCTCGCCAGGGCGTTGTTCTTGCCCGTCCACCCCAGAGGGAGTGGACCAGCCTCGATCAATCGGACAGTGGGAAATGATTCGGCGATTTCCCGGGTGCGGTCCGTGGAGTGGTCATCAACAGCGATGATCTCGAAATCGACGCCCGCCTGCGAGACGAGCGACTCCAAACACGCCCCGAGCGATGCCTCCTCATCCCGTGCGGGAACAATCACAGATACCTGCGGCCCGTTCATCGATGGTTCCGTGGTTGGCATGATTGTCTAGATGTCTTTGTCCGCTTTTTCCGAGAACCATTGGGCAACGCGCATAGTTCTAAGGCCGCTCGCCCGTCCCCTTTCTGGTAATGGTAACCCGCCGATGCTGTTTGGCGGCCAAATGCGGCTCTTCCAATCGGGGGAATCCATTATTATATCTGGGTGCGCTGCCTTTCCCATCTCGCGGTCTTCTGGATCTCGTGCCTTCTCCTGATCAGTCTTTCCGCCTGTTACAGCGGTTCGCGACCACCACGGATCGGCTCGAATGCTCCGGACATCACGGTTCAGGATTCCGATCGGACCTTTAAACTTAGCGATTATCGCGGGCAGGTCGTCGTGCTCAATTTCTGGGCAACCTGGTGTCCGCCGTGCGTCGAAGAAATGCCATCACTGGTCGAAATGCAGCGACGAATGAAAGCCAAAGGCGTTACTGTGATCGGCGTCAGCGTTGATGTCGACCAGAGTGCTTACCACCAATTTCTGAAAGATCACAACGTCAATCTTCTCACGGTGCGCGATCCCGGACAGAAGAGCAGCAATCTTTACGGCACCTTCAAGTTTCCGGAAACCTACATCATCGATCGCAATGGCGTGATGCGGCGTAAGTTTATTGGCGCGGTGGAGTGGACCTCGCCCGATATCACGGATTTTTTGGGCAAGTTGTAGTAATTCATTCCGTTCCCCACGGAGACACGGAGACGTGACCTAATCCTTCCGTTTTCGTCTATAACATCATGGGTGCGTTTCGAGCCTCCCAAGCCCTTACCATCTTTGGTCTGGCGACTCTGTTTGTTGCTTGAAGGAGTTATCCGATGCGATTGAATCCTTCCCGTTCCGCAAGCTTTTGCATTGCATTGATTCTGGTCCTCGCGTGCGTTCTTAGTGTCTCTACTTCGGCTCAGAGTCCCGCTAAGCCGGCGACTGCGTCTGCGCGTCTGCAGCGCGTGGAGGAAACAGCGTTCGAATTACCGGGAAAAGCGGGAGAGGCTCCAGTTCGGCTCAACCTTGCTGAGTTGATGAAGACGTTCAACGTGCCGGGTCTGAGTGTCGCGGTCATAGAGAACTACAAAATTGTCGACGTAAAGGCGTATGGCGTGATTGAGCCAGGATCGAATACACCGGTGACAACAAAGACCTTGTTTCAAGCTGGCTCAATCAGCAAACCCGTGGCGGCCACGGGTGCGATGTATCTCGTGCAGCAAGGCAAGTTGTCGCTCGATGAAGATGTGAATCAAAGGTTGAAGACGTGGAAGGTGCCGGAGAACGAATTCACGAAGACGGAGAAGGTAACGCTTCGCCGAATCATGTCGCACACGGCTGGGCTGACGGTGCACGGATTTCCCGGATACGACATCGACTCGCCACTGCCGACGCTGGTGCAAGTGTTGAATGGTGAGAAGCCTGCCAACACCGATCCGATCCGCGTCGATACAGTGCCTGGCACGAAGGAGCGTTATTCCGGCGGAGGCGTGACGATCGAGCAACTGCTCATGATGGATGTCACTGGCAAGCAGTTCCCGGCGCTGATGCGAGAGTTTGTCCTCGACAAGATCGGCATGAGTGACAGCAGTTATGAGCAACCCCTGCCTCCGGCGCGTGCCGCGACGACCGCGGGCGGTGCATATGCCGACGGCAAGCCGGTGCATGGGAAGTGGCATATCTACCCGGAGATGGCTGCGGCGGGTTTGTGGACGACACCCACCGATTTGGCGAAGTTTGCCATTGAGATTGCGCTCTCGAAGCAGGGCAAGGCGAATCACATCCTCTCGCAGAAGACAGTCGAGGAAATGCTCAAGCCGGTAACGGACGAGAACGGACTTGGATTCTTTCTCGATAAGAACAATCCAGGAGAGTTCGGGCACGGCGGAGCCGATGAAGGGTTTCAGGCGTTACTGACGATGAATGCCGAGAGCGGGAACGGGATTGCTATGATGGCGGACTCCGACAATGGCATCTCCGTCATGAATCAGATTCTACGTCGCGTCGCGCAGGAGTACGGCTGGAATTTCAAAGCGCAGGCAGATACAGGTGACGACCTGTTTATCATTTCAAGGCTCAGAGGAACACCGGCGGCCCTGGAAGAATATGACCTGCTGAAATCGCAAGATGCATCGAAAATCAATGAGGGCACGCTCAACGGGTTGGGATATCGGCTGCTTTATGGTGGCAAGGAGACCGACGCAGTAGAGGTATTCAAGAAAAATGTCGAGCTATATCCGCAGTCGGGAAACGTATATGACAGTCTCGGCGAAGCGTACGCGAAGATCGGGCAGAGAGATCTGGCGATCCAGAATTATGAAAAATCGCTGCAACTCGATCCGAAAAACAACAATGCCGTGGAGCAGTTGAAGAAGTTGAAGGCAGATGGAGGACAGGCGATGGATCCGAAGGTCGTCCAAGAAGAGGGATTCACCGTGATTGGGATTTCAGCGCGAACCACCAACGCAAAAGAAATGACTGCCGACGGCGTTATCGGTCCCATGTGGGGACGGCTGATGCAGCAAGGATTGCTCGCAAAGATTCCCAATAAAACCGACCAGAATATCGTTGCGGTCTACACCGATTACGCCAGCGATCATAACGGTGAGTACACCTTCGTGCTCGGAGCGCGAGTGACTTCGGATGCGGACGTGCCGGCGGGTATGGTGGCGAAGAAAATTCCTGCAGGCAAGTTTGCAGTGTTTACATCGGAGAAGGGTGCGGCGCCAAAGGTTGTGCCGGAATTGTGGATGAAGATCAATTCCCTTCCGCAGACCGCGACGGGCGGCGATCGACTCTATGGCGCAGATTTTGAGATTTATGATCAGCGCGCAGCCGACCCGCAAAATCTGCAGATGGATGTCTATGTTGGGATCAAGTAACGATGCCGTCCGTTTTGCCAGGATCAATGAACGTTATCGCTCCCATCGCTTTCAATGAGCGTAACTCCTGTTCCGACAGTCAACGGATCCATGACGACTGAATCGCGATACCTCTCCCATTCTGTTGACTCAACGAATCTGACCACGTCCTCTGATTATCTTGGCTTCTTCACTACCGCGCCGTTCTTCATCACAAAGTCTACTTTGCGCAGCGATTCGATATCGTCCAGTGGACTCGAGGGCATCGCAATAATATCCGCAAACAGGCCGGTGGCAATTGCGCCCCTCTGCTTCTGGATCCGAAGCAGTTCGGCATCGTTGGTGGTCATACACTTCAGAATTTCCGCGTTCGGCACGCCCGCTGCGTGCCACACCGCCAGATAATCCCAGGTCATTTGGGCGCGGTCTTCGTCCTTGTAGTCGGTCACGATGTCGGTGGAGAAGCCCATCTTAACGCCGACCGCGTAGGCGCGACGGAGGCGGTCGATGATGGCCGCGCCGATTTTATCTCCCCCTTTGAATTCACCCGCTTCAAAGTGAGCGGCGGGGAAATCCGTGCCTGACAGAAAAATTCCCTTTTCCTTCATCCGGCGCAACTGATCATCTGTCAGAAAGAACCCATGCTCGATGGAATCGACTCCTCCAGCGATAACATTGTCCGCAGCCTCGCCGCCCAGGACATGCACGGCGACGGAACGTCCCGCGTGATGCGCCTCTTCTACCGCGGCACGAATCTCTTCCAGGGAATAATGGTAGGAGCTGTTGTCGGCGACAAGCTTGATCAGGTCGGCGCCATAGAAAATATTTTCCCGGACCGCCTTTCGGATTTCTTCCGGACTATCGGCATCGTAGTATTCAAAGCGCCAGAATGGACCAATCTCCTGCGGAATGCCGCTGCTCTGCCCGCCAAAGGGGGCAATGATCTTGCCCGCCGTTTGCACGGTCGGGCCGACGAACCATCCGGCATCGATTGCTTTGCGCAGATCAACGGCGGCGAAGTTTGCGTCGTTACCAACATCCCGTACCGTGGTGATCCCGGCGTTCAGCAGCGTCTGCGCTGTGCGCAGCCCGCGAAGGGATCGCAAGCCGGTGGATTCTACGAGGTAGTTGTGATCGAGCTCGCGAAAATACTTTACGCTCTGGGTGACATGCGTGTGCGCGTCCATGATGCCGGGCATCACCCATTCGCTGGAAAGGTCGAGGACTTGGCTGTCCTTCGGGATGGCCACGTTCGGTCCGACCGCCTGAATCTTCTGATCCTTGATGAGGATGATCTGATTTCTGGAAACCGTGCCCGTTGCGGGATCAATTACGTTCCCGGCGCGAATGGCGACCGTTTGGGCCCACGCAGACACAGCAAGCAGGCACACGACGAAGAATCGTTTACTCATCTTCCCTCCGAGCTGAATCTCGTTCTAGTGATGTTGTCTACCTGACCCGTGTCAAAAGAGGCGGAGTCTAACACAGCCGCAGTCAGTTTTAAACCTTCCGGCAAATTTCGAACCCAAGTTCCAATTCCACTGCGTCACGAATTTTTTCACGCGGCATTAACGCGGCTGTTACCTGATATTAATTTTTCTCTGCTAATCCTCGACACAGTCTCTCAACTTCTCAGGAGGAATTCCTATGACTCTCAGTCGCAGACTTAGTGTCGGCCTGTTGGCCTGCGCACTTCTGCTCGCAACTTCTTCTTACGTGATCGCTCAAAGTGCGACGAATTCAAAACCAGCCAGTGGTATCAAGCGAGTGCTACTTATCAGCGTGGATGGTATGCACGCGGTTGACTTCCTGAACTGCGCAAACGGCATCACCACCGTCAACAACGGACAACCGTATTGCCCGGCGATTGCTGCCCTGGGCCAGACCGGTATCAATTACGTTGCTGCCAGCACTTCGAAACCCTCCGACTCATTCCCTGGCCTGACTGCCATCGTCACCGGTGGAAGTCCGGCCTTCACCGGCGTTTACTATGACGTCGCGTATTCCCGAGATTACTCCGCCCCAAAGAAAACTACCGGCAACGGCCTCGGCGCTGGGCCGTGCACTCCTTACGGAGCAGCCACCGGGACGACCACCGAGTACGAAGAAGGTATCGACCTCGACAAAACAAAGCTGAACGGAGGTGCTCCTGGCGCGTCTCTGACGGATGGCGGCATCGCCTCTATCGATCCTGCACGCCTGGTTCGTGACCCAAGCACAGGCTGCAAGCCTGTTTGGCCATGGCAATTTGTCCGCGCCAACAGCATCTTCAGCGTGATTCACAAGAACGGCGGATACGCTGCATGGTCCGACAAGCACCCCGCCTACGCCTCCGTAGCGTCTGGACTGGGGCCGAGCGCACTCGATGACTTCTACGCTCCCGAAATCAACTCGACGGTAATCGGCCTTCCCGGCGTCGTCACACCGACCGGCGTTGACTGCACCAACATCGTCGATAAGAATGCTGACCTTACGGCGTGGACCAACAGCTTCCAAAACATCCAGTGCTACGACACTCTCAAGGTCGATGCGATCCTCAACGAGATCGATGGCTGGAACCACCTCCGCACCAAGCAGACCCAGGTTCCCACCATTTTCGGGATGAACTTCCAGGCGGTCAGCGTGGGCCAGAAGCTCATCGAGAAGAGCGATACCACCACCGGCGGATACCTCGACGCCCAAGGCACTCCGACCGCGGCGCTGCTGAACGAATTTCAGTTCGTCGACGCCTCGATTGCGGCATTCGTCAAAGAGTTGCAGAAGCAAGGGCTCTACGATTCGACTCTGATCGTGATCACTGCCAAGCACGGCCAGTCGCCCATCGATCCCAGCCGCTACGTCTCGCAGCTCATCAACGCCACGTCGCCGGCCACCTTGCTCTCCAACGCGGGATACATTCCATGGTCGGAGTCAACAAATAACCCGACCGGCATTGGCCCAACGGAAGACGACGTCTCCCTGCTGTGGCTAAGCAGTTCAGCCAACACCGACTCTGCCGTCGCCCTGCTCGAAGCGAACCCCTCGATGACGACCGGAATCGGGCTTGGGCAGATCTACTATGGCCCGTCGCTTGAGCTCAACTACAACAACCCCACCAACGACCCCCGCACGCCGGATATCATCGTGACCCCGAACATCGGCGTTACTTATTCTGGCAGCACGTCGAAACTGGAGGAGCACGGCGGGTTCTCGCACGATGACACCAACGTCGTGATGTTGCTGTCCCTGCCGACCTTCAAAGCCAAGACCGTAAGCGTGGGAGTAGGGACCGCCCAGGTGGCTCCTACCATTCTTCATGCTTTGGGTATCAATCCTACGGCTTTGGAGTCCGTTCTGGTCGAGGGAACACCCATACTTCCATCGCTTCAATTCTGAAAACCGGCCGCAAGACGGACAAACGACAGCGGGCGCTCCTTCGGGAGCGCTCACTGTTTTTAGGGCTTTATCACAGTATCCAGTCATCCGGCACGCACTCGATGCCCCAGACATTGCCCGACTCTTGCAGCGCCATTCCCAGAAGCCAGAGCTTTTCGAATTGGCCTAGAGAAATGCAGGTCACGACGCAAGCCGCGACCTCGTTCTGATTGGGCAATCCCTTGAGCTGGACGACGGACCCCGGTGGCACCGGACGAGGCGAACGGGCGGCGCATCCTCCAAGATTGGCGAGAATCACCTGGCATGACTCTGAAAAAGGGTTATGCGGATCGAGGCTGGCAAGCGTCACGGGAATCTCGCACGGCACGCGTGTGCCTCCCCGTGCGGCTGACTTTTGTGGTCTTGGGCCCGAAGTTGCCAAATTTCAGATTCGCACATAATTTGTCTGGTTTCGGAATGTGAAGAAATTCTGTTCCGGATCTGTAACAAACGCTGTAACACTCCGCTCATTTTCGCCAGGTGGAATTCTCCAGAATGATTGGCTGGAATACGATCGCGTAGCGACAGTTTGTTCTCACAACTTCCCTGCGGTACACTTCGTCCGTTTCCATCCTCATCCCAGGAGTCCCCGCGATGCAGCGTCTCGTCTGCCTATGCACTCTGCTGTTATCTCTCTTAGCATTCTTGGTTCCGACCTTTGCGCAAGAGAAGAAAGAAGACAAGTCGCAGGAAAAATCTGACCGGCTCACAGCGATGGACGTCTTCAACCTGCAGTTTGCCGCAGATCCGCAAATTTCTCCTGACGGGAAGCGCATCGTCTACGTGCGTCAGTTCAGTGACGTAATGAATGACAAACGCGAATCGAATCTCTGGATAATTAATGCCGACGGCATGGAAGACCGCGCTCTGACCAATGGCAACTACAACGACAGTTCGCCGCGCTGGGCACCCGACGGCACCCGCATCGCCTACATCTCCGATCACGATGGCAAGCCGCAGATTTACGTGCGCTGGATGGACAATGGGCAAACTGCCCAGCTCACCAATCTAGAGAGCGCGCCGTCGGAGATCGTGTGGTCGCCGGATGGCAAGCTGATTTCGTTCTCGTCGTTCATGCCATCCGATCCGCCCAAGATCGCAAATCTGCCGAAGCCTCCGGAGGGAGCCAAGTGGGCAGACCCGCCGAAGGCTTTTGACCGGCTCATCTACCGATTCAATGGACGCGGGTATCTGAAATACGGATTCATGCAGCGGTTTGTGGTGTCGTCCGAAGGCGGAGCGCCACGCCAACTGACCAGCGGCAGTCTTCCATATGGAGGATTTGAAGGTGTGCTGGGCGGAGGCCGCGCTGTGTGGACCCCCGACGGCAAGTATCTTTTGTTCTCGGCGAACCTGAATCCGGAGTACGAATACGATCCGGTGAACACTGAGGTCTTCGAGCTTTCGCTGGCGGATGGAACGGTGAAGCCGCTAACCAGTCGCAAAGGGCCGGACAATTCTCCGGCGATTTCTCCCGATGGCAAGACCATCGCCTATGTTGGATTCGACGACCGTTACCAGGGACATCAGACGACACACCTTTATCTGATGAACCGCGATGGCAGCAATCCGCATGTCGCGACTGCACAACTTGATCGCGACGTGCAGGATCCGGAGTGGGCAGCCGACAGCAGCGGTATCTACTTCATGTACGACGAGAACGGCGATACAAAACTTGCGTTCTACTCGCTCGACGGCAAAGTGAAAGATCTCGCTGGGCACATCGGCAGCGGCGGATCGAGTTACGCAGGTGGTGCGGCGTTTAGCGTGGCAAAGAACGGCACGTTTGCGGTTTCCTATGACACGCCGTCGGATGCAGGTGACATCGCTGTCGCATCGCGCATGGACACGAAGCTACATGTACTAACTGCACTCAACCAGCAGCTTTTCGTGCAGAAAAAACCAGCCCCAGTTGAGGAGTTCTGGTTCGAGTCGTCCGTTGATAAGCGCAAGGTACAGGCCTGGATCGTGAAGCCGCCGGATTTTGATCCAGCCAAAAAATATCCGATGATCCTCGAAATTCATGGCGGTCCATTTACCAACTACGGGGATCGCTTCGACACAATCAAGCAGGTGTGGGCGGCCAAAGGGTACGTTGTGCTTTACGTGAACCCGCGCGGTAGCACAAGCTACGGAGAAGAGTTCGCCAATCTGATTCATCACGCTTATCCGGGAGACGATTTCTACGATTTGAATTCAGCCGTGGACGCGTTGATCGCAAAGGGCTATGTCGATGCCGACAACTTGTTTGTGACCGGCGGTTCAGGTGGAGGCGTGCTGACTTGCTGGATGATCGACCGCACGACTCGCTTCCGGGCAGCGGCGAGCTTGTATCCGGTGATCAATTGGTACAGCTGGGCACTCACGTCTGATTTACCCTCGTTCGCTACTCTCTACTGGTTCTCGGGCCCTCCGTGGGAGAAGTCGGACGAATATGTGAAGCGCTCCGTACTCTCGTATGTCGACAAGGTCACGACGCCGACCATGTTGGCCACGGGCGAAGATGACTACCGAACACCGATCTCAGAGGCCGAGCAGTATTATGCGGCGCTGAAATTGCGCAAAGTCGAAACGGTGCTGGTGCGTTTTCCAGGCGAGCCGCATGGGATGAGCTCGCGGCCAAGCCATCTTGCCGCAAAGATTCTGTACGTCTCCGATTGGTTCGACCAGCACAAGAAGAAGTAAAACACAATTGGTGGCGGCAGGGGTTGCCCAGCACTTCATGCTTTTTTCAGCGATCCAAACTGTGAGGGTAATCATCTAACAAAGCAAGGGTCGTCGCGCACAGCTGGGGCAACGTTGGCCAATTTTGAAGAGAGGTTGGCATGAAGATTGTGAAAGAGACGTTGTCTGTCCTTTTATCCATGGCGTTGATGTCCGCCACGGTTCCGATGATCGTGGCGCAGGATCAGCCGCAAAACCCGCCGCAGGACCAAACCCAGAACCCGGCAGCGCAGCAGGGTGAAGCACAAGAGGGTCAAACACAAGACGACCAACAGAATGGTCAGCCTCCCGTGGCCCAGCCCGCTCCGTCGCCGAAATCGCCGGCCGAACTGGATCAGATGGTTGCACCCATCGCACTCTATCCCGACGAATTGGTGGCCCAGATTTTGGCGGCGTCCACCTACCCGGACCAGGTGGTCGAGGCCGACCGATGGGTCGATGCGCACCCCGACTTGAAGGGTAAGGAACTGGGAGATGCGGTCGACCAGCAGCCGTGGGATCAGAGTGTCAAGGCGCTGACCGCGTTTCCTTCCGTGCTGGCGAATATGGACAAGAATCTGTCGTGGACGTCGTCGCTCGGCGAAGCGTATGTCAATCAGCAGCAGGACGTGATGAATGCCGTCCAGCGAATGCGGCAGAAGGCCAAGAATGCGGGCAATCTTAGTAACAATGATCAGGAAAGGGTGAGCGACAACGCCGGCGATATCGAGATTCAGCCGGCAAATCCACAAGTGGTGTATGTGCCGACGTACGATCCTTGGCTGGTATACGGGCCGGGATTGGCGCCTTGGCCGGGCTGGTACTGGTATCCGGGATTGTATTTCACAGGACCCGGCATCGGATGGGGATTAGGCTTCGGCATCGGATGGTTTGGAGGTTTCGGATGGGGATGGGGACACTGGGGATTTGACTGGCACCGTCACTATGTCTGGTTCGATCATCATCCGTATTACTCGCATAGCGCGGTGATCTTCAATCACAACAATTTCTATCGTGGGCGCGCCGGATTCGTAGGGCGCGGTCCTGTAGAACATGGTTTTGTTGGGCGCGGTCCGGAGGGACGTGGATTTGAGGCACCACGAGGCGGAGCAGAATTTCACGGAGGTGCCGAGGGCCGCGCATTTACCGGAGGCCACACCTATGCGCAGCCGCATGACAATGGAACGCGATCTGGGGCCTTCAGCGGCTATGGCCGGAATGGATCGACCCACAGCTTCTCTTCCCGTGGGGCCTCGAGTTTCGGCGGCCATGGCGGTGGTAGCTCTCATGGAGGTGGCGGCCACGGGGGTGGTGGAGGACGCCGCTAACGTCGGCTGAAGCCGCTGGGCACTGGGCCAGGAAACACATCTGAAGAATTGGAGAGATTGCAATGCGAACCGTGAATCGGTTGCTTGAAGGATTGGTAGTCATCGCGTGCGGAATTGTTTTGTGCGTACCAGGCGTATTGGCGGCGCAGGGACACGACAAGACGTTCTCTTCTCCGCAGCACGCGAGCAATGCGTTGTACGTCGCGGTACTAAGCGGAGACCAGGACCAACTGCTGGCCGTCCTCGGTGGAAAGAAGGAAATCGTTTCCACCGACGACAATTTAAATGACCAGCAGGAACGGCAGACCTTCGCGAAAAAATATCAGGAAATGCATCGGCTCGTGCGTCGCTCCGATGGCGCAATGATCCTGTACATCGGAGCGGATAACTGGCCCTTTCCGGTTCCAATCGTATCGAAGAATGGACGCTGGTTTTTCGACACGGATAAAGGTTCCAAGGAAATTCTATTGCGCAGGGTGGGGGCGAACGAGATCACCGCCATTGAGACGTGTCACGCGTTGGTCGAGGACGGAAAAACGAACGCACAGAGCGGAAGTCAAGGCGCGAGAGGGATTCACGGGTCTGAAGACCAGGGGTTATTGCAGTACGCGCACGCCGTGGTCAGCGGACAGGGCGAGACCGAGAATCCTTTCGATGGGTATTATTTCCGCAAGCTAGACGGGAGCGGTGGCGGAAGCAACGGAGCTGCATATCTGGCATTTCCGGCCCGGTATCGATCTTCCGGCGTGATGACATTCGTCGTCACCAGTGACGACAAGGTCTACGAAAAAGATCTCGGGACGAAGACAGAAAGCATAGCGAAAGACATGAAAGATTGGAAGCTGGATAAGACTTGGTATCCGGCGGACGAGTAAGAGTCGAACCTGTAAATGGCCGGGACGTGGTGACTACTGCTGAACCGGCGTCCCGTCAGAGCACGGCTCGTAGGCGCGGGTAGGTCCGAGGGTATCTGCCAGGCCTACCTTTTTAAAACCATGATCTTAAGCGGCTGAATTTAAGACATACCCGATATCGAATCCCAGAGAACGTTGGTTTCCGGCACACGTTGCGCTGACTGCTGCGCCCTGATCCGACAACCGAAGCGCCAACTTCCGACTCCAAAAGCAGGGTCGAAACCGACACTGATGACCTCTGAGATATGGGTCGAGGACTGCCACGCTCGAGAAGTATCAAAACTGCGCTCCTGCTTTCCTGCGCTGCCTTCAGCCTGCCTCTCGTTCGCGCCCTCCCATTGAATGCTCAGGTCGCATTGTCAGCTTCGCCACCGAGTATCACTCTGGAATCCCCTGATACCTTTGCAGCACCCGAGTCGCAGCCGACTTTATTGACGACCCACGACAAATGGCGCAATTTCCTCAGCGAGACAGGGAGTCCGCTGACCCTTGGCGGCGGGACCTTCAACGCATTCTTCTCGCAGGTGACGCACACTGATCCGCAATATGGAAAAGGCGGAGCGGCATTGGCGCAACGCTTTGGCGCCTCTGTAGCCGACATTGTGACGCAGAATTTCTTCGGCGATTTCGTTGTCGCTTCGGCCCTCCATGAGGACCCGCGATATCACCGGAAAGGCGAGGGCCATTCGCTCCTCTACCGGACCGGTTACGCCATCAGCCGTGCGTTGGTCATCCGGAAAGATACGGGCGGGAATACCTTCAACTTCGACAACGTGCTAGGGAGCGCAATGAGTTCGGGATTCTCCAATCTCTACTATCCGGCGGCGAGCCGGACTGGCGGCGCCTTTCTCATGCATTCGGGACTGATATCGCCGACAACGGTTTCGTGAATCTGGCTCCGGAGTTCTGGCCCGACTTCAGTCGTAAAGTGCTGCGCCGCGGCCGTCACCACCATTCCTAGCTTGCTATCCATAC
>Ga0070735_10000601_pt1 | contig 37782 bp, 31 predicted proteins | sample Coa_R1_FD_66443 | JGI IMG/M metagenome (GOLD analysis project Ga0070735, IMG submission 66443) | Surface soil microbial communities from Centralia Pennsylvania, which are recovering from an underground coalmine fire - Coalmine... | ecosystem: Environmental > Terrestrial > Soil > Unclassified ... | reverse complement strand
TATCGTTTGTAAGCAACGCCTCAAACTCGCCTGCTGCGCAAGCTTTTAGTGGTGACGGAACTCAAGCGAGCCAGCATACGGTGGCTCTGAGTTGGAATCCCAGTTCTTCCCCCAATGTTGTGGGCTACTATGTCTATCGTCGAAGCGCAAACGGTCAGTATTCGAAGTTGAATCTCTCTCCTCAACCAGGAACCACCTACACGGATGCACAGGTGACAAGCGGTTCTACTTACTTTTACGTTACAACGGCTATCGACACCAGCAACATCGAGAGCACACACTCCAACGAGGCAACAGCAGTCATACCGAATCCGTAGTGCTGGATCTCACGACTACAGGCGAGATATCACATCCGCAATGCGCTCGCCGGCATGACCATCCCACAGCGGCGGGATCACGCATGCGCTAATGCGAATTGCCGCGTGGGATCTTGGCTTCGGTTTCGTTGGACGGAGCGCTCAGCTTTCCATTCGCGCTGACCGCGCGAGTCACGTAGTAATACGTCTTCCCTGCTTCGACATTCGCGTCCACGTACGTCGTACCGGTAACACGCGAAGGGTTGATCGGTAGCGGGTGAGGATCGTGAGATTGCGTGCTGCGATAAACAATGTAGCCAATGATTGCGTCACCCGGTGCCTTGCTCGCCGGAACGCTAGCCTTCCACGTGAGGGTCACTTTATGCGAGGCCGGATTTGCTGTAGGTGCCGCGCCGCCACCAGGAGTTTGAGAAACAGTTTGTCCGACAAATGCGGCTGTTGCAGGAGAACGCGATATCGGTCCACTCGGGGCGCTGATGCTCAGCATCACCAAAGCGAAGACAGCGAGCGTTTCCATCTCATATACCTGCAAGTTCTTTCGACGAACTGGTCTAGCACAAACCTCCCGCTCGCGGACCCGGTCATCAAGAGGTCGCCGCGCGCGGAACTACCGTTATGCCCACTTCGGTGCGCTTTAACAGCCAGATCAGTAACATCATCAGGATCAGAGCAATTGCGAAAAACACTCCTCCGCCGTGATGATGAAACCTTCCGGTCAGATAGTTGCGATCCACTCGCGTCCCTAGTATTGCGATCGTGAAGATTCGTAATCCATTCTTGACGACGGACAGAGGAACGGCTAGCAGAAACGCCAGGCCCTTACGCCATGAAGAGCGGAGCGTGAGTTGTGCAAGAACCATGGTGGTGACGACGAGCATCATGCTCGAGCGGATGCTGCTGCACTCTTTAGCAACTTCCAGCGTCAGCCCCGGGATCAACAGTCGCACACCGTCATGAGCAACCGGAACTCCAACCGCCGTGAACATCAAATCCGCCGCGACCGCTGACCACTGCTGCAGCAGAGCAACGATCGCCTTCAATAGAAATTGTGGAAACGGCACCATCCAGAACATGAAACACAGAGGAAAAAGCAGACGTTTAGAAACTGCGCTGCCGAAGCAGAAAACGAATGACCCGATCGACCATATGACTAGCGCCAACATTTCAATCGAAACACGCACGTCGAATTGCGAGCCAAGCGGCGATACGACAGACGAGGCAAACACGAAAACTGCCACCGTCAATAAGGCGGCGCCCAGACGCATATTCGGCTTCGCGAGTGATCGAACCGATGGCCAGTCGAGCCAAATGAGCGCAGAACTGACAGGAAGGATCAGCAGTATGTGGGTGTATTCTTCGCTATTCCACCCGAGCCACAACGTCGAGGCAAGGGCATGCCAACCCGCAGCGATGGAGAGAGCACAGAGCAAAACGAACTGGGTGAGTGCTGATCGCTCCGCGATTGCCGGCCGAACTTGAGTTTCGATCACTATTATTTAGCTTGGCACAGTCCGCGGATAGACACTAGTAGCCATTCGGCTCACAGCAAATTTCGAATTGGTCCGTGTGCCGTGCCTTAAGGAAATGGAATCACCACTTTCGTCATGTTTGAGGGACCACTCTCGGCGCCGGAAACATTCACTGCCGTGGTGTAGTAGAAATACGTGACACCACCTTTCACCCGAAAGTCGATGTAGCGAGGAATTGGAATCACCGAGGCGTTGATGATCCGGTAAGGCCTCCCGATGGTGCGGCGGTAGACGTTGTATCCGGCAAGCGCATTTTCCGAAGTTCCGCCCACAGCAGACATCCCGCTCCAGCGTAGCAGCACACGATGAGGAAGACGTCGCGGATGCAGAACTACGGGGCGGTCAGCAGAGTCGGGAAAACCAGCGCTTGAGGCCAAATCCGATGCCCCGCCGCTATCGTTGGTGTGTTCTGCCGCGGCTGAAACGCCTGGAATCGTCTCCACGACAGCTCGTGAGCCGCCGACAAGAGCCGCAATAATAAAGAGAACGACTCCAAGACCCGATCTGTTCCTGTTCCCACTCGCGAAGAAAGGGACCATTGAGGAAAACTCGTATGCCAGCCGAGTTGGGACACTGTAGCACACCATCCCCATCGTCCAGACGAAAAGTGTTATCGCCTTTTGTTCGCCTAGACCTAGATCGAGATATTATCGCCACCCTCGCTTGACGGCTCAAGGTGGCTTGGCGGTTCGAGACAGCTAAAGCCACGTCGAGCCATTTTATTCGGAATTCCAGCCCACTCTATTGGGGAAGAACGAGTCGGAACGGGAGACTCGATTCGTGGAACTGTATTGGCGGATCGAGAAACTGGCCTCGTTCGATGAGTTTCTGGAAAGGCGGTTCGCGGACTCGCGAAGGAAGGCGTACTACCTGATGTCGATCCACGAGCACCTGCCGCCGCAGGCGCGGCGGGAGCTAAAGGAAGCTGATGGACTAAGGGCCTGGAGTTGGCGAAATTGGCGCGGGAAGGACCGTCAGGACTTTGATTGTGCAACCTGGTTGCACAAAGCCCGCGAGATGCCGAAGGAGCAGTTTAAGCAGGAAGTGGAAAAGGAGCTCACCGGGAAGGAAACCGAGCCGTGGGAGATCGTCTACTTCAAGCTGTACAAAAGTCAGAGTCCGGTCATCGAGCAGGCGATCGAGACGGCAGCTCTTAGGCCCGGATCAGACAAGTCACGCGGTTACTGCATGGAGATGATCTGTGCCGGACTTCCTGGGCGGGGCGGGCGCGAACACTGAGAACGGTAATGGAATTTCGACGCCAGTCTGGCGAAGATTCAGACGAGAACCTGATGAACTGAGGAAGTCGGACGGATTGACGCCAAGTCCGCGCGAGATGAGGACGCCGAAACGTTACGAACTATCTTCTTGATTTGCAATTCGACTAATCGAGCTTAAACTCGGTCCGCCAATCTGCGGATTCGGTCAAACGAGGCTGCTCTTTCTTGTCGAAGAGATAGTTTCCCACAACGAGGAAGTCCATTTCCGTACGCATGAAGCATCGATATGCATCCTCGGGAGTGCAAACGATGGGTTCGCCGCGTACATTGAAGCTGGTGTTCACGATCACACCATAATCCGTCAGTTTCTTGAATTCGTTGATCAGATCCCAATAGCGCGGGTTCGTTTCCCGGCTTACGCTCTGGATTCTTGCCGAATAGTCGACATGGGTGATGGCCGGCAAATCCGACCGCAAGAAATACAATCGCTCGTACAGTGGCTTTCCGTGGTAGTTCTCTGGCAGGGGAATCTGCTTGTCCTCTCGCACAGGCGCAACGAGCAGCATGTACGGCGACTTCCGGTCGAGATCAAAGTACTTGTCAATATCTTCTTCCAACACCGACGGCGCGAAGGGCCGGAAGCCTTCGCGGTATTTGATCTTCAAATTCAACTTCTTCTGCATCTCCGGGTTCCGCGCATCGCCGAGAATGCTCCGCCCACCCAATGCTCGCGGTCCAAACTCCATTCTGCCCTGGAACCAACCCACCACATTGCCTTCCGAGAGCAGAAGCGCAACCTGGGCTGCCAGAGTTTGAAAATTATCAGAATGGTGTGATACGGCTCCATATTTCTGCAATGACCTGCGAATTTCGCTGTCGGAGAATTCTGGCCCTAGATACGACCCCTGCGTCGAATCCCCGCGCCCGTTCACCGAACGCTCGTTTCCGTCGTGAATGTACCAAACCGCGTAGGCTGCGCCGACCGCGCCTCCCGCATCGCCCGCCGCAGGCTGAATCCACAGGTCGTCGAATATACCGGCGCGCAACAGTTTCCCATTCGCGACGCAATTCAGAGCCACGCCACCCGCCAACGTCAGATACTTACATCCCGTCAATTGCCGGGCCGTGCACGCCAGCCGCATAACGATTTCTTCGGTCACTTGCTGGATGGCAAGCGCCATGTTCATGTAGGCTTGCGAAATATCGGACTCCGCTGGACGACGAGGCAGCCCGAACAATTGCTCCCAGTTTTTCTCGTTCGCCATCTTCAACCCGGTGGCGTATTCGAAATAGTCCATGTTTAGGATGATTGATCCATCCTGGCGAATATCGACCATTTCGTCGAGAATCTTTTTCTTGAAGCTGACGGTTTGAGGCGATTGCGGATCACCATAAGGCGCGAGCCCCATCAACTTATATTCTCCGCTGTTCACCGCGAACCCAGTGTAGTAAGTAAATGCCGAATACAGCAGCCCTACCGAATGCGGGAACTGCAGTTCTTTCAGGATCGAGATATCTTTGCCTCGCCCCACCCCGATGGTTGTTGTCGCCCACTCGCCCACTCCATCCACGGTGAGGATCGCTGCCTCGGCAAACGGCGAAGGATAAAAAGCGCTGGCGGCGTGGGACAAGTGGTGCTCCGGATAAAACACCGGCACCTTGCCTTCTCCCAGTTCAGCCAAATGGTCGGCTAACATGCCCCGCATGAAGAGTTTCTCTTTGATCCAGACCGGCATGGCCGAAAGAAAACTTAAGAAGCCTCCCGGAGCAAATGCGTGGTAAGTCTCAAGCAACCGTTCGAACTTCAGAAAAGGCTTATCGTAGAACGAGACCGCCGCCAGGTCCTTATAGTCGATTCCGGCTTCTCGTAGAACATAACGGCAGGCGTTAACTGGAAAAGAGGGGTCGTGCTTCTTGCGGGTAAACCTTTCTTCCTGTGCAGCCGCGACAATGCGGCCGTCTACCAGCAGCGCTGCAGCGCTGTCATGGTAGTACGCCGAGATTCCAAGAATGGTTTTTTGCATGTGATCCGTCGGTTCGCCTGGCCGATAAAAATGCTTGCGGCCTAGAACAGCGTGTAGATGAACGGCGCAATGGCACTTCCGCTGGCCAGCACGATCAGCGCGCCAAAACCGAGCAGGATAAGAATCAGGGGCAGCAACCAGAATTTCTTCCGCTTCTTCAGAAACCCCCACAAATCTTTTAGAAAATCCATAATTAACTCCTTGATCAATTCTAGTAGGGACTCTCAATGTCCCGGCTAACAAAAAGATGATTTCGCTCCAGCATGACCGAGTCCGTGCTAGCCTTGAAGTCTCGCAATCTCATGGAATCCTTGCCAAACATCCGCCGGATCAGCCCAATCGGAGTGACCACAAGAAAAAAAACAATCGAAAGCATAACTTTGGACGCAACCTCGCCCATCAGGTCCGACAGGCCGAGCCAGACGATCGCGATCGGCCGATAAATCTGCGGTACGATCATGTTGATGACATGGAACGTCAGCGCCAGCAACAGGTAGCCTTCCCGCTTCCGCGTAGCCGCAACGATTAGAAACCCAAGGACAACAGCCATGCCAGTATCGCGGCTCTGGTCTTTGCTGATTTTTCTTTTGAAAAACTTGATCATGTTTGTCGATTCTGCAAAATCTGCCTGCGGACCGCGTGGGTAGTCAAAACCATTACCATTTCAGGCCCATTACATTTAGACCACGGCGCTGGATGTACCCTTTGGGTTTTCCGAGTCTGCCGATGATTCACACCCCAAGTTACAGTGTTTTGCATAAACGGGATACATCGAGGTTGAGACGGGAAAACTCCGAAGTAACGTTACCGCCCTTTTGGATACAACAGAACTCGATGACCCGATCTTCCGTCCGCTGCCCAGTCACAATGCTGCCAAGACTCGGCCCAACTCGGCGAACGTTGCGTTCACGTTGTAGACAATCGTGAGCAAAAAGACTGATCTGGCCATCGTTACATGTGAATCGATCTGACTAGGCTGACGGGAAGACCGTGTAGAAAAGCGCCCACTCGGAGACTTCTGCAGTCATGCCGAGTCCCCAAGTCTCCTGACTCATTCTTGTTAGCAGAGGTTAGAGACGCGAAAGAACACTCGCAATTCGATCAGCAGCGTGGCCATCCCAGAGCGGAGGAATGGTACCCTTCTTTGCTTTGCCATCAATAATTTTGTTCAACTCGATCAGTATTTTCCCACGATCCTGGCCGACCAGAACATTCGTGCCAAGCTCAACCGTTACTGGGCGTTCGGTGTTGTTGCGTATCGTCAGGCAAGGAATACCCAAGTATGTGGTTTCTTCCTGAATTCCTCCCGAGTCAGTGATCACCACGGCGGCATGGCACTGCATACCCAGGAACTCGATGTAAGGCAGAGGCTCAAGTAAATGTAGCCTGCTCGCGTCAATTCCAAACTCCTTAATCCTTTGTCGCGTTCTGGGATGGACTGGAAAGACCACTGCAAGCCGATCACTTATCTCGAGCAATACGCCTAAAATATCCTTCAGGGTGGCATTGTCATCGACATTCGAAGGGCGATGGAGGGTCACAAGCGCAAAGCGCCCATCGAGTCCGTTGACAGACTGCCTTTTCGCGAGTGGAAGAAATCGAATAAGAGAGTCGATCATGACATTTCCGACACGGCAGATTCTTTCTGAGGATATACCCTCCCTTTCGAGGTTAACGTCCCCGTCCTCGGATGGCGTGAATAGAAGGTCGGCCAGGCGGTCAGTCACGATGCGGTTGATCTCTTCCGGCATTGTCCGGTCAAAAGAACGAAGCCCTGCTTCCACGTGCGCCACCGGAATGAGTAACTTGGAGCAAACAATGGCGGCTGCCACAGTGGAATTTACGTCTCCGTAAACCAGAACGATGTCTGGCTTGGCATCGATCACCACGGTTTCGAACTGCCGCATGATCTCTGCGGTTTGCTGGGCGTGGCTGCCCGAACCGACTCCGAGATTCAAGTCGGGCTCAGGCATTCCGAGTTGGGCAAAGAAAATATCCGACATGTTTGTGTCATAGTGCTGCCCGGTGTGAATCAGAGTTTGCTTCAAGTTCCACCGCTTTATGGCATGGATGACGGGCGCCGCCTTCATGAAGTTTGGTCGCGCCCCAACTACGTGCAAAATGTGCATAGATTTTCTAAGAATGTCCTATCAGAAGGTTGCAGTGTAGATTGCTCGCATTCCAATTTTGAGAGTATACCTCAGCGGAAATAGCGGGCCATTTCGACAAAAAGGCAACAAGGTCATTGAGAAGAACTCCGGTAAGAAAGCCACAGCAAAAACCAAACGGAACACCGAGCACGCGAAGCTCCCTAAGAGGGATCTCCTGGGGGGAACCCGACCTTGGCGATAAACATGTCCTCGGGGATTACGCTGCCGTGCTGGTACCAATCGACTAGCAACGAACAATCTTGGCGCTCTGCAACCCGTTCGTAGCGTTGCGAGAGTCCACGACCAATTGCGATTGGTCGACAATGCTGGCGTAGTCGTAGTCGGAGTGGTCGGTAACGATCAAAACGCAGTCGTATTGCTGAAGGTCTTCTAAGGAGGACGACTTCATCTGCAAGTCATATTTTCGGCCCTTGCCGATGAAGGGAATGTAGGGGTCATTGTAGCTCACTAGAGCGCCTTCTTTTTGGAGAAGCTCGATAATGGTCAGTGCCGGTGACTCTCGCAGGTCGTCAATATCTTTTTTATATGCCGCACCCAGCAACATTACGCGCGCTCCATTCAGAGCTTTTTTCTGGCGGTTGAGGGCTGCCGCCACTGACGCTACCACGTGATAAGGCATGGCAACATTAATTTCACCTGCCAATTCAATGAAGCGGGTACGGAAATCCCATTCTTTAGCTTTCCACGAGAGATAGAAAGGGTCCACCGGGATGCAGTGCCCCCCCAGGCCCGGTCCAGGATAGAACGGATGGAACCCGAAAGGCTTGGTTGCCGCCGCGTTGATCACTTCCCAAATATCCAACCCCATACGCAGGCACAGGAGCTTGATTTCATTTACTAGCGCAATGTTGACGCAGCGATAAATGTTTTCCAGTAACTTGGTCATCTCCGCTGCCGCAGGGGAAGAGACCCGAACGGTTCTTGTGAAGATCGACCCGTACAAAGCAATAGCCAGTTCCGACGCTCCAGGATCTAAACCACCCACCACCTTGGGAACGTCTGCCCGAGCCACGGAAGTATTCCCCGGATCCTCCCGTTCTGGCGAGAAAGCAACGTAAAACTCACGTTCCGTTTGATTGTCGGTACCAGTTCTTGCAGCTTTCAAGCCGTGAGAGTTCCCGTTCTCAAGGATTGGAATAAGAACCTCTTCTGTTGTGCCCGGATATGTAGTGCTTTCTAAGATGACGAGCTGTCCGACGTGAAGGTGAGGTGCGATGGCATGAGCCGTACCTGTGATGTATGTCATATCAGGCTCTTTATACTCATCCAAAGGTGTTGGAACGCAAATGATGATCGCGTCCATCTCACTCAGCTGGGTGAAATCAGATGTTGCCGTGAACCGTTGCGCCCGTGCCTCGCGAACCTCTTCGGAAGGTATTCGATAAATGTATGAGCGCCCTTCTTCGAGTGCTTGAATCTTGCGCTCGTCAATATCGAATCCAGTGACGGGAAACTTCTGTGCAGCGTACAAAAGAGACAGTGGTAGGCCGACATACCCCAAACCGATAACGCCAATCCTCGCACTTCGGTCGGCAATTTTGCTCTTTAGTTCGAAAAATGAATTCAGCGAAACAATACTAGTACTCATTGGTATGGCCCTTTCCTCAGAAAATACAGGTGCACCTGTAAACGGGGGGATTTTGCAAAGAAGGAACTTCTGTCACCTGGGCGAAACTATCGAGTTCCGCTCATCGGTTGAAACGGCGGGTCTGCTTGTGCTTCCACCAACCGCACCTGTGGAAGTAGGAACATTTCTCGAATAACCGAGAGCCCGCATTCCTGCAGCAGCTTCGCTCTTGATAATCATGCGTTCGTACCAACTGAGTCGCGTCCGTATGGCAGTGCGACCAACAAAGGTGGACAGCGCGGTTTTCTCCTCGATTTCGATACCTAGCCAAGCTTCGAGTTGACGAAAATCAAAGGAGTCGCCCGTTAGATCTTCATATTTAACATGTAACGCAGGGAATCCCTCAGGAAGTTGTAACCAACTCATGGCTAATCGGTTCCAGTGCCGGGCAAACCCTCCAGCGGAATCAACTCGAACATCTGGCCGACGATAAAAGACATGGTGCCAGCCTGAATCGGACAAAGATCGATAACAATCATAAGGATGACGAGACAGAATAATGAATTTCGCTCGCGGATAAAGCCAACGGAGAAGCACCGCTTCCGCTGCTCCCAGCCTAACCTCTTTGAACCCCCAACGGGAAAACCCTCTATTGCGAGCAGGCACCGCTAGCCAGCGATCAAACAACGAGCGTAGACCGGAACGCAGATCGGTACCGTGAGGGTACAGCGTACCGATCCAAGATGTCGGCAGTTCCACACTCTTGGTTCCCTCCTTGAGGTAATAGCCATCAAGGCGCGGGAAGCCGATAATGCGGTATAAACTCTGAACAATACTGGGCAGAATTGCCAACTCGCCAAGTGGCTCTCCCCAAAGGAAGAGTCGCCGATCCGATACCAAAATTCTCTGGAAAAGCGTGGAGCCCGTTCTCCACCCTCCAGCCAGTATGAAGATTGGGGATTCCCGATCCTCCTGATCAATGATTGTGGTTGGCGTGCCGTCGAGTAGGGCGAGAGCCTCGGCTAGTTGGCCCGCATCCGGCGACCTCACAGACTTGGCCCAGGCCCAAGACCAAACCTCACGCGCGAAATTCTGCCTTGCCCAAGTGCGGAAGAAATGCCTCTTTTCTCCAACACGGGTCATTAGATGCCGGCTAAGAGGCGCCTTACCTAACAAGAGGGTCTCTTCTCTTGCCTCACCACAGTTCTGGATGTCGGTTGCAATGAAATCGGCTGTGTTTCTAAACGGAAGAGCTGAATCTCGAACAGATTCTGATGCCGTAGGGTCGTCATAGCGATCGAACTAAGCACGCCCCCGCAATGAATGAAGAACAATTCTTGCCATGGATGCTATCGGAGTAGTGCGTCCCGGGATAGCCCTCCCCCCTCGCGGAAGGACTAGAAGAGGTGCGTACCAAAGCAATTGCCTCCTTTCATTTCCGCTTTGTTAACAGGATAGCCCAATCGCCTTCGTCGCCGGCTACAGGGGAAGTCCAAACGGGGCCGCGGGCTGCGGGTAAAACGGTTCTTTCGCCCGTTCTCGGATTAAACCAGGACGCATCGTAATCACCGGCAACCAGATGAACAGTCGTTTTGCCGCCGTGAGGCATATAAATGGCGTATACCTTTCCGGGGTCAGCCAAACAATCGTTGCCTCCTGTCACCATCTCATCGTGCGGGTCCGCCATCCACCAATCAAAGCTCGTAAAGAAGTCGACCATATGAGCATAACCCTGGAGCATCGTCATGCTGTCGTCTCCGCGCCCATTCATCCAGCCGCCACCGGTATCCGGCCATATATTGGTGCCGCGCCGTGCAGTTTCTCCCGTCGTTTGATAGCCGCCCGCCATCGAGATGTCCCAAGCAGTTCTGCGAAGCGTGTCGCCTGATTCCGCAGGCGGTCTCATCGACCAAAGTGGATAATGATCTTCGTAGCCATATTCTTCATTGGTCTGCGGGATAACACGACCGATCCACTTTTGTATCTGGCGTTGCTTAAGCATGAAAGAATGCTGATCTCTTGACCATTCCTGGAAAGACGTGAAATCGAACCAGTCAGAAGTTCGGTCCTGATGACCATTGAAGACCGGATGACTAGTGGCCAAATGATGATATGGGTCCCAGTTCTTGAGCAGCGTGCCTGTCCGGTGGGTCCACCAGACGTCGCGGTACTGATCCAAGTCATCGCCTAAATCCCAAGTGATATTGGAGAATGCTGCAAAACGCGCGACCGCATAACGGATAAAGCGATGCTCATCTTCGCTGCCAGCGTCGGGATGTATGCGGCTGTCGTTCATATCCAGAATGAGCGAGATGATCATGTCCCGATCTCTCGCGAACCTCAGCATCCGTTCAAACTTTTGCCAGAAAGACAGGTTGAAACGCGAATAATCGAAGCCCGGGTGATAAATGTCCTCCGGTTGCTGACCTGGCCACGGAGTAAGAAAAACCGTCCAGTTGTCTCCAACCATAACCGGATCGCCGTAAAACTTGTCTGTCCGCCCCGCGATCGTGACACGAAGCCGGTTGATCTTAAGGCGATGAAGCCTTTCAATGCTGTCCCGGATAGTTGACTCATCCTTCCATCCAAGCAGCCAGAACGCCGTAGTTCCGTTGAAGAAGTAGTGCTCCCGGGTGCCCTCCCAGATGAAATGCCATGGATATTGGGGATCGACGCGAATAGGACCTCGACGATGTCCCTCCGTGGCGCGGAATGTGCCTGACGTTGACGCCACGTCATTTCCTTGCCGGTATTGCGCGGAATATTTGTACTCACCGGAAGCCGGTGGCATGAAGCGCACACGGAACACCGCACCGTTCTCAGCGTCACAGAATCCTTCGACGTCCCAGCGCTGCCTCCCGTTCATTGACTCAAAGTGTCCCGTGAGTGAGGCATCTGTGAAAGGGTTCCGTGGTCGAGGTCCATTTATTTTCGCGAGTATCTCAACAAAATCGTATGCTTCGACGGTATTGGCGGTTGGAGAAAACGAAACTCCATGAAGTGCACCCGCCGGATGTTTACATCCGATGACAAGCAATAGCATGGTAACGAGTGCGGCTGGTCCGACGTAAAAGCCGGAAGTCTTGAGATTACGGGAGAGAGGTAAATAGTTCCGAAGGAAATAACGCATCGATGAGGTTTCAAAACGCCGCTTTGCCGCCGCCTTAACCGGTGCGCCAGGCTAACAAGCGGACATACGAGACTTAGGCCTGATTGGCACTTGATCCTTTGACAGTTTCTTCGAGCCTATGATCGTGTCGACGCAGTGAAGAATCCAGTTGGCCAGCTTCTTTCAGTCGGCGGATTTGGCTGATGCGAACATACCGTCCCTGCTCGATGTCGCGAAATGTCAGACCAGCTTTGCAGTATGCGTCATACAACTGCTTCGCCCCTTTTCGGACATCCCATTGAGGACGAAAACTTGGCAGGACGCGACGAATCTTGCCGCAATCGACGCGGTAACAACGTTTGTCCGGGCCACCATTCGGCGCGTATTCAATGCTACAACCGGGGACTGTTTCCTGAACCACTTCCGCGATTTCGCGGATGCGGTAGTTCTCCTCCGTCTGCCCGACATTGAAAACTTCGTTGTGGATGACTTCTACCGGCGATTCCAAAACTCGGATCACTGCCTGCACAATATCTTCGATGTGGATAATAGGGCGCCAAGGAGTTCCATCACTCATGATGTAGACACGGCCTGTAGTCAAAGCTCGAGCAACCAGATCGTTTAGAACGATGTCCAGACGCAAGCGAGGTGATACGCCATATGCCGTCGCGTTTCGCATGCAGGTGGGGCTGAACCGCGAGTCCGCCATCTGCGACAGTTCTCGCTCCACGAGTACTTTTGAATCCGCATACGCTGTTACAGGGCTGAGGGTTGATGTTTCGTCGTGAAAGACGTCACCAGCGGCTCCGTAGGTGCTACATGAGGATGAAAAGACAAATCTGCGAACGCCCGCCTCTTTGGCTGCCCGCGCTAAGTTCATCGATCCAGCATGATTGATCTCATACGTGATATCAGGATTCAAATCTCCCAACGGATCATTTGAAAGGGCCGCGAAATGCACAACAGCGTCAAAGCCTCTCAGATCCGCCTTAGCCACATCACGCAGATCCATCTGTAGTTCCGGAATGCTATCGGCGGCACCACCAAAATTGCAGCCCGCGAATAGGTCAATATCCAGGCCCACAACTTCGTGTCCTGCTGCTTTGAGCATCGGAGCCGCGATAGAACCGATGTACCCTTTGTGTCCCGTCACTAATACTCTCATTCCGACAACCTCCTGATTCTCTTCTTCAGATCGCTGCGGCGACAGTCCTTTATGGTACCCAGACTGTTGCTCAACTAAGCCATACTGGCACTTGAGGGGGAAGGTACGAAATCGGACTCGGTGCCGTCGTAGTACAAGGCGACCGCGTCCTCCGGAATATGTGCGAAATCTATAGCTCGGATGTAATCCCGCAACGTCGTCCCGGTCGCTGCCGAGTCAACGTTTGGTGCACCAGACTTTTTCCAGACATCGTCCAAGTGGACTGTACGAAAATCGATGCTATAGCGAGTCAATCCACAAGTATTTGGAACCGTCGAGTGCAATTGCGCGGCAGAAAAAATCATTACTCCGCCGACTTGTGCAACGACGCGAAGTTGCGGGTCAGGCGCTAATTCGACCATTGGACGAGGCTGTTCCCGAGTGTCGTTCTTCACATGCTGGGCAGCACTCTGGCGCGAATTACGGTTCCACTGGTAATAGTTGTATCCATCAGAAGTATTGGGCACGGCCTCGCTCCAATATCTCGGATGAAACGCCATGCTGTTCTCGGCACAAATGTCGAAGACCGGAATCCACCAATTCACCTGAGAGAACGGCGCGGAATACCAGGTGTCCCGATGCGGGTGAAATGCATAAGCGATACCAGACGCGAGGTAATTCGACGGATATGCGGTGCGCAGTCTTGGAACATCAAAATAGGTCTTTTCCAAGTCGCATCCACGCTCTGTGAGCAACCCGCGGATCAATTCCTTCGATCGAGGGTGGTGAATGAACCGGGGCTTCAAGTCAGCAAGAATCTCTACACACTTCTCAACCGGGATATGATCCTGCACCCTGCGGGGATCGTGAGGGTGAAACGCGCCCTCGATCAACTCCCCTGCGAATTCGCACAACTTCAATGCGCTCGGAGATGGTGAGTACACGAAAATCGAACCGCGATAGAGTTCCTCACGCCGTTTAGCGTCGTCCAATTTTGAATCACAAAACAAGTTCACCTTGCACCTCACTCGAACAGCACTACAGCACCAGCTTGCGAGCGTAGAAGGCTTCTGCGTAGCCACTCGAAGCATTACACTCCATCCCCCGCAAACGCATCAGACCGAGGAAAGTCTCATCCTGAAACCACGCTTTGCTGCGCTGAGATTGAAACGAGTCCATTAAAAGGTGGACTTTCTTTTGGCAAACTTCCTTTGCAAGCGGAACAAACACAGCCGGCTGACCAAAGTCGCCATCGTATTTTGGAATCTCGTACTCCAGGATCAAGTGATTGCGGAATGTATTCCAGGTCAATTCAGAGAGTAAGCGGTGATCCTGATGGGCATCGTGCCGATATTGCGTAAAGATTAAATCAGGGGACAGTGATTTCTTCAGATCCTCAAAAATATCCTTTATCTCGGCGCCCACAAAAGGCAAAAATCCGTCACGAAACGTTTTGAAGAGCAATGTCTTGAGGCGTTCGCGTCCTAGAAATGATACGGCGGACTTTTCAGCCTCTGCGGCTCGCATGCCGATGGCGCTGAATACAACCCAATGAAATACAGCGTTCGGAAACTCTTCAGCAAGCCGGAGAATCGTTCCTCCACTCCCGATTTCAATGTCATCTGAATGCGAACCGAGGCATAGGATTGTGAGCGGATGCTCTGGGCATGCCTTTAAATGTAGCGGGATCATACTCGAGCCGAAATCACTTGCTCCTTTTGCTCCTTGCCGGCCGCGGAATTGCCATTGTGGTGGTTCCAGACCTTCCAAGGAGCAGACATCTGGTTCAATTCTTCGAGGCGTTGCTTATCCTTGAATGTATCCATGCACTGCCAGAAACCGGTATATCGATACGCCAGTAGTCTTTGACTTTCAATCAAGCGGTCGAAAGGTTCGCGGATCAGTTCCTCTCCCGGGCGCATGTGCTGGAATATCTCGCGGCTCATAATGAAAAACCCGCCGTTGATCCAGATTTCAGAACGATTGAGGGGAAAAACCTGTTTTACGATTCCGTTTGTGTCAGAGTCCACGATGTCAAAGCTCCGGGTCGGCTGGACAAGCAAGAGAGACGCGATAGCTCTGCGCTTATGAAATGCCTCCAACATGCTGGGAAGCGGTACATCGCTCAGACCGTCGCCATAATTCGCTAGAAAGAATTCATCTCCTTGTAAATGTGGCTCGACTGCTTTGAGACGTTCTCCGAGATTGGCCGTTGCGCCAGTCTCCACGAAGGTAATCGTCCAATCATCAATGTCACGGTTTAGGAACTGAATCTGTTTGCCGCCCTTCGCCCATACAAAGTCGTTCGACACGGCCTCGTTGTAATGCAGGAAATAGTCTTTAATACAATTGCCCTTGTATCCCAGGCAGAGGATGAAGTCCTTGTGACCAAAGTGGGCGTAGTACTTCATCAAGTGCCACAGGATTGGCCGTGTACCGATCTCAACCATGGGCTTTGGGATGTCATCGGCGTAGCCTCTAAGCCGCATGCCGGTACCACCACAAAAAAGAACCACCTTCATGGGAACTACCTCCGCCATCAGCAGATCGTCAGCTTAGGAATGGGGAGCACGAAACGGCCGCCCCATTCGCGAATGAACTGCAACTGCTGGGTGATTTCGTCCTTGAGATTCCAGGGGAGGATCACAACATAATCCGGCTTGGTCTGACGAATCTTGTCAGGATGATGAATCGGGATGTGATTCCCCGGCAAGAATCTTCCCTGTTTATGCGAGCTTCGATCCACGGTGTACGGGATCAAGTCTTTTCCAATGCCGCAATAGTGAAGCAGCGTTGCACTTTTTCCCGGCGCTCCGTAGCCAGCCACTGACTTTCCTTCCCGGGCGGCGGTCAATAAAAAGTCGACAAAGTCCCACTTGGTATGCTTCACTTGCTCCGCGAAACGATCGTAGCCTCGCAGTGTCGACAGTCCCGCATTTTCCTCGTCTTTGACTATTTTGTTTACTCTGGCCTGAGTTTGATGGGCCTGATTCTCGGCTCGGCAACCGAAGACCCTCAGTGAACCGCCATGCGTGGACAGTTCTTCGACGTCGAAAACTCGGAGTCCGTGAGCTTCGAAAATCCGAAGAGTAGTCAGCATGGAAAAATACGAAAAATGTTCGTGATAAATCGTGTCGAACTCATTGCGTTCAATGAGACGCAACAGGTGGGGAAACTCCAACGTCAGAACGCCGTTGGGCTTCAACAAAATCTTAAGGCCTTCGACGAAGTCATTCAGATCTGGGACTTGTGCAAGCACATTGTTCCCCAGCACCAGGTCCGCACAGCGTCCTTCGGAAGCCAGCTGTTTCGCCAGTGACGTTCCGAGGAATCGCACGAGCGTAGTAACGCCTTTTTCTTCGGCCGCTTTGGCGACGTTTGCCGCAGGCTCGATTCCCAGAGCCGGTACATTACTCCGGACAAAATACTGCAGAAGGTAGCCGTCATTACTGGCTACCTCAACTACCGAGCTGTGACGATTCAAATCGAAACGACGGATCATCTCTTGGCAGTAATTCTCCGCGTGCTTGAGCCAAGAATCGGAGTATGACGAAAAATAGGCATAATCACTGAAGATCGCCTCTGGAGTTTCGTACTCTTGCAGTTGGACAAGCCAGCAGTGCTCACACACATAAACGTGCAACGGGTAATACGTCTCGCCCCGGTTGAGGTCAGTGGCGGCCGGGTATGTCTCGCACAAGGGTGACAAACCGAGGTCAATGACAGTTCGGTTTAGGTCGGAGCCGCAGAAGCGGCACCCGTTACTTCGAAGATCTCGGACGAGGTCCTGAATTTCCAGAGTCTTTGTATCCATAAGTCGATTGTTTTCTTGATCCTGGACGGGTTTCTGCCCGAGTTCAGGAGAGGGAGGAGATTTGGGGGATGAACTAACGATACGCTATCTGCCGCCTCTCGGCAAGCGGTCTAACCCTTTTCCTTTCTTGAGTTGCCCCGAAGTTCTCGTTTCTGGCCATCAGGATTTACTGGTCAAGGCAGAGCTTGCCGTTATCATCCTGTGAAAATAGTTAGAGGCACGAAAGAGCATGCTGCGGTCTGGCCAGGGACGCCGCAGTTCCTCTACCAGTTCGGGAACTTCCTGCGGAATATCCTGAAAGCTTGATTGCAGAAACTCGCTGTTGATGGTCCATGCCTGCGGAAAGTAGGCAATAAGTTCCTTTTGGGTTACCGCAGGCGACTCCGAATAAGGTTCTCCAGACATCTGGGACCAGAGCGAACCCACCAAATCACGGTTCTTGCCAAGGTTCAGATGACAAGGAGGAGTGCAGCGTGGATTCATTTCGATGAGATACAGATCGCCACTTCCTTGTTCAATCATGAAGTCCAAACCAAAGAATCCGGACAAACCTAAACGGTGCGCGATCCGTTCCCCTGCGCGTATCATTTCTGGATTCTCAACTACACGCACGACACTCGCAGGTCCAGTTGCACCCTGGGCACTGACCACCTCAACTGCGATCGCACCCACAACTTTCCCTTGATAACACGCGACTGAGCAATTTGCTGGACGTCCCTGAATATGAGACTGGGCGATCACGGCCGGTTTAGAATCCTTCCACCAGGGCCGCAACCAAAATGCATCCCGGTTAACAAAACATCGTTTAAGCACTCGAGCAATTCCAAACAACTGCGTGAGTTCGCCGAAAAACTCTTTAGCCTGGCTCTGAGCTTGTACAATCTTTACCCCTCGACCTCCCCAGGTGCCGTCGGCCTTCAGCACATAGGGGAGACGTTGTCTCGTGTGCCAGGAGTCGAGATCGTCTGTGATACGAACTTCCGACATCTCAGGCACTCGTATCCCTTCTTCCTCGGCAATCCGCAGCAGGTCGTATCGCGAAGAAACAATCGCATAACTTGCTGGCGAACCAAGCGATCGCTCCACGAGGGCTGTAATTGCTCTTCCCGCCGCTCCCATCCCTCGCGCATTTGCGTACAACTCGTGCAAATATTGCACGCCGCGGTCGTCACAAGGAATGACAAATTGGGGATTGGTTTTGACGATGGCATTAGCCAACGATTCCAGTGGGCGAATGCCGCTGTAGTGAAAAATCCTGCTGACCAGACGGGTTTTCGCCAAGGGGTGACCCGGCGTGGGGCAGACAGCTGAAACTGAGGCTCCAGCTTTTGTGAACGCAATCGCTAGCCGCGCCGCCAAAGCCCATCGACTCGTGTCAGTCAGCAAAATATCTGAACGTGTCGGCGGTCTCGAGTTGGATGCCTTTCGCCCCAATTCGCGGTTCACCTTAGTCCTTAAGATCGCGCCCTGTTTTTAAACTGAACATGCACGTGTATCGTTTTGCTCGTCGACCAGCCAAGTCAACGGGTGTACACCTCATCGCGGTCGGGCTCTGCGCCTAACTCAGAATCTCGTTTCACTGCTTTGACCACGGCTGTCCTCGCGAGAGCTTTGGACACTCGTTTGGCCGTAAAACCAGCACCGAAAGCGAATCGAAGCAGGGGACCGAATGAATTAGCCGCAGAAGTACCTACGAAATAAAGGCCCGGCACAGAGGACTCGAAGGTGGACGAAAGCACCGGTGTCTGCTCGACTGATTGAATATTCGCTAGCATCGACGCATCCAGGAACTTAAGCCGTCTAAGATCAACCTTGAACCCGGTGGCAGCGATTATATGGTCAGCCTCTAGAATTTGATTTCCGCCACTATCAGCGAACTGCAGATATGCACGCTGGTTGCGAACGCCAACGTCGGTGATATTGGCACCCAGATGGAATGGGAACTTCCCGACCACTTCTTGTTGAATGAACCATCCTGGGGCTGGTCCCAGAATGCGTCGGACAGCTTCCAGTCGAGTGCGTTCCGGCAGCAATCGGAATAGTTGAGGAGCATTCGCACAAAAGACGAGTTTCCAGCCCGCGCCGATTCCTGTCATGGGGAATTGAAGGCGATCCTTGAGGGGCCGAGGATTCTTCGCAGGATCGTGGAAGCGAACGAGTGGCTTGCGAGCAACCAATTGCACGTACGCACCCGTCCGGTGCAATAAGGCGGCTAAGTCAAGGGCGGACGCTCCGGCCCCTACGACCACGACTTCCTTTCCACTGAATCGATCCAGATTTCTGTGTCGTGAGCTATGAGTGACAAAGCCGTCTGATACCCGAGAGAACGCCGGCGGCAAATAGTCGTAGTGCGTGAGTCCCACGGCAACGGCGACGCGTCTCGCGGTGAACACTTCCCCATCCCCAACGTGAACCTCGAAACCAGCGGCGCATTTCCGGAGGTTTACGACAAGGTTGTTCTCAAGTTCCGGGACAAATCTCTTTTGAAACTCCATTCCGTAGGCTGTGAATGTGTCCAAAGGCACAGGGAGGCCGGTATCGGCGTAAGGCAGGCCTTGCTCTCTGCAATAGTGTGCAAGAGTAAAGGATGCCTCGGGATCGTAAAGTGACGAGGCAAAGCCTTCGGACTTTAGCCGCATACCCCTCGGCATATTTTTCAGCCAGGTCTGCATGGGGCTGCCGAAGATGCGGAAATCAACACCTTTTGCCTTCAGATGAGCGGCAATGGATAAACCGTAGGGACCCGCGCCGATGATAACAACGTCGCAAGTAGTCATTGATAGTTCACTCCGGATTGTTCTGAATTCGCACAACACATGCCGATTGTTGAAGAAAAACTAAGGAAACCCAGTGGATGATCTGTCATACGGATGTAAAACAGATGTTTTTCGGGGGGACTATGACTGCACAGCACTCACAAAACTCGAAGCTGCATTTCGCTCCACGCTAACCGCTAACAGGCCTGCATCGACAAGCCTTTGTGCCGCATCCGCAACGACGATGAACGGCAGACCGGATCGCTCAGCAATATCGAGTAATGAATGTTCCGAGTCGGAAAGGTTTAGGACCCATAGCTGCGCGTTGATCTCAGAGTTAATGGATTGGCCGCCTATCGAGCGATACAGGCCGTACTTTCCAAGCTGAGGTTCGCAGAATGGTTTCAAGTTTCGGAACTGGCGATTGTTTTCGAGGACATCGATGATTGTCGCACACAGACGAAGAGAACGTGCCAGTTGGACCGGTTTTATGAAGTCCAGATTATCGGCAGAAGTGTGGTATTCAGGAAAAGTCCCCCAGACGCTTCGCATCAGGCAACCCACAGGCAGATTGAAACCTAGCGAGCAATATTGCCTCTCGTCATATCCATAAGGCGTGAACTCAAGCACCTCAGAAGGTTCGCCAGAATGCTGAAGGGCATTTGTAGCGGCCCGATCGATTTCGGCATTGCCCACGCGACTCTTTTTGTAGTGAAAGCCGCCTTGATCTCCGATACCGGTTAACACTAATCCGTGACGGATCGACCCAATTGTTTCGCGGTTCTGAGCAAGCCAAGTGATCGCCCCAATCGTTCCGGGGATAAAAAGAAAACGATAGGAATACCGAAGGTCCTGGCCCGACAGCAATTCTGCCAACGCCGCAGCCACTGTCAAACCGGAGAGATTGTCATTGGCAAGCGATGGGTGGCACACATGACACGAGAACAGAACTTCGTCCCGCGATTCGCCCTTCAGGTAGCATTCCCCGTATACCAAATGGCCGTCTTTCAGCGTCGAATCGATACAAACTTCATAATCTCCATCTGGAAGTCCTAACAACTTGTTATGAGATAAGCAGAACCCCCAGTTCTCTTTGTAATACGAAGTCCTGTAAGGAATCCAATCTGGATACTCCGGAAGAGTGAAGAGGTGGGATCTCAGTTCCCTCAAAGGCATCTTGCAATGAACTGGGGTGCTATAGTTCAGCACCTCCAAACTAGAACGTTGAAAGTCGACGACGCGTCTCCCGCTCGCGTCTTTTATGTACGCATCACAGATGTGCCACTCTTTGGGGACCTTCCAGTCGAACACCGGTGTTCCACTTGGAACTTCGGTCACGGTTAGGGGAATCCGTCGCTGAATCAGATTTAAGGTTTGGCGGATTCCGGGCCCTGTGATGCTTCGGCAGATCGGATAGAGTTCAGCCGCGAAATCATGCAACCGCTTGCCGGCTTCGACTAGGTCTTGCTGTTCGAGTTGTTCCAGCAAACGCATGCTATGACTCAAAATCCGGGTATGTTCGATCGCGTTCTGACATGACATGAACTTCATCCGGCCAACGGATCGAGAATGCAGGATCGTCCCAACGCACTCCGCGAGCTAAGTCCGGGCGATAAAACTCTGACATTTGGTAGAAAACCTCTGTTCGATCATCAAGCGTCAAGAATCCGTGCGCGCAGCCTTCCGGGATATAGACCATGTTTCGCGTGTCATCACTCAGCGTGATTCCGACCCATTTCTTAAAAGTAAGCGATTCGGAGCGAAGATCGACGATCACATCGAATATCCTACCCCGGGTACAGCGCACAAGTTTCACTTCGGGAGAGGGCCGGTCCTGAAAGTGCATGCCCCTCAGCGTTCCTTTATAAGTATTGAACGAGATGTTGCATTGATCCAACTCAGAATTTAGACCATGGCTTTCGAATTCGCGTCGACACCAACTTCGTGCGAAGAATCCTCGTTCGTCACAACTGGGCTCGATTCTGATCTCGAATACACCGGCAAGGTTGGTTTGAGTAAAAATCATCTACTGCCTGCAAATAACTGTGCGGTCTTGCAGTTGCTTATAGAACTGTAGAGGCTCCACGGGTAGTCGCCAATTCGTACGTTAACCTGCCGTCGACGTTCTTGGCATAAGCCAATACAGCACGATCAGCTTCGGGCCCCTCAATTCGCCAGGAACTGCCTTGTCTTACTAGTGACATTTGACTACGGGATCTCCACCAGTAGTCGACTTCTGTTGGAAGCCCCATCCAGACTGAATTAGAGGTGCAGTGTTCCCGCAAATGTCCCAGGAGTTCCCGATACAACGGTTTGAACTCCTCAGCCATTACGTAGTCAGGATGCACAATGAAATGCGCCATTCCATTCTTACTGAGGATTATATCGATCTGGGTCTTCCAAAGTTCGATCGAGCGTTCCTCCAGGATGTGAAACAACATATAGTCCTGGGTCGTCGTAACTGGCAGTTCAAGAACGTCCCCGATGAAGTAGGGCATGACCGTGCAGCATCCTCCCGGCTGTGGGTCAAGATGAGCCACATTTGGAATGGACATGTCGAAGGAGAACTCCAGGGCGTGGAACCATTCAGGGTTGCGATACAGAACTGCCGAACGAAACCCTCTGGCATTGTATTGAGATCCATATTGGTTAATCTTCGCTGCTCGACGCAGAAATTCATCGCGATTGTCGTAGAGGCGCCCATCGTGATTCAGATCCTGAATCCCGATTTCAAAGCCTCGCGTACGCGCCAAGTCTACGAAACTGGGCGAAACCTTGTACCTGCCTTCAGGAACAACTTGAAAGGAAGCTTTGATTCCGTGCGAATCGTCGATATCCATCAGTTCGGCGCAAGCACGATTGCCTTGCTCCGTCTCCACATCGTGAGTCATAACGACACAGCCCCGAGCTCCGCCAGGCCAAAACCAAATAAACGGAACACGATCGACACCTCGAGCCTCTAGCGACATCAATAAGAGGCGCTGGCTGAGGTTCTCTACAGTCGTATCGACCGGCCAACGAGGGAATTTCTGCTCCTTCCAATTGCGCGCACGAAATCTCTGAACGCTACTACGAACCGACGCGGTGGTTAACGGACGAAGATAGTAGTAGAGGCTCTTTTGCAACTTATAAAACCAATTCGTTGGGCGATGATAGTCCGCATATCGCTCCAGGCGGAGATTCTGTATGACTTCATTCGGCTCAAAAGGTAATTTCACGCCATCGTCGTTCACCGAAGCAAGACCAAACAAATCGGGCAACTCGCGAGGCGACGACGAGGTTTTCGCAGCGCATCGACCGAAACAAGTAGCGTCTCCGCCGAAATCGAAATATCCGGGACTGGTCGATAACTTTTCGTTAACGGTAAGTCGAAAGAAAGACTCAGGACAGCGAAAAATCTCCTCCAAGGCCTGAGCACTTGACCCGGAAAATGGCATGCTCTCTTTATCGCACAAGTCGGCTACGCCTTGTGCCGCTAAGGTTTGCGCCTTTGGTTCGTAAACCTGCAAGAAGTCAGTATTCATCCTTCGGATCCAGGGTGCAGATATTCAACTGCGTCTGCCCTTGTGCCAGATCTAAGATAACCCTCAGCTTTGACGAGACCGCTCACACGAACTCCGCTCCCGACGGCCCACCTATAGCACACAATTCCAATGACAGTACCCATCGTGTTGGTAATAACGTCTGTCATGTCAGAATCGCGAGTGGGGAGGAATCGCTGAAGCACCTCGATTACTGCACTGATGCCGAACCCGCAGACCAAAGCAGCCCAATACCACCTGGTTTGAGAAGACGAGCGAAAGTATGAAGCAAAGAGGAAACCGGCGGGAATGAAGCCGGCTATATTCAACCCAACGTCCTTCCAATAGCTAATCCCTGGTACATCCCACTGATAAGGTTCCAAAGGCGACGCGAGGAAACGCGGATGCACAATGGAGTACTTGGTTGGAATAACGACATCCGTAGCCGAGTCAATCTGGTTGTGAACAATTTCGCCCTTTTGTTCGTCGAAGCGATAGCTCCCTACCATCGCCTTGTCACCGGGCTCCGGGATGGGCCCTCTTTCCCAACGTTTATAGTGGTCGGCAACTTCGAGTTGCGTTAGTTGACGTTGATAGATTGCCATTCCAAAAAACTCGCCCGACCAACTCGCGTCTGCACTGGGAGAATTGGCAAGGATGAGTCTTCCGATGAGATTGTTGGAGGATAGCCCGAATATCTCGGCCACTTTCACGAGGGAACCATCGACGTAGACGTCCGTACTATGCGGCTTGAGGATGATTGCGACGAACCGTGTTTGGTTTTGGTGGAACACTCCATCGACTTTGAAAACGGCGGTCCTGTCCTCACCGGCGTTAGTTACGTTATGCCGCCGAACAACGAGTGCAGTCCTTTTCTGTTGCACCGTGAAAGAACCGTCCGCTCCGCCAGCACCATCGAAAGAGAACACAGTCTTGGATTGAGTGGCCGACGCGGGGCGAACCCAAGTCTCTAGTGCCTCGCCATCTCCAACTTCGGAACGAAGGAACTCACCAGCGCTTACTGCACTCGCGTGAGCCCCGAAATGCAACCCACTCCCGCTCTCCAACCATGACACATCGTTCTTTGGAGCCGCGAACGGCCAAAGACCCACGACCAATAGGCCACATCCCATACAAATGCAAATCACCTTGAGCACTCTCTTCAAGACGTAGTCCTCGATCGATGTTCTCATCCGCTCGTCCTCATCCCAAGTGCCGATACAGCACTCGGCCTGCCGTCGACAAAGCGACGTCGGGTAATCTTGAAAGGCAGTGACGGAGAGTTGGCCAGTCTCGGTTTGCGATCCTTGCGGGAACTTTCGAAAAGCGGCGATATGTCAGCATAGTTCGAGTGGTGCCGAAGCGACTCTTAAACGTGATCAACCCTTCGTTGTCAAGTTCTGATCGCCCAAAATCGATTCGCTCCATTCCCGATTGCTTGCTCTCTGTGATCAATTTCCAAAAAAGGTATGGCATGACGCCTTGGTTGTGAAACCGGGAGTCAGAACATCCGTACTTGTACATGACCGTTGTGCCATGCTGCAAGGTAAGCATAGCCGCGGCTGGGACCTCATTTTTCCTGATCACTCGAATGTGTACCTTGTCGCCCAGAGAGTCGATTAGGTTCCGGAACCATTTTCTTGGTTGTGGAAAAAGGTAGTGTCGCCTTCGGGTCTTGAGCATCAGACTGTAGAAATCATCGACCAATCTCGAGGATTGACCTGTTTCACAAGTAAGATTCTCCTTTTCAGCGCGCCGGATCTTTCGCTGGATCGAATCCTTGTGAAAGGCTTGGAAAATTTCCTCCAGCTTCGGCGAGAGATCAAGTTGCTGAAAACAGAATGAGGAGCTGGGAAGAAACGTACTCGCGATGCCGTTCGCCGAGGACAAGGGGCGGAATTCGACATACTTCCAATTCTCGAGCGCACATTGTTTCTCGAGCCAACCCGAAACAGCGAATATTTCCTCCGGTTCCCTTAGCAAAGGCTCACAATGATCCGCGTAAGGCAACGAAACCAAACGTGTTCCTGTGATCCAACTCGATACGCGACAGAACACCATACCACCATCTAAAGGGGCATCCGGTTGGCACGTAGTGAGCACGAGCGGTTCATAACCGTAGCTCAGCGACAGGGCCCGCAGCCATCCGCGGCTGTGAAAAATAGAAGCCTTGGGATGTCGATCAACCAACGCATCCCAGCGAGGATCGGTCAGCGGATTAACGACACGAATTTGCATCTTGCATCCCGCAGTCAATCCGTGGCAACTCGCCCAAGACTGCGTTTCTTCGCTCTTCGCCCACGATAGAAAAAGGCAAGGATAGTGGCGAAGAGGATCGCTGCGACCCACCAGTTTTGTTCCAAGTAAAACTCGAAAGAGTCCCACCCATGATCGTAATAGGCCTTCTTCACTGCGCGCCCCCATGAGAATCGGGAAAGATACAAATCACGCAGATCAGACACCATCCGGAGACTGTATGAGTAGACATCGGTGTGTCGAATATCCTCGCGAGCAATGTCCAAATCGTTCCAGTGCTGGATGCGAATTTCCCGAGTATGCCCCGCGGGAATTAAAACCGTCAGAGTTGAGTTCGCAGGCGTAAACGATGTGGTTGCCCCGTCCAACTGGACCGACTTGAGGTCCTGCATGAAATCATCACTGACTTGAACGTGGAATACGGCTTCCTGGTTGGTCGGATTGACAAGATCCGCCTCATTCGAAAGCATCAACGCGTCAAAGTCGCCGTCCGAGCGACTCCGAATCAGATGCGTGTGTCGCGCAATCTCTCCCAAGCTGGCCCATTTGACGTCTGGCTGAGCCCGCTTCACGCGATCTACAACCACGTTAAAAGCAGCAGCTCCACTATTGAAAAGGTTTTCGTGACCATAGAACAACAGCGGGTTGCCCAAGAACGCCTGAATCGCCAGGTCCGATTCGGAAATCGCAGGCGCCGCAGGATATCGATAGAAACTTAGAAAACCGGCGTATGCAACAGTAAACGGGCGAAACAGAAAGGCAGGTTCTTTTGGAAAAGCAACATCGAGCGGTACATTGACGGCATTCGCTGTTCCTAGAAAGTCATATTTTTTTAAAGCTTCGAAAGTCTTTTCTGGAGCTATGCCGTGCGGAAAGACCATAAATCTGTCGTAAGGTATACCCGTTATCTCATGAAATCGCTCCATTCTTGCGATGCCTTGCTTGGTGTCGGCAACTTGGTCCTCGAGAGAATTGACTCGATAATCACCGAATTCGCGATGGGCATGGTCGTTCCCATGAATGCAAATCGAGAACCTCGAAGGATGAGTCCTTACCAGCGTCGCGACATCCGGCCGACTGCGATCGAAGTTCCAAGGAATGAAGGCGATGGTCGTGTGAAAATCGTGTTTCTCCATCTCGCCCAAGAGGGCTTGGAAATCCAAATGACCGTATGGCTGAATGAGCCAAGCGTCATCGATCGTTAGGTTGGCATAGTGCCCGTCCAGGTGCCATGCATAGGCGCCCGCTGCATGCGACAGGAACAGAGCAAACGGAGCTGTATAGGAAAAGGCTTTGGCCAAACCTCTCTGATCACCACGCCACGAATCATCGAATTCCCGAATCTCGGGAACGAAGAAGGCCTCACCCGATTGAAACGGTATTCGGACTAAGACTGGAATATTCGTGTCAGGCTCCTGGTGCAATGCAAGAATGACCTGACCACCTGATTCAGTCGTAGCCTGTAACCGACACCCAGTAGTCGTCACCGCTGGAAGAACCGCGCCGGAGAGACTCGCCGTGATCGTTCCCACGTTATTCACCCGCAGTGTGTCCGGCTGAAAGTCCCTCGGCAAACTTGCGCATTCCAGAACTTGCCCGTCAGACCAACGTTTCAATACTCGCGAATCGTTGCTAGAGGAAACTCCGAATACCAGCAATGGAATCTGCCGGCCGCCTTTCGTCTGCAGCGCCGCCAGAAGCGTATTCCCCGCCAATTCAGCCAATGCGTCTGCGGAAGCAAAGACAGCCACGATGTCGCGCCTGTCTCCAGCGCTCTTTAGCTCGCGCTGCGAGGTCGCTTGAGCAACTTCAACCTTGAATCCGTAAAGTTCTGCGAGCTTGCGAATCGCTTCCTGCTCAACCGGATGGTCTTGTTTTCCATTTAGCAGGAGTACATCCGAGGCAAAACACCCCGAACCACCTAACAAAGCAACAATCGCCACTATGCACAAGCTACTGGAAAGAATTACTCTCGATTGTGAGAAACATCGCTTCATAATCCTGACTGCTCTCATTATTCGGCTGGCAGCGCGGCTCCTATTCTTATTTTGTTAGAAAAGTCTCGGTGCCAGGGGTTGCCAGCACCGATCGGTCTTCCGGTTTCCTATTGAAAGATTGTGACTCGACCGGTGATTTTGTTGCAGTTGCACAGGTGAGAGGCGTACTTAGGAGTGAGATTGTCTAAACGATGTGATCCTTTTGCCGATTAACAGGATCAGAATCACACCGATTTAGACACAATCACGAATCTAATCTACTGAACTGTCGCAGTGAGGTTCTGGGGAGGATTGGGCTGGTTCCCCTGTTGTGTCGCATAGCAGTTGTTCGCGTTAAACAATCCACCTGTATTTTCGGTCCCATTGCTTGTGACTGCGTTGAAGCACGTCCCAGCTGGATTTAGGTTAGCGTAGCCTTGCCATCCGTTGCCGCCCGTAATATCAGGCCCTGTGGCTGGCCAGGGCATCGATCCCCACCAGGCCGGCTTGCCACTCATATAGAACGAGGGGGGCAGTGAATGAGTAACCCCATTCGCCCAAGTAATCGTCCCATTCACGCAGTTGTTGATTCCGTGGAGGAAGATCGTGTTATAAGCATTGTTCGGAGACGGACCAATTCCGCCTTGACCTGCGTTGTAGCCAATGGCGTAACACATGGGGGCTCCATAGTTCCCCGCAGGAGAGACATTCATGTTAGTCGCCCCGTTGGTGGTCACCAAGTGAGCTGAGCCCACTATCGTGCCAACGAGATTGTAGTACTGGGATAAGTAATCGATTGAGATCGCCTGGTTGTCTTGGTCTTCCCAATATTCATTCTGATTTTGCAGGGCGCCTCGCGCGTTCGGAGGAGGAATGTACAAGCGAGATCCTTTGTACCAATCGCGGAAAACCGTGCCGTGGCTAGATGAACCCCACAAGTCATCGGGTTCGTACTTGCCTGCAATGTTTCCCTCAAAGAGATTGAACATCGGATGTGCACCGTGAAATCCGACCTCTTCAATAAACCACAGATAGTTACTACCGCTGTTGTGATAGTTCCCGTCCGAATAGTTATATGCGACAACATTGCCGGCGGCGCCCCACTCCAACATGACGCTGGTATGACATCTCCAGAAAATGTTGTTTTCAACGAGCGTTGCTGTTGCCTTGTACGCCAGGTTCAGCATGTCATCCGTTCCGCCACCGACATGGATAAATCCATCGTGGAAGAAGCTGTCTCGCACCACGTCGCCGAGGCTATACCAAACCTCGACGTGATTGCCGTCGGCGAAGTTGCTTTCAACATTTGCGACCCAGGAATAAGTGGAACCATCCAGCAGAATGTTGGTCGTGTACCCAGTGTTATTGGCGAAAAGCTGCAGGCTTTCGACTCCAGCATTGGTAGCTCCGACGGTCATCGGAAAGGCGTAGGGAGAGTTAGGCGAATAATCCATGTAGAGTGGGGGTGTAATACCCACCGTATTCCCACTCACACTCGTGACCAGCGCCAACTGCCCGGAATCGCCCATATGATTGATCCCGCTATTACACCAGTTACAAAGACCGTCGCTACCCTGTTCCGTCATGTAACTTGTATCGGTTTGAGTAATGACAAGCATCTTGCCAACGCTGATTCCGCTTGTACTGCTGACGTTAATGCTTGTCGATCCTTTTGTAGCCCCACCGGTGATTGTGGTGTTCGCGCTCGGCGTCACTCCGTCACTGCCAATCAGGATCGCGTAATCACCTGAACCATGCAGATCAAGAATAGTCTGGTCGGGACCAGCACCCCGCAAGACGACGTTACTAGGGATTCTAAGACTGCTATTGATACGGAACGTGCCGGCTGACAACGCAACGACCTGATTCGCCGGACAGGAGTTCATTGCATTTTGAATTGTGGAGGTGCAGTCTGAAGAACCGTTCCCACAGCTGGAAGCGTTGATGGTTGTGCAATTCGTGGTGCGACTCGGAATGCCTCCTGCGATTCCGCTTTGACTCCAATCGATTGCCCGGGTCGGATCCAAGATGCCCGACCACTGCTGGGCAAACACGGTTCCGGACAAGAAAAAGAAGATAAATGCGAGCAGTAAATCGCTCCGGTTGGGGGACTTTGTTTCGCCACTGCGGAGCTGAATTCTTACCATGTGGCCTCTCCAGCTTCGTGCCGCACTCTGCGGCTGCGAGCTTAGGGTGTTCGTGTTCGCGTTCCCCTTAGAAATCAACTGAAATGCGGATAACCTTCGGAAAACGCGACAAACACATTTTGCTGGCTGGAGAGGGTTTTGGGCAGGTCTCAGAAGGACATAGCGGCGAGTACGAGCTGTGTCCATAAGTACATGCCCCCAATGAACGTCTGCCTATGGCCTTGAGAGCGCAGCAGCCTTTTTTCGGCAAGGCACTTTCACCGTTTAACCGTCTGCTTTTGACCATCGATCGCATCAAACGCAGTATTATGCGACTGGTACGGTTTGCCGAGATCGCAGCCCTTTCGGCATCCGTGGTGGGTTCGCGGAAGACTTCCTGTCAGTTGGGGTATTCAACATGGACTTCTGCTGCATCGCACGGACCACAGCCTCAGCTATCACGCGATAGCCGTTCTTTCCTGGGTGCATATCTGTAGCAGTTCGCGCATAAAGCTTGTCTTGCATAGCATTCTTCATCGCGGGCAACGGGTCTACATAAGGAATTTTCGAATCATTCAGAAACTTGAATGTGGCGGCCTGGGCCGCACGTTCATTCGGCAATAATGAGTCCAGTACGTCATGAAGAGGGAGCTGCGAGTTGTGTTCGAGGTAATCTGAAAAGACTGCTTCTTTTATTGGGATTACCACGATTAGAAACTGAACATTATTTTGTTGGCACAACTCGTTCATGTCATGGATCAACTGAAAGGTGAGGCGCATGCCCTCCCGAATATCGGGGTTGCCCTGATCGAGTCTCGCCAGCATAGATTTCGGCCGAAACGCTTCCAAAATCTCTCTGTCAGGAACATACAAAGATGTCGCAAGCCCTGGGTACAGTTGAGCTGCATTCCGGAGCTGAACTTCAGCCTTCACTCGCTTTCCGAGTCCGGTCCGAAAAACTAGTTGATAAACGAGGCTGTGTCGTGAAAACCAAGCCCTAGCCTTCTTGCCCCAATTGTCTGTTGCCTGGGGTTCCCAAATCCCCGGGTCCACGTTCTGGGGGGGAAGTTGCCGCAGGTATGACCAGTAATTCAAGCCGTACGTAATCGAGAAAGCATTTTCGAAATCATCGCCCAGATACAGTCCCCAAATGATTAATTTCGGCCTGAGTTGAAGAGCCTTGGTCTTCGATAAATAGAGATATTGGTTGGGCCCGTAACCGCCCATACCCATGTTGTAGACTGTGTGGCCGCTTAAACGAGCCAACACATAAGGCCACGACTCGTCCATTCGGGCCATGTTTCCGAACGTGTGAGAATCGCCGACAGCGACGATGTCCGCAGCCTGAGGAACGCTGCGGTTTCTAAAGCCCCACGCATCAAATCCTGCTTTTGCTGTCGCTGACGGCACGGCGCCCAGGATGTCATCCTTGACCATGTCTACGCTCAGGTAGTCAGATGGATTCAGGACAAAACGGGCGCCAACTTCGCCGATGAGCAATGCCGCAACGACCGCGAATAACAGCACACCCAGGTTGACGAGAATCAGCCTTGCTTTCGGCATTAGCGAACCGTTTCGCACTCGTTGTTCGATGAGACGCGTTCCAGCCAGATTTCCCTCCAGAAAGGATAGATACGTCTTGGACAGAATCTGCGATACTTCGCGTAACAAGCCAGGCAGGTAACCTGGTCAAGCATAATGCAGTCATTCTTCAGATGCTGCAGCTTCCCGGTTTTTTCGTTGACGATCGTGTTGACACGGTCAAGCACGCGATAGGTGCCACCGCAGTAAGGAACCATTTCGGCATCGAACACCATGCCACGATTGTGGCCTTCGGCAGTCAGGGTTTCGAGAATTTCCTCGTAGCTGCGAACCCGTACCAACTCGCCTGGTTGGAGGTCCAGTGATAATGCGGGAGTTTTTGCACCGCGAGGTACTTTACCGGATCGCCAGGGATATCGAGTACCGCCCTTGATTTTTTGAATCGAGTCATAGATCCAACGCAGAGGGGATCCCAAACCGATGCCCGCCGAAACGACCTTCGAGTAAAGAAGCAAAAGGAATGATGCGGCTAACTGGGACGCCCGTACATTCCCCGAGGTATAGTCCTCCACATACTGGCGAACATCCCACCATGGGAGCGCCTGACTTGCCTGAGCCACCTGAGTCGACTGGCACACATAAACCGTGTCGTTCGATTCCTCCTCCTCCGCATCGTGCTTACTGGCCGCGAGCACATCGCGTTCGCTGCATTTTTGTGATTCGGGTGACAGATCACCGTTGAAGTTTTGAAGAACGGGGAGTTGAACTGATTGACTCGCGACTGGTCGAAGCCACGCCTCTTTCCAAAACACCAAGCAACGCGCCTGGCAGCCCCCGTGAAACGCGCCATTGCAGCGAAGTTCCTCAAGGTGAACCGTATGCAGCATGCGGCGTCCGCGCAGGCCGTTTGGCGGATCACAAGTCTTGTGCGCCCGCTTGAATACACGGAATCGCTTGCCGCAGTGTTCAAACATCTCTGGCATAAACGGCAACCCATCCAGTTGCCCGTTTTTGTCCAGGGTACTGAGGATCTCTTCCTTACTACGAACCTCAACCAACTCTCCAGCACGCAGTTCTGAGCTCTGAATCATCACCTAAGTCCCTAGGACTCCCCCTTCGCGATCTTGGCCAAGTGTGCAAGCTGAGCTTCACGCTTTAGCATTCCAGCGGAGGGAGGGAGGCCTCCAATTCGAAAGACTTCTTTCCAGCGATAGATCCAGTCGTGGCGTAACAGGGCTTCTGCGGCATTGGTGCGGCCGATCGCTGCCGTTCGCTCGAAGTCAGATGCGAGTTCGGCAAGCACTGTTAATACGTCGGAACCGTCGGGCTGAATGTGCACGACCGCATCTTGCCAGGGAAACATCTCTCGGAAAACTTCAATCTCGGGAGCCTGTCCGATCATGACCGTTCCAGCAGCCGCTCCTTCGTAGTAGCGATAACCGATTTCAACTTGGCCTCGAACCTCGCGGTCCCCAATCTTGCCGGGCGCTACCATGAAACACTTGGCCCGTTTCGCGACATTCGCGAACATGTCGCGATGTTGCCGGTGACTATACATCTGCGCGTCAGCAGTACCCTGGAACGTGTCGTGGAGGTAAAAGATCTTCTTGTTTCCCGCTGCTGTGGATAGTTCTCGATGAATTGCATCAATCCGCCGTCCCACGCTGTAGACGTCAATGACGCGATCCGGTGGATTCGGGTAAGGGCTGAACCTCAAGGTGTCCACTGCACCAGGGACCCAGTGCACTTCTCTTCCGATGGCGTTTGAAAGAGGGGCCACCGCCCCGCTGTGACCGACGATCACATGATCGAAGCGTTTTAGCGCGTGCAGCCAATACTTAAAATGAGGGATCGCCGCGGCCCAGATCTCGTCAATCCAGCAGACGCTAGTCTTGCAGTGTTCTCTCCACTGATCAATAGCATTGATATAGAGAATGTCCCAGAAAAACTGACATGAAGCCACGAACAAATCATATTCCTGACGAAGATCGACTTTATTAAGTCCTGGATTTAAGAATGCCAACCGGCCAGAAACATCATGATAGAGCAGCCTCTTGAGCCAACTTTCTTTGAACGTAAAGCTCTTTCCAGGCTCGAGACATATCAAATCGACGGCATCTGCTTCAACCAGTATGTCCTGTGCTTCGTAAAGACCGCCTCGAAATGCATTGCGGTTAAACATCCTTGAGCTAGGCATGCATATTCTTGGTTTCGTTGGAGTGGATTCGACTGGCGCCACTTCCTGGCGCACGCGCATCTGGCTCGAGGACTTTACTTCTTCTTTGGTCATTGCCGTTTTAGTCATTGCGGTCACGCCGAGTGACCCTCCCTTGTTGCACGAACATTGCCCCGGTGCTCCCGTACCCTGTCGCGCCACTGTGCTAAACCGAACGATCCGATGGTGAGGCAGACACCCGCCATAACCAATCGGGACGGCGCGAATTCATTTGAATAGACTATGTAGCCAGAAAGGCCCAACCCGATCCACAAAAGCTTTTGCCACTGGTAAGAATCATGCTGCTTAGCGAGTTGCCGTCTTTCGGACCAAACCGCCTGAACTCGTTTCGGAAACGGCACCAACTTTCGGATGAAGAGAGGAACAATCCGAAGCAGTAGCAGGACCACGAACAACACCAGTGCCAACATCCCACCCGAAACATTTTTCTTGGTTACTCGAGAGACTATCGGGACCAAGGCAAGACCGATGGCGGTCCGATAGGTTGCGTCTAACGGAAACGCATTGAGGCCCACTAGGAGTTTCTCACGCGTCGTCCAGCTCTCTGAAATAACATCATTCATGTTGTTTCGTACCTCGGCCGATTAAGGCCGGGTGTGCTCACTAGCCGAGCAAAGCGCGGAGGCAGAAAGTCCCGTAGCAACTGCAAAAAGACCTGGATCGGCATGAATTCCCTTAGCAGGCCAACAGTTATCAGAAAGTACACGGCTGCGTAGACAATACTAAGGAGTCCGATCCGGGGAATGGCCGTCATGCTCGCAGGCAGTGCCTGTCTCAACAGAAACCCCGTACCGGCCGCAGTTAACGATCCAATCATGGGTCGATAAACGACTCGAATTACATCCTTCGCTCCAATCCCTAACGGCTTACCGGCATAAGCAATCGCTGGAATAAAGAGGATGAACATGCAAACTACGTAAGCAGTGACAACGCCCTTGGGACCATAGGGAAGGCCCGCGAACAATGCGACAAGTTGTGCGCAGGTGGCGAACATGCCCCAACGCATCCAGCGATCACTGCGACCCGCCGCGACATGAAGCCATCCCAGCGTCCGCTCCACGCAATGTGGTATGCCGCGCAAAGCGAGAACGCTGAGCAAGACTCCCGCGCTCATCCACCTCGGCCCAAGCAGCACAGCGATTACATCACGACTCGTGACGGCAAGCAGTCCGAATGCTGGCATGGCATAGAAGGACAGACTTGCGAGAGCCTTGCCCCAAAGTCTGCGAAGCTCGGTCAAGTTATCTCGGAGTTTACTGAGGCTCGCCACCGCCACGCCATGAGTGGGAAAAACGAGAATATCGATCAGGTTGTCGTAGACGAATGTCGCGTTTTGATAGTAGCCGAGTGGCCTCGGACCACTCCGGTAGCCGATTGCAACTTTGTCGCTGGATCTGCCGGCGAAATCTGACATTGTGAAACCTGTACTGTTCAGGCCAAATTTCAGCATTGCCTTCACGCCAGGCGTGATCTTCGGCCGCAATGGAAGCCAGCGGCACCGCCACCAAACACCAATGGCAAGCAGGAAAGTCATCACCAACGGGCGCAACACCAACGCCCAGTAGTGGAAGCCGCGAAATGCTAAGCACACAGCGAACGCCGCGCTTAGAAAGTTAGCGCTAACCTCGACCGCACCGATATCCTTAAACTTCATCGCACGGCGGAGTAATGCGTAATGCATACAAGTCAAGGCTGAGGCGATGAAGGACAATGCAGAGACCAGGGTGATCATCGTCAACCTGGGTTCGTGATAGAAGCGGGCAATAAGTGGACCACACGAAGCAGCCAGGATGGCTGTGCCCCCACCCACTGACATTGTGATCCAGAACAGGGCGCTTACTTCTTCCTCGCTGATCGAGGGCCGCTGTACCACCGCGTCGTGCGTACCGAGATCTACGAGGAGAGGCGCGAAGCCTGTAATTGCTGCCACCATGCTGACCAACCCGTAATCTTCCGGAGCGAGCAGGCGAGCGAGAAACAATACGGACCCAATCGAGATCAAGGCATTGGCTGCCTTCGCAGTCATAGCGATGGCCCCGCTGTGCAGGGACCGTCGCCCGTGATCGGTTTCAGTCCGGTTGTCTTGGAAGTAAGAACTCATCGGAATATTTCTGACCACTTACCCGCTGTTTCGCTATCGGCCTGCAGGTTCAGTCAAGGCATCGTCCATTCCTCCCGAGACGGGGCGACGGTGCCTGACGCTGCGAGTCCACAAGATCATGTCGGGGAGCAACCCTGCGACTTGCCGAAGCGGCTCGAATCCTCCATGAAGGAGGATCACCGCTCCAATGTATAGAACAAAAAAAGACAACGATGTGATGAAGAAATGGAACAACACCCCTGACAAAGATGAGGGCTCCATAAATCCGAACACTTCGCGGACCGCGCCTGCTGCAATGCATGCCGCCGCAAACGAGGCAACAACATATCTCCAAATCGTATTAAGAACGGGTCCAAGCGAAAACTGTATCGGCCTCCCGGCATACCAAAACGCCGGAATGATAAGAACCCAGAAGGAGATTGTCCAAGCAATGGCGATACCCGCCGGGCCCCAACGGAGTGCTCCCAGAAAAAGCAATCCCGTTACCGTCACTTCTACCAGCCCCCAACGGAGCCAACGATTGGCCGCACCGATTGAGAGATGGATCCAACTGTTTGTGTAGTAGATCAGCATGACCCCGATTCCGGGACCGAAGAAAGTAAATATTCGCCCGGCCTCGTCCCAGCCAGGACCTAGTAACACGCGAATGAGGTCTTTTCCAACCAGGGTAAGGACTGCGCTTATACCCATTCCAACGAACGCCAAGACCGACAGACTCCTGAGAAACCAGCGAGAATACCGAACTTGATCGCGGTTGAGGCGGCTCAGTGCCGATATCGCAACCGTAGCAATACTGACGACAAGTTGATTCGCCGGTAAAGCGAAGAGATCGTATGCCTTCTTGTAGAACCCCAACGCATGCGCATTGAAACGCCACCCTACAAGGAGATTGTCCATGTTACGGGTGGTGTAATTTACGCTGAATCGCGCATATACGTTCATTGCGAACCGAGCCGTCGCCGCTGTCCCGTCGGTCCGGTGCGGCAAACTTGGGATCCAGCGGCAAAGACTCCAAGCCCCGATCGTTTGGCTTAGGGCAAGTGTTATTGCGCCCGCAATCAGCGCCCAATATCCCCAACCGCGCCAGCTCAAGAGAATCGACACCACAGTTGATGAAAGGCGGGCAATCAGATCGTTGGCAGACACTGACGGGAAACGCATGGCTCGCTTGAGGAGGGCCAGATGATGAACCGACAGGCTGATGATGAAGATAGTAGGCGACATGCCGATCGCGACATAAGCCACCCTTCGGTCGCCATAAAACCGAGCAAGCAATGACCCCACGAAAGCCAATGCGATAGATAACACCAACCCAACGCCTACGTTGATCCAGAACAAGTTGCTGACTAGGAGATTGTTGATCTCGTCCTTCTGGATAATGGCCTCCGTGAAACCGTTCAATCCGAAGTTGCTCAAAAGGAGACTGAATGTGGTAACCATGGCAATCAGGCCGAAATCGCCCGGTCTCAGCAGTCGAGCAAGAAGCATGGTAGAGACAATCTGCACTCCTAATCCAAAGCTTCCCGAAAGCAGCGTGACACCGGCGGCCCCCACGGTCACCCGTCGCAATTGGTCGGGGACCCATACCTCATTCGGACGGAAGGCTCCAGTAGCGTCGAAAGGCCTCACAAGCACTCTCTCATGTGGACCACGACACCATGGTCGAGTTGCGGAGTAGCATCAGCGACCTCTTTTTGAGAAACCAACCGAGAGGGAACTGTTGACTTTGCAAGTGGCTTCGGAACCATCATGATCGACAGCAAGAACGAGATCCAGATTGGATCGAGCATCCGAAATCCTGCCTCTGTAAAGTTGTAGACAACTCCAACAACAAAAAAAGCCAATAGAAGCCTTCCAAGCTGGGGGTTAAATTTCAAACTCGAGATGACGTTGCGGTATCCGGTAACGATGAGGGTGCCTAGGAGGAGAATTCCGATCCAACCCAGATTTAAGAACACCTCGATGTATCCATTGTGTGCTTCGTTCGGGTGCCACCAGTAGACACTCCAGATTTTCTCCAGGCGCTTACCCATCCAGAAACTTTCGAAACCAGTACCGATGAGAGGGTTGCCACCGAGACTGAGGCACAGGTCCCAGACTTGGGTTCGACCAGTAAGCGTTGGATCTTTGCCCATCGCTTCCAGAGCTCCCGGGTCCGCCCCGAAAAATAGCACTACAAAAGAGGCAAACACAACGATTCCTACGAGCACATGGACGATCGCGGGCCTTCGGACGACGGTTCGAAGTTGAGTTGCCGCCATCAATCCCCCAGCAAGGACAAAGCAGGCTAAGGAAGTCAGGGAATCAGCCATCGCGAACAGCCAGAAAATCATTAGCAAAATCAAACTGTGAACAACCAAGTGCCGGATGCGC
>Ga0070735_10000599_pt1 | contig 37941 bp, 26 predicted proteins | sample Coa_R1_FD_66443 | JGI IMG/M metagenome (GOLD analysis project Ga0070735, IMG submission 66443) | Surface soil microbial communities from Centralia Pennsylvania, which are recovering from an underground coalmine fire - Coalmine... | ecosystem: Environmental > Terrestrial > Soil > Unclassified ... | reverse complement strand
GTGGTCGCGGCTCACGCCTACTACTACTTGAAACGCCTGCAACGGGAAGAACGTGAGCGCTATGAGTATCAGCAGGCGCTCGCCGCAACCGAACTGCAGGTGTTGAAGATGCAGGTGCATCCGCATTTCCTGTTCAATACTCTGCACGGCATCGCGACACTAGTCGATAGTGACGCGAAAAGCGCCAAGGTAATGATCATTAAGTTGTCGAATCTACTTCGCAAGGCGCTCGATCGCGACAGCTCCGATCTGGTTCCTCTGGAAGAAGAATTGAAATTCGTGCGCGAATATCTCGATCTGGAAAAAATGCGGCTTGGCAGCCGGCTGAAAATTGACTGGAACGTGGCGCCAGAGGTCTGCGCGTTGCTCGTGCCGCAGATGATTCTCCAGCCACTAGCGGAGAACGCCATCCGGCACGGCATCGCTTCAGCGCGCGAAGGTGGATGGATGGAAATTACTGCCAGAGCAAGCGGGGGCGTTCTGATCGTGAAGCTGCGCAACAGTGTTGGGGGCAGCAGATCCAACGGAACGGGCGTCGGCCTTCGCAATGCCGAAGCTCGACTGAAATACCTGTATTCCGGTGGCGCCAGCCTGCGGCTCGAAATCTCCGATGATTGCACGGCGACTGTTGTTCTCTCACTGCCGGCTTTAAATTTCAAGCAACACAGCGCAAGTATTGGCCAGTTGCGAAGTGTCTCCGAGAAGGAGCATCCGATATGCGCGTTCTCATCGTCGACGACGAACCGTTAGCCCGATCGTCGCTGGCGCAAATCCTGAGCGCGCGACCCGATGTGGACCGGTTCGATTCCGTCAATGACGCCATTGAGGCCCAGGAACATCTCGCCCGCGAGAACTATGACGTTATGCTGCTCGATGTGAGCATGCCTGAACTTTCGGGAATCGAACTACTGTCCCTCCTCGAGCGCCACCAGCGCCCGATCCCTTCGGTCGTCTTTGTCACTGCGCACGCAGAATATGCGCTGGCCGCCTTCGAACGCCACGCGGTGGACTACATCGTGAAACCTTTCTCGGAAGAGCGCGTGAATCACGCTCTGGATTTCGCCTCGCACCGCTCCGCCAGTGAGCGTGCGGCGCGGCTGCTCGAATTGCTCCCCCAACTGAGAACCCTGGCCCATCAGCAGAATTTGAAGATTGGGATCAAGACAAATGGCAGGATCCTCTTCATCGATCCGTGCGATGTTTTAACTGTGGAGGCCGAGGGAAACTACGTCTTATTGCGGCGCGCGAAGGGATCGGACCTGCTACGCGAGTCTATTTCGATGATCGCAGAAAAGCTGAAGCCTTTCGGTTTCGTCCGAATTCACCGATCCGTTTTGGTCAACTCGTCATTCGTGCAAGACATCCGCCCCTGCTCGACCGGCGAATATCAGCTTCGCCTCCGCGACGGCAGTGAATATACAGTCACCCGCACCTACAAAGAGAATTTGAGCGGCTTGGCCTCGTTTTGGATTGGAACTGGTCCCTTCCGGGACTAATCTGGTCGTCGTGCTCGTGAAACCGTGAGCGGTCCGCAGTCGGAGCCGCACCGACACGCTAGGCGATCCCCAACTGTCTCTGGATTTGCTCCAGCGGCACGCCCTTGGTTTCGGGAACCATGATTCGAACCCAGAGGAGTTGCAGGACCATCATCCCCGCGAAGAACGAGAAGATGTAGCCCGCAGGGAAAGCCGCGACCATTTTCGGGAAAAATGTGGTGAGCGCGGCGGCAAAGATCCAGTGAGTGAAGCTGCCCAGCGTTTGCCCTTCAGCGCGATGGCGATTAGGAAAGATTTCAGAGATGAAGACCCAGATGACGGCTCCCTGGCCGATCGCGTGGGCCGCGATGAATGCGAAAATGCAGACGGGCACGATCGAGTAATGGGCAGTGAAGAACGCCCAAGCGACAAGACCCAAAGACGCGATATAGCCAAACGATCCGATATAAAGAAGAGTGCGGCGCCCCAGCCGGTCGATCAGCCAAAGGCCCACAAAAGTGAACACCAGATTGGTGACGCCGATGCCAATCGATTGCAACAGCGCAGCTTTTTTTGCCAGCCCTGTAAGCTCGAAGATTCGAGGAGCGAAGTAGAGGATGGCGTTGATCCCCGACATCTGATTGAAGAACGCAATCAGAAAAGCTAGCAAAATCGGTTTTCGCAAACGACGGGTCCAGAAGTGCCCTGACGAAACTTGTTCGGTGGAAGCTGCAACGATCTCGTCGGCTTCGGCTACGATTTGTTCTTTCGGAACATCTGGCTGACTGCGCTGCAAGACTTGCAAGGCCGCATCGCGGTCGCCTTTTTTCGTAAGCAGCCAACGCGGACTCTCCGGCAGTCCCAGGCAGAACAATGCGTAGAGTAGAGAGGGGAAGGCCGCGACGCCCAGCATCCAGCGCCAGGCATTTTCTCCGATACCCGCTAGCAGAGCGTTCGACACAAAAGCGATCAGGATCCCGAAAACGATGTTGAACTGGAACATGCCGGCGAGGCGTCCCCGATGCTGCGGCGGTGCAATTTCAGAGATGTACATCGGGGCGACAACGGTCGAAATGCCAATGCCAAGGCCACCAATCACGCGAGCGAGGATAAAGATTTCCACATTTGTTGCAAGCGCCGAACCGACGGCGCCCACAAAGTAGAGGACGCCAATCCAGAGTAGAGTCGCTTTGCGACCGAAGCGGTCGGCGGGCCAGCCTCCGATCAGCGATCCGACGACGGTGCCGTAGAGCGCGGAGGCCATGGCAATGCCATGCACACCTGGGCTCAGTCCCCAAAGAGTCTGAATCGTCTTTTCTGCGCCAGAAATAACGACGGTGTCGAAGCCGAAAAGAAAACCGGCCAGAGCCGACGTGAGCGACCAGAAGAAAATGCGACCATTCATAGGGGACGGCGCAGCTTACCACAGAATGAAGTTTTACATGTGATTCGACTGAGAGGACCCGCTAGGCTTTGGTAAGCGGAAAACTCTTTTCCCGCCAGCCGCGTATGCCGCCGTCCATCGAAATCACATTGGTATAGCCCATCTTCTGCAGATTGTCGGCGGCCAGCGCAGAACGGAAACCTCCTCCGCAGTAAAGGATCATCTCCGCGCCGAGATCGGGCACTCGGGCCTCGATATCGCGCTCGATGACTCCTTTGCCCATGTGAATCGCGCCCGGAAGGTGGTCTTTCGCGAACTCGCTCTCCTCGCGCACATCGACGAGAAGAAACTTGTCGCCGCGATCTATCCTTTTCTTAACTTCGTCCACGTTTGTCTCGCGCACGCGCGACCGGGCATCGTCAACAATTTTGAGGAAGCGCGGGGGATGCTGGTGTGCCATGAATTTCTCCTTCCGTAGATTGCCTTCAACATAGTATCAACCCGTCAAGCGCCGATGCATCGAAGCAGCGGTATCAAGTAGGATCAAGAATTGCCCATGGACCGCATATCTCGGCAAATCGGCTTGGCTCGCGCTCTCTCGAAGCTCGGCTACTGCTCTCGCTCGCACGCTACGGAGATTATTCATGCCGGCCGCGTGCGCTTGAATGAAACCGTGCGCCGCGATCCTGAGACGCCGGTGCGTCTGGAGAAGGACCGCATCGAAGTCGATGGTCGCGCGATCGAATCCGAGCAGAAAGTGTATCTGGTGATGAACAAGCCGCGCGGATTGGTTACTACCGCTTCCGACGAGAAGGGACGCGAAACGGTGTACCCGATCCTTGAGCGATCCGGCGAGTCTCTGCCGTGGGTGGCTCCAGTCGGCCGCCTCGATAAGGCAAGCGAAGGACTATTGCTGCTGACGAATGACTCCGAATGGGGCGCGCGCGTGGCGGATCCTGAGACGCATGTGGAGAAGACGTATCACGTGCAGATTGGAGTCGTCGCTGACGACGATTTCATCCGTGAGATGGAGCGAGGAATCCGAACGAAAGAGGGAGTCGTTCTGAAAGCCTCGCGTTGCCGCCTTCTTCGCACGGGAGAGAAGAACAGTTGGCTGGAGATCACGTTGGACGAAGGCAAGAATCGCCAGATTCGACGCATGATCGAGGCGCTCGGCGTAGAAGTTTTGCGGCTCGTACGAGTGGCGATCGGACCGCTGCAGTTGAGTACATTGGCTAAAGGAACATATCGGCAACTTACTACCGAGGAAAAGCAGGCCCTCGATCGGGCATTAACAAAAGTTGCCCGAACCAAGTCGCGCATGGTGACGGAAAGAAACGCGGGCGATGACTGATATCACCTTCCTTCCGGCTCTCGCGATGGCGCAACTAATCCGCGAGAAGAAGATTTCTCCAGTGGAGCTCGTCGACGCCCATCTCCGAAAAATCGAGCGCCTCAGTCCGACGCTGAATTCCTTCGTGTACGTCGACGCCGAACGCGTCCGGCGAGAGGCTCGCGAGGCTGAAGCCGCCGTCATGAGCGGACCGAATCTCGGTTCACTGCACGGAGTGCCGATCAGCATCAAGAGTTCCATCGACGTCGCGGGTATGAAATGCGAAGCGGGCACCCGTCTTCGCGCCGGCTATGTCGCCCACAGCGATGCACCTCTGGTTAGCCGTTTGCGCCAGGCTGGAGCGATCGTCCTCGGTATGACCAACACGCCTGAGTTGCTCATGGCATGGGAGACTGACAACCTTCTTTATGGGCGGACCAATAGCCCTTGGGATCTCGAACGCACGCCCGGCGGTTCGAGCGGTGGCGAGGCTGCCGCGATTGCGTCTGGAATGTCAGCCGGAGGCGTGGGCAGCGACGGCGGAGGATCGATCCGTGTGCCCGCACACTTCAGCGGCATCTGCGGATTGAAGCCTACGCCCGGCAGAATTCCTTCGACTGGACACTTCCCGGAGTCCGCTGGCCCGTTCGCCTTGATAGGTGTCGTCGGTCCGATGGCGCGCACCGTCGCCGATTTGAAGACACTGTTCGCCGCCATGCAAGGTCCGGAAGATGGCGACGCCTTCACCGCACCTGTACCGCTGCGCTGGCGGAGCGAGTCAGAAATCAAGCAATTGAGAGTGGGCTACTTCGATGACGATGGCCGTACGCCGGTCACATCAGAAATTCGACAGGCCGTGAAGACCACCGCAGAGTCCCTAGCTCGCGTCGGGTTCAAGGTAGAGCCCTTTCGTCCCGAAGGCTTGGAGGAAACTCGCGAACTCTGGCGAAAGTTTTTCGTAAGAGCCGGCGGTATGCTCATCGACCCGCTGTTCGAGAAACGGAAGTCTGATCTGAGCCCAATTCTCAAGCAGTTTCTGGAGTTGTCGGCGGATGAACCGGCTCTCACCGCCGATTCACTGCTCGATGCCTGGATTCGGCGTGATGCGCTCCGAGCGCGGTTCCTCGCCCAGATGCAAAAGTACCCGATCCTGCTTTGCCCACCGGCAGCCGTTCCGGCGTTCCGTCATGGCGAGCGCTCCTGGGCAATCGACGGAAAAACTGTCAACTACCTCGATGCCTGGAGCTACACGGAGTGGTTCAATCTCCTGGGAAATCCGGCGGCAGTGGTGCCGGTCAGTCATTCCAAAGAAGGCTTGCCGATTGGCGTTCAAATTGTCGGCCGGCCTTGGGAAGAGGAGCAGGTTCTCGCGGTAGCGGCCGTCATCGAGAGAGAATGCGGGGTCTGGCGAGTGCCGCCAATCCACTAACATGGCGAGAGCGGACTAATATGTTTCAATTATTCCGCAGCTTTCGTGCTCTGGATAACTTTGTGGATGCGAATCATCAGCTACTGTGGCGCTGATGGCCATCGCCTACCGTCGGATCGCGCAATACGCAATGCCAAGCTCTGGGGGAATCATCGCTCGAATTCTGTCGTGGCTGGTTGTTTTCCTGGCCATTTCTGCCGCGTACCTCTATACGCTTCCTCAAGCCAACGTTCTTTACGCTGGTGTTGTATCGCTTCACGCTGTCGGTGGCTTGCTGGCAACGATTCTCCTGCTGCCTTATCTTGTTGGCCTTGTCCGTCGAGGAAGCTTTGCGACTCGTGCCGGTTGGCTGCTGATCATCATTGGCGGTTTCGTCGGCCTTGTGCTAATCAAGACCGGTACTCCCCGCAGCGAATGGAACAAGCTGTACCTCCATATCGTCATCTCTGTAGCCGGCGTTGGCTTGTTGGTCGCCGGATGGCTAGACAATCGCGCGAACGAAAAGCTGGAAAATCGCCCAAGCTTGGGCGCGAGTGCAGTTCGAGTCATTCTTTGCCTCATCGTGCTCGCAGGACTCGGTTACGGGGCCCGCTACGTGCACGAAAGCTGGCAAACGAGCAACCGCATCCAGAATCCCACCATGCCTCCCGACAATATGGATGGAGAAGGTGACGGGCCACAAGGATCATTCTTTCCCAGTTCCGCACAGGTGTACGGCAATCAGAAGATTCCCAGCAAGTTCTTCATGGAGTCCGACTCCTGCAAGCGCTGTCACGAAGACATCTACAACCAGTGGTTCAGCTCGGCACACCATTTCTCGTCATTCAACAATCAGTGGTATCGCAAGTCGATCGAATATATGCAGGACACGATCGGCACCAAGCCCTCGAAATGGTGCGGTGGATGTCACGATCCCGCAGTCCTTTATGCGGGCATGATGGATACGCCCATCAAGCAGATCGTACACCGCCCGGAAGCGCAGGCCGGACTCGGCTGCATGATGTGCCACTCTATTGCCCACGTGAAGAGCACCATGGGGCAGGCGGATTTTTATCTGGAGTATCCCAAGTTGCACGAACTTGCTGCCTCCCAGAGCCCAATCGTGCGTACGCTTCACGATTTTCTGATCAAACTCAATCCCGAACCACACCGGCGCGTTTTCCTGAAGCCATTCATGCGCGATCAAACGGCGGAATTTTGTTCCTCGTGCCATAAGGTTCACCTTGATGTACCGGTGAACAAATACCGCTGGCTCCGGGGCTTTAATGAATACGACAACTGGCAGGCTAGCGGTGTTTCCGGTCAGGGCGCCCGCTCGTTCTACTATCCGCCGAAACCACAGCAGTGCGCCGATTGCCACATGCCTTTGGAATCTTCAAAGGATCAAGGAAACATTAAAGGCTTCGTGCATTCGCATCGTTTCCCTGCGGCCAACACGGCAGTGCCTACCGCAAATGAAGATTCGGCGCAGTTGAAGTTGACGGAAGACTTCCTAAAAAACGGTGCTCTGACGGTGGATATTTTCGCCCTATCTCCAGCGCAAGCTCCGGTAAAACCGGGCGCAAGCATGCAATCCGATCTTTCCACAAGCTTTGCGGTAGGAGAAGAAGCTGAGAGCAAAGTTGCGGCAGAGGGCGGCGTGACCGGGCCCATTACCGCCCCGTTGAATCGCGTGCAGCCTGCATTGCGGCGTGGTGACACAGTGCGCGTCGACGTAGTCGTCCGCACCAAGAAGGTCGGGCACTTCTTCCCGGGCGGCACCGTCGATGCCTATGACACGTGGCTTGAGTTGAAAGGCACCGACGACAAAGGCCGAACAATTTTCTGGAATGGCATGGTCGAAGATAACGGCAATGGGCCAGTGGAAAAAGGAGCGCACTTCTATCGCTCCCTGCAGATCGACGCCCACGGGAATCCCATCAACAAGCGCAATGCTTGGGCGACGCGGGCTGTCGTTTACGTGAGATTGATTCCTCCGGGAGCGGCGGATACAGTGCACTACCGCATGCACATTCCGGAAAGTGCCGGAAATAAGATTACGCTGCGCGCGCGACTCTGCTATCGCAAATTCACCTGGTACGGCACGCACGAGGCGTTCGCGGGTCTGCCTGATCCAAGTAAACCCGACGCAGTTTCGCCCGATTACGACGACCGTCCAACGATCTTTACTGCTTCGCTTAGCGGAGTTTCGGCGAAAGAAGAGAAGATCCCCGACTTACCGATTGTTCCCATCGCAGAAGATGAAGTAACGCTTCCTGTCGTACCGCATAATGCACCGGCCGAGCCACCGAAAACGATTGTCCGCAAAGAAGAGTGGCAGCGCTGGAACGATTACGGTATCGGTCTCTTTCTGCAAGGAGACTTGAAAGGAGCGGCCGCCGCCTTCGAAAAAGTCACCGAGGCCGACCCGAATAATCCCGACGGCTGGGTCAATATCGGACGCTGTGCTGTGCAGGAAGGCGACATGGCTCGCGCCCGAACCGTACTCGAAAAAGCCCTCGGACTGTCACCTGATTTAGCTCGGGCAAATTTCTTCTACGCAAAAGTTCTACGCTCTGACGGCAACTACGACGGAGCAGCGATGCGCCTGCGCATGGTTTTGGCGCAGTACCCGAGGGATCGCGTGGCGCTCAACGATCTAGGACGCATCCTTTTCTTGCAGCGCAAGTACGAGGAGGCTGTCAAAGCCCTGGAATCCGTTCTCGAAGTTGATCCTGAGGACCTGCAAGCGCACTACAACCTGATGCTCTGCTACAACGGCCTGGGCAACCAAAAACTGGCGAAAGAACATCAGGATCGCTACATGCGTTTTAAGGCCGACGAGGCGTCACAGGCGATCACCGGACCTTACCGCCAAATCCATCCCGAAGACAACAACGAGCGCCAGGCTGTGCATGAACATGTGTCGGTGCCCCTGCCAGTTAATGCCTCACATCTGGGAACAACCGCCTCGGCTGTCCTGCCGGGCAAAGTGCGGCTTGCTTCAACCACTAGCGTTGCTGGGGCATCCAAATAAATGTTTTCTTTCGCGAATCAATTGACCACAGAGTCACAAGATCCCAGAGAAAAGCGTAAATACCTTTTTTGTTATTTTCTCCCTGTCTCTGTGCCTCTGTGGTTGGTGCCTCTGTGGTTGATGGTGTTTTTACTCTCCACGTCAAGTCAAGCCCAGGCCGTCCATTTTCGCGATATTACCGCGCAGGCTGGCATTCACTTCACCCACAATAACGGCGCCTTTGGAAAGAAATGGCTTCCGGAAACCATGGGACCCGGCTGCGCCTTCATCGATTATGACAACGATGGGTATCCGGACATCGTCCTGATCAACGGCGAAGATTTTCCCGGACATACTCATCTGGGGGCTACCACGCTGAAGCTTTACCACAACAACCATAACGGCACCTTCAGCGACGTAACCCGTCAGGCAGGACTTGCCATTCCCATGTATGGGTTCGGCGTTGCTGTCGGCGACTTCGACAATGATGGTTTCGACGACCTGTTCGTCTCCGCACTCGGACAGAGCCATCTCTTCCATAACAACGGCAATGGCACGTTCACCGACGTGACAAAATCCGCTGGTATGTGGGGACCCCAGGAATTTTCCACCAGCGCCGCCTGGGTCGACTATGATCGCGACGGAAAACTTGACCTGGTGGTCGCGAACTACGTCCAATGGACCGAGCAGACAGACCTTTACTGCACGCTCGACGGCGCGCACAAGTCTTACTGCACACCCGAGTCCTACAAGGGAACATCCGTTCGACTGTGGCACAACCTGGGCGGCGGGAAGTTTGAAGATGCCACACAGAAGGCCGGACTCAACGATCCGACATCAAAGAGTCTCGGCATCGCCATTCTTGACTACAACGTTGATGGCTGGCCAGACATTCTCATCGCCAACGACACGCAGCCCAACAAGCTCTACGTGAACAAGAAAAACGGTACCTTCGAAGAGCGTGGAGTCGCTGCCGGCATCGGATTCAGCGAAGACGGCGTTGCGCGTGCCGGCATGGGTGCCGACGCGGCCGACTACGACCGCAGCGGCTACGCCAGCGTCCTCATCAGCAACTTCGCCAACCAGATGGTGTCGCTTTATCACAACGAAGGCAACGGTCTGTTCGTGGATGAAGCTCCTCAGTCTGAGATCGGACGCAACTCGCTGGTCACGCTCGGCTTCGCGTGCTTCTTTTTCGATTACGACAATGACGGTTGGCCCGACATCTTTGTCGCCGACGGTCACATCGAGAACGAGATCGAGCGTGTACAGAAGCGCGTGAGCTACGCCGAGCCTCCGCACCTGTTCCGCAATCTGGGGGGCGGCAAGTTCACTGAAGTCACTGCGCAGCTGGGCACGTCTTTCGCCACACCGAAAGTGGCGCGGAGCGCGGCGTACGGCGATATTGATAATGACGGTTTTCCGGATATTCTGCAGACCACCAATGCCGGGCCTGCCTACCTGTTTCACAACGAGGGAGGAACGAATCATAGCCTGCGCATTAAGCTCGTGGGAACGAAATCCAATCGCGACGGCATCGGTGCCGTCGTCCGTTTGATCTCGGGCAGCGATCATCAGTGGAAGATGCTGCGCTCCGGCTCAAGTTACCTCGCTCAGAGCGAACTTGTTCTGACCTTTGGACTGGGCGGGCAAACGAAAGCAGACGCCATCGAGATCCAGTGGCCCAGCGGGCAGGTCGATAAACTGTCGAACGTCAACGCCGGACAGACTGTCATCGTGCAGGAAGGGAAGGCGATCACGAGCAGCCGTCCTTATTCTGTTCCGCACGTGTACAAAAAATAGAGTTTTGACCACCGGTAAAATTCCGATGACCCCTGTGCTGCCTGTGCCTCCTATGGTTAAATCGTTGACGAAATGAATCTGAAAATCTCTGCCGTATTCCTTGCCGCACTGGCTGCGGCAGCAGGACTTTTCGCACCCGCCCTTCAACCCAATCCCCTCGAAGCTGCGCGCCTCAACAATCTCGGCGTTGCGTATATGAACCAGCAACTCTTCGAGAAGGGTCTTAAAGAATTTCGGCAGGCAGTCGAGGCTGATCCGAACTTTGCGATCGCGCGGTTGAATGAAGGCGTTGCGTTCCTGAATCTGCAGAAAGTCGATGACGCGAAAGCGGCTCTGGAAGATGCGCTTAAGCAGGATCCGAAGAGTCCCAACGCCTGGTACAGTATCGGCCTTCTGGCGAAGAATACCGGCGATGCGCAGGACGCGATCGACGCGTTCAACCGTGTAACTGAGATCGATCCCAACGACGCCGATACCTGGTATTTTCTTGGCACATCGTATGCGCAGGCCAAGCAGTTTCCGCAAGCCATCGAGGCTTTCGACCACGCTCTGAAAATCAATCCGCTGCATGCGTCTGCGGAATTCGGGTTGTCCCGTGCCTACCAGCAGTCTTCCGACACTGATCACGCCCGCGAACATCTGAAGCGGTTCCAGTACATCACGCAAAACAAAATTGGTGCGCCCATGAGCCTCGCTTATGGCGAGCAGGGACAGTACTCGCGTGCCGTGGAATCGCCTCTGATGCAGTTGAAGCCGCCGCCGCAGATCAAAGTGCAGTTTGTGGATGTGACGAAAGAGGCGGGAATCGTTTCGAAGCCGCGACCTGTGATCAACGTGGCGAAAGACGAGCAACCCGGCCCCGGAGCGTGCTTTTTCGATTACGACTCTGATGGCAAGCCCGACCTTCTTATCGCTTCCAACGGGCCGCAGGGCGGGTTGGTGCTCTATCACAATCTGGGCAATGCCAAATTCGAAGATGTAACGAAATCAGCAGGGCTTGATCCTAATCTCGCCGCGACCAGTTGCACAGCTGGGGACTACGACGACGATGGGTTCACCGACCTGGCAATTGGCCTGGATGCTCACGCGCTTCTACTGCATAACGAGAAAAATGCCACGTTTCGGGACCAGTCCGCGGCTCTTGCAACACCGCTCGCGACGAGTGCGATCGCAGGTCTGACTTTTGTTGATTACGACCACGACGGTGACCTCGATCTGTACGCCGTCTACCAGGGCGGTGTGAGGGACCCCAGGAAATTGAGTCCTGCACATGTGGCTGAAACTCATGGCACGAACCAGATGTGGCGCAATAACGGCAACGGAACATTTACCGACGACACCGATGAGAGAGGACTTGCGGGCTCTGCGTATGGCGCAAATGCTGTGGGTACCGACTACAACAATGACCGGGCTGTTGATTTGGTCGTAACCGGCGGATGGAGCGGCGGTGTCACGGGTGGTACTTTGCAATTTCCGTTGGCTATTTTTGAAAACCAGCGCGAGGGAAAATTCGCTCCCCGGGAACTTATCGCGACCCCTTCGCCAACACGCGGAGTTGTGCCGCTTGATTTCGACCACGACGGCTGGATGGACCTCGCCCTTACGCATGATGGTTCTCCCGCCCTCAGTCTCTGGCGCAACAACCACGGCAAGTCCTTCGAGCAGGTAAAGCTTCCCGAAACAAGTTGGATCCGTGCCTTCGGCGTGGCCGCTTTCGACTACGACAACGACGGCTGGGTCGACCTCGTAGCCGTCGGCGAGACGAAAGATGGCAAAGGCGAAATCCGCCTTTTCCGCAACCTCGGCCCTGACGGATTCAAAGACGTCACCGCCGACGTCGGGCTCGACACGGTTCAACTCAAAGATCCTCGGGCCATCATCACCGGCGACTACGACAACGATGGCACCACCGACATGCTTATCACGCAGAATCACGGCCCGGCCGTGCTCTTGCGCAACGAGGGTGCCACTCAAAATCACTGGCTGAAGCTCTCTCTCAAGGGGCTTAACGACAACAAATCCGCCATCGGCACCAAAGTCGAAGTATTCTCCGGAGGCAACCGGCAGAAATTTGAAATCTACGGATCGAACGGATACCTCGGCCAGAATTCCACCGACATCATCGTAGGCCTCGGCCAGTCGAAGGATGCCGACATTGTTCGAATGCTTTGGCCCACGGGCGTTCTACAGGATGAAATCCAGATTGCCGGCGACAAACAGCAGAGCTTCCTGGAAATCGACCGCCGCGGTAGTTCCTGCCCGACCTTATTCGTCTGGAACGGCGAGCGCTACGAATTCGTCGCCGACATGCTAGGCGCCGGAGTCGTTGGACACTGGGTCGGTCCCCACCAGCGTGATATCCCGCGCCCGGTTGAGTGGATCAAGATTCCGACTGGCCTCGTACGCGTAAAACCGGCATCAGACTTCGGACCTCGGACCTTGGATAATCGCTCACGAGCTGAAGCCGGACGCCGGGAGCCGGAAGCCGGGTTTTTGAGTTTCCGCTTCATGGAACCTCTGGAAGAGGCCGTCTATCTCGATCAGGTGCGACTCCTGGCGGTCGATCATCCGGCCAATGAGGATGTATATCCCAACGAATACTTCGCGTCGAATCCGCCGTATCCGCAGTTCAAGGTCATCGTGAGCCGCGGCGCGAAGGCTCCAACCGGGGCTTGGGACGAGCATGGGCACGACGTGCTGCCCGATCTGCTCGCGCACCGCTACTTCGGTGATTTTGCACTCACGCAATTTCAGGGATTTGCCAAGCCGCACTCGCTGACACTTGATCTGGGCGCGCCCTACAACGGCGGTCCGCTCTGGTTGCTGGCCCACGGCGAGATCGAATATTTCTCGGCGAACAGTATGTATGCCGCATCGCAGGCCGGCATTCAAGCTATTTCGCCATATGTGGAAGCGCTGGTCGGAAATGACCAAGACGGCACGGGAAGCTGGAAGCGAGTGATGGATGACATGGGATTCCCCGCCGGCGGCCCGCGCACGATGACCGCCGATCTGAGCGGAAAACTCCCCTTAGGCACGCGAAAAATCCGCATCACAACGAATCTGCAAATCTACTGGGACAGCATCGTTATCAATCGCGCTCAGCAACCTAACCGAGCCGCCTCTCCTGAGGGGTGGCGTCATCCTGAGCGGAGCCGTCCTTCAGGCGGAGCGAAGGATCTCGCGAGCAGCGAGACTCGAACTCGTCTAAGCTCCATTCCTCTCGTCCGTGCCGATCTCGAATTCCACGGCTATCCATACAAGATCGAGGGCAATCCGCCCGGCAACGTGCAATACATCTACGAGAAAACCAGCGCCACGGGACCCTACACACGTCCCTTCGGCACGTACACACGGTATGGAGACGTCCTATCCTTGCTGACCGATCTTGATGACAAACTCGCCGTCTTCGGCTCCGGCGATGAAGTCCGGCTCGATTTCGGTCCGTCGAAACTGCCAGCACTTCCCAAGGGCTGGGTGCGCGATTACTTCTTCGCCGCCCACGGCTACGAAAAAGACATGGACTTCTATGCCGCCGAGGGCAGCTACGTTGCGCCACTGCCATTCCTGAGCATGGGCGAGTATCCATACACGCCCAAGAAGTCGTTCCCGCTTGACGCCGAGCACGTGAACTATCTGCTCGAATACAACACGCGCCACATGTCGGGCAATGAGCAGCGGGGATACTGGTTCGACTATGGTCCTCACTAAACCAGGCCGATGTCATTCTGAGATTCAGCGAAGCTGAATTGGAAGGATCGTACGTACGCATTTTGCGCCGATGCACAGCGACGGGGCTGCACCGCTGTGGTCAGTCCAGGGTTTCGTTTCATATGGCTCCCCAGATCAGCCCGTCGGAAGGTTCCTCCGAGAGCCCTCGCTCTCGTGAGAATGACATCTCGAAATGAGAGCGACGGGTAACTGCGTGCTTATGAAGATACGGAATCGTTTTAATATTGACATTCCGTCTATCCCATAATTCAATAGCCGTTCCCATGGAAACGACGACTACTGCTCCTTCCGCTGTACCTCGACTGCGCCGCACGCTCACGCTTTGGGACCTTATCTTTTACGGGATCGTCCTCATCCAGCCCATCGCGCCCGTTCCTCTCTACGGCGTGGCGCAGAAGCTTTCCGATGGCCACTTTGTCACCATCATTCTGATCGCGCTCTTTGCCATGCTCATCACGGCCGTCAGCTATGGACGCATGGGAGCACTGTATCCCACGGCAGGATCGGCTTACACCTACGTAGGCAAAGGTCTCAACCCGCACCTCGGCTTCCTCGCTGGGTGGGCGATGATTCTTGACTACATCCTGCAACCTCTTATCAACACAGTCTGGATTTCGACCGCGCTTCACGAGCGTTATGTGCACCAGGTGCCTTACGTCGTCTGGGCTTTGCTGATTGCGGGTGTCATGACCGTGCTCAATCTGATCGGGGTTAAGGCTTCGGCGAACGCGAACAAGGTGCTGCTCGCAATCATGACAGTAGTGGTGGCGGCCTTCATTGTGCTGGCGATCAAGTTTCTCTATGGCGGACAGGGATGGGCGGGACTATTTTCTCTGCAGCCGATTTATGATCCGAAAACGTTCGACTGGACCAAGATCCGGACAGCAACTTCGTTTGCGGCTCTTACCTATATCGGCTTCGACGGGGTGACCACGCTCGCAGAAGACGTGGAGAACCCGAAGCGCAACGTTCTTCTCGCCGTGGTGCTGACCTGCGTTTTTGCCGGAGTCTGCAGCGGGATTGAGGCCTACTTGGGAGCGCGCGTATGGCCCGATTGGCGATCTTTTCCGGAAGAGACTACGGCTTTTATGGATATCTGCCGGCGCGTTGGCGGCGGCATCCTCTTTAACGCAATGGGAGTGATCCTGATTGTCGCCGCGTTTGGCAGCGGGCTTACCGGAACCCTCGGAGCGGCCCGCCTGCTCTTCGGTATGGGCCGCGACGGAGTACTGCCAAGAAAATTTTTTGGCCGGCTCAAACCGGGCACCAGCACTCCGGTGAACAACATTCTGCTGATTGGCGGGGTGGCGTTTGCGGGGGCCGAGTTGCTCTATCACATCGGCAATGCGTACGAGCATGCGGGCGAACTGCTCAACTTCGGCGCCTTCCTCGCATTCACCGGAGTCAATCTCGCGTGCTTCTGGCAATTCACGGTGCTGGCTCAGAGGAAGGGTGTGAAGTGGCGCCTTGTTCAGGACGCGCTGGTGCCGCTGACTGGCTTTCTGGTCTGCGGGTACATCTGGTGGAACCTGAATCACCTCGCCAAGACAGTCGGCGGTATCTGGTTCGCGATTGGAATTCTTTACGTGGGTTACAAAACGAACTGGTTCCGTTCCGCTCCTGTGATGATCGACTTCAGCGACTCCTAGTCCGCGTCTGGCTGTGCTCGAAGTACTGTCGTGGCGTGGTTCCCAGCGCTTTCCGGAACATCGCAATAAATGCGCTGGGGGTGCTGTAGCCCACATCCAAAGCGGCGCTGGTGATCTTCTCTCCTGCGGCCAGTTGCTGCAGAGAACGCATGAGCCGCAATTGCTGTCTCCACTTGCCCAGCGATAGGTTTGTTTCCCGTTCGAACACTCTTTCAATCGTTCTCTTGCTCGCGCCCACCTCTCGACAAATTGCCACCAGAGACCGGGTTTCTGACGGATTGCGTTGCAGAATCGCAGCCACTCTCAGGGCACGTGAGTCTGACGGACTTGTGAGCTGCAAAGGAATGGCGTGAACGGTCTCCAATTGGTCCAGAATCAGATCGATCAGATGAGCGTGTGCCTTCAGTCTGCGACTCATGGCAGGGAACTGGCAGGCGTGCAAGATCAGTTCCTGCAGCAGGCGCGATACGTTGACGACGCAACAATTCCGCGGAAGATTCCGTGCCATTCGCGCGCGCAAATAAAGTGTGCGCATCGACACCGGACCTGACATCACAATGCTGTGCGCGGTCTTCGCAGGAATCCAAACCGCACGGCGCGGCGGCACGACCCATGTCCCTTCCTCCGTTCGCACCGTCATCACTCCGCGGCTGGCATAAACCAGCTGATCTTCCGGATGAAAATGCTCCGGGATCACATGGCCATGAGCGAAGTCGTAAACCAGGGTTGAGACGGGAGATGGAAGCTTGGGACAGGCATGAACTTCATGTCGCTTCTTCGACATTTCTTGTCACGATAGCGTAATGACGTACAGCAGGGCAATAGCGTAGTCTTTGCGTCGCGGGCCGCCAGTCAAGCTATTGGCGTGGAGGCATTCCATGTTAGGTTCCACGAACGTTGTCGCTTTTGTTCCGATTAAAGACGCAGAGAAAGCGCGCGCCTTTTACGAGGGTGTGCTGGGACTGCACTTTGTTAAAGACGACGGATTCGCTCTAGTGTTCGAGGCGAATGGGATCATGATCCGGGCAGCCAAGATGAAAGACTTCATGCCGGCGCAGTTTACGATTCTGGGATGGCAGGTATCCGGCATCGAGAACATCGTGCGAGCCCTCAACAGCAAGGGAATTCACTTCGAAATCTTCGGCTTCTTCCAGCAGGATGAACTCGGAATCTGGACCGCTCCAACCGGGGACAAAGTGGCTTGGTTTAAAGACCCTGACGGAAACATGCTCTCCGTCTCCGAGCACGTCTGATGAAACTGTGATTGAGCGATTGAGTCATTTCGCAATTGAAAAAGCCGGAAGCGATGCGCTTTTCAATCACTCAATGACTCAATCCTCGGATGACTCTATGACTTATTCGATGTTCCAGCCGCTGGCCTCTACCTCCGGCTTCGCCGCTCCCAGTTCGCTTGCGCGGTAGCTGGCGGTGATTTCGCGCTTTTCACCGGGCAAAAGCGAAATGTAGTTGTCCTCCCAAACCACCGGTAGGATTTCCTCTCCCTTGGCTCCCTTGTCGACTTTCAGCCGCACGAAGAATGCCAGGCTCTTGCTCGGATTCTCGATCGTCACGTGCGTGATCGACTCTTCGCCTTTCCGCTCGGTGCGGTCGGTTACCTTCAGCTTGACCTTAGGCAGTTGCGAAATCGCGGTAAAGTCGGCGTACGATGCAGTGGGGGTCATCCACCATGTGCTCTTGGCCCAATCGACGACTTCCGGCTTGGTCGAAAGCCAATAGAAATTCGAACCGACTTGTTTCCCCGTTGAGTCTTCGAGACGCAGCACGAGAAAATACGTGTTGCTCAGACCAGAGACATCGGGGAGGGTGAACACCTTAGCCGTACTATCGGCGCTAGCGTCCACCGGGTTTTCTTGCGTGAACTTCTCGGTCGCGTCAATGTTGTAGATCTTCGTAAGGAGCTTCAGTCCTTTGACGTCGGTGTACTGGCTGCTCACCACCCAGATCGAGTGATCGTCATATCCGTAAAGCGGATGCAGTGCTTCCATTGCGCGCTTGGCGCCAAAGTATCCGCCTCCCGGACGCATGTAATAGTCGTACAAATGCCAGATCATCGAGGGCCACGCGTTGTTCAGCATCCACTGAATCACGCCCGCTGACTGGTACTTGTTTCTACTGTATGCCTCATACATCGCGCGCACGCCTTCGTAGGTCTGCATCTGCGATTTGATGGCAAAGTCTTCAACGTTGTCCGATTTGCCATAACGGTTCGCGAGAGCGTCGCTGAATACACCGATCGTCTTGAATTCTCCCCCACCTGCGTGGTAGTTCCACACATCATCGATCGGCCACATGTGATCCTTGCCGACCATTGCGCGGATACTTTCGATCGGGGGAACAGCAGGTCCCATGCTGGTTTCACTATCGAATCCGTAACCACCGCCGCATCCCCCGGGATTACAGAGCTTGCGGCCCGGTTGACCTTCTGGCGTGTCAACCTCCCAGTAGCTGGGCGCGACGTATTCATAGGGGCCGCTCATCTTCATGCCACTATCGCCCGTGACGCTGGTCTTCTTTCCCGTCGCGGATGAGACAACCGGGTTGGGCCAGAACAAATCTTTTTCGACATCGAGATACATTTGCTCGACATCCGGAGGAGGAGGATTGTCGCTGCCATTGAGCCACATCACCAGGCTTGGATGGCTCCTCAGGCGATAGATCTGATCGCGCAGCGAGGCTTTCGCAATGTCGAAATCTTTTGGTTGCCAGCGCGGCCAGCGCTCCCAGAAATCGCAGCAGCACCATCCGGCCATCACCAGGATGCCATGCTTGTCAGCCAGATCGAAGAACTCCTTGGTTTCGAGTTTGCCTTCCAGACGAACCGTGTTCAGGCCCATGTCTTTCACGTAGCGGAATTCGTCATGTAGACGCTGCGAATTCTCACGCAGCATCATGTCGGGCGTCCAGCCACCTCCGCGAATCAGAATGTTCTTGCCATTGATCTGGAAAACTCGGCCGCCGACCGAGTTTACTTGTGAGGTAATCTCGCGGATACCGAACTCGCTGTTCGACTGATCGCTCACTGCTCCGTTCACTTCAAGCTGCATAGCCAGCTTGTAGAGATTTGGCGTTCCCATCTGCACGGGCCACCATAACTTCGGATTCGAAAAGACCAGTTGCGAAAACTTGTCGGGCGTGAACGTCACGTCTTTCGCCTCGTTCGGTCCGAGTTCCACGTCTTGTTCGAAGGTGACATTCTCAATTTGCCCTTTGAGCGTGCCTTTCAATGCTTGGTTGGTCCCATTCTTCACTTGTGCGGTAACCGTGAGTTGCGCGGTGTCATTCGTCGGAGAATTCACCTTCGACACAACCGTTGGGTAGCGCAGCGCGGCCGGTCCAGTCGTAGTCACATAGACATCCCGCCATAGTCCCATGTTCTTGTCGGGAGGCGCGGGGTTCCAATCCACAAAGGTGATGGCGAGGTCGTGATCGGTCGGCGCAAAGGCTTGAACCGCCAGGACATTTTCAGAGCCCGGCTTGGCGGCGGCCGTGATATTCAATTCGTACGTACGCCATGCACCCGCGACATCGTCCGAGTTTGCAATCTGTTTCCCGTTGAGCCAGATGTTTGCTCGATAGTTAATGCCATCGAATTTGAGCCAGATGGTCTTGCCTTTATAAGCAGCCGGAACCGTAAACGCCTTTCGGTACCACCAGGAGACGGAGTAGGGGCTGTCGGGCGCCATCGGGATATTCGAAAAATTGCCGCCGATGGGATAATTCATCCCCGGGAAACTACGCAGATTCATGCCGGGAAATGGATCGGGCAGTGTCTTATCCTTCACCAGCGCTGCCACGACTGTTGTGGGAACTGCTACCTCGTGCCACCCCTTGGGCGCGAACTGTGGCGTGGAGATCACTTCCCCCTTTGCCTCGACCTTGGTGGAGGTTTGCAGTGACCAGCCGTCATGCAAGACGACCTTGGCGTCGCCATCGTGTTTGGCTGTGGCTTTCTCCTGGGAAAGCGAGAATGAAGAAACGAGAGCGAGAGACAAAATCACTAAAAAGATCGCGGCTGGCTGCTTACCTGATTTCATGGTGCTCCTTTTGCAGATGCGCGTCATAGATCGGCACAATTCGGTTTCGGCACGCAGACTGATACCTGCAAAAAATCAGACCGGCACGAATTTTGTCCGGAAAGGCTTCGTTGAATGGATAACACTTCTATTAATTCGTTTCAATAGCCCAATTTCCATAGTGTGAATTGATCAGATGCCTCTTATGCCTGCCGCGCCAATAGAGGCGATCCACTATTCTTCGAACGAAGGTCCGTTCCGCCTCTCCCATGGGCTTGGTTTATAATTAAAAATTCGCCTGTCTACTCTGGAGTGATAAGAACATGATTCGTTTTCTACAAACCCCCGGCCCGGTGAAGAAGTATGTTCTCGGCGGCCTACTGCTGTTGATCACGGTTTCCATGTGCTGGTACCTCGTGCCGAGCGGCGGTAATAACGCCTATAGTTTTGGGGGGACATCTAGGGGTGTGGTTGCCCAGATCGACGGAAACGACGTTACCGCCGACGAAGTCCGCACCACGGCTCGCCAGATGCTCCAGCAGCAGATGCCGCAGGGCGGAGCTAATATGAGCATGCTCCTGCCTTTTTTTGCCCAGCGCGCTGCCGAGCAACTCATCACCCGCGAGGCCCTGATCAGCGAGGCCAGTCGCATGGGCCTGCGCGTTTCTCCCGACGAGATCAAGGATGAATTGCAGCATGGACGTTATGCCGCCACATTCTTCCCTAACGGCAATTTCATTGGGCAGCAGGAATACGAAGACATGCTGCAGCGCGCCCAATTGACCCCCGCCAAATTCGAGGACGCTGTCGGCAAAGACATTCTGCTTACAAAGCTTCAGGCTCTTGTTTCCGGAACCGCGGGCGTGACCGACTCCGAGATTCATGAGCAGTTCATCAAGCAAAACTCCAAGGTTAAGTTCGATTATGCCGTCCTCAAAGAGGACGACATCAAGAAGGGGCTGCGTCCCACCGAAGCTGAGTTGAAGGCGTATTACGAAAGCCATAAGGCCACGTATGCCAACTCCATTCCCGAAAAACGCAAAGTGAAGTACGCCGTAATTGATACGGCGAAGCTCGAGTCCGGCGTTCAGGTCACCCAGAGCGATCTGCAGAGCTATTACGAGCAGCACCGCGATCAATACCGCGTCCCGGAGCAGGTGAAAGTCAGCCACATACTGATCAAGACGCCGCTGGCCGGCCCGGATGGCAAGGTCGACGAAAAGGGAGTTGCCGAGGCCCAACACCGTGCCGAAGACTTGTTGAAGCAATTCAAGGGTGGCGCGAAGTTCGAGACTCTTGCTGAGAAGTATTCGGAAGATCCAGGCAGCGCCAAGCAGGGTGGATCGCTCGGCTGGGTCGGCCGCGGCCAGACTGTGCCCGAGTTTGAGAAGGCCGCGTTCTCACTGCCCAAGGGCCAGATGAGCGATCTGGTGAAGAGCAGCTATGGCTTCCATATCATTCGTGTGGACGACAAGCAGGACGCTCACATGAAATCGCTCGACGAGGTGAAGTCAGATATCGAGCCGATCCTCAAGCGCCAGAAAGCGCAGCAGCTCGCGCAACACCAGGCGGAGGCGCTGCTGGCGGATGCTCGCAAGGACGGTCTAGACGCGGCAGCTGCCAAACAAAATGTTTCGGTTATTACCTCGGACTTCTTTGCCCGCAAAGATATGTTGCCGGGGCTTGGGCCATCTCCGCAGTTTATGGATGCTGTGTTCTCCGAAGCCGACAAGGCTCCGCCCGACGTGGCTCCGGCATCCATGGGCACGGTCGTCTTCCAGTTGCTCGCCATCAAACCCGCGTCTACTCCGAGCTTCGAAGAGATTCGTACTCGCGTGGAAGAAGAATTCAAGAATGAACAAGCGGGCACGCTCTTGTCGCAAAAGATTCAGGAACTGTCCGATCGCGCCAAGGCGGAGCATGACTTGAAGCGCGCTGCGAAAGAACTCGGTGCCACCATGAAGACCAGCGATCTGGTCCTGCCCGATGGCCAGGTTCCAGACCTAGGTTCCATGTCGGGTCAGGCAGCGGTGGCTTTCACCATGAAGCCGGGAGAAATCAGCGGGCCGATCCGCAATGGCGCGGACGCCGTTGTACTTCAGGTGCTCGAGAATCAGCTTCCGTCCGACGCTGATTACGCAGCTAAGCGCGACCAGATCCGCGATCAATTGCTACAAAATAAGCAGCAGGAGCGTTTCGCTCTCTTCGTCTCCAATCTGGTCGACGAGATGACTAAGTCCGGCAAGATCAAGAGAAACGAAGAAGAACTCAAGGCACTGACTCGCACCAGCAGTGAAGGAATGTAGACGGCGGTCTCATGTCCTTTGCACGTGCCGCCGGCATTCTCTTGCATCCCACTTCGTTGCCCTCGCGCGGCGGAATCGGCGACCTCGGTCCTGCCGCATATCGCTTCGGGGATTTCCTCGCGTCTGCTCGTCAAGGCGTTTGGCAGGTTCTTCCGCTCGGCCCACTCGGTTATGGGAATTCTCCTTACTCGTCTACCTCGGCCTTTGCCGTCAATCCGCTGCTGATCAGCCTCGAGCGTCTTGCCGATCATGGCTGGATCGAGCGCTCCAAGCTCGATCAGCTCCCAAGTAACTCAGGGCCCGTCGAATACGACAAGGTCTTTGCGCAGAAGATGCCGCTTCTGTTTGAAGCTGCGCGAAACTTTCTGCGTTCTGCATCGGCAGACGCTTCGCGTCGTTTCGACGCTTTCCGTACTGAAAACGCATGGTGGCTGGACGATTTCGTTGTGTTCGACGCCCTCCGTGCCCGCCACAAACTCGAGTCCTGGAATCGCTGGCCGCAAGGTCTCGCCGCACGTGACCCGCTCGCCTTGCAGAAGGCAAGGGAAGAACTTGCCGACGATATCCGCATGCGAAGCGCCCTACAGTTCGCCTTCCGCGAGCAATGGTCTGCCTTGAGAAAATATTGCGCGGAACGTGCCATCCGCATCGTGGGAGATGTCGCCATCTTCGTCAATTACGACAGTGCCGACGTGTGGACACACCGCGAGCTCTTCCGCCTGAACGATAAACTCGAACCGGAAGTCGTCGCTGGTGTTCCTCCCGATTTCTTCAGCAGGACCGGACAGCGCTGGGGCAATCCGCTCTACCGCTGGGATGTAATGAAGCAACGAGGCTACCAGTGGTGGATTCAGCGCCTGCGCTGGGCGACTCAGCATTGTGACTACGTCCGCCTCGATCACTTCCGGGGCTTCGATCAGTTTTGGGAGATTCCCGCCGCAGACGACACCGCTATCAATGGGCACTGGGTTGATGGTCCCCGCGACGACTTGTTCGCCGCGGTAAGGCAAGCCCTCGGTGGGCTGCCGTTTTTCGCAGAAGATCTCGGATTCATCACTCCCGAAGTGCACGCGTTACGAGAACGCCTGCAAATGCCCGGCATGTGCGTTTTGCAGTTCGGCTTCGGGGACGAAGGGGCGCACATGTACCTGCCGCATCGTGCCGCCGGTAAAGTGATGTACACCGGTACGCACGACAACGACACGGTGGTCGGTTGGTGGAAAGCTGCCGCCGCCGAGCATGAACGCCGAAATGCGGAAGCCTACCTTGGGCACTCGGAAGACGGAATTCACTGGGCGTTTATTCGTGCGGCTCAGAGTTCGCCGGCGTGTCTGAGTGTCATCCCGATGCAAGACGTCCTCGGTCTCGGCAGTGACGCTCGCATGAATACGCCCAGCCTGAACGACGGAAACTGGCGCTGGCGCTTCGATGAAGGACAGTTGAAAAGCGAGCTCGCGGCGAAGCTGGCTCTGCTTGCTGAAGTCAGCGACCGCCTTCCGAAACCCTTCGCCAGCTCGTCGAAGGAAGATTTCTTCGCCTGACGCTGGCCTAGGGCAATCGTGGAAGAGCCGATCCCTTAAGGGCCGCGACGTGCGTCATCCATCTCAGCCCTTCAGCGATTCTGTTTGTTAACAGAACATTACAACATCGCCGTTTCCGCGCAAATCGTGTATAGAAGAACGGGAGCCTCTACTGTGTCCGAAGCGATCATCGAAGCCGTGGGCGTCGAAAAGTCTTATCCGCAGCCCGACGGCACGCGCATCCTGGTTGTGGGAGCGACGAATCTCGCCATCGAGCGAGACAAAATCATTGCCATTCTCGGACCCTCGGGCTGCGGAAAATCCACCCTCCTGCGCATTCTCACAGGATTATCCGAACCCACGGCAGGTACGCTCCTTTGGCACGGTAAGCCGCTTAACGGGCAAATGCCCAACGTCGCAATCGTCTTCCAAAGCTTTGCCCTATTTCCCTGGCTTACGGTAATCGAGAACGTCGAGGCTGCACTCGAAGCCAAAGGTGTTCCCGAGGTCGAGCGCCACAAACGCGCCCTCCGCGCTCTCGATACCGTCGGTCTCGATGGATTCGAGACTGCCTATCCAAAAGAACTCTCCGGCGGCATGAAACAGCGGGTGGGATTTGCACGTGCACTCGTCGTCGAACCCGAAGTCCTTTTCATGGACGAGCCGTTCTCCGCTCTCGACGTCCTCACCGCCGAGAACCTGCGGAACGAATTGCTGGAACTCTGGCTCAGTAAGAAGATGCCGACCAGCGCCATCTTCATCGTGACCCACAACATCGAGGAAGCCGTCATGCTGGCTGATCGCGTGATGGTTCTGGGAAGAAATCCTGCGCGTGTGCGGTCTGATTTCAACATCCGGCTGAAGCATCCCCGCGACCGGAAATCCGCCCGCTTTGTCGAACTCGTCGACTACATTTACAAAGTAATGACGGAGCCGGATACCGATCACGCATTGCCCGACGCCGAGACCACGGCCGAGATCATCCTTCCCAAGGGTGGCATCACAAAAGAAGCAGTCAAGAAGCAGGAAGCCCCGCTCCGCACCGCCAGATATCAGATGCTTCCCCACGCTCGTGTTGGCGGCATCGCCGGGCTCGCCGAGCTGCTGCGCGATCGCGGCGGCCGCGAAGATCTCTTTCGCCTGTCCGAAGAATTGGTCATGGATGTCGAGGACCTCTTGCCGATTCTCGAGGCTTGCGTGCTCCTGGGATTCGCATGGCTCAAGGAAGGCGATGTTCAGATCACACCGGCCGGCATCGCTTTTGCCGACGCCGATATTCAGCACCGTAAAGTTCTGTTCCGCGAGGCCGCGCTCGAGCATGTAACGATTCTTAAGCAGATCGACAGTATCCTGAAGCGCAAAGCCGATCACTCGATCGCCGATGAATTCTTTCACGACATCCTCGATGAACACTTCGCCGAAGACGAGGTCCAGCGCCAGTTTGAAACCGCCATGAACTGGGGCCGATACGCGGAAATTTTCGACTACGACCGGCAGAGTGGAAAATTGATCCAGACCGAAGCTACGTCCGAGCCTGCCCTTGTTCCATCGCCGGAATCACAGAATCTGAAATCCTGAGCCAACGCGATGAAAAAGAAGATCAGCCTGCGTGGATTCTCGGCGTACCAACTCTGGACGCAATTGCCCAGCCTCGAGATCTCCTACCTGCCTGACCTCCTGATGTTCGCTGCGGCGATCACGCTCTTCTACGGCGTGCTCGTAGTCGGACGCACGTGGCTCGGACCGTTCACCCCTGAAGTCGATATCTCTCGTAGTCCTCTGGCGCTACCCGCCTACGCCGGTTACTCGTTGCTGCGCATCACCATCGCTTACGTCCTGAGCCTCGCCTTCACGCTCGTCTACGGGTATGTTGCCGCCTACAATCCGCGCGCCGAACGCTTCATGATTCCTCTGCTCGACGTTTTGCAGTCGATCCCCGTGCTCAGCTTTTTGCCCGGAGTGATGCTGGCCATGGTAGCCCTCTTCCCGGGACGCCAACTGGGTGTCGAAGCCGGAGCCATCCTCCTCATTTTTACTGGACAGGTTTGGAACATGGCTTTCAGTTTCTATGCCTCGTTGAAGAGCATTCCAAAAGAAATGCGCGAGGCCGCCAAGATCTACGGTTTCAGTTGGTGGCAGCGATTCGTAGAAATGGAGTTGCCTTACGCCGCGATCGGACTGGTGTGGAACTCCATGATGTCCGTCGCAGGCGGCTGGTTCTTCCTGATGGCTTGCGAGATGTTCGTGCTCGGCTCGCGCGACTTCCGCCTCCCCGGTCTCGGTTCATATCTTCAGACCGCAGCCAGCAATGGGGATACGCGCTCGATCGTCTGGGGCATCGCCACCATGATCGCGGTAATCGTTCTGCTCGATCAGTTCGTTTGGCGTCCCGTGATCGCGTGGGCAGAAAAATTCAAAGTTGAACAAGTCGAGAGCGCCGACGCTCCGCGTTCCTGGGTGCTCAACCTTTTCCGTCACTCCCGCGGTCTCGCGCATATTCAGGGCCGGACCATCCAGCCGCTGCGCGAGCGTCTGATGATGTATTTTGCGCGTCCGCGCCCCAGCGAAGAGAACGGACCGCGCAGCCCCTGGAAGCTCTGGCTTGGTCGCTTGATCGCGGTTGCTCTTCTTGCCGCACTCGGCTACGGAATTGTTCGGATCGTCATGCTTCTCACCGGACTCCAACGATCTGAGATTCGCGAAGCCGGCATCGGGCTGGTGGCCACTTTCTTGCGCGTGAATCTTGCTCTGCTGCTCGGCGCCCTTTGGACCATCCCCGCCGGAGTCGCGATCGGCTTTAATCCGCGCCTCGCCCGCATCGCCCAGCCGCTCGCCCAGATCGCCGCCTCCGTCCCGGCAACCGCGCTGTTCCCCGTCGTTCTTCTTCTCCTGATTCGCGTCGGAGGCGGCCTTGGCATCGGATCGATTGCACTACTATTATTAGGAACGCAGTGGTACATCCTGTTCAACGTCATCGCGGGTGCGATCGCGATTCCGACGGACCTTAAGGAGTGCTGCTCAGTTTTCCGGCTCACCGGATTCGCACGCTGGAAGAAACTGATCCTGCCTGGGATTTTTCCTTATCTCGTCACCGGCCTGGTAACCGCCTCAGGCGGTGCGTGGAATGCCAGCATCGTAGCCGAATACTTCCATTTCAAAGGCCAGACCTACACCACCGTTGGACTTGGCGCGACGATCAGCCAAGCCACCGATACCGGGAACTTCGACCTTCTTCTTGCCGCTACCATCATGATGGCCGCCACCGTCGTGACCATCAACCGCCTCGTCTGGCGCAGAATGTACGCTCTGGCCGAGACGCGCTACCGCCTCGAAACATAACCGAGTCATCAGAGACATCCTCTTCCCATAGTTACTACTGGTTACTCTCCTGCTTCATCCTTCTATCCATTTCATCAACTTTTAACTTGCGCTTCATCCTGTCGCAACGCGCATGCAGTACTCCTATAACATGCCATCAGACCAACTGCAGAGGGATCCGTCCCAGGGGGAAGTGTTATCGCACATCCCGCAGTTTCCCGGCCTCGCTGGAAAGTTGGCTCCGGTCGGGCGGGTGAGAAATCTGTATCGGAGGGTGCAACGTTCGCCCGAGGGATTTCGGCTCGAGAGTTTGCTCTCGGAGATGCGAATCGATTTTCGCGTCGATTCCGCCGACCAGTCCCGAATTCCTGCTTCCGGCCCCGTCGTCGTTGTAGCCAACCATCCTTATGGCGTACTCGATGGTGCGTTGCTTACCGTACTCCTGACCCGCGTCCGTCCCGATGTAAAAATACTTACAAATTTCCTGTTGAGCGATATCCCGGAATTGCAGCGTCATTGCATCTTTGTCGATCCCTTCGAGACCGATCGTTCCATCGAAGCCAATCGCAGGGCGATGCGCGAGTCGCTTGCCTGGCTGCAACAGGGTGGATTGCTTGCAATCTTTCCATCAGGTGAAGTATCGCAATGGCAGATGCCCGCCGGGCAAGTGGCAGACCCGGAGTGGAATGACACCGCCGTCCGTCTGATTCGCCGTACCGGTGCGACTGCATTGCCAATTTATTTCTGCGGACACAACGGGGTCGGATTCCAGCTTCTCGGCATGATTCATCCGAAATTGCGTACTGCTTTCCTGCTGCAGGAGTTTCTCCAGCAGGAGGGGAAGAGGGTCGAAGTCCGTGTGGGTAGCCCCGTTCACGCGGAGTCGCTCAACTCGGTACCCAGAGATCGTGAAGCTATCGAGTACCTTCGTTGGCGCACCTATCTGCTCGCGCGCCGCAGCAAATCCGAGACTTCCTGGCCATTGGCTCTGCGTTCCAAGTTTGCCGAGAAGATCCAGGAACCCCTTGCGGCCCCGATCCCGCAGGCGATGCTGACGGAAGAAATCGCCAAGCTGCCGCCTGAGCGCTGTCTCGCGGAAAATAGCGAATTTGCCGTACACCTCGGCATGGCCAGCGAGATACCACAACTGCTCCTGGAAATCGGTCGCATGCGCGAACTGACCTTCCGTCGCGCCGGCGAGGGAACCGGCAAAACTCGCGACCTCGATTCCTTCGATCAGTATTACTGGCACGTCCTGCTCTGGCATAAAACGAAGCAGGAGTTGGTCGGCGCCTACCGGGCCGGGAGCACCAAAGAAATACTCGCGGAACACGGCATCACTGGCCTTTATACCAGCACGCTCTTCCGTTACGACGATCGCCTCTTTCAAAAGCTCGGCCCGGCGCTCGAACTCGGACGCTCCTTCGTCCGTCCCGAATACCAGCGCCAGTATGCGCCGCTTCTTCTGCTATGGAAGGGAATTGCTCGCCTAGTGGCCACACGTCCAGAGATTCCGGTGCTGTTTGGCGCCGTGAGCATCAGCAACGACTACAACCAGGCTTCACGCGAGATGATCTACCGATACTTCGAGTCGCGCATGCCGGAAGATGACCTTGCCGGATTGATCGAGCCCCGCCGCAAGTTCCGCCCTGCCTTCTTGCGCCAGTGGGATTGCCGCGCCATGTGCCGTGCGCTGCGGGACCTGGACGAACTCTCTCAGCCGATCACCGACGTCGAGCTCGATGGCAAAGGCCTGCCGATTTTGCTTCGTCAATACGCGAAGATTGGCGGCAAACTCCTTGGCTTCAATGTCGATCGCAAGTTCTCCAACGTTCTCGATGGACTGGTGGTCGTCGATCTCCGCCATACCGAGCCTGGCGTTCTGGAGCGCTATATGGGCAAAGAATCGGCCGTGAAGTTCCGCAGCATCCACGGAATCACAGTTACTTCGTAGGATTGGGAACAGAACAAACCTGCACCGCACTCTCGAGTGTGCGTTCCAATTCTCGTCCAAGAACGCCGAGTTCCTCTGGTTTCATCAACACCTGTAAGCGCTCGAATAACTGCCGCTCTTCTTTTCGGATATGCTCCGACAGCTTCCGTGCAAACGCCACTAATTCTTCCACCAACATCTGTCTTGCCTCGGCCTTTGCGAAATTCGCGCGCAGCGACCGGTGCTCGGCAAGCAGTTCCTCGACGAGGGGATCTAATTCGCGGAATGCCCGCGCCGCCGGAAACACGATCTGTTCTTCCGCCGCGAAGTGAACCTTGATCTCAGCCTCGAATTGCTGTGCAATCTCCACCTGCCACTCGGCACGTTTCTGATCAATCGGTGAAGCACGCTCGATACGCACACACAACGCCAGCGCATGCTGGTGTTGTCGCGAGAGTGGAACGAGATTTTTGTTGCGCAGCATGACTGTTACGAACTCGCCGTCTCCACCTTCGATTCCGCGGTGACGCTCTCAGTAGGCGTAGATTCTGCGGCTGGCAGAACCGTGAGCCAGTCTGTCCGCACCCGCTCCCACTCTTGAATCAGCATTCCATTCGCTTCGAAGAAGCTCCGAATGCGGTAGCGCTCCCATCCTGCAATTTCCTCAAGAATCGGAGCCAGGACTGCCAATGCGCTCGTGCTCAGCACCGTCCGCTTTGCGATCTGCGAAACATTTCGTGACTCGGAAACGGCGATGGTCAATCCATCGCGCGCGTTGATGTGCAACATCACATGAATGTCAGAACTGCCATCGCCCGTGTAGATGACGTGATCTGGCCCAGCGGCCCGCTGCAACAGCAGATTGTCAAGAACCGCGACCTTTCCATATCCAGCCGTCGCCCGCACAATTGTGTCGATCTCACCCGACGGCTTGTAGCGAAATTCGGTCCCATATATGTGATCCGAGGGAACAATATCTTCCAGAGCGGACCGCACGATCTCGACCGGCGCCGCCGACAACACGAAAAAATCGAACTGATGTCCATCGACACCGGACTCGAGGAGATGGTAGAGCAGTTTAATGTCGCTCTTCAGACGAATGCGCTTTCCCACTTCGCGCAGGTGATCTTTTCGCACCTTCGCACGAAACTCCGGATCATGCAGCAGTAAGTACGCCAGCTCCGCCCCTTGCTGTACCAGGTTGATCTTTGCCATTCCCTTGGACTTGCGCTCAAATTCATCCGTGGAAATGCCAACCAGTTCGGCAAGTACGTAGCCGGAATCGTTGAACGTGAGCGTCTGGTCGAAATCGCTCGCGAAGATGTAACGTTTCAGAGTGTTTTCTGCCATATGCGTATTCGATTCCACCCGGGATGGAATGCACTATTAAAAGAATTGATTGCGATTATATGCCTCTCGCTTCAGCAGTTTGCGGGATCATCTTTTCGTCCACTTATCATTGAGGATATTCAAAGTGAATAGCAACACAGACCGCTTTTACGTCATAACCGGCGGCCCAGGATCCGGAAAGACTTCGCTGATCGAAGCTCTTCGGTCGCGTGGATATTCATCCTCGGTCGAGGCCGGTCGCGGAATTATTTCGAACCAGGTTGCGATCGATGGTCCCGCCCTTCCATGGCGCGATCCAATGCTGTTTTCTGAACTGATGCTTTCGTGGGAGATGCGCTCGTATCATCTCGCAGAACAAAGTTCGCCTCCGGCATTCTTCGATCGAGGCGTCCCCGATGTGTTGGGGTACTTGCGTTTGATGAATATTCCTGCGCCCGAGCATATGCGAAACGCGGCCATTAAGTACCGCTATAACCAAATCGTTTTCATTGCTCCGCCTTGGCCTGAAATCTTCCGCCAGGATTTTGAGCGTAAGCAGGATTTTGCCGAAGCGGTCCGGACCTACGAGGCTCTCGTCGCAACTTACACCGATCTCGATTACAGGCTGGTCGAAATTCCACGTGCCTCAGTCGAAGAACGCCTTCGTTTCGTACTCGGCACTGTGCAGCTTTACTAAATTCTCCCCCGCGTCCAAAATAGAAGGTTCGTGCAATAAAACGTTCGGATGCAAACTCGATTCTTCAAAGAGGAGCCTCATGGTAGTCGCGACTGGTGAACTGATTCGTGCAATGAACTACGTGGAAGACATCACGGCGACGCTACGCCGCATCTGCATTTACATTCCCGCCATGAGTCCCGAAGAGCGCAAGCGCCTGGCCGAAACCATGCGCACGGCCGCGTCTTCATTCAACTCCGCTATCGCGGATCTCGAAAAGGCGGACAAGTAGGGTGCCCGCGGTCCAGACGGTTGCGGTCATTGGCGCCGGCATTATGGGACGCGGGATCGCCAATGCTGCAGCGCTTGGCGGGTACCGCACCATCATTGAAGATCTTCTGCCGAACGCTCTGCGCAAAGCGGAAACGGAAATCCGCGCCAATCTCGACAAAGCTGTCGAGTTGAATAAGGTCACAGCCGCTGATGCCGACGCCGCCTTCCGTCGCCTGGAATACGCCGGTTCGGTCGAAGCGGCGGCCCGTGAAGCCGATCTCGTGATCGAAGCCGTCCCCGAGGAGATGGAATCGAAAATCGAGATCTTCACCCTGCTCGACAAAATCTGCCGCCCCACGACGATTCTCGCTTCGAATACGTCCTCTCTCAGCGTTACCGAAATCGCCAGCGTTACCTACCGTGCCAGGAAATGCGTCGGCATGCACTTCTTCAATCCCGTGCACAAAATGAAGTTGCTCGAAATCGTGCGCGCGCTTGAGACCGACGAAGAGACTCTCGCCACCGCTGTCGAAGTCGGCAAGCGCATGGGCAAAGAAGTTGTCGTGATCAAAGAGAGTCCGGGCTTCATTACCAGTCGCATCAACGCCATGATCGGCAACGAAGCGTTCTACATGCTTCAGGAAGGAATCGCCTCAGCCGCAGACATCGACAAAGCCCTGAAGCTTGGACTCAATCATCCGATGGGCCCTTTCGAACTCGTTGATCTGGTCGGCCTCGATACGCGCCTCAGCATTCTCGAATACCTGCATAAATCTCTTGGAGAAAAGTATCGTCCTGCACCACTTCTGGTGCAATACGTGAAGTCCGGCCGCTTGGGAAAAAAGTCCGGCCGCGGCGTCTACGAATATCCGGAGTTCGCAGGATCAAAAAGTTCGTGAAACCGTTCCCGCCCCGCAATCGCCGGTCTCTCGCTGTAACGTTCTACATTCGTTGACTTGCCAGTTCCACAGAAGTAACATTCGCTCCCAGTGATTGGCGAGACCATCTCGCATTACCGCATACTGGAAAAACTGGGCAGCGGGGGCATGGGTGTGGTTTATAAGGCGGAAGACACCCTGCTGGGACGACTGGTCGCTCTTAAATTCCTTCCCCCTGACACCGCCCACAGCCGTGTGGCATTGGAGCGCTTCCGTCGCGAAGCGCGTGCTGCGTCTGCACTAACTCATCCGAACATCTGCACCCTGTATGACATCGGCGAACAAAACGGCACGACATTCATCGTCATGGAGTTTCTGGATGGGATGGCACTCAAGCATCGCATCGCCGGACGCCCTCTCGAACTCGAAGAACTACTGTCCATCGCAGTTGATATCGCCGATGCGCTCGATGCAGCCCACGCCGCAGGCATCGTTCATCGCGATCTCAAGCCGGGAAATATCTTCTTCACCAAACGAGGACATGCCAAAGTCCTCGATTTTGGCCTCGCGAAAGTTATGGGTGCCCCAACCGGAAACGATTCTGACGCCACTCAAAGCCTGAGCGAGAGCCAGTTGACGGATGCTGGCAATGCCGTGGGCACGATCGCCTACATGTCGCCGGAGCAGGCTTTGGGGCACCGAGTCGATGCGCGCACCGACCTGTTCAGTTTCGGCGTCGTGCTGTACGAGATGGCAACCGGAAGAGCAGCCTTTACTGGAACTACCTCTGCCGCCATCTTCGATGGAATCTTGCATGGAGCTCCGGTAGCACCGGTGACTCTGAATCCACAAACGCCTCCTGAGCTCGAACGAATCATCAATAAAGCTCTGGAGAAAAATCGAGCTCTGCGCTATCAGTCCGCAGCCGAGATGCGCGTCGACTTGCGGCGATTGCAGCGTGAGACAGAGTCGGGCCGCGCGGTGCAGGCACCACCCCCTGCTTCCGCGGCTGAGCGCCAGGTTCCAACCACCTTCGCGCCCAGGCGCGCATTCATTAAACGAACGCTGGGGGTCTCGCTTGTCGTAATTGCAATTGCAGCCGCCGGCTTCCTATATTGGCGTTCTCGACAGTCAGCGCGGCTCACCGAACGAGATAGCATTGTTCTTGCAGATTTCGCGAACTCCACCGGCGACGCGGTTTTCGACGATACACTAAAGCAGGCGCTTAGCGTGAGTCTGGGCCAGTCTCCATTTCTCAACATCCTCTCTGACGATCAAGTCTCCTCCACCTTGCAGTTGATGACTCGGCCCGCAAATACCCCGATCACTCCGACGGTAGCGCGCGAAGTCTGTCTCCGCGCCGGTAGCAAGGCCTATATCGCCAGCGCCATAGCCAGCCTTGGCAGTGAATACGTGCTCGGCTTGAAAGCAGTCAATTGTCAGTCGGGGGAAGTTCTGGCGCAGGAGCAGGTGACTGCCACCTCTAAGGAAAAGGTGCTCGATGCGCTCGGCCGTGCATCTTCCAGCATCCGTCATAGCCTCGGTGAGTCGCTAGCCACAGTACGAAAGTTCGACGTGCCCCTGGAGCAGGCAACCACATCGTCGCTGGAGGCGCTCAAGGAATACAGCTTGCAGTACCGGGCGATGCGTGAAAGAGGTGTAGCCGACGCGCTTCCGCATGGCCTGCGGGCGATTCAACTGGATCCCAACTTTGCCATGGCCTACTGGTCCACAGGCGGCAACTACAGCAGCTTGTCCGAGGTCGGAAAGGCCGCTCAGTACTTCACCAAAGCTTTTCAATTACGCGAGCACACCAGCGAACGCGAAAGTCTGCTGATTTCTTCTTACTACTATCTGGACGTCACCGGTGAACTGGATAAAGCCGCGCAAGTCTATCAACAATGGATTGAAAGTTATCCGCGAGATTACATCGCTTATGGCAGTCTCGCGATTCTGTACTCGATGCAAGGGCAGTATGAAAACGCCATAGACACGAATCGGAAATTCCTCGAGCTTTCCCCTGACAACGTAGTTGCCTACGAGAATCTCGCAGAAATGCTAATGGCGGTACAGCGCTTCGATGAAGCGAGAAGGATCCTCGCCGAGGCTCAGACCCGAAAACTCGACGATTTGGATGTCCACATATACCGATACGCCCTCGCCTTCCTTGCCAATGACTCTGGGACAATGGCGAAAGAGGTCTCATGGCTTGAGAACAAGCCAGAGTATTCCACCCATGGATTCTCACTTGAATCCGACACCCAAGCCTATATAGGGCACATCCGCAAGGCGCGCGCGTTGACCGCACAAGCCGTAAGCGCCGCACTGCGCAGCGATAGCAAGGAAAGTGCTGCGTTATCTCTTGCAACCTCGGCTTTGCGCGAGGCTCAATTTGGCAGCACAGCCGAAGCAAAAAGGGCTGCGGACGATGCCTTGAAGCTGTCGCCCGCAAGTGAAGGCGTCGAGATCCAGGCCGCACTTGCGCTCGCAATCTCCGGTGATTCGAAACGCGCTGAGTCTTTGGCACAAGACCTTTCGAAACGCTGGCCACTGGATACTCAGATGCAATCCATTTGGCTACCAGCCATCGGAGCGCAATCGTCTTTGAATCGCAAAACTCCATCGGCAGCGATCGAACGTTTGGACATCTTCAAGACGATCGAACTGGCGATGATCCCGTTTCTTACAAATCCTTCCTGCCTGGATTCCGTATATGTCCGCGGTCAGGCGTATCTAGCTGAAGGCAATGGGAGCGCCGCGGCGGCTGAGTTTCAGCGCATCCTCGATCATGACGGGATTGCTTGGAATTGTTCCAGTGCTGCCATGTCTCGTTTGGGTCTCGCACGCGCCTATGCCTTGCAGGCGGGACCGCAGAGTGATCGCACAAATCCTAACCGCCAGAAAGCCGCCGCAGCCTATCGTGAATTCCTGACCGCATGGAAAGATGCCGACCCTGACATCCCCGCGCTGCAGCAAGCTCGGACCGAGTACGCGAAGCTGCAATAATAATGCTTGGCGGGGGTTACGCAACCAGCTATCGTCGTCCGAAACTCAAACCTGTCAGTGCGGACGCCTTGTTTGAATCCACGCCCTCGCTCGCCACCAGCACGTGAAAGCTCTCGCCCATTCCAGCCGGCGTCACCAGATGTTTGAGTTGCAACGCGACCTTTGCCCGCTCCTGGGGCAAACGGCATTCTTCAAACGCATCCGCAAACTGATTTGCCTCCCCAATACCCATCAGAAATTGCGACTGCGTAATTAACTTATGTGCGTGGAAGCCGCGCTGTTCCGCGACCGCCGCGAGCGCGGTGAAGTTCACATCAGCCGTAATGTCCTGCTCGCCCGGTGCTTCGTACGGATTCGCGCTCACCGAATGCTGCCGGATCGCCTTGACCGTTCCACGATGCCGTCCTGCAAGTTGCTCTTCGCGCGTGTAGCCATAGTCAACAACAACGACGAATCCACGTTCGATATGGCAAGCAGATGACATTTCCCGCTGCGCCATAAGCGGGACCTCGAGCCGCTCTCCATCTTCCGGATGAACTGAATAACAATCCAGGAATTCGAGTTCTTCCGCAGAAGGTGGAACCCAGGTCTCGATCAATCTTCCTTCGCGACACTCAATTCGAAGGGAACCCCGGTCACTCAAAACCCCAACGGGAAGCGCGTCGAAAAACTCATTGGCAAACACAATCGTTGGGACGCCCCTGGCAGCAAGGCTTTCGGCATTTTCCTTCGAGGTCTCGAGAGTCGCCTTGTCCGTCTCAAGTCGCCCCCGCAAGGTTTCCGAAATGCGCTCGCGCAGCGCGGGCGATTGTTCGACCAATTCGTAGCGCAGCGCCCGAAAAAACTCCGGAAACTTCTTCTCCGACCAGTCCAGAACATCCTGCGCAAACAGCCCGCGTCCCGGACCAAGTTCTCGAATCACGATTTGTGAAGGTGTGCGCAGAACATGCCACATCTCTTCGAACTGTCGCGCCAGCAAGCGTCCGAACACCGCGTGTACATCGCTCGAAGTGTAGAAGTCGCCCGCCTTGCCGAATTGCGCTGCGTTCCGCGAATAGTAGCCGAATTCAGCGTCGTAAAGGCAAAGCTCCATATACCGCGAAAATGGAATCGGCCCGTGTTCGCGTGTTTCCCGTTCAATCTTTCCCCGCAGTCCGCTCACAACCCCTTCTTCTGTCGGTCGGCCCGATCCTGCGGAGTGCGGATGAACATCTCGACAAAATAGTCGTGCAGGGCATCATAAAGCTGCCGTTGGAAGCCCCATTCGAATTGCGGATCGTCGAGATCTCGCGGATGCATGTCGAAATAATAGGTATGAACCGGAACGCTCTCATCCTTGAACTTGATGACGACTTCGACTCCGTCGCCTTTTACACGCGCGGAGAACGTAAGCAAGGGATGCTCATACAGTTGCAACTGGGCCAACACCCGATCGAGGCGGGTCTGCGAGATTTCTGGCATCGTGGGATTGTAGAACACACAAGTGTACCGACCACAAGGGATGTTCAGAACTGGAAAGGGGTGTCTCTGCTGCGCACAAAATCATGCCCCCACGCCTCCGGGGAGGAGCGTGGGGGCACCCGGGTAACGTTCAGGCGAGGGGTCTCAATCCCGCCTAACCATCTGATCAGAGATACGCAGCCGGGTTCAGTAAAGTTCCCTGCTGGCATGTAGTTACTTAGACCATGATTGGTAGAAAAAGGTTAGCCAACCCAAAATGTTGAGGACCCAACCCTCGGAATTGAAGTCCCTACTGCCGGTGGCCGATAACAGACAGTTACTGTCAACTCTCCGGAGGATCTCCTGGTGCAGAATCACACAGCTTTTGGAGGCAATTCCCCTTTCGAGATATCGGCAAGTACGTTTGCTGAGGCTGCCGAATTTTCGATCGACATCGACCGGCGTGTCGTTATGGTCCGGTTCGGACCCAAGGTCACGATCCAGACAATCGCGGACTATGCCAGGAGACTACGTACCCATCATTGTTTCGAATCTGCATTCGCAGAAATCACCGATTTGCGCGAAGTCGAAGATCTCGATCTGCGTGCAGACGATTTCTTGAAACTTGCCGATGAGATCGATCCGTTCTCGCTCGAGGCCAAGCGCGCCTTCCTAGTGCGCACTGCTGTGCAAAATCATGCAGCACGCATGCACAAGATCCTCCGTAGCAATCGAACCATTGAGATATTTGGCAATATGGAAGAGGCCGAACGGTGGCTCGGATTCCAGTTGCAGTGAGATTAGAAAATACCCGCAGTAGCTAGATTATTGACTGCTTCTTTCCTTGGGCCGTTCGTAAGCTTTCTGCAGATATTTCCGGGCTTCCTCAAGCGCGCCGAAAGTATTGTCGTTGGTCTGCAGCGCCTGACGATACTGCCCGACTGCGCGTTCGCGCTGGCCGGTAATGTCGAAGATCTTTCCCAACTGGATCCTGCTCCAGACTTCTGTCCATCGCGGCTCGCCATCGCCATCAATTGCTGCGCGGTAGGCGTTGGCCGACGATTGGTAATTCCGCTGCAGGAAGAAAATTTCCGCAATCCGGTAATGGGCCAGCGAACTGTTCTTGTTCAGGTCGAGCGCTTTGTTGAACTCCGTCAGCGCGCCAGATAAATCCCCTTGCTGCTGCAGCGCCTGACCGCGCAGAATCGAAGCCCGTAGCTTCACGTCGCTTGAATTCGTTAACACGTGATGGTCGGGATCGATCGAGATTTTCCTCGGACGCCCAAAGGTTTCGATGGTGAAAGGCGAATTCGTCCCCACGACATCAATTCTCTTGTTCTCGGTCTTACCATCGGTATCGACTCTCAAATCAACCGGCATGCGGAAAAGATCAAGGTCCTGCGAGATCTCACCGGTGACACGGAAGCC
>Ga0070735_10000598_pt1 | contig 37948 bp, 33 predicted proteins | sample Coa_R1_FD_66443 | JGI IMG/M metagenome (GOLD analysis project Ga0070735, IMG submission 66443) | Surface soil microbial communities from Centralia Pennsylvania, which are recovering from an underground coalmine fire - Coalmine... | ecosystem: Environmental > Terrestrial > Soil > Unclassified ... | reverse complement strand
TCACCGAGCTCACGCCCGAGCAGGAGGACGTGCTCGAGGCCCTGCGTGACGTGGTGGACCCCGAACTCGGCATCAACGTGGTCGATCTCGGCCTGGTCTACGGCGTCGACGTCGACGCCGAGCGGGTGGCGACCATCGACATGACCCTGACCAGCGCGGCGTGCCCGCTCACCGACGTCATCGAGGATCAGGCCCGGGAGGCGCTCGATGGGGTCGTGACCGACTTCCGCATCAACTGGGTGTGGATGCCGCCGTGGGGTCCGGAGAGCATCACCGAGGACGGGCGCGAGCAGCTCCGCGCCCTCGGCTTCAACATCTGAGTTCTCGCAGCGCGCGCGTCAGGAACCGCCGCCGGGGCCGCACGCCCTGATGTAGAACGGCTCTGCGTGTGCGGAGATCCACTCGTCGACCTGGTCCGGCTCGCCCTCGCCGGGGAAGGTGACGTCGATCGGGAACCCCTGCTCGGGCACGGTCCCGACGGCCCGCTCGATCGCGGTGATGACCCGGCTGTGCGCGGCCTCCGAGCCCGGGTCGTGCAGTGTGACCGAGATGACCAGGCCCTCGCCCTGACCGGGGACCGATAGCCAGGCCCGCGACGCCTGCTCGACGTCGGGAATGGTGCCCAGCGCGGTCCGGATCTCGGTCAGCAGCGTGACCGGGTCGGCCGGCGGCCGGCCCACCCGTACCGCGGCGCCGTCCGCCAGGACCAGCGCGGCGGCCAGGTAACCGACCCCTTCGGGGTAGATGGGCACGCTGGCCTCTGCGCCCGGGTTGAGCGCGATGCCCATGCCGGCCGGGAGCAGCCGCGCCAGTTCGGCGGCCGGGACCACGATGTGCGGTATGGCCGCGAACGGGCCCTCGTCGAGCGGGCTGCCCGGCAGTTGCTGAGCCGGTACCGACACCTGCCCCGCGGGCTTGCCGCGGCCATGCGAGGCCGTCAGCTGGTGCGCGGAGGTGAACGCCGGGACGAACTCGGCGCCCAGGTAGGTGACGGTCGGCAGCAGCACGGCCGATCCGTCGGTGACCGGCCGCTCGTCGTCGGGCAGCGGGAGCCAGAGCCGGCCTCGGCTAAGCTCGTCGAGCAGGTCGGTGACCCGGTCGGGGTCCTTGGCCGCGGCCGCCAGGGCATGCTCGATCGCGGCGGACATATGGTCCGGCTGAGGCGTCCCGGCTTGGCCCGGATATCCCCAGCCGACGGCCCCGGGCCGCATGAAGGTGCCCCCATGCGACATGGCAGAGCCCGGATTGGTCGGAGTCGTCGGGTTCATATGCGTGTTCCTGTCGTCTACTGCTAGGGCTGGATGAGGCAACCAATAGTACGGATAGTAGCCACGTTAGGGCGGTGCGTAATGAAGAATCCTGCGGCTGGTGGAGGTCGCTGGGTAGATGTTCCGCCCGAGCGCCTGGTGTCCTGGATCGTCACGTTCACTCAGCGTCACGGTGCTGGATCCGTGTCGGGCGATGAAGCGGGCGTGACGGTCACGTTCGCGGCCGCGGACGGGGCGGTCGCCGAGTGCCATCCGCCGTTCCCTCCGCCGCGGCTCTCTCCGCCGCGGCTCTCTCCGCCGCGGCTCTCTCCGTTGCGGCCGGCGGGATCGGATGATCCGGCGGCGATCGCGGCGGCGATCGCGGCGCACGCGACCGCCGAACGCACGGTCGGCGTGCTGCTGGTCCGCCTGGGCGGCTACGCGGTAGGCGTCTTCGCCGGCTCGCCGCCCCGGCTGGTCAGCTCGAAGACCGGGAGCCGGCTAGTGCACGGCCGGAGTGCGGCCGGAGGCTGGTCTCAGCACCGCTTCGCCCGGCGCCGGGACAACCAGGCCGCCACCGCGCTACGGGCCGCCGCCGACGCCGCGGTCTCGATCTTCGCTCCCTTTCGCTTCGATGCGCTCGTCCTGGGCGGGGACAAGCGGTCCATCGCGGGACTGCGCGGCGAGGTGCGGCTGGCGCCCTACCTTGGCCTGGCCACCGACCGGTTCCTCACCGTCCCAGACCCACGGCTATCCGTGCTGAAGGAGACGCCGCGCTCCTTCCTGGCCGTCCGCATCCGCGTGACCGAGCCGGAATACAGTGGCCCGGCCACGGGCTGAATAAGTAGACTGGGTGCCATGCTGCTCACCGAGGACTAGGGACACGCCCCGGGGGAGAGGTCTGTCCATTTCCAGTCCATCTGTGGGAGCAGCGTAATCATGATCGTCGCGAGCGATATCGAACTCCGGGCTGGCGCACGCCTGCTCCTGGAAGGCGCGTCGTTCCAGGTGGCCGCGGGGGACCGGATCGGCCTAGTGGGCCGGAACGGGGCCGGGAAGACGACGCTGGCCAAGGTGCTGGCCGGGCAGGCCCAGCCGGCCGCCGGTTCGGTCCGGCGCTCTGGCGCGGTCGGGTACCTGCCGCAGGACCCGCGCACCGGGGACCTGGACACGCTGGCCATCGACCGGGTGCTGTCGGCTCGCGGGCTCGATCAGCTCCGCGCCGACCTGCGCACCGCGGAGGCCCAGATGGCCGACCCTGATTCCGCGGCCGCCGCCGCGGCCATCCGCAGGTACGGCCGTCTCGAGGAACGGCTCGCGGTGCTCGGCGGGTACGCCGCCGAATCACAGGCCGCCTCGATCACGGCCAGCCTGGGCCTGCCCGACCGGGTGCTGCACCAGCCGCTGCATACCCTGTCCGGCGGCCAGCGCCGCCGGGTCGAGCTGGCCCGGATCTTGTTCTCCGATTCCCAGACCATGCTGCTCGACGAGCCGACCAACCACCTGGATGCTGACTCCGTGGTCTGGCTCCGGGATCATCTCAAGAGCTACCGCGGCGGGCTGGTGGTGATCAGCCACGACGTCGGCCTGCTGGCCGACGTGGTCAATAAGGTGTTCTACCTGGACGCGCAGCGCTGCGTCCTGGACATGTACAACCTGGGCTGGCACGCCTACCTGCAGCAGCGCGAGACCGACGAGCGGCGCCGCAGGCGGGAGCGGGTCAACGCGGGCCGGCAGGCCAGCGCGCTGATGACCCAAGCCGACAAGATGCGGGCCAAGGCCACCAAGGCCCGGGCGGCACAGAACATGCAGCGCCGGGCCGAGCGGCTGCTGGCCGGAGTCGAGGCCGAGCGCTCCGCCGACCGGGTGGCCAAGCTGCGCTTCCCGGTGCCCGCGGCGTGTGGTCGCACACCGCTGGCCGCTACCGGCCTATCCAAGTCCTACGGATCGACCGAGGTATTCGCCGGGGTGGACGTCGCCGTCGACCGCGGCAGCCGGGTCGTGGTGCTCGGCCTTAACGGCGCCGGAAAGACCACCCTGCTCCGGCTGCTGGCCGGACTGGAAACTCCCGATACCGGGAAAGTCGCGCCGGGGCACGGTCTCAGCCTCGGATATTACGCCCAAGAGCACGAGACCCTGGATACTGAGCGGACCGTCCTTGACCACATGCGGACCGCCGCACCGGACCTTACCGAATCGCAGCAGCGGAAGGTTCTCGGGTCATTCCTGTTCTCCGGTGATGACGTGCAAAAACCCGCGGGAGTGCTTTCCGGCGGCGAGAAGACCAGACTCGCCCTCGCTCTTCTTGTTGTATCAGGCGCTAACGTGCTACTTCTCGACGAGCCGACCAACAACCTCGATCCCGCCAGCCGGGAAGAGGTTCTCGCCGCGCTGAGAAGCTTCCGTGGTGCGATAGTCCTTGTGACGCATGATGAAGGTGCGGTTGAGGCGCTTTCACCAGAACGCGTTATCGTCCTGCCGGACGGCGTGGAAGACGCATGGAGTGAGGATTTCGCAGATCTCGTTGCACTTGCGTAAATACTTACCGGCTGTGCGCTCTCCGGGCAAAGGCAACGATTCCGCCATGGCCGGATAAAAATAGGTGATCATTTGCGCTGATGTGGGTAGTCAATCCGCTGGCTATGCATGATCATTGCGAAGGAGGATCACTAACTCCAACCTGACTTCAGCAAACGGAGGTGCAAGTGGCCGAGACCACCCTCAAAAAAGGCACGCGGGTAACCGGCGTGGACCGCAGCAAGCTAGCGACCCTTCTCGGCAAGAGGTACGACGGCGGCGAGAGCATCCGCTCCCTCGCGGCTTCGACAGGACGCTCCTACGGCTTCGTCCACCGGATTCTCACCGAGACTGGAGTGACGCTGCGCGGGCGTGGGGGCGCAACCCGCAACAGCAAGGCCTAGGTAGCGCAGCTCCACGCCCGGTGGCACCGGCCCGGCATAACGTAGCCGGGACCCCGCCCGGATGGCCACCGGTCCCACTCGCTCCCCGAGTTCGCTGCTAGCTGATAACGTTCCGCCCCGGCACGGGAACGAATTGAGCCCCTCGGGAGGTTTCCTAGGGCATGTACGGCCGGGGACACGTGGGCATGGGGTTCCGGATGGACCCCAGCGTCACCAAGCAGAAGATCAAGCCGGGCACGGTCCGCAGGATCGCCGGCTACGCGCGGCCCTACCGGTGGCCTCTCGCCTTTTTCCTCCTCATCACCGCCATCGACTCGGTGATCATCGTCGTCAACCCGCTGCTGCTGAAGGAGATCATCGACCGCGGCATCATCGGCCGCCACGTGGCGATCGTGATCTGGCTCGCGGTCCTGGTCGCCGGCGTCGCGATATTCGACGCGGGCCTGGGTTTCGTCATCCGCTGGTATTCGGCCAGGATCGGCGAGGGCCTCATCTATGACCTGCGCACCCAGGTATTCGATCACGTACAGCGGCAGCCGATCGCATTCTTCACCCGGGCGCAGACCGGCTCCCTGGTCAGCCGCCTCGACGGGGACGTGGTCGGCGCGCAGGCGGCCATCACCTCCACTTTGTCCGGGGTGGTCTCCAACGTCCTGGCGCTGATCGCGCTCATGGTGACGCTCTTCTCGCAGTCCTGGCTGATCAGCCTCATCGCGCTGGTCGCGATCCCGCTGTTCATCCTGCCCGCCCGGCTGGTGGGCCGCAGGCTTCAGCGGCTCACCCGCGAGGCGATGCAGCTCAACGCCGAGATGGGCACGACCATGACCGAGCGGTTCAACGTAGCGGGCGCGATGTTGGTCAAGCTGTTCGGCCGTCCCCGCGACGAGTCCACCGTTTTCGCCGGGCGAGCCGCCCGGGTCAGGGACATTGGCATCGTCCAGTCGATGTACGGCCAGGTCTTCGTCATCACGCTCACGTTGCTCACCGCGCTGATAACCGCCCTGGTCTACGGGCTCGGCGGCAAGCTGGTCATCGACGGCACGCTCCAGATCGGCACCCTGGTCGCGCTCACCGCGCTGCTGCAAAGGACCTACGGCCCGATCGCATCGCTGTCCAGCGTGCAGATCCAGGTCATGACGGCCCTGGTCAGCTTCGACCGGGTCTTCGAGGTGCTCGACCTGGAACCTCTGATCAAGGAGAAGCCCGGCGCCGTCACGCTGCCGCGGATCACGGACGGCAACGGTACCAGGGCCGCGCGGGACATCCGGTTTGAGCACGTGTCGTTCCGCTACCCGACCGCGGCGGAAGTGTCGCTGGCGTCGCTGGAGTCGATCGCGCTGAAGGTGCCGGAGCGGTCGGACGCGGCGGCCGGAGTCCTGCACGACGTGAGTTTCACCGCGCCGACGGGTCAGCTGACCGCGCTGGTCGGCCCGTCCGGCGCCGGCAAGACCACGATCACGGCGCTGGCGGCCCGGCTTTATGACCCGAACGACGGCGCGGTACGGATCGGCGGCCACGATCTGCGGGACCTGACGCTGGAGTCGCTGCACGACGCGGTCGGCGTGGTCACCCAGGACGCGCACCTGTTCCACGACACGATCCGGACGAACCTGCTGTACGCGCGGCCCTCGGCCACCGAGCCGGAACTCATCGCGGCCTGCGAGGCCGCCCAGATCTGGGAGCTGATCTCCACCATGCCCGACGGCCTGGACACCGTCGTGGGCGACCGCGGCTACCGGCTGTCCGGCGGGGAGAAGCAGCGGGTGGCCATCGCCCGGCTGCTGCTGAAGGCGCCCTCGGTGGTGGTGCTGGACGAGGCGACCGCCCATCTGGACTCCGAATCCGAGGCGGCCGTCCAGCGGGCGCTGAAGGCGGCGCTGAGCGGCCGGACGTCCCTGGTGATCGCCCACCGGCTCTCCACCATCAGGGAAGCAGATCAGATCCTGGTCGTGGATGCGGGCCAGATCATCCAGCGCGGCACCCATGCCGACCTCCTGGAGGCCGGCGGCCTGTACGCCGACCTGTACCACACGCAGTTCGCAGGCCAGGCCGTCTGACCGGCTTACGAGCGGTAGCCCTCGGCCTGCAGGTTGAACAGCTCGGCGTAGATGCCGTCCCGGTCCATCAGCGCCTGATGGTCTCCGGACTCCGCGACCCGTCCGCCGTCCATCACGATGATCTGGTCGGCCATGTGCACCGTGCCGAACCGGTGTGAGACCAGAACAGTGATCGTGCCCCCAGTCGATTCCCGGGCCGCTTCCTGGTAGCTGGTGAACAGGGCGGCCTCACTCGGGGCGTCCAGGCTGGCGGTCGGCTCGTCGAGCACGATGAGCAGCGGCCGGTCCCGCATCAGGCCGCGGGCCAGGGCCAGCCGCTGCCCACTGGCCGCCGGACAGCGCGCGCCCGCCCGCCGATATAGGGGCCGAGCAGGGTGTCCAGCTCGAGCCGTTGGCCCGGCCGTTTCCGTCCATCAGGTCGTCCGGACGCGCCCGACCGTTACCCTCGACCAGATCTCCCGCGGCGGCCCGACCGTTGCCCTCGACCAGATGCCTGCCGTCGATCGTGACCTGACCCTCCGTCGGCCGGTACATGCCGGTCAGCAGCTTGATCAACGTTGACTTGCCCGCGCCGTTCTCGCCCACGACGGCTACGGTGGAACCTGCCCGCAGCGTGAGGCTGACGTCGGTGAGCGCCGGCGAGTCCTGGCCCGGGTAGGTGAAGCCGACGTGCTCCAGGCGGATGCCGTCGGCCAGGTCGGCCGGCGCGGGCTGGCCCGCTCCGCGGCGGAAACCCGCCACGTAGTCCTCGAGCCACAGCAGCCGGTCGGCCGTGGTGGACGCGATGGCGAACGAGCCGGCACTGGTGCTGGCCCCGGTGACCTGCCGCTGGGCACGGCGCAGCAGGCTGACCACCTCGACCACGGCGCCGGGGGAGGCGTGGCCGTGCGCGGCACGCAGGACCAGGGAGACGATCGCGCCGCCGAACCCGGCCGCGTACAAGATCCACCCCGCCGCCTCCCACAGGGCCGCGACGTGCGCCGCGCGCAGCGCCTTGCGGCCCGCCTCGAGCACGGCGATCCGCTCGGCGCGGCGGACGGTGGCGAACCGGTGCGAGATGACCATCGTGGTCAGGCCCGAGGTGAGCTCGAGGAACCGGTTGTAGAAGGCCGCCTCGGCCCGGATGTCCAGCTGGGCGGTTGGCTCGTCGAGCACCAGCACCCTGGCTCCGCGTGCGGCCGCGTACAGCGCGCGGGCCAGGGCGATCCGCTGCCACTGGCCGCCGGACAGGTCGGTGCCGTCGTGGTATCCGGGGGCGCAGATGGTGTCCGTCATCCTCTTGTACGCGGTGCTGTTCGGGGCGCGGCGCGGGGCTACCATTGGGCGGCCTCCCGGTTCGACGCCGCTGGGCCGCCTGGCTCTGGCCGTGGTGCTGCGCGGCCTGCGCCCCGAAGGACCCTCAGCTTAGGAGGGCATAGCCAAGCCGGCGGAGTTCCCCTCCGGCCAGTTTGTCGATCTGGACGGCGTCCTCCTTGCTAAACGCGAGGCCAGCGGCCCGGCGAGCGCGGCCGCGCTGGCGAGCCGTGCGGGCCACGTCGCGGATTTCGGCCGACGGCACCGTAGTGCCGGTGAAACGGGAGAGCTCGGCCAGAGCCTCGTCGGGTCTGCTCAGCAGATCCTCGTACCTGATCGTCTTCAGCTGGCCAGACGGCAGGCTGTGGTGCAGCCTGGCCGCGAGGCGGACGGACCAGCGCCAGCGCAAGGCGCACCGGGCCGCGGGGGACAACGTGGGCCACAGCTCACGGTCTTCCTCGGTTTCGATGCCGAAGAACGGATTGGGGAACTCGGTGTCCACGTTCACGAAGCTCGGCCGGAACCAGGACATGACCACGGGATCGGCGAGCATGCTGGTCACCACGTCCTGGCCGTCCCTGATCACCTGGATGATCCGCGCGTCGGGAAAGGCGTAGGTGAGGGCCTCCGCGCAGTAGATGAGGTCCGGGCTCGCGTCCCCGAACCGCTCCAGGCCTCGCACGTCTATGCACGGGCCGACGGCATCCGCCGCGAGCCCGGCGGCAGCCCGGCACTCGCGGGTGCACTCCAGGCAGCTGTGCGAGGTGACCTGCCAGCCCTGCGCGAAGGCGTCCCTGATCACCGTGGCGGCGGCCTGCGTCCGGCCCTGGTACATGGACGGGCGCCGGGCGAAGGCATAGACGACTCGCAGCACGCTGGGCTGGCCGATGGTGACGTGGAAGCTCGCGGACGTCTTGAGCGCACGGCCGATGAGATCGGCTCCCGAGTGCGGGGCACCGACCACGAACACCGGCTGATGGACGCTACGGGAGTTGACGATGAGGATATGACGGGCGGAGGGCATAAATTTTCTCAGGTCCGGATCTACTTAGCCCGGCACGCTCCGTCGCTCATCCCACGGTCCGCGCCGATGTTCCTCGGCATGGCTCTCGAGGTTGAGTGCGGTCTGCACCAGAGGGACGTGGCTGAACGCCTGCGGCATGTTCCCGACCAGCCTGCCGTAGCGAGGATCATACTCCTCACTGAGCAGGCCAACGTCGTTACGCAGGGCGAGTAGCCGCTCGAACAATTCGGTCGCCTCCTCGTGCCTGCCGCTCAGCTCGAGCGCGTTGGCTAGCCAGAAACTGCAAGCCAGGAAGGCCCCTTCCGAACCCGCCAGCCCGTCCACTGCCGACGTGCCGCCCGCTGGCAGCTCGTACCGGCGCAGGAAGCCGTCCTGCACCAGGTCGCGCTGCAGCACCTTCATGGTGGAGACCACTCTAGGGTCATCCGGGGGCAGGAATCCGACGTCCGGGATGAGCAGGACGGAGGCGTCGAGCTCGGCCGCGCCGTAGTACTGCATGAACGCCCCGCGCACGGGGTCATAACCCTTGTCGCAGACTTCCTTGTTGATCTCGTCCCGGATGTCGCGCCACTTGACCGCCAGGGCCGTTTCGCCGGCGTCGTCGGCGTAGGTCGCCGCGCGGTCGAAGGCGACCCAGGCCATCACCTTGGAGTGCACGAAGTGCCGCCGCGGGCCGCGGACCTCCCAGAGCCCCTCGTCGGGTTCGGCCCAGTGCCGTTCGAGGAAGCCCAGCAGGGACCGCTGCAGCGACCAGGTGTGCCGGTCGTCGTGCACTCCGGACTTGCAGCTGAGCTGCAGGGCGTCGATGACCTCGCCGTAGACGTCCAGTTGCAGTTGTCCGGCCGCCGCGTTTCCGATGCGGACCGGGGCCGAGTTCTCGTATCCGGGCAGCCAGTTCGCCTCCCACTCGGCCAGCCGGCGCTCACCCGCCACGCCGTACATGATCTGGATGTCCTCCGGGTCCCCGGCGATCGCGCGGCCCAGCCAGACCCGCCAGGCCTTGGCCTCCTCGAGGTACCCGGTGCGCAGCAGCGCCTCCAGGGTGATGGTGGCGTCCCGGAGCCAGCAGTACCGGTAATCCCAGTTGCGCACCCCGCCGATGTCCTCGGGCAGCGAGGTGGTGGCCGCGGCGACGATGCCGCCGGTCGGGCGGTAGGTGAGCGCCTTGAGAGTAATAAGCGACCGGATGACGGCGTCACGGTAGGTCCCCTGGTAGGTGCATCGCGACACCCACTCGTCCCAGAACTTCCTGGTCTCGGCGAGGGATCGAGAGGCGTCCAGGTGGGCCGGCTCATCCTGGTGCGAGGGGACGTAGGTGAGAACGAAGGGAACGGCCTCGCCCGCGGTCACGGCGAACGTCGCGGTATGCGCCAGGCCGTGGCCGGCCAGGTTCACCGGCGTGCGCAGCCAGACCGAGTCCGGACCCCCGGTGGCCCTGATGCCGCCCCCGGTCTTGGTCACCCAGGGCACGATGGATCCGTAGCCGAAGCGCAGCGTCAGCCGGACGCCCATCTCGACGGTCCCGCTCACGCCTTCCACCACGCGGATTAGTGCTGGCGGCTCGCCGTCCTCGCGCGGCGGCATGAAGTCGGTCACCTCGGCGACGCCCGCCGCCGTTTCCCACCGAGTCTGCAGGATGAGGGTGTCGCCGGCGTACCGCCTGCTCACCGCGGGCCGGCCGGTTCCGTCCATCTGGTCCTGGGGCGCGATCTGCCAGTGACCGTGGTCGGCGTCGCCGAGCAGGGCCGCGAAGCAGGCCTCGGAGTCGAAGCGCGGTAGGCACAGCCAGTCCACCGAACCATCCATGCTGACCAGCGCAGCCGACTGCATGTCGCCGACGATGGCGTAGTCCTCGATCCGGCCTGCCACGTTTCCTCCTGGCTGGGTGGTCCCTGCCATACCGTACTAGGCGGCCATAACCCGTAGGCTGGCATCATGCGGGTACTACCCGATGTAGTCGGCGCCCGGCCGCTGCCGCGGTACCGCCGCCTGCTCGCCGCCGGGACCATGATCGCCGCTGCCGTGGCGCTGGCCGGCTGCGCGCAGTTCGACGCCGCCCTCGGGCAGCGGGAGGCGGTCGTGACCTTCACCGACAGCGCGACCCTGGCTCAGCGGATGGCCGTGCGTACCGCCTGCGCTAAGCGGCCGAATGTGGTTCCGCAGCCCCTCCCGTCCAACATGAACACGCCCTACGCGCTGGCCCAGGTCATCTACCAGGTCAATAAGGCCAGCAACGCGGACATAGCGCTGCTCTCGAAGTGCCTGTCCAAGTTCCCGGTGGTGGTGGGCGTCTCCCTGCAAGACTCCAGCGACGAAGGCAATTAGCCCAGCCGCCCCTCGTCTCCCTGCCTCCTGCCTCCCTGTCACCGCTTGCCCCGCCTCCGCCGGGCTGTGCAACTACGTCGTTGCCAGCCATCGAGTCCCCACTCAATGCCGGGCTCTTAAGGAAGGGCGTGCTGCCTCGGTGCGTGGCCCTTGTTGCTGGTCAGGGGCGTTTAGTGCGCGGCGTGTGGCGTCGGCGGGCGGCTCGGGTGGTTCGTTAGGTGCGATCGAGCGTCCGCACCCGGCATGCCATCCGATGCTTTCCCGGTTTGTCCTACTATGTCAGAATTTGCGTTGAGACATTCCGGACACTAGCCATGATTGTGGACAGTTACCGGCGTCATAGCAGCGGTTTGGGTCCACGATCACGAAACGGCTCGAGCCGAAGGCGTTTTCTAAATTCCTGGCATTGAGTCCCCACTACGTCGTTGCCGCAACGACGTAGTTGTCTCCACCCCGATCGTCCGCCCTCCCGGCATACTCCTGGGCTGGGCTTCCCGCGGCTGGCCCGGGCTGACCGGGGCTGGCCTGGGCTGACCGGGGCCTGGCCCGGGCTGGCCGGGGCCTGGCCGGGGTCGATTCCCTATTTTGCCGACTCTATGTATAGTGAATCGAGCACGTTTCCTATGTAAACGATAGAGATTAAAGGGTTTAGGGGTGTGAGATGCGACGTGTCACGGCTGCCGCGCTAGTCGGCGCCGCCTTGCTGCTGGCGGCAGGGTGCTCTTCCTCGTCCTCGTCGGGGACGACAAGTTCGGGCAGCGGCTCCGGGAACACGGGCGCGGCACCGGTGACCGTCCGGCTGGGCTTCCTCGAGAACATCACGCACGCCTCCGCGCTGGTCGGGCTGAAGGAGGGCTTCTTCACCAAGGACCTGGGCTCGGCTGGGACGCTGAAGCCGACCGCCTTCAGCACCGGGACCGAGGAAACGACGGCCATCCTGGCCGGCCAGCTCGACGCCGCCTACGTCGGACCGAATCCGGCCATCAACGCCTGGCAGAAGTCCGGTGGCACCGCGATCAAGATCGTCGCCGGCGCAGCGACGGGCGGCGCGTCGGTGGTGGTCGCGAAGGGCATCTCTTCGGCCGCGCAGCTCAAAGGCAAGACGCTGGCCACGCCGTCGCTCGGCAATACCCAGGACGTCGCCCTGCGCTACTGGCTGAAGCAGAACGGGATCACCACGTCTTCGACCGGCGGTGGCGATGCCTCCATCAAGCCCACGACGCCAAACTCGGCGGCCGTGCTGGAGTTCAAGTCCGGCCAGATCGCCGGCGGCTCCGAGCCCGCGCCCTATGACATCGAGATGGTCAGCGACGGCGGCACGGTGCTGTACAGCGAGCCCGGTGTCACCACCTTGCTGGTGGTAACCCAGAGCTTCCTGTCGGCCCATCCCGCGATCGTCGCGGACCTGATCAAGGCCCAGATCGAGGCGAACGACTTCATCAAGTCCAACCCGACCGCTGCGCAGGCGGACACCAACGCGGAACTGGCCACCTACACCGGCAAGCAGCTCAAGACGAGCCTCATCGCGTCCTCGTTCAAGGAGATCACCTTCACCGACGATCCCGATCAGTCGTCACTGATCACCGACGCGTCACAGGCCGTCTCGCTCGGCCTGCTCAAGCCGGTCGACCTGAACGGCATCTTCGATCTCGGGCCGCTCAACCAGGCGCTGTCTGCCGCCGGTGAATCCCTGGGATGAAGCCGTAGCCAGGAGGACTCCATGATCAGGCAGGGAGATGCCATGACGGTCACCGGCCAGCGCCCGGCGGTCAGTGAGACAACAGGATCCGTCCGGCTGGCCGACGTGTCCAAGGTGTTCGGGCGCGGCACCTCGGCCGTCCGGGCGCTGGATCAGATCTCGCTCGAGGTGCCGCCGGGTGAGTTCACCTGCCTGATCGGAGCCTCGGGCTGCGGCAAGTCCACGCTGCTCAACCTGGTCGCCGGCCTGGAGCAGCCGACCTCCGGGGAGGTGTCGGCGTCCGGCCGGGTGGCGCTCATGTTCCAGGAGCCCGCGCTGTTCCCGTGGCTCACCGCCGCCGGAAACGTAGAGCTCGCCTTCAAGGCCGGCGGCGTCGGCCGGGCCGAGCGCCGCCAGCGGACCGAGGAACTCCTGGAGACGGTGAACCTGGTCGGCTTCGGCGGGAAGCGGCCGCACGAGCTGTCTGGCGGCATGCGGCAGCGGGTGGCGCTGGCCCGCGCGCTGGCCCAGGAGGCCGACGTGCTGCTGATGGACGAGCCGTTCGGCGCGCTGGACGCGATGACCAGGGACCTGCTGCACGACGAGCTCGACCGGGTCTGCGCCGGTCGGCAACTGACCATCTTGTTCGTGACCCACAACGTCCGGGAGGCGGTGCGGCTCGGCGACCGGGTGATCGTGCTGAGCAGCCGTCCGGGCCGGGTGGTCGACGAGTTCGCGGTGCCCATCGAGCACCCCCGGCGGATCGACTCGGCGCCGGTCGCCGAACTGGCCGGACAGATCACCGACCGGCTGCGGGAGGAGATGAGCCGTGGCGACACTCGGTGACGGGCGGGGGTCGGCGCCTGCCTATGCGAAGCGGCTGGCCTGGCTCGAGGCCCAGGAAGTAGAGACGCCGCGGGAGCAGCGCGGACGCGGCCTGGCCGCCCGCGGCTGGGCCGCCTTGTGGCCCAAACTGCTTGCGATCGCACTGGTCCTGGCTGCCTGGCAGCTGATCCACGTCAGCGGCTGGAAGAAGCTGATCTTTCCCGCGCCAGGCCCGACCCTGGCCGACCTGTGGGATCAGGCGCGCACGCGCCTGCTGTGGCACGCCATCGCCATCACCTCTGAACGTGCGGTCCTGGGCTTCGCGCTGGCAGTGGTGATCGGCGCGGTCATCGGAGCCCTGGTCTCGCGGATCGCGCCGCTGCGGGCGGCGGTCGGTTCGCTGATCACCGGGCTGCAGACGATGCCGTCGATCGCCTGGTTCCCGTTCGCGATCATCCTGTTCGGCATCAGCACCACCACGATTCTGTTCGTGATCGTGCTGGGCGCGGCCCCGTCGGTCGCCAACGGCCTGATCGCGGGCGTGGACTACACTCCGCCGCTGCTGCTGCGGGCCGGCAAAATGATGGGCCTGCGCCGGGTCTCCCTGTACCGGTACCTGATCATGCCGGCCTCGCTGCCCGCGTTCGTGGCCGGCCTCAAGCAGGGCTGGGCGTTCTCGTGGCGCAGCCTGGTGGCCGGGGAACTGCTGGTCGTCATCGCGAACCAGCCGTCCCTGGGCGTGCTGCTGTCGAACGATCAGGATCAGGCCGACATGCAGGGCGCCACGTCGATCATCATCGTGATCCTGATCCTCGGCATCATCGTCGACATGCTGTTCGGCGTGGCCGACCGGGCTATCCGGCGCCGCTGGGGGCTGACCGGCACCGTCTGACGCGCAGGTGGCTTCATGAGGCTCGGATGTCGTGGCTTACCTCGATGTCTCCTTTGAGGCTAGCTGGGCTAATGTGATGGTGGGGTGTGGCCCGTTCCTGACCGCGCGAGACGGCCAGGAACGGGCCCGCTTGTGTCTCAGGACCCGGGGTTCAGGTCCGCGGGCGCAAGTGCAGGATGACCACTTCGTTGGTACCGGTGGTGCCGCCGTTGTTCGACCCGGAGGGTTGACCGGTCTCGTAGGGGTTCTGCTGGGTTGGCCAGCCGGTGTAGTTCTGCGAGTTGTACTCGTACCACTGCGAGGCCGTGGTGGTCGGGATGATCGGCAGGTTATTAGCGACGTACTGCTCGATCGGGACCAGCGCCTGGGTCTGCGCTGCGGTCGTCCCGGCGCCGGCCAGCGTGGCCAGCTGGGTGTCGATGGCCGGGTTGTTCAGCCGCTCGTAATCGCCTGTAGCCGAATTTCCGCTGGCCAGCGAGCTGTCGAGCCAGCCGTCGTACATGTTGTACGGGGTAAGCCCGCCGTTCGACCAGTGTGAGGTCAGCTGGAAGTCACCGTCGGAGACGTCGGTGTTCCAGGCGTTGACCGACAGGCCCTGGAACGTGGCGTCGATCCCGGCTGCCCGCAGTTCCTGCGCGGCGAGCTCGTCAACCTGCGCATAGTCCGTGTAGGCGGACGGGTCGACGATCGTGAGGGCCACGGTCTGTCCGTTCTTCTGGAAGAAGCCGTTGCTGCCCTTGGTGTAGCCGGCCTTGGTCAGCACCTGCTCGGCCGCGGCCGGGTTGGCGGTGGCGGAGTTGGTCAGGTTGGCGACCGGGCCGACCCAGGCCTGGAAGGTCGGGAGCGGCATTCCGGTGGCGTTGATCACCGGCTGCTCCAGGCCCGCCTCGCCTTCCTGGGCCATCAGCGTGCGGTTGATGGCCAGGCTGATGGCCTGCCGGACGGCCAGTTGGTTGGTTGGCCACTTGTTCAGGTTCGGCATCAGGCTATTGGTCCCGCCGGGTGCCTCCCAGTAGCCGCGGTGAGCGGGATCCTTGGAGATGAAGTTCTGCTGCAGGCCCGGGATGAAGTTCCCGGTCCAGTCGATCTGCCCGGCGAACAGGGCATTGAGCGCGCCGGTGTTGGAGGTGTAAACCGGGAAGTCGACGGCCGGAACCTGGACCTGGGCGGCCTGCCAGTAGTTGGGGTTCTTCTTCAGCAGGATGCCCTGCGGCGTGAAGGTGCCCAGCTCGTAGGGCCCGGTGCCGACCGGGTTCGGGTCCTGGAAGGTCGCTGGGTTGCCGACGCTGCCCCAGACTGACTGGGGCACCATGGCGGTGCCGGCGATCGACTGCAGGTTGGTGTACTGGGCACTCGGGAAGTTGAGCGTGACGGTGTTACCCGAGGTGCTCACGCTGGCGATCTTCAGACCGTTGTAGTTGATCGCCGGGTTTTTCTCGAGCATGTTGAAGGTGAACGCGACATCCGCGGGGGTGAACGGAGTGCCGTTGTTCCATTTCACGCCCTGGCGGATCGTGAAGGAAATCGTCTTGCCGCCGTTGGACCACGCGTAGGCCGTGGCTAGCCACGGGTAGTACTGCGGCGGAGCGACCATGTTGAACTGGATCAGCGGCTCGTAGATGAGCCCGTCGGCGCCCATTCCGTACGCGGCCTGGGTGGTCGCGAACGGGTTGAAGGCCTGAGTGATCGCGGTCTCGGGGGAACTCTCCATGACCAGGGTCTTGCCGGTGGTGGTGCCAGCCGAGCTCGAGCTTGAGCTCGAGTTTGAGCTCGCGCTCGATGAGCACGCGGCGAGCCCGGCCGCCAGCAAGCCAGCGGTCGCTACCGCCAAGAGCCGTCTGTAGCTGTGCAATCTCCTCATCAGTGTCGTCCTTCTCTCGGGTTCTTATCGGTGACGTCCTTGCTTGTCGCGCCCCCACCTCCACTTCGTGCGGAGACGAGTTCCGGCGCGGCGATGTCCAGGTGCCAGCACGCCGCGCCGCGGGTGGCCGAGATCTGCACCAGGGCCGGGTCCTCCCGACGGCACTGGTCGTCGGCGAACGGGCATCTTGGGTTGAACGGGCACCCCTGCGTGGCGTCGCCGTTCGGGTTCTGTGGTCGCTCGGTCGCCGCGGCGCGGCCCTGGCGCCGCCCGCCGCCGCGAAGCGTGCTGCCGAGGTTGTCCGGGTCTGGCGCCGAGGCCACCAGCAGCTGCGTGTAGGGATGGGCCGGGAGCTGAGTAATCTCCTCGGCCGGACCTCGCTCCACGATCTCCCCGGCGTACATGACCAAGATCTCGTCGGCGAAGTAGCGGGCCGAGGCGATGTCGTGCGTGATGTAGAGCATCGCCAGGCTGAAGCGCCGGCGGAGGTCATCGAGCAGGCTGAGCATCTCAAGCCGGATCGAGACGTCCAGCATGGACACCGGCTCGTCGGCGAGCAGCACGCTCGGGCGGGCCGCCAGGGCCCGGGCGAACGAGACCCGCTGGCGCTGGCCGCCGGATAGTTCATGCGGGTACTTGACCAGGAACTGCTTGGCGGGCGTCAGCCGTACCTGCTCCATCAGGCTGGCGACCTCCTGGTTGAGGTTCGCCGACGGCTGATGCAGCTTTACCGGGCGCTCGAGGTGATAGCGCACGGTGTGTATCGGGTTGAGCGAGGAGAACGGATCCTGGAACACGAGCTGGACCTCGCTCTTGTACTGCCGGAAATCTCTGCGGCCGGACACCTCCACCGGCCTGCCGTCCAGCCGGATCGTCCCGGACGTGAGCAGTTCCTGCCCGGCCAGGAGCTTGGCCGCGGTCGACTTACCCGAACCGCTCTCGCCGACGAGGGCCACGACCGCGCCGCGGTACAGGTTGAACGAGACATCCCGCACCGCCTGCAGCGTGTGGCCGCGGCCGATCCGGAAGTCCTTGCTGAGCGAGATCGCCTCCATGGCGAGCGGCCCGCGCGCCGCGGCCGCGGAGGTCAGGGTCGGCGCGGTCATGCGCCCAGCTCCGCGGCTGAGCCCTCCGAGGCCACGGGCGGCGCCGGCGGAGTGTCCGGGAGCACGAACGGACAGGCCGTCACATGGTCCGGATCCCGGGATGTGGTGACCGGCAGCAGCTGCATGTCCACCTCCCGGCACGCTGGCCTGGCGTATCCGCAGCGGGGCGCAAACGGGCAGCCAGCGGGCGGATTGCGCAAATCGGGCGGCGAGCCGGGGATGCCGGCCAGCTCGCGGCGGGCACCGCGCAGCGACGGGAACGAGCTGAGCAGGCCTTTGGTATAGGGGTGGGCTGGCTCGCGGTGGACCTCATCCGACGTGGCGAGCTCGACGAACTGCCCCGCGTACATCACCGCGATCCGGTCGGCCAGTTCCAGCAGGAGGGAGAGGTCGTGGGTGATGAACAAGATTGAGAAGCCCAGGCGGTCCTTGAGCTCGACGATCTGGGCCAGGATGTCCCGCTGCACCACCACGTCGAGCGCGGTGGTCGGCTCGTCCATGATGATGATCTCCGGATCGACGGCCAGCGCCATGGCGATCATCACCCGCTGGCGCATACCGCCGGACAGCTCGTACGGGTAGCTGCGCAGCCGGGACCGCGGGATGCCGACCAGGTCGAGCAGGGACGCGGCCCGCTCGTGGGCCTGGTCCCGCGGCATCTTGAGGTGAGCGTCGATGACGTCGAGGATCTGGTCACGGACGTTGAGCACCGGGTTGAGCGCGTTCATCGCGCTCTGGAAGACAATGGCGATCTCGCGCCAGCGCAGCCGCCGCAGTTCATCGGGCCGCATTTTCAGTATGTCGGCGGGCCGGGACACCCGGCGGCCGCGATAGGTGACGCTGCCGCTGGTGACGAGGGCCGGGGCGCGCAGCAGGCGGCAGGCGCCGTAGGCCAGGGTCGACTTACCGGACCCGCTCTCGCCGGCCAGTCCGATGACTTCGCCGACTCCGAGGGCGAGGTTCACGTGGTCCGCGGCGCGCACATCGCCGCCCGGGGTGCGATAGACAATCGACAGGTCACGGATGTCGAGCACGGGCCCGGAGCTCGGGGCTGCGGCGTCGGCCAGGGATGAGCCGGCTGCGGGATCGGCCGCCGTGCCCTGATCCGCGCTCACCGGTACTCACCCGTTTCGGTCGTGTCGAGCAGCGAACCTCGCGAGAACGAGTGCAGGAACCGGGCCAGACCGTTGCGCCGTCGCGTGACCTCCGCCAGCACGGGGGTCGGATCGGTGGGCGGGAGCCAGCGCCCGGCGATCCTGCTGGCGCTGCTCGCGTCGCGCAGGCGCGGGTTGCCGAGCTCATCGATGCCCGTGTTCAGCAGGACCAGGGCGGTACCCATGAGCGCCACCGCCAGGCCCGGCGGCACGAACCACCACCAGGCCCCGAGCTGCAGGGCCTGCTGGCTCTGGGCCCAGTAGAGCATGGTGCCCAGGCTCCAGCTGTTCAGGTCGGCGACCCCGATGAAGGCGAGGGCGACCGAGGCCCCGATGGCGTAGAGCACCGTGTTCACGAAGCTCGCCGCGATCAGGCTCACCTCGTTGGGGACGATCTCGAAGGTGATGATCCGCCAGGTTCTCTCGCCGGTCTCCCGGGACGCGGCCACGAAGTCGCGGTTGCGGATGGCCAGGGTCTGGGCCCGGATCACCCGGGCTCCCCACGGCCAGCCCAGCAGGCTCAGCACCAGGATGGTCGGTGTCTGTCCTCTGTTCGGCAGGTAGCCGAGCAGGATGATGAGCAGCGGCAGCGCCGGGATGACCAGGAACACGTTGGTCAGGAGCGACAGGAGTTCGTCCCAGAAGCCGCCGAGGAAGGCGGCCGTCACTCCCACGATCACCGATAGCGCCGTGGCCACCACGCCGACGAGGATTCCGAGCTCCAGGGTGAGCCGGATCCCGACCAGGAGCTGGGACAGCACGTCCTGCCCGCTCTGCGTCGTGCCGAGCAGGTGCGCCGCGCTCGGCGCGTTCATCGACGCGCCGGGCGAAGGGTTCTGGTAGGACGGATCGTAGGGGGTGACCAGTGGTCCGATAATGGCGGCGAGGACGAAGATGGCCGACAGGAACACCCCCACCTTGGCCTTGGCCGGCATCCGGCGCCAGCGGCCCGGTACGGCGGCTTCCTGGGGGATTACCGAGGGATCGGCGCTGATGGCCGGGGCGACAGTCATCGCGTGGCCTCCCGGGCTCGGGCGCGGGGATCGACGAACGTGATGATGAGGTCGACGATCACGTTCGCGAGCAGGACGGCGAAGGTGATCACCAGGAAGATCCCCTGCATCAGCGGGTAGTCGTTCGAGGTGACCGCGTTGACCAGCAGCAGGCCGATCCCCGGGTAGGAGAAGACGATCTCCATGATCAGGGCGCCCTGTACCACGAAGCCGATGGCCAGGCCGAAGCCCTGCAGCTGCGGCAGGATCGCGTTACGCGCGGCATAGGTGAAGATGACCCGGTGGTTGGGCAGGCCCTTAGCCTGGGCCGCGATCACGTAGTCTTCGCCGATCGTCGTGATCATGACGTTGCGCATCTGCAGCATCCAGCCGGCTATCGAGGTGAGCACGATGGTGAGGGCCGGCAGCAGCGAGTGGTCGAAGGCGCTGCTGATGAAGTCCCAGTGCCAGCCGGGAACCAGGCCCTGGCTGTACCCCTGGGCGATCGGGAAGACCTGGAACCTGACCGCGAACAGCTCCAGCAGGATGAGCGCGAAGAAGAAGTAGGGAAGCGCCTGAAGGAAGATGAGCCCGGGTAGCACGCGGTCCAGCCTTCCGCCGTACCGCCAGCCGGCCGCGATGCCGAGCGCGGTCCCGACCAGGAAGGCGATGATGGTCGCGGTGCCGACCAAAATGATCGTCCAGGGCAGCGTCTCGCCGAGCAGGGTCGAGACCGGGGCCGGGAATTCACTCACGCTGGTGCCGAAGTTGAAGTGGAAGATGTCGACCATGTACCCGGAGTACTGGTGCCAGATCGAGCCCGGATGTCCCACCCCGAGCAGCGCCTCGAGCGCGTGGTAGGCCGAGGGCTGCAGGTTGGGGAACTTGGCCATGATGGCGTCGACCGCGTTGCCCGGCATTAGCCGCGGGATGAAGAAGTTGACGGTCAGGGCGACCCAGGCCGCGACGACGTAGAAGATCAGGCGGCGGACGATGAAGGGCATGGCACCTCCTAGGTCTTCGCCGGGGTCCGGCCCGCTGGGGCGCTGGCCGCTGGGGTGCTGGCCGCTGGGGTGCTGGCCGCTGGGGTGCTGGCCGCTGGGGTGCTCGCCCGCCGCGCGGGCCGTTTCCTGGTCGTGGCGCCGTCCCGGTCGGCCCGCAACGGCAGCACCGGCTGGCGGGTAGCGGCCTCGCCGGAACAGCCGCAGCTGGCCCGCAGCACCAGCTCGGTCGGCAGCAGTTCCACGGCCGGGCTCAGGTCCGGGTCGGCGATCCGGTCCAGGAGCCGGGTACAGGCGCGTTCGCCGAGCATGCGCATCGGCTGATAGACGGTGGTCAGCGTGGGGTCGTACAGGCTGCCCAGGGCGATGTCGTCGAACCCGACCACGGCCACGTCCTGGGGGACGCGCACGCCGCCAGCCGCGAAGGCCCGCAGGACACCAATCGCCATCTGGTCGTTGGCGCATACCACCGCGTCCGGCAGCGCCGGGCCGTATCGCGCCAGCAGGCTCTCCCCGGCCAGCTCACCGCTTCGTACGCTCAAGATGCCCTGCCTGGAGCCGACCAGCTGGCATTCGGGATGACCGCGCAGGACGTACTCCAGGGCCCGCCGGCGCTCGCCCGCGTCGGGGGAGTTCTGCGGGCCGTCCAGGTGGAACAGGCGACGCTTGCCGTGGTCGGCGATGAGATGGGTGATGACCGCCGCCGAACCGGAGAAGTTGTCCGCCGCCACCACGTCGGCCGCCCGCTCGCTCGGGGGCCCGGCGATGATGACCAGGGGTACTCGCGCGGCCAGGCGCTCGATGACGTTGGAGGCCAGGAAACCCTCACCGATGAGGATCCCGTCGACCTTGCCCGACAGGGTATCCAGCCGGGAGAAATCGGGCCGGTCGCCTTGCATGAAGGTGATGAGCAGCGACCAGTTACGGTGCCGGATGCATGACTCGACGCCGCGCAGGATCTCGTCGTTGTACAGCATGCCCGCGTTCTCGATGTCGATGTGGTCGACCTCGCGCTCGACGCACACCAGCCCGATGATGTCCTTGCGGCGGCGGGACAGGCTCTGGGCCGCGCCGTCAGGGACGTAGCCCAGCTCCTCGATGGCCTGCTGGACCCGGGCCCGGGTGGATTCGCGCACCCGATCCTGGCCGTGCACCACCCGGGAGACGGTGGCGGTGGACACGCCCGCCAGGCGCGCCACGTCGTAGAGGGTTACCACTTTTTCCCGATCAGCGACATTGTGGTTGTTCCTCACTTACCGGGATGTAAGCGTTTACAAGCGGAAATCTAAGCGCTTACACTAACCCTCAGCACAGGGGCCGTCAAGGTCCGTAGCCATGTATGAGGAGAGCCTGATGACCGCAGCCAACGGTGCCCTGGGATTCCCCGACCGGTTCGTCTGGGGGTCGGCGACCGCCGCCTACCAGATCGAGGGGGCGGCGAGCCTGGACGGCAGGGGCCCGTCGGTGTGGGACACCTTCAGCCACGCGCCGGGTAACGTCCGCGGCGGGGACACCGGCGACATCGCGTGCGACTCCTATCACCGGTACCGCGAGGACGTCGCGCTGATGGCCTCGCTCGGCCTGAGCGCCTACCGGTTCTCGATCTCCTGGCCGCGGGTCCAGCCCGGGGGTCGCGGCGCGGCGAACACCAAGGGCCTGGACTACTACCGCGCACTGCTTGACGAACTCGGCGAGCGCGGCATCGCGGCCACGGTCACGCTCTACCACTGGGACCTGCCCCAAGAACTACAGGACGACGGCGGCTGGGCGGTGCGCGACACCGCGCACCGGTTCGCCGATTTCGCCGCCCTGTGCGCCGGGGCGCTTGGTGACCGGGTGGCCCGCTGGATCACGGTGAACGAGCCGCAGGTGGTGGCCAACAACGGCTACCGCCATGGCCAGCATGCCCCCGGGTTGCGTGATGCCGCCGCCGCGGCCGCCGCCACGCATCACCTGCTGGTCGGCCACGGGCTCGCCACCCAGGCACTGCGGGCCGCCGGCGCGGCCGAGGTCGGCATCACCTTGGACCTGCACCCGATCCGCGTGCTCGGCGACGGCGGGCCGGGCGAGGTGGAAAGCGCCCGGCTCATCACCGAAGCGATGGTGAACGGGATCTTCCTCGACCCGGTACTGCACGGCCGGTACCCGGCGCACGCGCCGGCCGCCATGCTCCCGCCGCCCGCGCTGGTCGCCGACGGGGACCTAGCCACGATCGGCCAGCGGCTGGACTTTCTGGGCGTCAACTACTACTCGCCGATCTTCCTGCGGGCCGGTGACCCGGGCGACCTGCGGGCGAATGAGGAACCGGCCCGCAGCGAGGTGCCGGGCGTGGTCGAGTACCGGCCTGGCGAACTGGAACGGACCACGATGGGCTGGCTGGTCGACGCCGACGGCCTGTACGAGATCCTCCAGGAGGTGTCCAAGCAGGCGCCGGGGCTGCCCCTGTACATCACGGAGAACGGCCGGGCGGCCGAGGATTACGTGAACCCGCAGGGCGAGGTCGATGACTTCGAGCGGGTCAGGTACCTGCAGACGCACCTGGAGGCGGCCGCGCGCGCCATCAAGGACGGGGTCAGCCTGGCCGGCTACTTCGTCTGGTCGCTGCTGGACAACTTCGAGTGGGCCTGGGGTTACCAGAAGCGGTTCGGGATCATCTACGTCGACTTCGGCACGCAGCGCCGCATCCCCAAGTCCAGCGCACGCTTCTATTCCGACGTGGTGCGGGCCAACGCCGTGCCCCGGTCCGCCCCGGCCTGACCGCGGGCTACCGGTTCACCGGATAAAGCCGGGACGACCTCGAGCTGAGCCAGGTGCTCGGGATCGGCGATCATCTCGATGGCCACGATCCTGCCGCCGCTGATGATGAAGTCGAACACGACACGGACCTGGCCGCGGTGGGCCCACATCATTCCGGGCACGCCGTCGATGAGCGCCAGCCGGGCTCCCTTCGCGCGCCCGGAGAAGGTGACCGCGGCCGCTGTCGCGCCGCGCACCTCGCTGATTCCGCCCATCTGTGCCGCAACGGTGTCGGCGCGCAGCACGATGTCCGGGTCGAGCATGGCCAGCAGCGCGTCGAAGTCACCGGCGCGGGAGGCGGCCAGGAACGCGCCGACGATCTCACGCCGCCGGGTGACCGCGGCGCCGGGCGGAGTGTCGGCCTGCTGAACCCGGCGGCGGGCCCGGCTGGCCAGCTGGCGGGCCGCCGCGGGAGAGCGGTCCACGATCGGGGCGATCTCGTCCAAGGGCATGGCGAACATGTCGTGCAGCACGAACGCGAGCCGTTCGGCCGGGGTCAATGTGTCCAGCACCACCAGCAGGGCCAGGCCTACCGAGTCGGCCAGCACCGCCTCCTGCTCGGGATCCGTCCCGCCCGCCACCGCGTCGCCGGCACCGGCGTCGATCGGGTCCTCGCGGCGCAGCCTTCGCGACTGCAGCATGTTCAGTGACACCCGGGCCACGATCGTGGTCAGCCAGCCGCCCAGGTTCTCCACCTCGTCGGCGCCGGCCCGGCTGAACCGCAGCCAGGACTCCTGCACGGCATCGTCCGCCTCGCTGGCCGAGCCGAGCACCCGGTAGGCGACGGCCCGCAGCCGGGGCCGGTTCTCCTCGAAGCGTGCCGCCAGCCAGTCACGTTCGTCCATGGGCTGCCTTCCTGCGTCGCTGTCAGTCGTATCAGATGACCGGCGCCGGTCCCCGGATGTGACGGGAGGATGGAGCCATGAGCGACCAGGTGCGCTGAGAGCCGTCATACGATGAGTGATGGCCGTCGAGCTGGTGTTTGAGACCCACTCCATCACCGTGGACAACGAGGAGGGGCGGGCCACCGGCTGGTGGCCCGGCCGGCTGTCGGATCAGGGCCAGGCGCTGGCCGCGAAGCTGGGCGAGCGCCGCCGGGGCGACGGGATCGTCGCCGTGTTCAGCTCCGATCTGGCCCGCGCGGCCGAGACCGCGACGGTGGCCTTCGGGACGTCCGGGATCCCGGTGCTGCTCGACTGGCGGCTGCGCGAGTGCAACTACGGCAAGCGCAACGGGATGCCGGTCGCCGAGTTGCACGCCAACCGGCGCGACCACCTGGACCGCGCCTATCCCGGGGGCGAAAGCTGGCGGCAGGCCGTGGTGCGAGTCGGATGGTTCCTTGATGACCTGCCGCTGTGCTGGGACGGGCAGCGGGTGCTGGTCATCGGGCACGTCGCCACCCGGTGGGCACTTGACCACCTCCTGGGCGGCGTCCCGCTGGAGGACCTCATGGCCGAGGACTTCGCCTGGCAAGAAGGATGGGAGTACCGGCTACCGTCGTCTCATGCACCCGCAATCCGCCCGGCTGACGTTCCGTGAGATGACGGCAGACGACCTGGACGACATGGCCCTCCCTGCTCGGCGACCCCGAGGTCATGACCTACTACCCGCGCCCCAAGACCCGGGATGAAGCCGTCCAGTGGGTCGACTGGAACCGCGCCCTGTACCGCACGCACGGGTACGGCCTGTGGGTGCTGCGCACGGCCGACGGCGGTTTCGTGGGCGACTGCGGCCTCACGCCGCAACTGGTCGACGGCGTCACCGAGCTGGAGGTCGGCTATCACGTGCTGCCCTCGCTGCAGGGCCGCGGCTACGCCACCGAGGCGGCGGCCGCCTCGCGTGACTTCGCCCGCGACGTACTCGGCGCCACCCGGCTGATCGCGATCATCCACCCGGACAACCGGCCCTCACAGCGCGTCGCGGAGAAGATCGGGCTCTGCGCCGAGAAGCGGACCGCCGTACACGGCGGCCGCGACGCCGTCATCTACGCCGCGGCCCTCGGCCCGCGGTAGAGAAGCGGTAGAGATACTGTGCCCATGCGCCAGGAGACAGCGGTCGACGGGTTCCGGCTGGCCTACGAGCGGACCGGGGCCGAACCAGGACGGCCTGCCGTGCTGATGTTGCACGGCTGGCCGGGGGACCGGACCGACTACACCGCGGTCGCGTCCCCGGTATCGGCCGTGGCCGACGTGATCGTGCCCGACCTGCGGGGGTTCGGGGAGTCCGACAAGCACGATGCCGACCCGGGCGCCCAGTACAACGCCGTCGCGCAGGCCCGCAGCCTGGTCGCGCCGATCGAGGAGCTGGGCCTCGCCCGGCCGGTCCTGGTGGGCTACGACATCGGCAGCCGGATCGCCCAGGCCATCGCGCGGGACCGGCCCGACCTGGTCCGGGCGCTGGTCATCGCGCCGCCGCTGCCCGGCATCGGCGACCGGATCCTGCAGCCCGGGGCTCAGCGGGAATTCTGGTACCAGGCGTTCCACCAGCTCGAACTGTGTACTGAGCTGATCGACGGCCACCGGGACGCCGTCCGCGATTACCTGCGTCACTTCTGGTCGCACTGGTCCGGGCCAGGCTACGAGCCGGCCAGCCGGCATCTGGATCACCTGGTGTCGGTGTACGGGCAGCCCGGCGCGTTCGCCGCCTCGATCGCCTGGTACCGGGCGGGCGCAGGCTCGGTCGCGGCCTCGCTGACCGAGCGGGTACCCGCGCCAGACCGCCGGATCGCGGTGCCGACCACGGTGCTGTGGCCGGAGTACGACCCGCTGTTCCCGCGCGAATGGTCCGACCGGATCGGTGACTTCTTCGCCGCGGCCAGACTGACCTGGCTCGACGATGCCGGTCACTTCTCGCCGGTGGAGGCCCCGGATGCGTATGCCGCCGCCATCACCGCCGCTATCGCCGACACCCGGGGTGCCATATAAGATTCTACGCAACAGTGCAGCTGAACGATAAGACCGCGACCGGGATCGAGGTCCCGGCCGAGGTCGTCGCGGGACTGGGGCAGGGTCAGCGCCCGCCGGTACGGGTCACCATCGGCGATTACTCCTACCGGACCACTGTGGCGCGGATGGGCGGACAGTTCCTGATCTCGCTGAGCGCCGAGAACCGGGCCGCGGCCGGAGTCGCCGCCGGGGACGAGGTTGACGTCGACCTGGAGCTCGACGACGCGCCCCGTGAGGTCGAGGTGCCCGCCGACCTCGCGGCGGCCCTCGCGCGGGACGACGCGGCGCGGGCCGCCTTCGATTCCCTGGCCCGGATCGGGTGTCTCGCATCGGACGCGTACGCGACAACCCCGCTCTGGACTCGGGGTGCCGTCATCCTCTCGCCCGGCATTCTGGCCACCGTCACCAATCACACCAGCCCCGTCAGCACCGCCGCCTGCGGTCCGCCGAACCGGTGAACGTGGCGTTGTGATGGCTCTTCCCGGTAGAACGCCGCGTTCACATGGCACGAACCGCGTCAGCGGCGAGATCTCCTGCGAATTGCCGGGACAGGCGGGACGGGCGGGACGGGCGGGCATCGCGAGGCTATGCCGTCCCGGTCTGCCGGGACCATGCTCACCGCGGCCCTCCAGAGCCATCGGGCGGCCGGAGCCTAGGCCGGCCTAGGCGGCACGCTCCGCGTCGCCGGGGCACGGGTGCCGCGGCACGCTCCGCGTCGCCGGGGCACGGGTGCCACAGCCCCATTACCGGGGGGAACGCGACCTTGATCACCAGACGGCGCGCGGAGCAGGCCGGACGGTTGGGAGATCCAGACAAGACCGCTCTATCGGGCGGGATTGCCATTTTCTCGCGGGGATCGCGCGTTCTGTATGGGGTGCGTGGGCCACTACCCCCGTCTATCGGGGGTTGTGTGCCACAAGCCCCGAACGGCTGCCCGGTGCACCTAATACTCCCGGGAACCGGATCCTCCCGGTAACTGGTGCTGGTGATCCTGGGGTGAGGTATGTGGTGACTACGGGGTCGGAGGACTCGCGCATGGGCCGTACGGAGTCGGCCGCCGAGGCCGAGAGCGGCCCCGGCGGGGTCGGCTGCGCGACCCGTACTGCCGACGGAAGTTCAGAGTAGGTCGGAGGCCTCAATCACGATGCGGCGCGCTGGACTGGACAGACCATCCAAGAGGGCCTTGCTGGTACAACGGCCCATCCACCCGGTGCGAGGCGGGGAACCAGCGAACCCTAGGCGGGGGAAACCGGCGCGGGCTTGGCGTCGGACCAGCAGCCGACGATGGTGGTGTCGGAGATGAAACGGACGCCGGAGCCGGGGGCCCAGCGCTGCGCGGCCTCGCGCAGGCAGTCCTCGACGATCCGGGACACCTCCTCGCCGTGCGCGGCCGGGCAGTGCACGAGCAACTCGTCGTGCAGGCATAGCACGACGCGCGCATCCAGGTGGCCGCACCGGGCCCGGACCGTCACCGCCCACATCTTGAACATCTCGGCCGCCGCGCCCTGGATCATCGCGTTGCGCGCGTACCGGCCGTAGGCCGCGGCCCGGCTGGCGCTGCGCGGTTCCGACGGGGTCAGCACGATCAGGCGACCGCCGTACGTCCGCAGGTCGCGCCCGGCCTGCCCGGCCCGGTCGGCGGCGTCCAGGTAGGCCATCGCGACGGGGTAGGCGGCGTTGAGACGGCGCAGCGCCTGCGCGCCGAACCCGGTGGTCTGCCCGTACATCGCGCCGAGCACCGCTACCTTGGCCGTCGGCCGGTCCACGCCGAGCTGCGCGGCGACCGGAGCGTACAGGTCGTCGGCGCGTGCCGCCACGACCAGAGCCTGATCCCCGGACACCGCGGCCAGCACCCGCGGCTCGATCTGGCCCAGATCGGCCCGGACGAAGACGTGCCCGTCGCCGGCCACCACCGCCTGGCGCATCGCGGCCGGCATGTTGTGCAGGCCCGCCGAGGCGGTCATCCGGCCCGCGGCACCGTCGCACCCGGTCCAGGCGCCGCGCAGCCGGCCGTCGGCGCCGAGGCTCTCGTCCAGCCATGCGTACCCGTAGGTGGTCGCCATCCGCTCGGCCTTGCGCCACTCCAGCAGCGCCGCGACCAGCGGATGGGTGTCGCGCAGCTCGCGCAGCCGGTGCGCCCGCGTGTCCGGCACGTCCACGCCGATCCGGGCCAGCAGCGACTTGACCTGGGCCGGACTGCGCAGGTCAATGATGGTTCCGGCGGGCGCGTGCCGTAGCACCTCGTTGTCGCGCGCGCTCCGGGCCACGACCGCCTCGGCGTCGCTGCGCGGGCGGGGCCCGATGTAGGAACAAAGCACCTGCTCGGCGAGCGCGCGGTCCATCGGCAGGCCGTCCGCGGACAGTTCGGCGCACAGCAGCTCGGCGGCCGACTCCGACCGGGCCGTGGGCACCGCCATCGGCCGGCCGGGCAACGCGGCCAGCGCATCCTGCTGCAGCCCCGCCAGGGTCCGGGCCAGCTCCGCCCACCGGGCCAGCCGGTCGGCGCCCTCCGCCCAGCCGCCGCTGACCCACTCGGGCCGCAGGTACCCGTCCGGCGCCACCGGATCATCGTCGTCCCCGTCGTCCGGGCCGGACATCGCGAACAGGTCAAGCGGGCCGCTTGCGGGCAGCACCTGGGTGTCCAGGCCGCGGATCCGGGCCCAGGCCCAGCCGGGATCGGCGCGCCAGCCGCCGAACAGCAGTCGGTGCGCCGCCGCGATGTCCCAGCACGTGGCCAGGCGGACACCGCTGGCCACCAGGTGCGCCGCGGTCTGGCCGGACCAGACCGCCCAGCGCGGCCGCAGTGCCTCATCAGCCCGGCCCACGTCCGCGGCGAGCTCGGCGGCGCTGCCGGACACGACTGGCCAGGCCCGTTCGGCGGTCGCCACGCCGAGGCCCAGGGCAGGGGAGACGACCAGCCCGACCAGGTCGCCGCGGGCCGCTCCGGCCTCGCGCAGCGACGTCACGAGGTCCACGCATCCACCCTGCCACGGACCGCGCGGCAGCGCCGGGTGGCGCGCAGCCCGCGCCGGGAGTGTTCGGACCGGTACCGTGGGCGCGGCGGGAAAGATCCTCGAAAGTTTCTCCAACAGGTTTCGGAACACGATCGGCCGGAGCCGTCGTTTCCGCCGTGTTAAGTGCCATGAAACTAGGCCTTATGCAGGCTTAAGTAGATGACTAGCGCGCCGCGATAGGTTACGATACCGTTATCGAAATTGTTTCGAAAACGGTGGGAAGGTGACGCAGTGCCGTCCAGCAGGGAGCAGGTGCCCAACCGGGCTACTACTGTGCCTACTGTGCCGCGTACCAGCCGGGAGGATGCGTCGCGGCGCCGCATCACGTTGGCCACCATCGCGGCCGAGGCGGGAGTCTCGCTGCCTACCGTGTCGAAGGTGGTCAACCGGCGCCCCGATGTCGCGGCCGCCACGCGCGCCAAGGTGGAGCGGCTGCTTGACCAGCACCACTACCTGCGTGCCGGAACCCGCAGGCAGCGCCGGTCCGGCCTGATCGACCTGGTGTTCAACGGCCTGGACAGCCCGTGGGCGGTGGAGATCCTGCGCGGCGTCGAAGACTGGGGCGCGAGCCACGAGACCGGCGTGGCGGTGTCGGCCGTCCGGCACGGCAACGCCCGGCCGGCCAGCTGGACCAGCGCGCTGGCCAGCCACGACACCGACGGAGTGATCCTGGTCACCTCCGAGCTGACCCCGGGGCAGCTGGAGCAGCTGCGCAGCGGCGGCATCCCGCTGGTGGTGGTCGACCCGGTGAACCCGCCGCCGCCGGAACTGGCCAGCGTGGGCGCCACCAACTGGGCCGGGGGCCTGGCCGCCACCGAGCACCTGCTGAACTTCGGGCACCGCCGGATCGCGGCCATCGCCGGGCCGGAGGACTACCTGTGCAGCCGGGCCAGGATCGACGGATACCGGTCCGCGCTCGAGCGGGCCGGCATCGGCTTCGACCCGGCGCTGGTCAGGCACGGCGACTTCCAGCACGAGGGCGGGTTCCGGTGTGGCGGCGACCTGCTCGACCTGCCCGAACGTCCGACCGCGATCTTCGCGGGCAGCGACCAGCAAGCGCTGGGCGTCTACGAGGCGGCCAGGCAGCGGGGCCTGCGGATCCCGCAGGACCTCAGCGTGGTCGGCTTCGACGACCTGCCGGTGGCCCGCTGGGTTTCACCGCCGCTGACCACGGTGCGCCAGCCGCTGGCCGAGATGGGCCGGGCGGCGGCCCAGATGCTGGGCGAGATCATCGAGGACCGGCCGCTGCGCAGCAGAAGGGTGGAGCTGTCGACCGAGCTGATCATGCGGGAATCCACCGGGCCTGTCCCCGGGACCGCCAGGTGAGCGGCCTGCGGGCCGGTCCTGACACGATCACGGCGGAGATCTGGCGCGACCCCGCGCGGCCGGCCGCGGAGCGGGTTGCGGACCTGCTCGGCCGGATGACGCTTGAGGAGAAGGCCGCCCAGCTGACCAGCATCTGGGTCAGCGACCAGCCCGCCGATGGCGACGTCGCCCCCATGCAGGGCGCGATGAGCGCGGCCGCCCGGCCGCTGGCTGACGTCATCCGCGACGGCCTGGGACAGCTCACCCGGGTGTTCGGCAGCCGGCCGCTGACCCCGGCCGCGGGGCTGAGCACGCTGCACGAGCTGCAGGCCCAGATCGCCGGGGCGAGCCGGTTCGGCATCCCCGCGGTCGCCCACGAAGAGTGCCTGACCGGCTTCGCCGCCTGGCGGGCCACGGTGTTCCCGACCCCGCTGGCCTGGGGCGCGTCCTTCGACCCCGAGCTGGTGCGCGAGATGGCGGGGGCCATCGGGACCAGCATGCGCTCGGTGGGCGTCCACCAGGGCCTGGCGCCGGTCCTCGACGTGGCCCGTGACATGCGGTGGGGACGGATCGAGGAGACGATCAGCGAGGATCCCTACCTGGTCGGGTGCATCGGCACCGCCTACGTCCGCGGCTTGCAGTCGGCCGGGATCGAGGCCACCCTGAAGCACTTCGCCGGCTACTCCGCGTCCCGGACCGGCCGTAACCTGGCCCCGGTGAGCATGGGGCCACGGGAGTTCGCCGAGGTGATGCTGATGCCGTTCGAGATGGCGCTGCGCCTCGGCGGGGCCCGTTCGGTGATGCCGTCCTACATCGACGTGGACGGCGTCCCGGTCAGCGGGGACCGTGCGCTGCTGACCGGCCTGCTGCGAGACGAGCTGGGCTTTGACGGGGTGGTCGTCTCCGACTACTTCGCGATCGGCTTCCTGCAGACCCAGCACGGCGTGGCCGGATCCCCGGCGCAGGCCGCGGCGCTGGCCCTGGCCGCGGGAATGGACGTGGAACTGCCCAGCGTCCGGTGCTACGGCCCCGAGCTGGCCGGCGCGGTTCGCGACGGCCTGGTCCCGGCCGAGCTGGTGGACCGGGCCGCGGCCCGGGTGCTTCGGCAGAAGTGCGACCTCGGGCTCCTCGACCCCGGCTGGTCGCTTCCGGAGGAGTCGGGCGCGCCGGATGACCTGGACCCGCCCGCGCACCGGGCCCTGGCCCGGCGGCTGGCCGAGGAATCGGTGGTACTGCTGGCCAACGCCGCCGCGGCAGGCACCGGCCCGGTCCTGCCGCTGCGGCCGGACGCCAGCATCGCGGTGGTCGGGCCGCTGGCCGCCGACCCGCTGGCCTTCTTCGGCTGCTACAGCATGGCCCGCCACCTCGGCGACCGCTATCCCGAGGCCGTTGACGGCGTGCACGTCACCACGCTGCTCGACGCGCTGGCGGACGAACTCCCGGCCGCGACGATCTCGCACGCGCGCGGCTGCGACGTGCGCGCGCAGGACCGCTCGGACTTCGCGCACGCCGCCGCGCACGCCGCCGAGGCCGACCTCGTGGTGGCCGTGCTCGGAGATCAGGCCGGACTGTTCGGCCGGGGTACCTCCGGGGAGGGCTGCGACGTCTCTGACCTGCGGCTTCCCGGCGTACAGGAGGACCTGCTCCGGGTCCTGGTCGCCACCGGCAAGCCGATCGTGCTGGTCCTGGTGACCGGCCGGCCCTACGCGATCGGCCCGCTGGCCGGGCAGCTCGCCGCGGCTGTGCAGGCGTTCTTCCCCGGCGAGGAGGGCGGCCGGGCGATCGCCGGGGTGCTGTCCGGCCGGGTGGTGCCCAGCGGACGGCTGCCGGTGGAGCTGCCCGTTCTACCGGGCAGCCAGCCGTCCTCCTACCTGCGGCCGCGGCTGGCTGACCGGCATCCGGGTAGTTCGGTCGATCCGGTACCGCTGTTCGCGTTCGGCCACGGGCTGTCCTACACCAGCTTCGAGTACGCCGACCTGGACATCTGGCCGGGCGAGGTCCCGGCCAAGGACGGGACGGCGCAGGTCAGCTGCACGGTGCGGAACACGGGGGAGCGGGCGGGCACCGAGGTGGTGCAGCTCTACCTGAGCGACCCGCTGGCCCAGGTGGTCCGGCCGGTGCGCTGGCTGGCGGGCTTCGCCCGGGTCCCGCTCGAGCCCGGTCAGGCCCGCCGGGTCACCTTCCGGCTGCACGCCGACCGCACCGCGTTCTGCGGCCTGGACGGCACCCGCGTGGTCGAGCCGGGCGAGATCCGGGTCGCGATCGGCGGCGCCTCCGACCGGCTCGTCCTGCACGGGTCGTTCACGCTGTGCGGCGCCGAACGCCTGGCCGGCACCGACCGGGTCCTGGAGACGCCCGTGGCGATCGGCGAGGTCCAGTAAGCACAGCCTCAGTAGTGCATGCCCATGGCCGCCCGGACCTCGTCCAGGGTGGCCGCGGCGATCGCGTCGGCCCGCTCGTTGCCCTCCCGCAGGATCTGGCGGACATAGCCCAGGTCACGCGCGTACTCGGCGCGGCGGGCCCGGATCGGGGCCAGCAGCTCGTTGACCGCCGTCGTGACCGTGTCCTTGAGCGCCGCCGCGCCGCCGGTGCCCAGGTCTGCGACCACGTCCTGGGGGCTGCGCCCGAGGGCCAGCGCGGCCAGCAGCACCAGGTTGGAGACCTCCGGCCGGCGCTGCGGATCGTAGCTGATGTACCGCTCGGCGTCGGTCTTGGCGCCGCGGATGAGCCGGGCTGTCTGGTCGGCGGTGGCCGCCAGGGCGATGGCGTTGCCGCGGCTCTTGCTCATCTTGGTGCCGTCGGTGCCGAGCAGCAGCGGCGCCGCCGACAGCAGCGCGTCGGGCACCGGGAACACCTCCGTCTCGTACCGGGTATTGAACCGGCGCGCGATGACCCGGGTGATCTCCAGGTGGGGCAGCTGATCCTGGCCCACCGGCACCAGGTTCGCCTTGCAGAACAAGATGTCCGCCGCCTGGTGCACCGGATAGGTGAGCATCAGGCCGCTGACCGCCGCCTGCCGCGAGTGCGCGATCTCGTCCTTGACCGTCGGATTGCGCTCAAGCTCCGGGACCGAGACCAGGCTCAGGAACGGCAGCAGCAGCTGGTTGAGCGCGGGCACCGCGCTGTGCGCGAACAGCACGGTCCGCGCCGGGTCCAGCCCGATGGCCAGGTAGTCGAGGACCAGGCCGGTCACGTACTCATCCAGGCGCTCGGCGCTGTCCCGGTCGGTCAGCACCTGATAGTCCGCGATCAGCACGAACACCTCGGCGCCGAGGTCCTGCAGCCGGACCCGGTTACGCAGGGTGCCGAAGTAATGGCCCAGGTGCAGCTGACCGGTCGGCCGGTCCCCGGTCAGGATGCGGAACCGCGAGGCATCCCGCTCGATCAGTTCCTCAAGCTCCGCAGAACGCCGCTGCGCGACCCCCGTACTCATTCCTCATCGTCCTCTCCGTGAGGTCCGGACGAGCAGGCCTGATGACATAAGAAAAGGCCGCCCATCCGGACGGCCTCAGACACGGGTGAAAGCGGGCCGTCCTAACCGGCCGACCACCACTGAGCACCCGAAATGCGTCGCACACGCCCATTCTAACAATTTTTCTTCCGAACGGACCGCGGTTAACCGGGCTGGCTATGTACCAGCTTGATGCCGGGTGGCGAGGCGCGCCTCCAGTCCGTCAAGGATTGCCTGAAGCCCGAACTCGAAACTGCCGCCGGGTGCAGCGCCGTACCCGGCGGACGGCAGCTCGAGCCGGCCACGCAGCCGGGGGAACTGAGCGGCGACCTCCACGATCTCCGCGCGGCTCGCCTGCATCAACGCCTGGACGTCGCCGCCATCGCGGCCTAGCTTCCTGGTGAACGAGGTCGTTGCGGCCAGCCCAAGCGCGTTGCCGAGCACGAACGTGAACACGGCGGACGTCGCCTGGTCGGCCTCGAATCCCGCGAAGCCCGCTGCCTCGTAGACAGCGAGGCTGTGGTCGTCGTGCCGAGCCTTGCCCGGGCCGTAGAGCTGGTATGAGCCGAAGGCCTGGACCAGCCACGGGTGCCGTGTCAACATCGCGTACTCGCTGGTGGCCATCTGGCAGGCGGCTGTCCGCCAGCCGACCCCAGCCGGGTCGGGCAGCTCGACTTCGGCCCATGCGCGGTCCGCGGCTAGTGCGATGAGGCTTTCCCTGCTTCCGACGTGCCAGTAGACCGCAGTGGCCGCCGAGCTCAAGCATTTGCCCAGGGCGCGCATGTTCATGCCTTCGAGGCCCTCGGCGTCCAGCAGGTCGAGGGCGGCGGTGACGATCTGGTCCCGGGAAAGCGTTTCGCGCGCCATGAGCCCACCTTAGGTGATCCCGACTCGGACTTGAACAATGTTCGAGAAAGCACTTGCACAGCGTTCAAGCCGGGCTCTACCGTTCTTCTTGAACGCTGTGCAAGCCCGGAACGAAGGATGGAAGGAAGACCGAGATGTCAGACATGACGCTGGCGATCTTCGTCGAGGCGGCTGCCGGGAAGTTCGCGATACCCGGCGTCGCTGTGGCCGTCTGGGCCGACGGTACCCAGACCTATGCCTGTTACGGCGTGACCAGTCTGGAGGACCCGCGGCCGGTCGACGAAAATACGCTGTACTCGCTGGGCTCGATTTCCAAGACCTTCACGGCGACGGCGATGATGCGGCTGGTCGCGCAGGGGAAGATCGACCTGGACGGCCCGGTCCGCCGCTACCTCCCCGAGCTCGTACTCCCCAACGAGCAGTGGACAAGCGAGATGACCATGTTGAACCTGCTCAACCATACCGCCGGCCTGGACTGGCGCCTGATTGTCGACACCGGCGACGGAGACGACGCGCTGGCCCGGTTCGTGGCCCGGCTGGCCGAGCTCGAACAGCTCGCGGCCCCCGGAACCCGCACCTCCTACAGTCAGGTCGGCTACAACCTGGCCGGGCGGATCATCGAGAAGGTCACGGGCCTGGCCTTCGAGCAGGCCGTAAGGGTCCTCGTCCTGGAGCCACTGGGCCTGAAGGACACCCTCTACGCCATGGGCGACATCATGGCGCGGCCAGCCGTCGCCATGGGGCACAACGCAGACGAGAACGGCCAGTACTCTATCGCCCGGCAGTGGAAGGACAACCGTGCCAACAACCCGGGCGGAGGCGTCGCCTCTTCCGTCGCCGACCAGCTGCGGTGGGCGCGCTTCCACCTCGGCGACGGCCGCGCGCCTGACGGCACCCAGGTACTGCCGGCCGAGATACTGCACCAGATGAGGGTTCCCACGGCGGAGCTGCGGTCCAGCACGCTCGGCGACGCGATCGGCATCGGCTGGTTCCTGCGCGACGTTGACGGCGTCCGTACCGTCGGCCACGGCGGCTCGGGCAACGGCCAGTTCGCTGAGCTGCTCATGGTCCCGGAGCGGGATTTCGCCATCGTCGTGGCCTCAAACGCCAGCCCGGGCGGCATCCCATGTAACCAGGCGATCGTCCGCTGGGCGTTGGAACACTACCTGGGCGTGGCGGATCGCGACCCGGAGCCAGAACCCTATGACGAGGGGCGCGCCGCCGGGATCGTCGGCGCCTATGAGAACGACGCGATGACATTCACCATCACCACCGACGGCGCCAGGCTTTCGCTGGAGGTCTTGCTCAAGCCGGCGATCCGCGCGGCATCGGAGGTCGAGCTGCCCGCCGACTACGACCCGTTCGACATCGGGCTGCTGCCCGGGGACGAGTACATCGTCACCAGCGGCGCGCTGAAGGGCCAGCGCGGGTTCTTCACCCGCGACGACAGCGGCGCGGTCGTGGGTGCCGACCTGGCCGGGCGGCTGTTCAACCGGCTGTCATAAAACGGTGCCCTCCGAATTACAGTAGCCAGATGCCGGACGGCGAAGACCGGGCCGCGGAGCGGGTCTGGCGTGCCGAGTTCACCGGCATCGATCTGTCACCTGTTTCGCCGCTGGGTACCTGCACCGCGGTAGCCCCGGTCAGCCAGAACCGGGTCGTCGCCACCATCGGGAACGCCGAGGTAGTCAGCGACTCCACCGACACCCTCGCTAGCTCGGGGCGAGAGCCGCCCGAGCGAGGTCGCGGAAGTCGTCGTCCGGGATGGCTTCGGCAGCGTCCGAGCGGACGCGGATAGTACCGGTGCTGGTCCGCAGGTCCGGATGCCGCGCCGTGAACCCGCCGTCACCGTGGGCTTTCCACCCATACAGGGACACCCCGTGTTTCCACACTCCCAGGTGCAGCCGCCGGGTGCCGGCCTTGTAGGTAGGCATCTTGTAGGAGAGCACGACGATGGTGTCCGGGCAGGTGTCGAGGATGAGCTGGTGAATGCGATCGAACAGGGCGCGGTGCTCGGGCGGGATCGCGTTGATGTACTCCGCAACGGCCGGGTCCATGGTCACTCCCATCCATGCCGTTCTTGATTCTTTTTGCTGGTAGGCGCCGGGCGGGATGCGCCGAGGCAGGAACAAAGTCGGTACTGCAGTGGTAGCCAGCTGGCTGAAGAACACCGCGCCGACCACGGCGATGCCCAGCGCGCCGCCGATCTGCTGGACGGCGTTGGCGATGCCCGATGCGGAGCCGGCGTCGTCGGGGTCCACACTGGTCAGGATGAACGGCAGCAGGGGGACGATGACCAGGCCCATACCCGCGCCCATGACGAATAAGGCCGGGGCCAGGTGCCAGGTCGACAGGTCCGGGCCGGAGTTGTCGGCGATCAGGGCGACGGCGGCAGTGGCCGAGGGCCGTGACGGCGACGCCGATGGTGAGGGACCAGCTGCCCATAGCGGGGATGGCTTTCTCGCTTAGCCCTCCGGCGGCAGGCATGATCCCGGCGGTGATGAACAGCGCCGTCAAGACGGCATGGATGGCGCTGAAGGACCTGTCCCGGCTGATGGCCGACTGCGACAAAATCGAAGTGCTGAAAGATCTGGTCTACCTGATGTGCCGAACCGACTCTGGACTTGACGGCTGACGTGCTCGCCGGGAGCGCGCTGCTGATCTGGCCGCCTTCGGCGGCGGGCCGATCAGGACGTACGCCGCCGCGGCACACAGCTCGAATCCGGCCGCGACGAGCAGGCAGGCGGTCACCGACCGGCCGGCCAGCGGACCGGCGAGCGCCGCCCCGGCGGCCAGCCCGCCGATCTTCAGGCTCGCCGCCGTGGTGAAGATCTGACCGCGCAGGTGCTCGGGGGACTCCCGGTGCCGCACCGCGAACAGCGCGGTCAGCTGAGGTCCCTCGCCGACCCCGCCCAGCGCGACGGCGGCCAGGGTCAGCCAGCCCGGCGCAGCCGCCGCCGCGGCCATGCTGACTCCGATCACCAGCGTGCTGGCCAGGACACGAACGTCCGGCTGGCCTCGCGGCAGCCAGCGCGCCAGGATCCAGTTGGCGATCAGCGAGGCAGCCGCGATCGCGCTGATCAACAGCGCGCCACGGGCCGATCCGCCCAGCCGCTGCGCGCCGAGCACGGGGCAGCACACCAGGAGCATCCCGATTCCGGCGTAGGACACCACGGACGTGACCGTGGCCCGCA
>Ga0070735_10000597_pt1 | contig 38042 bp, 29 predicted proteins | sample Coa_R1_FD_66443 | JGI IMG/M metagenome (GOLD analysis project Ga0070735, IMG submission 66443) | Surface soil microbial communities from Centralia Pennsylvania, which are recovering from an underground coalmine fire - Coalmine... | ecosystem: Environmental > Terrestrial > Soil > Unclassified ... | reverse complement strand
CGGAAAAGGGTCCGGGCTCTACTGGGAGCCCCGCGGGAAAGACTCCCGACTCTGGCGGGGGCTCGCAAACGATTGTCACTCATTCCAGCGAAGAAACCATTGCCAAAGGCCGTGAAATCGCGGCGAATCTCCGTGCGCCCGTCATCGTGATGCTCAGTGGGGAACTGGGGAGCGGGAAAACGACTCTCACGAAGGGAATTATTAGTGGCCTGGGCGCTGCGCGTGAGGAGGATGTTACCAGTCCCACATTTACTTTAGTCCACGTCTTCCACAGCGATGGCCCGCATTCTACTCTGGCGGGCTCAAAGCACAGCCCGAACGCTGCTCCGGCGGGTTCCAAGCAGAGCCCGCACCCGTGCAAGGTCTATCACGTAGATCTCTATCGCGTTGAAAATTTCACTGACCTTGAATCACTCGGGCTCGAAGATGCACTCGCAGAGGAAGCCATCGTCATCATTGAATGGCCGGACCGATTTACTTTCCGCACCGATTGGCCCCGCGTCGAGATCCGCCTCGAACACGCGGGGGGCGATTCCCGCCGCATTGCGATTTCGGGAATGGATCTTAAGAACCAATTGTGAGCAAAGACTGCACCCTTAAAACCGAAGGGTGCGGCACCCACAAGGCAAGAACCTTTCAAAGCGTGCCGATGACGGACAAGACGAAAAAGAAGCCGGTACGGGAGATCGTGATTTTTGAATTTAGGGCCAAGTGCCTGTTTTGCTGGAAGAAGTCAGCAAGACGAATACTTCGCTGCGGGTCACCCGTCGAGGCAAGCCGCTAGTGTATGTCGTTCCTGCATCTCGACTGACGGACGAAAGAAGTTGGATCGGTTCTATGTCGGGCAGTATCGATTGTCGGTGATATCGTCTCACCCGTCATTGATATGGAAACTATCGAGGCTCTGAGGAATTGAAACTTCTTTGGATACGCATATCCCCAGCGCCTGATAGATCTGGAACGATCGCGACCCTGGCAAACCGCTGAACGCATAACGTCAACGAGAGGGTGTCGGGCACTGTAAAAAGACGCATGGGCCACCCAGTATTCCCTCAATTCTCTCCGAATCTCTGCACACTGCTGAACAAAGTCTACCTGCGCCATCATAGGAAAAAGTGCCTGTTTTGCTGTTAACGGGTAGGGTTCGTCATCTTGTTCGTGTCTAGCTGGCTTGTTACGCTGAATCTGTAGTTTATCGCCCTTTCAATATGCCTGAGCGCTCATCCACGCCTTCCGCGGGTAGCCCCGCGCGGATTAACCTGAAGCATTATGTCGCCGAGCTGTCGCTCGGTACGCTGACGGTGGGTGTCGATAATATTCACCACGACGTTTTTCTGAGTCCGAAGTTTGTTGAATTGACGGGTACTTACCTTCTAGAGTTCATTCGCCAAAACGCCAATCTGGCATTCCTTTCTCAAAACGACCGCAAGCAGCCGGTCCGCAAGACAACTGCGCGACCGCCGGAAGCCGGCGCGTGGAAACGGCATCTCTCGGACCTGATGCATGCGGGACTGCAGAGCGCGAAATACGGAAAAAATATTGAGATTGACCTGTTGCTGCGCGTCACGCTGCTGAAATTTCTTACCCAAGAAATCAGCACGCAATTCGCGAATCTTATGCTGGAAGGGAAGGAATATATTCGCAGCCGCGGCGAGCATTTTGATCGCAGCGAACAAGCGCACGTACTGAAGGCCAGGTTAGCCGAATTGCAGGCGGACCGGAGAAATGTGTTCCGCCAGACGGGCCAGCATGTCTTTCAGGTGATTTTAGAAATCGAGGATAACGGGCTGGCGAGAGCGCGGAAAGCGCTGTTTGGCGATGAAATGGCCTCCGCGTATGAGATTCTAACCAACCGCCTGGCCTTCGTTGAGGGCGGCAAGGACGATGTCCTTTTCCTTGAGCAATATGTTTTGCTGGGAACTTATTTGCGCGATCAGGATCGCTTCGAGACTTTTGATGCCTTGCTGCTCGATTTTTTGAGGGAATGGGTCCTGGCCGGAGACCAGGGAAGCGAACTGAGCGACGCGTGGCGGGCACATCAAGAGTTAGTGGATTCGACGATGGCCAGCCGTGCGGAAATCGCGCGTCTGGAAGAAGAGCACGCAACGCTGGCGCGACGCCTGGAGCGCAGCGATGGCCTGATGGCGCGCGTGGGGCTCGGCACGGATCCTGCAAGTCTCCGCGCTGCGATTACCGACGTCGAGAAACGACTTCGCCATCTGCGGGAAAAACTTGAGGCCACCGGTCCGCGCATTGAGGCCGCGCGCGGCGAAGCGGATTACCTTTCCGAGCAGTATCAGAATCGGCTCGGCGATTACCTGAGCCAGCCTGAAAACGCGCGACGCCTGTTCGATGCCAACGCTCCGGGAGAGGAACGCGGCAGCGCGGCGGAAACTCGCGCGCGATTGCTGGAGGAATGGATTGCCCGACTGGAACGGCGCGATTTGCTGATTCATGTCCTCGCCAGCTATCAATTACGGAACATTTGTCACGACTACTGTCCGCCCATTCACTTGCAGCAGCTCAAAAAGGCGATGGTTTCGCGCGAGGAATATAAACGAGTCGAGGACATTCTGAAGCAGTTTCCAGCGCGGCAATTTTCCATGCAGCGCATCGACGAGATCTCCAAAAAGATCCGCCGCACGCCTAAAGAAGAAATTCGCACCGTGGCGCTGCGCTTTGCGGAAGATTTCATGCGCTTGCGCCGCGACATACGCAACTACGAACGGCTGACGGCGGCGATGGAACGCGTGAACCTGGTGCGTAACGAGCGCACCCGTGAAAATTCGGACCTGAACAACAGCCTGTATGAATTCATTCTTCCGGAAGAAGCGCGGCCCGCGGAAGATAGGGTTCTTTCCCACACGATCATCAAGGCGGACGTGCGCGGATCGACGAAAATTACGCAGGATTTGCTGGCGCGCGGACTAAATCCGGCGTCGCTCTTCAGCCTGAATTTTTACGAGCCGGTGAAACGCATTCTGGATCGTTACGGCGCGGCAAAAGTTTTTATCGAAGGCGACGCGCTGGTGCTGGCGATTTTTGAAAGCGAATCCAACCGCGCACAGCAACGCGCCGTGTCCAAGGCCTGCGCGCTAGCCAGACAGATCCTGGCCGTTTCTTCGGCCTTTAATGAACGAGCCGAGACCACCGATTTGCCGCGCCTGGAATTGGGAATCGGAATCGCCTACCAGGGCTCCGCGCCCACTTATTGGATGGATAATGATTCGCGCATCATGATTTCGCGCGCGCTTAATTTGTCCGACCGCCTTTCCAGTTGCTCGAAGGCGGCGAAACGCATGCTGGCCGAGAGCGCTTCGCTGTTTCGTCTTTTCCTGTTCCAGACGATGATGGAGGGCACGGCGGATGATGAAGCCGACGAATTCCTGATCCGCTTCAACCTGAACGGCGTGGAATTGAACGAAGAAGGCTTTAAGAAGCTGCAGGAAGAAATCGCGCTGACGTCGGTGGAAGCAGAATGCGTGATGCCCTGGGGCAAGGAAATGGTTACGTTTTTCGCCGGAGAAACGCCAGTCGGCGAGCGCGTCGAGCCTGTGCTGATCCGGCGCGGATACATACGGCAGTTGTTGCCGGACGGCAAGATTGGATCCGCAGGCGCCCGCGCGTACTACGAAGTTTGCACGAGCCCCAAAGTGTTTGGGATCGTCGAATACCTCACCGCTACTGCCACCGCTACGACCTCCGCTCGCGAACGGTAAGTCCCCAGAATTTGTCTGGGTCTTTTGACCCCCACTTGGCATTAATTGTTGGCGCCGCCTCTTGCCCTGAACAAACGCGAAAACCATCGCATGAGGGGCGATTTGGTCATTTTACGAGCAGAAAGGCACACAGGCTGAAGCCTGCGCTACTCAACCCCAAATGTTTGTGAGAGGTACGGACCCGCGTGATTCGAAAACAAAGCCTCGCCTCTGAAGAGACGAGCTACAATTTGCCGCCGCCGTCCTTCAGCCCAGGGCAACGCCCTGGACTTCGGAGTCGGTCGGTTCGCCCTGAAAGGGCGAAGGAATCCTCCGCCCTTTCAGGGCGGAACTCTAGCTGGGCACGCCCCCGGGGCGTTGCCCCGGGCTGGTATCCTGCGCGCCGTTAGCGCGCCACGGTGGCTGAGTTCTCGAATGGAAGAAGCTGCCCGCCCGAAAAGCGGGCGGCCTCTACAATTGCCACTAACACGGATGGTTTTGTAGAGGCATCTCCGTCCTGTGTTTTTCGGGACGGAGATGGCACTTCTTTACTGAGCGAAAACCGTAGCTCCAACCGGCACCATAACGTGGTTAGGGCTTATTGTATTGCGCACTTCGAACGCAAAAGACAAAGGGCCGGGTCGAGTGAGCCGGCCCTTTTTCTGCCTATCACAGTCTACTAAGGCAAAGTGTAAGTCGTTATTCGCTGAGCTGTATTTCCATTGGCATCCTGAACCGTAACCGACCAGTTGTAGGTCGTGTGTATTGGCAGGGGCGAGACGGAAGCCTGGCCGTCCACGTTATACATTACGTTGGTCGTCGAGCTTGGGATGCCATTGCTATTGTTGCCTCCAGAGTAGTACCAATTCACGTTCGAGCCTCCGGAGAAATCCACGCTATACGTGTACGACGCTGGAGGCGTGAGCGGCGCGCTCCAGTTGAGCATTGGAACAGTCGCTGGAGTTCCGGAAGTGCTGGGCACTGGTGAATTCATCGCCAGGTTTTGGGCGAATGAAGTGAGCACAGCCGTTACCTGGCTCGTAATGATTCCAGTGGTTCCATCGGAGTAGGTTACCTGGAATTGGTAGGTGTCTCCCACGACCGGTACAGTGCTGCCTGGGAAGTTTGGAGTTCGTTCGTCGTTGTTTGAGTCAGCGCCCATGTCGAATGGCACGGACACGTTCGGCCCTGAAAACAGAGTGACGGAAATTGGGCGTTTGGTTCCCCAATTTTCGCGCAAATCGAGATTGTAGGAATCACCAGAAAACAATTGGTGATTCGTAGCGACGTTGACAGCCATCGGCGCGCTGCTAAGGACGATGTTGGAAGTCGTATTGCCACTCACGGTCAGCGGCGGCGGGCCACCGTTCCCATGGTTGACGTTCTGAAGATCACCAGTGTCAATCAGGCCGTTGTTGTTGTTGTCGATGATGGCAAAGTTCTGGTAGCTGGTGCTATTCGGGACGCCCGCGATACTGTACGACTGCGGACTTACAGGGCTGGCGATCGTCTGTTCGTAGATCTGTCCGGTATTGCCGTCAAAAACGCCCACATACAGCGGCCCAGTTGCGGTTCCCGGGAAAGTAACGGTGCCGGAGAGCGTATTTGCTCCGCTCGTTGGTCCTACGACGACCGGTCCAACCGGGGTGGACGCTGCGCTATCGCCGTTCGCGTTATGCGCGATGATTTTGAAATAGTAAATTCCGTTTGTAAGGCCATGGAGTATATAGATTTGATCGTGGGTGCCTTGCGCGGCGAAGGATACGGTAGCGCCGTTGGAGGCATTTACGTCTGTGCCCATGGAGACCTTGTACGAGGTTGCAATTTCTTCTCCATTGGCGTCCTTGGGACCTTTGTACTGAACCAGCGCCATTTGACTAGCTGGCGAGACGTGGAACTGTGTGGGTGTTATGGGCGCGGGTACCGCACGGTCGCTGACGGTGAAGTTCGCATTTGTTACATCGGCTGAAGTAATCGTGATCGTCGAGGTGCTGCCTGCCGGGTTCGAGGAATTTGGCTGCCCTGTTCCCAGAGTATCGATTTCCGCCGTCACGATATAGCTTCCGTTGCCGTTTCCACCACCCCCAACGGGCAGCAGGCCTCTGACTGTGTAGGCAGTGCCGCTTGAAGAAGGTGCAGTGGCGATACTTGTTCCCGCTAGGGTATTGCAACCACTTGTACATCCGCTCGGGATAACGCGGATGAACGTGGTGCCGGTCTTTGCGCCCGAATAGCTCACGGTTCCGGAAATGCTGAAGGACGTCATGGCCGGTGCCTCTGTGAAGTCCTGCGTGGTGGTGGCGAACGAAGTAGTCACCGATGGCATAGAAGGGCTAAATGTATAGCCTGCCAGAGTCGGCGTAATCGTATAGGTGCCGCCTGCCAAACCGGTGAAGGAATAGTGCCCGCTTGAGTCGGTGGTAGTGGTCGTAACGCTGCCGGACCTGGAAATCGTTACACCTGGGACCCATGGTCCCGACACCGTACCGGAAATCGTGCAGTTCGACGAGCAACTCGGGACAACGACTGCCAGAGTAAAGCTCTGCGTGCCATTCGCGCCCACACCATTGACTGCTGTGATCACGATGGGATAATTAGCCGCCGATCCCGTTGGAGTTCCGCTGATCGTGGCGGTCCCGTTGTTATTGTCAACAAAGGTTACGCCACTCGGCAACGACCCTGTCTCACTCAATGCCGGTTTCGGACTACCGGCCGTGGTTACGGTGAATGTGCCTGGCACGTTGACTGTAAACGATGTGTTGTTGTTACTGGTGATTGTCGCGGACTCATTCACGGTCAACGTGAAATTTTGCACCGCATCCGCGCCGGCGCCATTATGTGCCTTGAAATTGATGGGATAAGTGCCGCCCGTTCCTGGACCAGGCGTGCCGCTTAGAACTCCAGCCCCGGTGTTGAAGGTGACTCCGGTGGGAAGTGCTCCTGTCTCGCTGAGCGATGGCGCGGGTGATCCCGTGGCAGTTACAGTGAAGGTTCCCACGGAGCCTGCGGTAAAGGTGGTGCTGGTCGCACTTGTGATTACAGAAGACTGATTGACGGTAAGCGTGAAGGGCTGAGTCGCATCCGCGCCAACTCCGTTATGTGCCGTGATTGTTATTGGATAGCTTCCGGCACTGCCACCGGCCGGAATGCCACTGAGGGCGCCAGTTGAAATGTTAAGAGTCACTCCACTCGGAAGCGCGCCAGTCTCGGTAAAGGTTGGGGCGGGGAAACCCGTCGCAGTAACAGGGAAGTTGCTGTTCGCGCCGACGGTGAAGGTGGTGCTGTTGCTGCTTGTGATTGCAGCGGCCTGATCGACGGTCAGCGTAAAGTTTTGAACTGCATCGGGACCCGAGCTGTTATGCGCCGTGAATGTGACGTTGTAACTTCCGCCTGTTCCTGCTCCGGGCGTTCCACCGAGAACGCCAGTCGCCGGAGTAAAGGTAACTCCACCGGGCAGCGCTCCTGATTCAACAAGTGAAGGCGCTGGAACCCCAGCGGCCGTGACGGTAAATGTTCCCGCGGAGCCCACGGTAAAGGTAGTGTTCGTTGTGCTGGTGAAGGTAGGAGCCTGGTTGACAGTCAGCGTGAAATTCTGAACTGCATCGGCACCGATGCCATTGTGCGCTGTAAATGTGATCGGGAAAGACCCTTGGACGCTAGCTGTACCAGCCAGAGTCCCGGTTCCATTTCCGTTGTCTGTGAACGTCACACCCGCCGGTAGCGAGCCTGACTCAACGAGAGACGGTGCTGGCGGTCCCGTGGAAATTACTGTAAATGTCCCGGCCGCGCCGACAGTAAAGGATTTGCTATTTGGACTGGTAATCGCTGGAGCCTGGTTCACGGTCAGCGTGAAACCTTGGGTAGCGTTAGCGCCCACACCGTTTAGCGCAGTCAAGGTGATCGAATACACACCGCCTGTGCCCGCACCGGGCGTCCCGGCGAGTACTCCGGTCGAGTTATTAAACGTTACGCCGGATGGTAGCGATCCGGTCTCCGTAAATGTTGGCGCTGGTAGTCCCGTGGCTGTGACGCTGAAAGTGCCTGGGGTACCTGAGGTAAACGTGGTGTTGTTAGCGCTGGTGATCGCCGGAGCTTGGTTCACCGTCAGCGTGAAGCTTTGAATCGCATCCGGACTCACAACGTTGTGTGCAGTAAATGAGATGGGATACGTCCCGCTCGTACCCGGTGCTGGTGTTCCGCTTAACACTCCCGTGCTCGTATTGAATGTCACTCCGGAAGGCAGAGTTCCTGTCTCACTTAGCGTTGGCGATGGAGGACCGACCGAAGTAACTGTAAATGTTCCGGCAGTCCCCACTACAAAGGCGACACTATTTGCGCTGGTGATTGTGGGAGCCTGATTTACTGTCAGCGTGAAGTTCTGCACAGCGTCCGCGCCCACGCCGTTGTGAGCCGTGAATGAAACGTTATACGTGCCGCCTGTTCCTGCTCCGGGTGTTCCACTCAGAATGCCAGTGGCTGTATTGAAAGTCACTCCAGAGGGTAGCACTCCCGTTTCGCTCAGTGTCGGTGCCGGTGCGCCTGTCGCTGTCACCGTGAAGGTCCCTAGGGAGCCCACTGCGAAGGTTGTGCTGGCCGTACTCGTAATCGCGGCGGATTGATTGACGGTCAACGTAAACGCTTGTATTGAATCCGCCCCAATTCCATTGTGTGCCGTGAACGAAATTGGATACACGCCTGAAGTTCCAGGCGCTGGCGTCCCACTCAGTTTTCCTGTCGCGGGCGTGAACGTCACTCCGCCGGGTAGGCTGCCGGACTCGCTCAGCGTCGGCGCTGGAAAACCTGTCGCGGTCACAGTGAATGTGCCGGCCGCATTTACGATGAAGGACGTGGAATTTGCGCTTGTAACCGCTGCAGCCTGATTCACCGTCAGCGTGAAATTCTGCGTAGCATTAACTCCAACTCCATTTAACGCAGTGAAGGCGATTGAATATGAGCCGCCCGTTCCGGCTGCTGGTGTTCCACTGAGAACGCCAGTTGAGGTGTTAAATGTCACGCCGGATGGAAGCGCTCCACTCTCCGAAAAGGTTGGTGCCGGGGATCCCGTTGCGGCCACCGTGAATGTTCCAACTGAGCCAACGGTAAACGTGGTCGAATTCGCGCTCGTGATGGCCGGGGCTTGATTCACGACCAACGAAAAATTCTGCGTCGCATCCGCGCCGATTCCATTGTGTGCTGTGAGCGTGATGGGATATGTGCCCGCGGTTCCAGCCGCCGGCGTGCCGCTCAATTTTCCGGTTGCAGGCGTAAACGTGACGCCAGTGGGTAGAGCTCCAGTTTCGCTTAATGTCGGCGCCGGAAATCCTGTCGATGTCGCCGTAAATGTTCCCGCGGCATTGACTGTGAAGGATGTCGTGCTTGCGCTGGTAATTGCAGGGGCCTGGTTTACCGTCAGCGTGAAACTTTGCGTTGCATCCGCGCCCGCGCCGTTATGCGCCTTTATCGTAATGGGGTATGTACCGCCGGTGCCTGCCACTGGTGTCCCGCTCAGAATTCCGGTCGCAGACGCGAGGGTTACTCCACCCGGCAGTGTGCCTGTCTCACTGAACGTTGGTACCGGGAAGCCAGTGGCCGTCACCGTGAATGTGCCGGCTGCGCCCGCAGTAAATGTAGCGTTATTTGCGCTCGTAATCGCGGCGGGCTGGTTCACCGTTAGCGTCAACGTCTGCACTGCATCCGGGCCTGCTCCGTTGTGAGCGGTAATCGTAATTGTGAAACTTCCCGCCGGACCCGTCGCGGTACCGCTGATTGTTCCTGTAGCAGCTGTAAACGTTAGTCCGTTGGGCAGAGCGCCTGTCTCAGTGAAAGTGGGCGCGGGTGTCCCGGTCGCGGTCACGGTGAATGTCCCTGGTGAACCCATCATAAAGGCAGAGCCCGAAGTATTTGGGCTAGTAATCGCTGGAGCTGGGCTCGGGGGAGCGCTGTTCGTCGTACAACCAGCCACGAAGAGCATGGCGATCAGGAGAGCGGTTCCAAGTACTCGTGCAGACACACCAATGCTAGTAAATCGAGAGGCGCGAATCATCGCGGCTTTCCTTTGTGGCCTAAATTGTTTCAGGGAGAGAGCAATCGGACCTGAAACCGGGCCGGGAGATAAGAGACAGGTGACCCCAATGGTCGATTGCAGTTTACGCGTTCACCGAGAAGCAACAAGTGCCGCATTGGACAAATCTAATGTGGCTGTGTCCTATGAAGCATGGAAGCACTTGGAAAGTTAAACCGAAAGGTAAACCATTACCGTCGTGAGCAGGGATGATATAATTTGTTAAAAGCTATGAAGTCGTGGGAATCATGGCGAAGAGCAAACGTAAGCCTTCAAAGTTTACCGCAGGACGCGAGGCTCGGCGTCGCGCACGGGAACTCGCAGGTCCGCCTCCGGCGGAGCGCATCATTCCTGACAAGCGGCTCAAACCACCTAAACACAAGAAAAAACTGCTTGAGGACAGTGGGGCGTAGGGGCTGCACTCGAGCTTGTGTTTATCGGAAGCAAAATCAAAGGCACACAGGCTGAAGCCTGTGCTACTACCAGCCAAATGGCTGTTCATAAGATCCCTTGAGCAAGACTGGCCTTTACAACCAGCGCCACGCACAGGCCTGGAGATCTTAGTAGCACAGGCTTCAGCCTGTGTGATTTTGACTTTTGCGGCATGCAGCGAGAGGCATAACGGCTGAAGCCTGTGCTACTAATGAATGTGGCGCGTCTTTTTCTGCATGTAATCCATCAACAGATATTGGCCGAGGGTGTAGGGCGTGGTGAAGTAGGCTTTGCCGCGGCATAGTTCGGTAACTTTCTGCACGAAATGAATCAGGCTGTGATCGCTGGCCAGCATGAAAGTATTGATCAGGATTCCCGAGCGGCGGCAGCGGCCCACTTCTTCGAGCGTCTGCGTCACGACGAGAGGATCGAGCCCAAAGGCGTTTTTGTAGATGCGGCCGTCTTCCAGCGTCAGCGCGGAGGGCTTTCCGTCCGTGATCATGACGATCTGCCGCATATCCTTTTTCTGGCGGGCCAGAATGCGCTGCGCGAGGCGCAGGCCTTCGCGCGTATTCGTGTAGTAGGGGCCCACTTGCACGCGCGCCAACTCGCCGAGCGGAACTTCTTCCGCCGAATCATGGAACAGCACCAGATGAAGCGAGTCGCCGGGAAACTGCGTGCGGATCAGGTGCGAAAGCGCCAAGGCCACTTTTTTCGCCGGAGTGAAGCGATCTTCGCCGTAGAGAATCATGCTGTGACTGCAATCAAGCATCAGCACGGTGGCGCAAGAACTTTGATATTCCGTTTGATGCACCATGAGATCTTGATAGTCGAGCTCGATAGGGACGCGCGCGCCGTCCCGGCGCACGGCATTGAAGAGAGTCGCGCTGATATCCAGATTGAGCGTGTCCCCGAATTCATACGCGCGCGAAACGCCGCCGGATTCAACGCCGGTGGAGAGATCTCGCGTATCGTGACGCCCAAAACTACTTTTTCCCAGCGAGGCCATCAGATCTTTCAGCGTTTTGAAACCTAGAAAATCAATCGTTTTGTCCGTAATTTCAAATCGTGCCTCGGTTTCACGATCGCGACCCTGTCCCACTTGTCCGCGCGGCATTTTATCCGGTGGCGAAGTGACTTGCGGCTGGCCGGTGACATATCCCTCTTCCATCAGGCGGTCCATCAACTCGTCGATCAGCTCCTTCATTTTGGCTGACTGCTGTTCGGGCGTGCCGTCGAGCAGATCCTGCAGCTGCTGGTCCGGCATCAGATCGCCTTCTTCGAGCGCGCGCTGAATGGCCTGTCGGAGGGCTTCCATCGATTTTTCCGGGTCCATCTCGGAGATGCCGTAGAATTGCGATTCATAACCGCTCTGCAGAAAAAAATCGGAGAGATGCTTCACGAGTTCCTGCAGGTCGACGCCGCCGCCGGGCTCGCCCTTATATTTTGTGTAGCGGATATATTTCACGACTTCTCCTCGCTCACCGGCCTCTAATTGAACTGCCTGCGTGGCGGACGCGGTGACTGCTCGCGCGGTTCGGGCGTCTTGGGACGCTCCGCATGAAACCCGCGCTCCTCGTTGCGGCTGATTCGTTTGTGCGCCCAGAGTCCTTCAAGAATAAATTCCGCGGCTGCGGCCATTCCGGCTGGACCGTTGCGGCCATCTGCGTCAAGGCGGCCGATATGCTCCATCAAACCCTGAATCCGCTTGAGCTGCGTGAGCGCTTCCGCGGCCGGAGCGTTCTCCGCCACTTTGAGTTCACCGCCCAGCTCAAACCACTGCACTACGGGCTGAAGATTCGCGCCCTCCATATATTGCGTAAAAACTTTCCCCACCGCTCCGCGAATCAATTCGCGCGCGATATTTTCCGCGCCACGCAGTTCGCCTTCATACTCGAGCTCCATTTTTCCGGTGATGGCCGGAAGAGCCGCGTAAACATCGGCAATACGAGCCGCTGAGCGTGACTCATGATTGCGAACCGCGCGCTGTTCGGCGCTGCTCACTACACTTTCAAGACATGCAATAGGCAGCCGCTGGCTGACGCCTGAGCGCCGGTCGATGCGTTTATCTTCACGCGCCAAAAATGCCGTTTGTTCGACCACTTCGCGGATATAGCGGGGAACTTCCACGGTGGTCTGGCCTCCGTTGCGAGCAACCCAGGCTTCTTGCGCGGTAATGGCCACGCCTTCCTCGACGGTTGCCGGGTAGTGCGTGCGAATTTCGGAGCCAATGCGATCCTTGAGCGGCGTAATGATTTTGCCGCGCGCGGTGTAGTCGTCAGGATTGGCCGTAAAGACCAGCAGGACATCGAGCGGCATGCGCACCGGGTAACCCTTAATCTGAATGTCGCCTTCCTGCATGATGTTGAATAATCCCACCTGGATTTTTCCGGCAAGGTCGGGAAGTTCGTTCACGGCGAAGATGCCGCGATTCGCGCGTGGCAAGAGTCCGTAGTGAATCGTAAGTTCGTCGCCCAAATCGCGCCCCGAGCGGGCCGCTTTGATAGGATCGACGTCGCCCAGGATGTCGGCAATGGTGACGTCCGGCGTGGCGAGTTTTTCAACGAAGCGCGCATCACGCGGCAGCCACGCGATTGGCGTCGCGTCGCCACTTTCTGCAATCAAGTCCCGGCAGGCACGGCAGAGCGGCGCTTGCGGATTATCATGAATCGGGCATCCGGCGACGTAGGGAATCTCCGGGTCCAGAAAATCGACGAGGCCACGGAGGATGCGGCTCTTGGCCTGACCACGCAAACCGAGAAGAATAAAATTATGGCGCGCCAGAATCGCGTTGGCGATTTGCGGCAATACTGTTTCCTCGTATCCATGAATTCCTGCGAAAAGCGGTTCGCCGGCCCCAAGCTTCTTTAAAAGATTAGCGCGAAGTTCTTCCTTGACGGTGCGGCGCGGTGCTCCGGGCGCGTAGTCCGAAAGCTTCCGCAATTCGCCGAGTGTTGTGGGTTTTGCGGTCATTGGTGTCCCCTGATTGGTTTCACATTGTTATTATATGCCAGGGAGCAAATTGCTGCAGGATTGTCGAATAAGGATCGAAATGGTCGCGGCCGATTAAACGTAGTGACGTATTGGTAGGGCCGGCGTCCCGCCGGCTTTTTTGTGCGCCAAAACAAAAATGCCGGCCCTACCTGCGTCAGGGTAAACAAGATGCCGGCGCTGCAAAACCCTCCATCGTAATTCCTACAACGCTCCATGCCCGTTGCCGGCCGCTTTGCCTCGAACATGATTGCGCTTTTGCAGTTGTGGATACCACTCCGTGAGTCGCGCGGCCAGGCGGCGCTGCCGGTCGGCTTCCGAACGCGTTTCCAGAAGCTTCTGGCGGAACGCCACGTCGAGCGGCAATTCGGCGGCGACGAAATATGCGAGGGAGGAACCATCCTCGTCTTCAAACGGCGGAGGATCTTCGTCATACAGCACGGCGTGGCATTGCTCGTAGAGTTTTGCGACCTGTTCGGAAACGCCGGCATCAATTCCTGAAAAATCTTCACTGAGATATTCGACGTCCGCCTCGAAATAGGCCTTGTCGTTATGCGTCCGGATCAAACGAAAAGCTTTTTGGCCGACCGTGAGAATATCGGAGCGGCCATCCTCATATTCATTTAGGGTCTTAACAATCATCGCGGAGCACCCGGTCTGCGCTACGTTGTCATCACGCGCATACACAATTCCGAAGACAGACCGCGTTTCGATGCATTGCCGAGTCATGAGTCGATAGCGCGGCTCGAAAATGTGCAGGGGCACTGCCTGCCCGGGAAAGAGAACCAGGCCCAGTGGGAACAGCGGAATGCGCGTGGCACTCATTGTTGTGAGCATACCTTTATGACGGCAGATTGAAAACGAATTTGCACGTTTATCGGGGGGCTATTCCCAAATATTGGCTAGTCTTTCTTTAGGAATAGCATGTCGTACAGCCAGCCGGCAGCCACGCCGCCCGCCAGCGGACCAATCCAATAGACCCCGTGATTGGCCCAATGATTTGCGGCCAGCGCCGGGCCAAACGCGCGCGCAGGATTCAACGCCGCTCCGGTGAATGGTCCACCGAAGAGCGCCCCCATCGTGACGGTCAATCCGATCGCGAACCCTGCAACCTTATTGAAGGCGCCAAGTGCGTCAACGCAGGTGGCGAACACTACGAAGACGAGAAAGAACGTCATAATGCCCTCAAAAATCATCCCGTTCGTGCGAGAAATCCCGCTCGCAAGATCCGGCGTTCCCAGTTGAACGGCTGACCAGACATCGAACGGGAGTAGCCGCAGGGCATATGCCGCAACCGCAGCGCCTGCAAGTTGAGCGGCCCAAAAAGCGAGCGTATTGATCGTTGAAATCTTACGGGTAACCCAGAGGCCGATTGTAATTGCCGGGTTGAAGTGGCCTCCAGAGATATGCCCAAGCGAGGTCACCATAATAGCCATGGCCAGTCCGTGGGCGAGCGCGATGCCGAGGAGCCCGATGCCTGCCTGTCCACTCGTGCGTAGAAACTGATCGGCGCAAATCGACCCGGCGCTAAAGAAGACCACCGCAAACGTGCCGGCAAATTCAGCCACTAGTTTTTGCGGCAATCTGTACATGAAACCGCCTCCGGAGCGGACGGACACGATAACACGCGAGGGAGCATCGTGATCGGAGAAACGCGTAGGGAAAAGTAGCACAGGCTTTAGCCTGGGTGGTTTTGATTTGGTCGTTTGCACGAGCACAAAGGCACACAGGCTGAAGCCTGTGCTACTTAAGGCCAAGTTTCGCTAGACAGAGGTAGTGGAAAAAATCCTCTTGACATATTCCCATATGGGAATGTAATGTAGGCGCATGGCACGAGCAGCGACAACGTCGGATGTCTTCAACGCGGTCGCCGAGCACTCCCGGCGGGAAATCTTGAGCTATCTCGCATCGCAGGAGCGCCCGGTGGGAGACATTGTCGCGACTCTGGCCCTGGCGCAGCCATCCGTATCAAAACATCTCCGTGTCCTACGAAACGTCGGTCTGGTGCACGTGCGCCGCGAGGGTCGCCAAAAGCTATATCGGACCAACGCCGAGGCGATCCGGACTCTGCATGACTGGACCAGCACATTCGAGCGCTACTGGCAGCATCAGTTGAATCGTGTCAAAGAACGTGCCGAGGCGAAGATGAAGGAAGTCAAGCCAGATTTGAAATCAAAGGAGCAACCATGATCCCAACAGCACAGAGCATTGAGAATTTGACTCTAAGTGTTACTCAGGAAATTCATGTCCACGCGCCCCTGGATGTTACCTTCGCGTCATTGCTCGAAGAACTCGGACCGCACAACGCACTAATGGACGGCACACCGATGCCCATGAAAATCGAACCATGGCCAGGGGGCAGGTGGTACCGGGATTTGGGCGATAACAACGGTCATTTCTGGGGAAACGTGCAGGCTATCAAGCGGCCATCCCTCCTCGAGATCAGCGGACCCTTATTCATGTCCTATCCTGTCGTCTCGAATGTGCAGTATCGGTTGACCGAAAACGATGGTGGAACGCTTATTAAGTTTCAGCATACGGCGCTCGGATTGATACAGGAAGATCACAGAAAGGGCGTGTCCTCCGGCTGGAACAGCATTCACGAACGTGTCCGTAAGCAGGCGGAGGCCTTTCGTTCGCGGCAAGCGGCATCGCGCTGAAAATTGGGAAGATATAGCCCGGAAAGATGAAGAGAGAGAAGTAGAAAAGCAAAGCTCAGCGTAGTTGAGTAAAAAAATCAAATAAAGAAAAGGAGACGGGAAATCATGGAAACAAAACCCACGCACGAACAAGCGCAACTTCACTTGCAGGTCTATGAAATGCGACGCGAGGCCCGGCTGCGCCAGGGACGAGAGTGGTACTTTAAGAACTACGTCGTGGAAAATTTTGACGATGCCATGCGAATCGCGGGGCCTGGAACAGAAACAGGCGCACTCGCGATGATGGTCCTTAGCTATTGGGAGCAAGCTTGCGCGTTGCTCAACTACGGTCTTCTGCACGAAGACCTCTTCTTTCAAACCAGCGGCGAGTTTTTTGGAGTCTGGGAGATGGCCAAGCCCATGGTTCCCCAGGCTCGGGAGAAGTTCGCGAATAAGCAGTTCCTCGCGAACCTTGAGAAAGCTGCGCAGCGTTACGAAACCTGGATCGAGAGCCGGTCACCGGGGCACATCGCTGCCATGCGCCAGTTCGTGAAACAGATGCGCCCTCAGACTGCAACAGCAAGGGCCTAAACAGGAGTGGAAAATAACGGTGAACGAGCCCGCGATCTCGGAAGCAGAGAGTGCTTCCCGAGGCGCGGGCTCGATTCATTTGATGTGTTTAGCGGGTGCCTGCGCTCAATGGGACACTGACGGGCGTGAGCCAGTTGTGGCGGTCGGGGCGCGCGCCGGTAAGAATCGCAAAGAATTCTGCCTGCAACGCTTTGGTGATGGGACCGCGAGAGCCTTTGCCGACCTTAATGCGATCGACCGAGCGCAGCGGCGTGATTTCCGCCGCCGTGCCGGTGAAGAAAACTTCGTCCGCGATATAGAGCATTTCGCGGGGGATCATTTGTTCGCGTACCGGGATTTTCAGGTCTTCGCACAGCGTCAGTACCGAATTCCGCGTGATTCCTGGCAGGACGCTCGATCCGATTGGCGGCGTGATTAACGCGCCGTCCATGGCGACGAAAATGTTTTCGCCTGAGCCCTCGCTCACAAAACCGTTTGTGTCCAGCGCGATTCCTTCGGTATAGCCATTGGCCGCCGCTTCCATGTGAATCAACTGCGAATTCATGTAATTGGCGGCTGCCTTAGCCATGCTCGGCAGAGTATTCGGCGCCATACGATTCCACGAGCTCACGCAGACATCCACTCCGTTTTCAATGGCTTCCGGGCCTAGATAGCGTCCCCATTCCCAGCAGGCCATGTAGACCTCAACCGGCACGGACGTTCCGCCGACGCCGATGTCACCGTAGCCGCGCAGCGCGATGGGGCGGATGTAACACGCACTCATCTTATTGACGCGAACAAGTTCGGCGGCGGCGTTGCACAGGTCATCGACCGAATACGGCCACTCAATGCGGTAGATTTTGCCGGAGTTGATCATGCGCTCGAAGTGTTCGCGCACGCGGAAGATTGCGGGGCCGTTCTTGGTCTCGTAGCAGCGGACGCCTTCAAATACGGCGGAGGCATAGCTGACGCAGTGGGAAAGTACGTGAATTTTGGCGTCATCCCAGCGAATCAGTTTACCGTTATGCCATATTTTTTCGGTCGGTTTCATACCCATCGGCGTTCTCCGCACGGCCAAGCAATATAAAACTTATTTTGCCGTGAAAGAATTATAGCACACGGTTACGCAGCCGCTTTGGAGAGTGATTTTTCGCAATAGCTGCTCGGCCAATATGGACGGATGCTGGGTGGGTCCGTGTGACAGCTGCGATATCTGAGCTTCAGCGGCTGAAGCTGCGCCGATTTACAGTTTTAAAGTCGTGGCTGAGGCCACGACCCACAAATATTCCTCCGTTTCGGCCGCAGGCTCTCACCACCTGGGGAAATTTAGCGGGTCGGCAGTTCAGGGGAAGAGGACCGCTCGATGGTCTGAAAATCCGACATGGCGTGCGCAAGAACGTGGTTATGTCCGTTTTCCCAAATGCCGAGGAGAAGGAAGGGGATCACCGCGGCGGCCGCCCAAAGTTTGGCGCGCCTGGGCGCTTTGGCTTCAGGTTCCCAGCGAAAAAGTTGCGTGGAAACCAGAAAAGCAATCAAGGTGCAGCCGAGCATGGAGGCCACGTCCAGACCCAGTTCCGAAAGACCGGCATGATCGACCATGGTCTGTTGCAAACCGCTCACCAGGTACGTTGCCGGCAGGAAATACGAAAACTTCTGAACGAGCTTCGGCAAAATTGGCAGAGGAACCGTCACTCCGGAGAGAAAGAGGAAGGCAAACCAGATAATCTGGTTGATGATTTGGGTTTCCTGCATGGTATTGGTAACGCTGGCGATGACTAGGCCAAGCGTCGCAAATGTTGCAATCCCAAGGGTTACGAGCACGAAGACTCCCATCAAATTGCCCATGCTGCTCATGTGGAAGATCTGCCGCGCAAGATAAAATTCGATAATGACGGTGGGAATGGTAAGGATGTAATTGGAGATGATGCTGGAAGCGAGCATCTCAGCCGCGCCGATGGGCGCTAACCGGAATCGGCGTAGGATGCCCTGTTCGCGAAAGGTCACCAGCTGAACGCTGAGTCCCCAAAAACTTCCCATGACCGTGAGCGCCAGGACTTCGGCCAGCAAGTAGGGCATGGCCTGGCTGTTGCCGCGTCCAAAAATCCCAGCGTAAATGAAAAGGAATGCCAGCGGCATGATCAAGCTGAAAAACAAAAATGCCCGGTTGCGCATCGCCAGGCGCATGCGGCTTACCGTAAGGGCCCAGGTATTCCTCAATCGCGCAACCTTCTCCCCGTCAGTTCGAGGAAAATGTCCTCAAGCGACGGGGCGGCAATTTCCAGACTGACAAGTTCGTTGTTCTGCTCTTCCAGGTGCTTCACCAGGGCTACAATCGTCCGCGGGACTCGCGTGGAGTAAAGAAGATAATCGTCAGCCTCCTCGCGGCATTCGCTAACACCCTCCAGCTTGCCCAGCGCGCCGTTGGCTTCGGGCCGGGCCATTCGCACGGTAATGCGCGTAACGGCTCCGGAGCGGCCCTTGAGTTCGCGGGGCGTGCCCAGGGCGATGACGTTGCCGTGGTCCACGATGGCGACGCGGTCGCAAAGGCGTTCGGCCTCTTCGATGTAATGTGTTGTCAGCAAAATGGTCTTTTTTTCTTTCTTCAGCTCCTCGATGATGTCGTAGATTTCACGGCGTACTTGCGGATCGAGGCCCGCCGTAGGTTCGTCGAGGAAAACGACGCGCGGATCGTTCACGAGGGCCATCGCCAGCGCCAGGCGTTGTTTCTGCCCGCCAGAGAGTTGCGAATAAAACGCGTTGCGCTTTTCTTCCAGGCCGAAGCGTTTGAGCAATTCGGCTGTGCCGCGACGCCGCGGATAAAAATTTCCAAACAAATCCAGCGCTTCACGCACCCGCATCTTGTCTGGAAGAGCGGTGGACTGCAATGCGGCGCCAATGATGTATTTGAACTCTGTCCCGCTGCGCTGCGGATCCAGTCCGCAGACACTGACCCGGCCACTATCGGGCGTGCGCAGTCCTTCGAGGATTTCCACCGTGCTCGTTTTTCCCGCGCCGTTGGGTCCCAGAAGTCCAAAAACTTCGCCCTCACTGACCGAAAAACTCACGCCGCGCAGCGCTTCCACGTTGCCGTAGCGTTTGGTCAGGTTCTGGACTTCGATGATGGCGGTATCCATGGTAGTTAGACGGCCCGGGGTTGTTCTGGCGAGCTCCTCATTTGATAAAACCAGTGTTAAAGAATGAGAGTCCGCGCCCGTGAGCCACTATCTATAGCATATTCGGTTCATGTCGGGCGAATTCCAATTCCAGTCATTCTTTATGTCTAGTCTTTCCAGATTTAATATGACGCGCGTTCTTGCCCGGAGTCCACTGGCACTGTTCGAAATTCACGATTCGTTTTTCGGAAATTTGCAATCCTTCGCTTTCCAGAAGCTTCCGTTGCAGCGAAACGTTGGGCTCGCGAAGCAGCAACGCGCCTCCTGCGCCAACGACGCGATGCCAGGGAATACCTTGGCCGCTTGGACAGGCGGCCATGGCACGCCCAACGGTTCGCGCGTCGCCGGGCAATTTCGTCGCTCGCGCAATCGCACCGTAGGTTGTGACTCGCCCGCGCGGAATTTTTTTCACTAACTTGTATAAAGAATTCCAATTCATTGAATTCACCCAGTCAATATGACGTTTTGGATGTACTAGCACCGAAGAACTATGGCGTTGAGCAGTTGGTTAGCAGAGACTGGAAATCCAAACATAAGGAATACGCATCTAATCTACCAGAAAGGATGTACCACTTGGGTATAGCCCGGTAAATGGTCCAGGTAAATTCGAAAAGCAGAGCCACACAAATTGTGGTTCGGCGCCACACCACGACAAGGGGGAGTTAACTGATACGAGGCAATCCCTGCACATAGGTGACATCCAAATTGACACCGTAGTGGACCCAACGTACACTACAGAAAGATGTCGGTGCCAGGAGCGGAATATGGCATTTCTTCGGCGCAAAGGCAACGCTTTTTACCTGGTTCATAACGTTCGCAAGGGCGGCAGGGTGAGACAACTGCACCTGGCGAAACTCGGCGAACGCCCGAGGATCACCGACGACATTGTCCGGCAAGTTTCCCGCTCTTATCCGTTCGTGGATGTGAACTGGAGCCGGCTACGCGAAGAAGTCAATAACAGAGTAGAATTTTACGATCCCACTTCCTTTCAAGTTCAAAAGCTCGTTTCCACTCTACGCACTCTGAATCTCGATCTGGCGGACCTTTTCCCTCCGTTGCTTGACGTATCGCAAGCTCCGGAAGCAGGCCAGGAGATCATTACTCAACTTCGACTTCTGCACTCCACGGTGGGAGTGAAACTCGATCAGTTCGATCGTGCCCCTCGAAGGGGCATGGTCGCAGTCCGGAAGTTCCGGTAGGAGTTCCGGTAGGAGAGATAGGCCAATGAGCAGCAATCGCGCCACGCAGCAAACACTGGATCCCACGCTTAGAAGTGTGGAGTCACAGGAATTTCAAGCCGCCCTCAGAAGCAAGGTCGTCGGCCAGGAAGAGGGAGTCCGCGCGTTAGTGGACCTGTATCAGGTTTTCTGCGCGGGGATGAGTTCGTCCGGACGCCCCGTCGGGAACCTGTTGTTCCTGGGGCCGACCGGCTCGGGCAAAACACGCATCGTGGAAGCGGCGGCTGAGATTCTGTTCGGAGACCCGCGCGCGGTGATCAAAGTGGATTGCGCGGAGTTCCAGCACTCGCACGAGATCGCCAAGCTGATTGGCTCGCCTCCGGGGTATTTGGGGCACCGGGAAACGCACCCGCTGATCACGCAGGAGGAGTTGTCGAAATATCACACGGAGAAGCTGAAGCTGAGCTTCCTGCTGTTTGACGAGATCGAGAAGGCCTCGGACGCCTTGTGGCAATTGCTGCTCGGGATTCTGGATAAAGCGACGCTGACGCTGGGAGACAACCGGCGCGTGGATTTGTCGCAAACGATGATATTTCTGACGTCGAACCTGGGCGGCGGAGAGATCACGGAATTGATGACGGGTGGGATGGGCTTCGTGCAGCCGTCGGATAAGACGGAAGAGAAGTTGGATCAGAAGGTGGAGAAGACGGCGCAAGGAGCGGCGAAGAAGAAGTTTTCGCCGGAGTTCATGAACCGCCTGGATAAGGTGGTGGTGTTTCATCCGTTGCGGCAGGAACAGCTGGAAGAGATTCTGGAGATCGAACTGGGGATGGTGCAGCAGAGGGTGCTGGACACGGGGAGAGGGCAGTTTTTGTTCCGGGCGACGCCAGCGGCGAGGAAATTTTTGTTGCAGGAAGGGACCGACTTCAAGTACGGAGCACGGCATCTAAAGCGAGCCATTGAGAAATACGTGGTGTATCCGTTGGCAAACCTGCTGGCGACCGAACAGGTGCGTTTCGGAGACATGCTGCTTGTAGATTGGGAAGAGAAAGATCAGGCGCTATCGTTCCATCGGGAAGGGCAGGGGGCAGTCATTCCTGCTCCGGCGCGCCGGCCGGTGCGCACTCCGGCTATACGCATTGCAGCCCGTGCGGTTGGTAAAGAAAATGAACACATCGGCGTCCGTGAACTCGAGCCGGTGGCATAACGCACTAAAGTAAATCCTGACCAAACAAAAAAAGAGCGCCCAGGTGTAAATGCCCGGGCGCGTTTTTTTTTGCCACTCAATTCCGTATACTGCGTGTAGAGCACGCCCGTGCTACAAGCAGGGTCGGAGGCAGTATGAGCACTTCCAGGTGCGGATCTCCCACGGAAACTATTGAAATACGCAGATCAAAATTAGATCTCGCCGTAGTAAAAACTGTTTTCGCGATTCTTATCGTTACCGCACTGGGATTTTCACTGGGTGCCCCCGCAATCTGGGCTGACAGGACTGCCCTAAAGCCCGGTGTCAACCTTTTTACGCCGGAACAAGATATTGAGTTGGGCCAACAGAATGCCGCCCAGGCCGAGAAGCAGCTTAGAATGTGTAACGATCCCAAGGTAGACAACTATTTGAACAATCTGGGCAAGAAGCTGGCCGCGCACGCGCCGGGCTACAAGTATCCGTACCAGTATAAGTGCGTGAACGACATGGCGATCAACGCGTTCGCGCTGCCGGGCGGGTACATTTACGTAAATCGTGGAGCAATCGACGCCGCGGATACTGAGGCGCAGCTTGCGGGCGTGATGGCGCATGAAACTTCTCACGTCGCACTGCGCCACGGCACGAATCAAGCGACCAAGGCGCAACTCACGTCTGTTCCATTTGCGATTCTGGGAGGGATGGTCGGAGGAAATTCAGCGGCCGGCTTGTTAGCCCAACTAGCCGGCAGCTTCTCGCTAAATTCGATTCTGCTGAAGTATTCTCGCACCGACGAGTCCCAGGCCGACGTAATGGGAACCCAGATTCTCTACGACAGCGGATACGATCCGCGCGCAATGGCTCAATTTTTCGAAAAACTGAATGCCGAGACAAAAGGGAAGCAGCCCGCACAGTTTTTTTCGGATCATCCAAATCCCGGCAACCGCGTGGAACGCGTGGATCAGGAAGTGGACATGCTCGGCGGGCCTCCGCCACATTACCAGTCGGATTCGCCGGAGTTTAAGGAAGTTCATGCTTACCTCCGAAAGTTGCCGCAGCCGCCGAAATCCGCCCCCGGTGCAGCCTCTACCGGGAAGCCTGAGCCGCCGTCTACCCATCTGAATTCATTTCAGAATGACGTGCTCGAATTGCGCTACCCGGACAATTGGAAATCGAGCGCCTCAGGCAGCACTTTCACGCTGACGCCACCGGGCGGGGTGGTACAGGACAGCAAGGGGCAATCGGCGCTGGCCTACGGCGTGATTTTCAATGAATTCCAGCCTCGCGCCGATAACTCCTCCCGCATCGCAATCGAGGAAGCCACCGACCAACTCATCGCGAGTCTTCGGCAATCCAACGTCAACCTGCGCGAAACCGGGAATCGAAGGCGCATGAGTATCGATAACAGAGACGCTGTGTCATCGTATTTGACGAATGGCTCGCCCGCGGGTGGAAACGAGAGAGACTGGCTTGTTACGGTGGAACGTCCGGAAGGCCTGGCCTTTTTTATCTGTGTCGCGCCGGAAAGCGATTTTGACGTCTATGACGCAGCGTTCCAGAGCGTCATCAATTCTGTGCGATTTCGGCGGTAGTTTTTAAAAGTAAAAGATAATTATGACGATGCGCTGGTGGATTTTTTCGGTTTCCACCGCAATACGGGTTTGCGCGCGGCCGTAACATCGTCGAGGCGGCTGACACGAGTTGAATGCGGCGCAGTCTTTACTAACTCTGGATTCGTAGCGGCCTCTTCGGCAATGGCCAGCATCGCGTCCACAAACAGATCGCACTCCTGCTTCGATTCCGATTCGGTCGGTTCAATCATCAGCGCGCCCGACACGATCAACGGAAACGCCGTCGTATAAGGGTGGAAGCCGTAATCGATCAGGCGTTTTGCGATGTCCATGGTGTTCACGCCGTTCTTTTTTTGGCGCGCATCGCTGAAAACTACTTCGTGCATGGAAGGCGATTTGTAAGGAAGGTCGTACGCACCTTCAAGTTTTTTGCGAATGTAGTTTGCATTGAGGACTGCATCTTCGGTGGCCTGACGAATGCCAGGACCGTAGGCGAGTGTGTATGCGAGAGCGCGCACCAGCACGCCGAAATTTCCGCCGAAGGCGCGCACTCGGCCAATTGATTTAGGCCGGTTATTATCGAGCGACGGCTTTCCGTTCTTATCCACGAGCACCGGAATGGGCAAATAAGGCTCGAGAATTTTCTTTACCATCACAGGACCTGCGCCTGGTCCGCCGCCACCGTGCGGAGTTGAAAAAGTTTTGTGCAGGTTCAGGTGCATCACGTCCACGCCGAAATCGCCGGGGCGCGCGACGCCGGCCAGGGCATTCATGTTCGCGCCGTCCATGTATAGCAGCGCGCCGTGCGAGTGCAGAACTTCAGCCGCCTCGGCAATATTTTGCTCGAACACGCCGAGCGTTGATGGATTCGTAACCATCATGGCGGCCACGTCGCTGTTTACAATTTCCTTCAGGCGCGCGATATCGATTTGGCCGCGATCGTCGGAGCGTACATTTTCGACTTCGTATCCGGCGATTACCGCTGTGGCGGGGTTTGTTCCGTGCGCGGAATCCGGAATCAGAACTTTCTTGCGCGGGTTACCCTGGGTGTCCGCGAGATAAGCGCGGATCAGAAGGAGTCCCGTCAATTCACCCTGCGCACCGGCAGCGGGTTCCAGCGTGCCGGTATCCATGCCGGTGATTTCAGTGAGGCAGTCCTGCAACATCCGCAGAATTTTCAGGCAGCCGAGCGATACTTCCAGGGGTTGATAAGGATGCTCGGTAGCAATTCCGTCCAGTCGCGCGACAAACTCATTTACGCGGGGATTGTATTTCATCGTGCAGGATCCCAGCGGATACATTCCCAGGTCGATCGCGTAGTTCCATGTTGAAAGGCGTGTGAAATGGCGGATCACTTCGATTTCGCTGACTTCGGGAAATCCTTCGATGCCGTCACGAACGTAGGCTGCGCCCAACGCCGCTCGCGCGTCGACAGCCGGCACATCGAGCGGCGGCAACTCGATGCCGCGCTTGCCGGGCGCCGATTGTTCAAAGATCAGCCCTTCGTTCTGGCTGACGTGACGCGCCGCTTTTTTAATTCGATCGGTCAATGCTGGTCTCCCTGAATTTTTTGAAAAACTTTTGCCCCTGATAGGCTTAGGGGCACTTCTTCAGTCTGTGCGGTTTTGGTTTGGGTGTTACCAGCAAATCCCTCAGAAAAAAGCACACAGGCTGAAGCCTGGTGCTACCAAACCCTATATCGGCTTTGACAGAATTTGCCGAAGGGCTGCTGTCATGCGTTCGATTTCCGTGCGCGTCGTTGTTTCAGTCACGCAGAATAATGCGCGTTTGGTCAGCTCCGGATAGAAACTGCCTAGGGGCAACGGTCCAATAATTTTTTCGCGCAGCAGGTCGGCGTTTACCATTTTCACTGAACGCGGCAGCTGGACGGCGAATTCATTGAAAAATGGGCCGGAGAACGCGCGCCGCACTCCCGGAATTTTCTCAAGCTCTTCAAGGGCAAAACGCGCTTTCGCAAGATTCTGCGCAGCCAGCTCCTTCAAGCCCTCCTTGCCGAGAAGGCACAAGTGGATGGCCACGGCCAGAGCGCAAAGCGCCTGGTTCGTGCAGATGTTAGACGTCGCCTTTTCGCGGCGGATGTGTTGCTCGCGTGTGGCCAGCGTGAGCACGTAGCCGCGCCGCCCTTGGGTATCCACCGTTTCGCCGGCGAGGCGTCCTGGCAATTGCCGCACAAACTTGTCGCGCGTCGCAATGACGCCGGCGTAAGGCCCGCCAAAGCTGGGTGCCAGGCCGAAACTTTGCGCCTCCATTGCCACGATGTCGGCTCCGGCAGGCGGCCGTACAGCGCCCAGCGAGACACCCTCCGCAATCGCGGTAACGACTAACGCTTCCTTGGCATGCGCAATCTCCGACAGTTGCGCGACGTTTTCGAGCACGCCAAAAAAATTTGGGGATTGCACTACGACGGCGGCGGTCTGGTTGTCGATTGCCGCTTCAAGCTGCGCGGCGTCAATTTGTCCCGTGGCGGTGAATCCCACTTCGTGAATTTGCAGGCCCAGGTTGCGTGTATAGGTGTCCAGAACCTGTCGATATTCCGGATGTAGCGAACGAGCCACGACCACGCGATGCCGTCCGGTCAGCCGTTCGGCCATGAGCACGGCTTCCGTGGTTGCCGTCGAGCCGTCCCACATCGAGGCGTTGGCCACTTCCATGCCCGTCAACTCGCTCATCAGCGTCTGAAATTCAAAGATGGCTTGCAGCGTGCCCTGGCTGATCTCCGCTTGGTATGGCGTGTACGAAGTCAAAAATTCGCCGCGCTGAATCAGGGAGTCCGTCACTACGGAACGCAAATGGTTGTAAACGCCCGCGCCGAGGAAGCTCGTGTATCCACAGGAATTTTCCGCCGCACGCGCGCGAAAATAGTCGATGATCTCGTGCTCGGAAAATGGACCGGGCAGAGAGAGCGGTGCCTTCAGCCTGAATTGCTCGGGGATGGATGCGAACAAATCGTCAATCGATCGCACGCCGATCGAAGCGAGCATTTCGCGGCGCTCGTCTGGACTCTTCGGAAGATAGCGCATCAGGCCGAGGCTTCCTTTTCGGAGATGAACGCCTGGTAGGCGGCGGCGTCCATCAGGCCCGAAACCTCGGAGGGATTGGAGAGCTTAGCTTTGATCAGCCATCCGGCGCCGTGCGGGTCGGAGTTAACGATTTCTGGTTTGTTGGTCAGCTCCGTATTTGTTTCGGTCACTTCCCCAGACACAGGAGCGAAAATTTCGCTGACCGCCTTGACGGATTCAATGGTGCCGAAAACTTTTCCTGCGGTGATTTGCTTGCCGACCGCTGGAACTTCGACAAAAACAACATCGCCGAGTTCGTGTTGGGCGTAATCGGTAATTCCGATCGTGCCGGTATCGCCGGACACCTTGATCCACTCATGATCTTTCGTATAACGATAGTCGCTTGGATACATCACGGCTCCTTGGGAATGCGTCCAGGGCCCACACTCGCCCGTCTTGCAATGTTTAGTAGACCCTACTCAATTACCAGAAATCATGGAGGCGCCGAAAAACCGCTTCGTGGCGCCGGCGCTACGCTGAGCACGCCGCCTATTTCGGACGCTTGTAAAACGGCATGGGGACGATTCGCGCCGGGGCCTGATTTCCCCGGATTTCTACTGCGATTTCCGTGCCCGGCGCTTTGGATGCTGGCGGAACATAGGCCATGCCAATGTTTTTCTTCAAAAACGGTGCGGGCGAACCACTGGTAACGCGCCCGGCCCGCTGGCCGTTGATGGAGATCAGGCATCCATCACGGGCGATCAGGCGATCCTGCATTTCAAATCCGACGAGGGTGCGTTCCAGGCCCTCAGCTTTCCGGCGGACCAGAATGTCGCGGCCCAGGAATTCTCCCTTTTCCGGCTTGCAAATCCAGCCCAGCCCAGCCTCCCAGGGAGTTGTAGTGTCGTCAATTTCGTGACCGTAGAGGCACATGGAGGCTTCGAGGCGCAGCGTATTCCTGGCTCCCAGGCCACATGGAATCAAGCCCTGGCTCGCTCCCGCCTCAAGGAGATTGGACCACAACTTCTCGGAATGCTCAGGGGCAAAATAAATCTCGAAGCCGTCTTCCCCTGTGTAGCCAGTCCGCGCGATCAGGCAGTCGATGCCGTCCACGACGCCAAATGTGAAGTGGTAATACTTTATGAGTTCGAGCGGCACATTCGTGAACCGCTGCAAAATTCCCAACGCCTTTGGACCCTGAATCGCGAGTTGCGAGTAACGTTCCCCCGAATTTTCGATCTGCGCGCCTGCGCGATTGTGGGAGCGAATGTGCTCAAAATCCTGATCCTGATTTCCCGCGTTCACGCAGAGAAAATAATGCGTGGCGGAAATCTTGTGCACGAGCAGGTCATCCACGAACGTGCCTTGCTCGGTCATTAGCCCGGAATAATGCGCCTGTCCGATGGCGAGGCGCGCAGCATCATTGCAAGTGACGTGTTGAACCAGATCGAAGGCGCGTTCCCCCCGGACTTCAATTTCGCCCATATGGCTGACGTCAAACAGTCCCGCAGCGGTTCGCGTAGCCAAATGCTCCGCGAGAATGCCGGAGTATTCGACAGGCATATCCCACCCGCCGAAGTTGACCATCCTGGCGCCCAAGCGCCGATGTGCGGCGTTCAATGCGGTCTTCCGGAGTTGAGCGGTGGTAGGAGAAGTCACTCAGGGTTCTCAGTAATCGATCCTTAAAAATAAAAACTAACACGCGCCTTTGAAGCGTGTCAAGAAAACGACCTTTCTTTCCATTGGTTTAGGGACTGAAAACGAAGCGAAAAAAAAGAAAGTGGGTCCGGGAATCCGGACCCACTTGTAGTTTAGCAATTGAGTTTTAGCCAATTTTCAAGTTGTTGGTTACCGAGAACACGTCAGATACCGAGTTCGCGGCTATGCCGGCGATGTTGCGATCCATCTGATTCATTACCGTGCCCTCGAGAGTCACATGTCCGCCGTGCACGATGATATGAATCTGCGGAATCGCTCCCATCGAATATCCGCCCAGTGTTGACTGCGAGAAAATGGCGCGGTATTCGGCCCTGCGAATATCATTATCAAACGGCAGGGGCGGCAGAACCTCGATGTTGTTCACAACTTCGGTTACGCCGGGGATTCGCTTCACAGCATTCTCGGCATCATTCTTGGTTTGGCTGTGTTCGCTGACAACTTGTCCGCTCAGAACCACTTTGCCGCCATTCACCTGGTATTCCAGGTTGTCGAATACTCCATACCAGGGCAGCGTTACGAGTTCCCGATGGACCTTGTAATCGAGCGAGGATTTATCAACCGAGCCGACACCAGCTCGCGCGGCTGGGATCCCGGTTGCAAAGCCAAACAAGCCAACTAGACCCAAAGCAAGTAGCCCCTTTGCAATAATTAAGCGAGTCTTCATAGAAGCCTCTTTCTAAAAACCACTCTTTTTCGTACACCGCTTTAGATGCTGGATATTGGCAAAAAGAATCCTGAGTTTTGGAAGTCGGTAGACGCATGAACCAGTTCTGCTAGGATGGCAAAAAGACAGATTTTGAGTTGGGTTTGGGAGGGAGCAATATCCGTGTGGGTTGTGGCACATCGAGGCGCGTCAGGGCACGCACCGGAAAACACGATGGTAGCGTTTCGGCGCGCGGTTGAGATGGGGGCTCGGTTCATTGAGACCGACCTGCACCTCACGCGTGATGCGCGCGTCGTGGCCATTCATGACTCCACGCTTGACCGCACGACGAACGGCCATGGCTTGGTCGATTCGATGCCGCTCAAGGAAGTGCGCGCACTGGATGCCGGTGCGTGGTTTGCCTCCCCGACGGGCGAATCGTTTGCCGGAGAGCGCGTCCCCACCCTGAGCGAAATTCTTCAGTTTGCGCGAGAGACCGACGTGATCTTTTATTTAGAGATCAAGTCCGATGCGACCTGGGGAGTCGAGCACGCGGTCGTCGCCGCATTGCGGGATACAGGCGAAGCTGCCCGCGTCGTTATTTTGTCCTTTGATCCCGCGACCCTTTTATCCGTGAACCGGCTGGACCAGACCATGATGACAGGGTATTTGTGTGAGTACCCGTCGAACGATCTCGTCGAGCGGTCGGTGCGGGCGGGCGCCCGACAGCTTGCTCCACGAGGAGATCTGGTCACACCCGACCTGGTGAAGCGAGCCCATCAAGCGGGACTGCAGGTAATTACGTGGACGATCAACGAGCCCGATCAGATGCGGCGTCTGATCGCGGCGGGAGTTGACGGAATCATGAGCGACTATCCGGACCGCCTGTTAAGCGTCCTGAATGAAAAATAACGGCAAAATCCTCTTTGCGGGCCGTTGAATTCTCTGTGGCCTTTGTGGCTTTTCTCCGGGTCCTCTGTGTTAAATCTTTTCGGTCATCCGAAACAATTCCGTGAACTTGGAAACGGAAAGCTGCTCGGCGCGCGCATCCGCGGACAGTCCTGCCTCACGAAGCACTCCTTCGGCGCGCGTCCCGAGCCGCGCACGCAGATTGTTCCGCAGCGTTTTTCGTTTTTGCGCGAAGCATACCTTCACAAACTCAAGGAACGCCGATTCGTTGCCAACGTCGAGCGTGGCGCGGGCGCCAGGCATGCGCAAGCTGACCAGGGCCGAATCGACCTTTGGAGGCGGGCGAAACGCTCCCGGAGGAATGCGCAACACAAGTTCAGGATGGCTGAACCATTGCGACACTACCGAGAGGTACCCATAATCGCGGCGTCCGGGCGGAGCTACAATTCGTACGGCCACTTCCAACTGAATGACGATGTGAATCGTTTCGATTCTGTCGGCGTGCTCGAATAAGCGATGCAAGATGGGCGAAGTGATGTAATACGGCAGATTTCCATAGACGGAAAAGTTCGCTTCTTTAACGATGGCTCCAAAATCGACCGCGAGAACGTCGCTTTCGATAACGTCGACATTTCCCAGCGGCGCTGTGAGTTCGCACAGGCGCGGCGCCAGCCGGTGATCCAGTTCGATGGCGATGACTTTGCCGGCATTTCGCGCCAGTCGCGAGGTCATCTCGCCGTGGCCTGCGCCAATTTCGACCCACGTGCCGTTTCCAATGCGAATCGCCCGAGCGATTCGTTCCTGCCAGCTCGCATCGCTCAGGAAATGTTGTCCTAGTTTTTCAGGTGACACGACAAAGAAGTGTAGCAAGAGATTCGACCGTGCGCGCGACGTTTGCCTAGGTGACGGATCCAAGTTCCGCGCACGATCGACGGGACGGCAACCCGAACGCCAATCTCCCGATTGGCGGGTTTTAACAGACGCCAATCGGGAGATTGGCGTTCCCGGGTGCCACGAAAGGCGAATTTTATTCTGGCTGGTGTGTATCCGCCTTGACGCGTGCGGGGGCTTTCAGTACGTTTAATGCGGTGAATGAGGAAAATGAAAATACTTTTTGTTGCATCCGAAGGACTGCCATTTTCAAAGACGGGAGGTCTGGCGGATGTTGTGGAAGCATTGCCCAAGACGCTCGTTGCGCTGGGGCATGAAGTAGCCGTGCTGCTTCCGCGGTACCGGAACACAAAAGTGGGAAGCGTGGCGGTGCCGAGCCTGACGATTCCGATGGGCGACACGCTGCGTTTTCCGGCAATCCTCAATGGCGGAACGCAGCGCGGCGTGCGCTACTTCTTTGTCGACGACCCCGAGTATTTCGATCGCGATCATCTTTACGGCGTGGCGGGAAAGGATTATCCCGATAACGCGGAGCGATTCGCGGAGTTTGCCCGCGCGGCCATTGAATTTTGCAAGAGGGTCTGGATGCCCAATGTGATTCACTGCCATGACTGGCAATCCGCACTCGTACCAGTGCTGTTGCGAACGCAGTATCAAAAAGATCCGGCCTTGGCTGGCCTGCCGGTGGTCTTCACGATTCACAACATGGGCTATCACGGCACGTTTCCACGCGATGTTATGAAGAAAATTGGCTTGCCTGAGAGTCTATACAAGATTGACGCGATGGAATTCTTTTCCCGGATAAATTTCCTGAAGGGAGCGCTGGTTTTTTCCGACTACCTGACCACAGTCAGCCGAAAATATGCCGAAGAAATTCAAACGCCGGAATATGGACACGGACTTGACGGCGTGGTGGGAAGCCGCGCCGACCGCCTCGTGGGAATTTTAAACGGCGTGGACTATTCAGTGTGGAATCCAGAGAAAGACAAGCTCATTGCGGCAAAGTACTCGATGAAGGACCTGACGGGCAAACAGGTGTGCAAGAAAAATCTACTGGAAATCTTCAACCTGCCTCCAGAGTCGATTAACAAGCCGTTGATGGGCATCGTTTCGCGTTTCGCCGATCAAAAGGGATTCGATCTGATTGAAAAAGTGGCGGCTGATTTGCTCGCGGAAGATATGACCATTGTCGCGCTGGGCGCCGGCGAGCCGAAATACGAAAGGATGTTTCACGATCTGGCAAAAATGTACCCGGATAAAGTCGGCGTAAAAATCGCCTACGACAATCCCCTGGCTCACAAAATCGAAGCAGGCGCGGACATGTTTCTCATGCCTTCGCGATACGAACCATGCGGATTGAATCAGATCTATAGTTTAAAATACGGTACCGTACCGGTGGTGCGAGCCACGGGCGGGCTCGACGATACGATCGAGGCGTTCGATCCTGAAACAGGGCAAGGCACCGGATTTAAGTTTCAGCCCTACGATGGAAAAGTCTTGATGGGTGCGATTCGCGAGGCCCTCGCAATGTTCCGGAGCGACCCGGCAACCTGGCGGCGAATCCAGGTCAACGGCATGGCTAAGGATTTCTCCTGGCGAGTCTCCGCGGTAGAATATGCCGGGCTTTACGAAGTGGCCGTGAAATCCAGAAACCTGGAGACTGAAACTACATCTAATGGGGCCGGGGCAAAATAGGTTAGTATGACCACGCAGCCTCCAATACGAAGGGGAACACATGGCAGATAACGTTAACGCTGTGACAGACATAACTTTTCAGGCCGAGGTCATCGATGCGAGCAACACGCAGCCGGTGATGGTGGATTTTTGGGCGGAATGGTGCAGGCCTTGCCTGATGCTTGCGCCGACTGTCGCCGAGATCGCCACCGCTTATGCGGGCAAGATCAAAGTCGTGAAATTGAACGTCGACGAAAACACAAACTCCGCAGGCAAGTTCAACATCCGCGGCATCCCTACGCTCCTCATTTTCAAGGGCGGGCAGGTAGCCGAGCAGGTGGTTGGCGCCGTTCCACGTGACCAGATTGAAAAGGCCGTCCAGCGTCATCTTGGGTAAACAACACATGCCTCATGGAAGTCGCGCCGGGATCGAACAGCGGTCCCGGCGCAGGTGTGCTTGGGCTGGCAGCGACCTCATGATCCGCTATCATGACCAGGAATGGGGTGTGCCTGTTCATGATGACCTGCTCCTGTTTGAGTTCCTGATCCTCGAGGGAGCGCAGGCGGGCCTCAGCTGGGAGACGGTCTTGCGAAAGCGCGAGCGATATCGCGAAGTCCTGGATGGGTTCGATGCCGCAAAAATCGCGAAATACGATGTTCGCAAAGTGCGGGCATTGCTCGCCGACCCGGGAATCATTCGCAACCGTTTGAAGATCTCCTCGACCATTTCCAACGCGAAAGCGTTTCTTGCCGTGCAGCGCGAATTTGGAAGCTTCGATACCTATCTTTGGCAGTTCACCGGAGGCAAGACCAAGCAGCGCGGGCCGCGTGGAATGAAAGATGTTCCGGCCAGCTCGGCGGAGTCCGACGCGATGAGCAAGGATTTGAAGAAACGCGGATTTCGGTTCGTGGGTTCGACGATCTGCTATGCGCTGATGCAGGCCACCGGCATGGTGAACGATCACGTGCGCGATTGTTTCCGTTTCGCCGAGCTTCGCTAGAATTTCCGCTGCTCTGAGGTCGCGATCAGAGAGGGCTGGGGCGGGCTGGGCTTACCCAGTGGATAGGATTGAGAAAACATTATTAGAAGTTGGGTTCGATGTTATGTTGCGCACAGCGCAATCTGGCTTCCAGCGTGGTCACAAACGGATTTTTGCTCACTTGCACCAGCCGCGAGGCGCCAATGCTTTCCTTGTGAATAATGGGCGAGCCGCCAGGGATCAGCGCCTCTTTTGGTATGCGATACAGATCAAAGTTGGAATGCACGGCAAGCGAATTATGTTATCGTCCTCACTTGAGAGTGCCAAACGATTGAGTTCGCCCGGGAAAAAACAAGTTGCGGACGCGGGAAATGATTCCGGCCGCGCGCCTGTGCCGATCGCACGGCCGGAAATCCACGAAACCGTCGCACGCATTCTCGATCCATTCCCGCGCGGTAAATTGCTGGACGTTCCGGCAGGAGAGGGAGCGCTATCCGCGCGCCTCTCGGAGGCTGGCTTCCAGGTGCAAGCCTGCGACCTCTATCCCGAAATCTTCAAGGTGCGGAATATCGATGTGCGTCGCGGCGATTTATCCGGGACATTGCCGTATGCAGATGCGGAGTTCCAGTACATTACCTGCCTCGAAGGTCTCGAACACATAGAGAATCCGCATCAGGCTATCCGCGAGTTCGCTCGCCTGCTGGGGCCCGGCGGACATCTCGTCATCAGCGTGCCAAACATTCTTAATATCGAAGAACGCGTGAAGTGGCTCCTCAATGGATACACATCGCACTTCAAACCTATTTCGCAAGAGCACCTGCGCATGCGGCACGAACAGTGGGACGAAAAAGAGGAAGTCGTGCTGCACATCAATCCCATCGCCTACACGGAGCTGCGTTACATTCTTGAGAAATACGGTTTCGATGTTCTGGGCACGTTCCGCGACAAACCAAAACCGAACCTTTGGCTTTATTGGCCGCTGGCCGCGACCATTCGCTTTTTCAGCAGGCTGACGTCCAAGCGGAAGCGGCGCGAGCGTTGGACAGAAGAACTCGCCTCGGATGAAGTGCTGATGGGTGGAAATACACTAGTCCTGCACGCGGTAAAGCAAAAATAGTCGCGTTTCGCGGTGGTGGGATTGTAGCGCCGGCTTCTCGCCGGCGGTTTGGGTCAATATCGCCGGACGAAAAAAAACTGCCGGCGAGACATCGGCGCTACTCCAAGAAGCGGAAATTGAAACTGTTAACTAACTGATGCGACGGATATGCGCGCCGACGGAGGAAAGTTTTTCCTCGATGCGCTCGTAGCCGCGATCGATGTGATAGACGCGATCGATCACTGTTTCGCCCTGTGCGACGAGCGCGGCCAGAACCAGTGAAGCGCTGGCGCGCAAATCGGAAGCAATGACGTTGGTCCCGGAAAGCGTTGTGGGTCCGTGAACTGTGGCGCGGCGTCCTTCGATGGATATATTCGCGCCCATACGCATCATTTCGCTGGCATGCAGAAATCGATTCTCGAAGATCCGTTCAGTAATCGTCGATGTTCCCTTGGCTTGCGTGACGAGAGCCATAAACTGCGCCTGCATGTCCGTCGCGAAGCCGGGGTACTCCTCGGTGATAACGTCAGCTGCGCCCAACTTTTTTGCCCCGCGAACGGCCAGCGTGCAGGGAGCAGTCTGCCGGATTTCGACGCCGGTTTCGCGCAGTTTGCTGATCACTGAGGCCAAGTGTTCGGGAACGCAGTCGGTAATTTCGAGCGAACCATTCGTGATTGCGCCCGCGACGAGAAACGTGCCGGCCTCGATGCGGTCGGGGATGATTGTATGCCGCGCCCCGTGAAGTTTTTCTTTTCCCTGCACGCGAATTGTGGACGTTCCCGCCCCCTGGATATCCGCACCCATTTTGATTAAAAGATTCGCCAGGTCGCTAATTTCCGGCTCGCGCGCGGCGTTTTCAATTTTCGTTTCACCCTTGGCCAGCGCCGCGGCCATCAGCACATTTTCAGTTCCGGTAACAGTGATTTTGTCGAAGACAACGTTTCCGCCGGGCAGGCGGCCTCCACCGGGCACGCGGGCTTCGACGTAACCGTGTGAAGTGCCGATTTCCGCGCCCATTTGTTCGAGGGCTTTTAGATGCAGGTCAACTGGACGCGCACCAATCGAGCATCCTCCAGGAAGTGAAACGCGCGCCGAACCATTGCGGGCGACGAGTGGTCCAAGCGTAAGGATCGAGGCGCGCATGGTGCGCACCAGATCGTATGGAGCTTCGGCTCCGTTAACGGTTTTCGCCTGGATAATCATGGCCGTCGGAGGAAGTTCGGGAACTTCGACGGTGGCGGTCATGTAGGCAAGCAGGCGTCCCATGGTGATGATGTCCCGCACGCGCGGAATGTTATCCAACTCAACGCGTTCGCAGGTTAGCAGCGCCGCCGCCATGGCGGGCAGTGCGGCATTCTTCGCGCCACTGATGCGCACGGATCCTTCCAGCGGCTTTCCACCTTCGATCAGCAGTTTATCCATATCTTCTCAGTAAGTTTCTAGAGTTTGGCGCATTGCGCCAAAGTCTTAAATTTTCGGTTCGTGAAACAGAGCTTTGCGTATATTTCCGCCGGCCTTGCGCAATCGGCGTTGAGCTTCGGCCGCTGTGACGCCGCTTTTCAATATAATGAGCGCCTGGGGCATGTTGTGTCCTGATTGCCGCAGGGCGCGTGTCGCTTCGGCCACGGTCGCGCCGGAAGCCTGCGCCAGAATGCGCAAACCCCTCGCCTGCAACTTCCGATTCGTCAGCGCCACGCCGATCATCCAGTTGTCATATACGCGGCCCATGCGGACCATCGCAGCGGTAGAGAGCATGTTGAGCACCATTTTCTGTGCCGTGCCGGCTTTCATTCGCGTTGACCCTGTGATCGTTTCCGGTCCCGTTTCGGTCACGATGCTAATCGCTGCCCAGCGGCTGAGCGGCGACCGCGGATTGGAAGTCACGCCGATCGTGATCGCGCTGCGGCGTCGTGCGAACTCCAGCGCTCCGAGAACGTAAGGCGTCGATCCGCTCGCCGCGATTCCCACGACGACGTCCTTGTTGCTTACGCGTCGATCAGCCAAGTCGCGTGCGCCCTGCGCGCGATTGTCTTCCGCACCTTCTACCGCATGCGTGAGTGCGAGGCGGCCTCCCGCAATCACGGCCTGGACCAACCGCGAAGGCGTGCCAAACGTCGGCGGAAGTTCCGCGGCGTCAAGCGATGCAAGGCGTCCACTGGTTCCCGCACCCACATAGAAAAGTCTTCCACCGCCCTGCAGTGCCTCCGCGATGGCGTCCACAGCCCGCACAATCGCCGGAATGGCCCGGGCGACGGCTCGTGGCACTGTGGCGTCTTCCCGATGAATCGCCCGGAGGATTTCCAGCGTCGATTTAGAATCGAGCCTCCGCGTTCGGGGATTCCGCTGTTCCGTCGCTCGGGGTGGCTTGCTGGCCATTGCGCATACCTATTTTCGCATCGGGCGCGGCAATTCGGTGGCACGAATCCGCGGGCAATCGCCCATTGAGTAAGGGGGGAGTGTTTAGCAGAATCTCTGCGGGATCTTTGTGGGGCGCGACTTCAAGCCGCGCCGTAAGTTGATTGGATCGAGACTGCTTTAGCTGCTGTCTCTTTGCACTCGACTAAAACTTCAGGGCTTAAGAAGCCCTCAACGCGGCGCCTGAGTATGTCGGACCTAAAGGTCCGACCCACAAACCTACCGAAATTTGTTCATCTTACGGAAAAATGGCTCGCTCAGGAGATGGGGCGAGTCAGACCCAGTGCCTCAACAATTGCGTCATGAACGGCGGGGCGCACGGGCGCGATCTTGTCATTTGCGCGCGTCGGATAAACGCGGTTTGTAAGGAGAACGACGAAAAGCTGTTTGTCTGGATCAATCCAGATCGATGTTCCGGTAAAGCCCAGGTGTCCAAAACTGTGCGCCGAGAAATAGCGGCCACTCGTGGAGTCCGCGGTGGGAACCATCCAGCCGAGTGTACGCGCGCCTGCCGCGAGAGTTTGCGGCGCCGTGATCTGTGCAAGGGTCGCGCGAGTCAGAAGACGCTGATGTGCATAGCTGCCACCGTTAAGAAGCATCTGGCAAAACGCCGCGAGGTCCGGCGCTGTCGAAAACATTCCGGCATGCCCGGCTACGCCGCCCATAGCGAAAGCGTTTTCGTCGTGAACTTCTCCCCGCAGCAGATGCTTGCGATAAGTCGCGTCATTTTCCGTAGGAGCGATGCGACTCACGAGAGCCTTCGCTGGATTGAACAGAGTATCCGTCATGCCAAGGGGAGCGAAGATTCGCTCTCGCGCCAATTGATCGAGCGTCTTCCCCGTCGCACGTTCGAGGATTTCCCCTAGGAGAATAAAACCCAAATCAGAATAGACGGTCTTTGAGCCCGGTTCGTATTCGAGCGGCTCGTTACAAATGTTGGCGATCGCTTCCCGCTCCGAATGAATCGTAAGAAAATAATCTTTATGGGCAGGGAGACCAGACGAGTGGGTGAGCAGGTGTCGGACCGTGACAGTCTTGCGCCATTCGGGATTGGGCCCAGCATTCCACTCGGGAATATAGCGAGCGACGGGCAAGTCGAGTGCGATGCGCCGAGCCTCGACCTGCATGGCCAGAAGCGTTGTTGTCACGACGGGCTTGGTGAGCGAAGCGGCATCGTAAACCGTTTCAGCGGCAACTGC
>Ga0070735_10000596_pt1 | contig 38101 bp, 46 predicted proteins | sample Coa_R1_FD_66443 | JGI IMG/M metagenome (GOLD analysis project Ga0070735, IMG submission 66443) | Surface soil microbial communities from Centralia Pennsylvania, which are recovering from an underground coalmine fire - Coalmine... | ecosystem: Environmental > Terrestrial > Soil > Unclassified ... | reverse complement strand
GTGGCCCCAGATGAGTGCTCCCACCTTCGCAACCACGCCAGCGACCAGTAGCCGGATTTCCCGTTTTGAGTAGCCGGTGCAGTGACCGTGGCTCCCCATACCCAAGAGCATTGCACAGCCAAGAAAGAGCTTCAGCGCGTCGTGCGGTGTTCCCAGATGTCTTGAAAAAATCTTCGTCACTTCAACTCTATAATCGGAATCTCAGTTCTTCGCTGCGGCTGCGCGGTATCTTTCGACGATTTCCTGAATTGAGGCATCGCCCACTAGCAGATCAGAGGATTCTGCGCCGAAGATCCATTCTTTGAAGAAGCGAGATAGATCGCGCTTCGAGGCGCTCTCGGCAACGCTCTGGAAATCACTGAAGCCGGCCGGGCGCTCAGAAAAGTCGGCCATAGATGTCCTAATAATCTGGTTGAATCTTTCGTCGCCGACAATCTGGTTCAGGACATATAGTGACCAGGCACCTTTCGTATAGGAATTGTCGCCGAGATCTTCTTTTCCGTACTCCGCGATTGGGGTCGTCGCATTGCGTGAATTCTTCTTCGCCTCGCTCCGGAAACGCTCGCGGTATCCCGCCATACGATCGTCGAAGGCCTTCTGCCCTGCGAATTCGCGCAGGGCCATTGCTTCGAAATAAGAGGCAAAAGCCTCGTCGAACCAGCGCGTACGCCGCACCTCGGATTTAGCTTTCATGTTCCAGGAGTGCCCGATTTCGTGATAAAGCTCGTGCGTGCGCTTGGGGTCCTTGAAAACCCCAGCGTCTTGCAGGATGTAGAAATCGGACGCCTGCGAACCCCAGCCTGCTGGGATTTCGATCACCGTGTAGGCGGTCGCCCTCCTCGAAGGCCCGAACCGAAGCGTGTAGAACTCCGTTACCCGCTGCATCTCCTTCAGAACATTTCCGGCACCGGCTTCATCCTCCGGTAGCGTATAGACAACGAGGTTTCCCGCGTCATTTTTCAGCGCTTTGAACTTTGCTGCGGCGATGTCCATCCGCCACGTCGGCACGCGGCTCGTGAACCGGAACGTTTCCGTGCCGTTGCCCGCGGATACCTCAACTGGCAGCCCCCCGCACGCCACGATCATGCCGGTCGGGGCTGTGATCTCTAATTCGTAGGTGAAGAGCGTGTCGTACGCGGCCAAAAGGCTCTGGGACGACGGCCCCGCGAGCATCGGGTAGGCCAGCGAGTCTGGGCGAAGCAGCGTGTAATCTTCCCCAATATGGTCCAACACGTAACCCATCACCTCCCGGTACCCGAAGATCGCGCCGCTATACTTCAACGTGATGCGCGTCGTGCCGCCGGGCGGCAGCGGTTCACGCAACGTGAGGGTCACTAAATTCACCTGCCAGTTTTTCTCGTCGGACATGGAAACGACCGCTTGGCGGAACGCGAGCACCGCCCCTTTTTCATCCTGAGCCGCGTCCATGGCTAGCAAGCGGTACAGAAGAAACGGAATCTCGCCATGAGGCTCGGTGGTCGGATTGGTGAGTGTGATCTGGGCGCTCGCCGTCAAATGCTCCTCGGCGGGATTGATGCGCACGCGCAACTCGTAGTGCGTTACCTTCGCAAGATCCCCACTTGTGGCGACGCCGCTGGCTACCGCGTCCAAGGTTGTCTGAGCAACAGCGGGAAGTACGATTCCAGCAGGAATCAAGCTGAGAATCCTGACCACAGCAAGTAACGAAGCTTTGTTTCTCAACGTTTTTTCCTGAGCGAGTTCACCGACGTTAGTTTAATGGTACCTTGCAGCATCGAAACTTGGGCCTCTCGCAGAACTTCGACCTTTGTCATCGAAATGGACTCACAATCTCGATGGAACTCCTGCATGAAAAGGCTCGTGCTCTCGTCCCAAACTGGCCCTAATGTCTTTGTCTCCTCGACGCGAACACCGCCGCGCTTATTGACACAACCTCCAGCGTCTGGGCGCTTTCAGAAACAGCCAAGCATGGGTTGACGATCACGACGAGCAGTGAGTGTTGTCCGTGCATCGGCTTCCAGCATTAGTAATAATCAGAACCCCTAGATGGAGGTTCGTCGCCATGAGTGCTCTCCCGATCCCAGTTGCTGAATCTACTAACATCGACTCAACCGTCAGACGTGAGATGGACACACGCCGCCGCTTGAATTTTGAGTTCTATGATCAACTCGACTGCCTGGACATGAGCAGTTTGCCGGACTATCTTTCCGAAGAGTTGGAGGGTGCTGATTGAATTACATCAATGGGTACTTCGCTTGACTAGGGCTGCGGGCTTTATCAAGGAGGTCCTTCTGTACCTCGTAAACCTGTGACACCTTTGCACTCATGATATGCAAGATCTGCTTGCACATTTCCGGCTGTGCCTGCATCAAGTCAAAGAGCTGGTCGGCTAACATGAAACCTAGCTCGGAGTACTCCCCAACTGTCGCGGTTGCCCGGTATTTGGTTCTCGACAACGTTGCTGGCAGTCCAACCAGCGCGCCCGGCCCGCAAATTGTGCCTAATCCCGCGTCGATTCCAAAGTCCAAGATAACAGTACCACTGAAGACCACGAAGATTCCGAACGCCTCTTCGCCTCGATGGAAGAGAACCGTCGATTTTGTTTTTTGGACCCTAGTGCTGACACGTTCCAACGCTTGGTAGAGATCGCTCGTAGAGGACACTGTATCCATATCCACTCCGACACATGCACCTGATAGAAGAGAAAAGGCCTTTGCGATTCCTGTTGCCAGTCAGTCGCGGCGGCCCTTTAAGCGGAAACCAAGGGATAATTCCGACTGAAAAATCTCTCAGCGTTTTTTGACAGCCTGAAGAATCCCGGACTAGTTTCCTCTGTACCCACGGGATGGTACAGTGAGTCGACTCACAGATCGCTGTGACGACGTCACAAGGGCAATTCCTCCGCGGGCGGCCTGAAAAAGATTTATTTCGCGAAAACGTGCATATCAGGTTGCACGCTGGTCAGTCGAAGAGTATTTGGAAAACCGACCCCTATCCCCCCAATCCCTCGCCCTATCTGGTGTTGAAGTGCATCGCGCTTCAAAACAACAGGGGGCGGGCGATCAGTGATTGTTTGAGGAGGATCGCGGCGGCAAACATAAATCGTGATCGCATCATGGTTACTAAACTCTCGGTGAAAACCAGAAACTAGATTCTCGTCAAGACAGACGCAAACTCTTAAGCGAAGCCAGCGCAGTGCCGCCGCTGATATCGGGCACGATTGTCAGCTCAAGTAGACCAATGTCAGTGAGTTCAACCGAGTATTCCTCGATCTCCCGCGTTGATGTAGGAGCGCTGAAATTCCACTGCTGGCGCACAATCTCTCGAAAGGAACCGGCGGGATTTGAGTACGCTCGTAAAACAAATTCTTGTGTACGCGTCATTTCGTTCTCCTCGAAGACCAACGAGATACGTTTGAGGTCTTGAGGTTCATCAAAAACCAGCCGTATTGTCTGAGTCCCCGGTTGAGCCGCACGCCAGCCTTGCCCTGACTCGATCGCTAACGAAGCGTCGATTGGAAAATCTTTATCCTCTGACGTGACCTCCACCGTGGCGGCGCGCTCCAGATCCAGCCAATCTTCCTGCGGGTGAGCGGTTGTGAGAGGCGGGGTGACGATCCGTTTTCGCATATTGGCTCAGCTGTACTGTTAGCTGGGAACAGCTCTCAAGCAGCGCTCGTATAGACTAAACTTCGGGCTATCCTCGCCAACGCTAAGATATCGTCAAACTTCGACACTAATACGGATACACCAGCCGAACGTGCTTCCTTCTCCATGACACGATCGCAATGGATGCTGAACATGACGATCGGAACTCTGGGCAATCAATCGTTTGAGAGCACGCGCGGCGTCGAGGCCGTTCATCACTGGCATCGACAGGTCCAGCAAAATCAAGTCGGGATGCGTGTCCTGAGCTTGCTCAACCGCCTTCCTTCCGTTCTCGGCCTCTGCGCAAACGTCGAAGCCCGGTTCTCGACTGAAGAGCTCTCTAAGCCTCTGACGAACAAAGGCATTGTCGTCCGCGATTAGAACCGACTTCATCATCCTTGTGGCCTCGTGAGATCAACGCCATGTGCAGCGCTTCATTTCGTGACACAGTTGGGATGCGTGGCTTTGGCGGAGAGGTTTAGGCAAAACTCGAAAAGCCCTAAGGCTCCTCAGGTCTTCTTCCGGGTGCCGTCAGGGATGGCACGACAGCCCAAGCGCGTGCTCCTGCGCGTTCAGTATCCAAACCCAGTGGACACCCATTTTCTTAGTTCTCAAGCAACTGCCACCGAAGAGGTAGAGTTGTCTGTAATTTGTATCGAGTTTAGACTGTCGTGACAGCCGCGCTCGTTGGCGACAGTTGTTACGTGGGGCGCTTAGCAGACTACCCGGTTGTTGGTCTGAGCGGGAGAACGCGGAACTGGTACGCTCGCCACTACCGTTGTTCCATTCCTGTCGGAACGAATCTCGAAGCGACCACCAAATTGTGTAATTCGCTCGCGCATCCCTTGAATGCCGACTCCCACTTTAGTGTGCGCGGCGTTTCCCCCGGAAGGCATTCCCTTGCCCTGGTCTCGCACTTCCACCTTGACTTCGCTTCCATCGCGCGTAACACGGATGGCGGCAACACGACTCCCCGAATGACGATGAATGTTTGTAAGGCATTCCTGAACAACCCTGAAGATGGCGGTTTCGAGTTCGGGCGGGAGTCGCTCGAAGTTACCTGGAACGGCCAGATCAACTTTGATTTTGCTGCGCTCTTCAAATCCTTCCAGGAACAGGCGTAGCGCGGATGAAAGGCCGACTTCATCCAGTAGCGGTGGATGCAATAAGTGCGAGATGGTGCGCAGCTGATTCGAAAGCTCCTTTACAAAGGCGATACTCTCTTTAATCACTCTCGTGGCACTGGAAGGAAGTTTTCTATCTTCGGATACCAGCGGAGTCAGGTTCATACTCAGTGCCGCCAATATCTGCCCGGCACTGTCATGCAGTTCGCGAGCGATGCGCCGTCTTTCTTCATCCTGCGTCTTCAGCAACTGGCCAGAAAGTGTACGCAAGGCTTCTTCCGACCGCTTACGCTGACTGATGTCGCGGATGGCGCTGGTTACGACAAGGCCTTCTTCGGTTTCTAACGGACTGAGGCTGATCTCGATTGGAATCTCGTGACCATCTTTGTGAAGCCCGTAAAGGTCCAGCCCTGCACCCATCGCGCGGACACGAGGTTCCAGAAAGAATCCCTCTCGATGTCGCAGGTGTGTACCTCTGAAGCGCGGAGGCATCAACATCTCAATCTCACGATTTAACAACTCTTCTCGTTGATAACCGAACAGACGTTGCACTTGTACATTGGCTAGCACAATCTTTCCTTCACGATTTACCACGAGCATTGCGTCGGGTGCCGACTCCAACAGTCCACGAAACTTCACTTCTGCCTGCTTGAGCTCCGCAGTGCGCTCATGAACCCGCTCTTCCAATTGGGCATGCGCCTCTTGTAATGAAACCTGCGCGTCCCGCAGCGCCGTGAGCAACTTGTCTTTGGTTTCCGAGGCTTCTCCCGCCTCTGCACGTTCGGTTATCACGGCCCCCAACATCAGTCCGGTTATGGCGGTTACCGCGATGAAAATCTGTAGTAGTGCAGCATCATGCAGAGGGTTATGTTTTGCGAAAGGCCCATTCCCGTGTGCCGTGCACCAGACCGATATCGCTGCGATCAGAAGTGTTGCCACCGCAGCACCAAACGTTCGAAACCGAATAGCTGCCCAAATCACGAATGGGAATGCCAGAAAGGCCAGAGCATCGTCTTTGAATCCAGGCCCCAGCCGACCAAAAATTGCAAGGCATGCCGCAAGGAGGCCGAACAGCAGTGCCAATGGCTCAACGATGCCTGATTTCGTAAGTGATCTTATGAGCTCTCGACGTTTTACAAAAAACATCGGCGTAATGATCAGTACCCCCATAGCGTCACCAAGCCACCAAACCTGCCATGCAGTACCGAAACCAGACCAGGCACGAACATGCGTCAAGAGAAGTGTTGTCACGCCGACAGAGGCAGCAATCATCGGAGCTACTGCAGCACCCAAAGCCATCAGTCCCAAAAGGTCCCGTAACCGTTCAAAGCAGGGTCTGTCTTTCGCGAATCGGCGCACCAGATAACCGCCCGCTAAAGCGCTCGATGTATTGCCGAGCGCAATTCCAATGCACGATAACGTCGGAACGGGGCTTAGAAAGTTAACGAAGAACGCGGCCAGGGTGATTGCGGGCCAGACTTGGTAACCCCAGAGCAACACGGCTGCAAGCGCGACACCGGAAGCAGGCCAGACGGGTGACACGTTTCCATTTGTGAATGGCACGGAGAGGCCAAGTTTACCGGCAGCGAGGTACAGGACGAAGACGAGCGCCAATCGCAGAGCAAGTCCTTCGACTGGAGTACCCGAAGGGGTGTCGCCCCATCGGCTCTCTGCCGTAGCATCTCCCTCGATCGTATGCATCTGAAAACTCAAAAACTAAAGGACGGGTGGGACTTTCAAGTAGGACAATGCTACTACATCGCGGGGCCCGGCCGGAAAACGGCGAACCATGTATCCCTACGACTCCCCAGTGGATGAAATAGGAAAGTCATACATAGATGAGTTTCATGGATTCATCTACACGCCCGAACTCTAATGTTTCGGCGAATGTAGGCGCACAGCGTTTTGCGGAGATTCGGGCCCCCGGGAGAGGTCACTGCCCTCAACTGGCCGCTACAAGAGCGGGCGTTTTGAATCTCTCCTTTCACAATCACGAAGTTTGCGGCAAAGTCGCTCGCGACCCAGCGGTACAATCCGAACTGCGTCAAAATCAAAGGAGAACCGCAATGGCTCAAAAAGTTATTGATGTAGTCGGAACATCCAAAGAGAGCTTCGCGAAGGCTGCTGAAAACGCGGTGGCAGAAGCCGCGAAGACGGTTCGGGGCATGAAGTGGGCGCGGGTGGCGGAACTAGAAATGGAATTAGACGGCAAGAAGATAGTTAAATACCGGACCACAACGAAGATTTATTTCGACATTGAAAAGTAGAGATTGTTCGACGAGGAATGGAGTCCGCAAAAACGAAAGCGCCCCAGACTCCGGTTAGAGTGTGGGACGCCGCCATCGAGCAGCCCTCCCCCGAGTCTGCTCATGACTACGCTACCGTGTAAACTGCGTCGCGTGAATGGCTCGGATGTGCGGAGTGCTGCACTGCTGGGCTATCTCGAATTCCGCAGTCACACACTGCACCTCGTATGGGCAGGAATTGCGATGTGGCATTAGGAGCCGTTCTCCTCCAGAGTGTTAACGGCGTTGACTGTTGGTCCTGCGCCGTCTAACGATGCCGGTCAGCACGACCAAGGATATGGCCGCGAGCATCCAGCCGAGCGGTTTGCGTGGCTCCGTCACGATTACCGTCAGCGCCAGGATAAGCGCCGCGAATATCAACCACAGTCTGATTCGTCTCATCTCAACTCGCCTCCCGGACGTGCTTCGGGATGAATCCTCCAGTACTTGAAGTCACGGTGCTTATCCACAAAATCACCAAGGATCGCCGCGCCGCTGAATACCGACTCCACATCAAGAAAGTTCTGAACTACAAACATTGGGACAGGCCGCGGAAGAAACCCAAACGTGAATTTCTGAAAGGGCTGTGGTCCCTTAAAAAAAACACTTTTGAACACTTGGACGCAACAATAGCGGAAGTAACACCGCTCTATGAACTATGTGCGAGCGTACTAAGGTCGGCTCCGCCGTGGGCCACATCGCCCTAATACATTGCGGAGTTGTAACGGCACGACTCATGCGGAGTTCAGATTGTTCCGCCCGCCGGTTTTGAAGATCACGACCGCGCAGGTAGCGGGCTGCGCGCTGGAGACTCCACCGGAGCCGAAGAAGAAGACAAAGAGGAACGCTAAATAAAAGCAGCAAGGGCTCCCGTGCGGGAACGGGCTTATGGGCAGGAAGCCCTTCTGTTGCGACCCCCTCACGGGGTAACGAACCAATTCTAAACCCAAAGTCAATAAAAACGCCCGCTGGCTCCTCCTGCACGGCGGGCGTTGAGCAGATTAACGGGAGAGCCGGGGAAGGGCTGAGACCCCCTCGAAACGAGCAAACAATACCACATGAGACGGCAATTGTTACAAAGGTTTGTCAAAGGGATAATTTCGATTGAATTTGGTAGATGGCTTTCTACCTATTGTCTGGCTGCGGCGATAAGCTCTTAGTTTGGGTCGGAGGTCACACGGCAAGGCGGCAGATGTCCTTGCGCGACAGTTTCAGGTATTTCACTATTTAAGAAGAAGAGCGAATACGAGTAGGACCGTCAGATGTGAAGAACGCGTAGTGCCCCTTCCCCGGTTGATTGCTTCCCCCGTCGCCCTGCCGACGGGGGCTTTCTGTTGGTGCATTACGGGTTCCAAACAACCTCCGTTTCCCCATTCACGAGGGACCACTTCTCGAATCGGAGTTCTTGTGGGGATTCGAGGTCAATGGGTGCAATGGCATGTTACGTCAATGACCGCGTAAAACTCCTTTGACTACGCCAGAATCTCAAAATGCCGCTGCGGGTGACACCATGGCAGAAACCGAAACTCTGTCATCTTTGATCTATCGTTTTTTCCAATGATGGTGCTTTGTGAACCTGGGCGCATTGGGAAGCTTTGGCAACGCCCCACGTCTTAGATCTCAGGCGTGGGGCAGGGCGGGTTGCATGTTTTGCTCTACGATCAAGGTGCGATACGGACGGCGGTTTGAGTTCCCGTGACTTCTGACTGCAGAACTCCGTTCGGTTCAAAGACGCGATAATCGAATTTGCCTGAATAGTGATTTCCGTCATCGCCTAACCTGTTCGTTTCGGCCAGCGTGAAATATCCGATAGGATTCCCGTTCGGGTCAAAATTCCAGCCGACGTGACTGAGCTGAACGGTTGCTTGCCCAACAGACTTCCATACACCCATGCAGATGTTCCCTTCAATGGACGCAGCGTCATTTTCGAATTCAGTGGCATCCCCGTGCCACCGGTCCAGCGCCTCATAAAATAGTTGTCCAGCAGACGTGTAACTGACGTGCCACAACCCGATGATCGATGCAGATTGTGTGGCACTTCTGCCGCTCAGTGACCGGGCGTGAAGAGGTAGTTTCGTCGCAGGCCCCAGCTTGGAACCGCGCGGTTAGTTATCTTGAGGGACTGGTTGTAGTGAGCACGTTTCGCATCTGGCGTGCAAAGGCTGCGGGCTCCTCATAGAAAGGGAAATGTGCAGACTCTTCAAACCATACGATACGTTTCTCCGGCGCAGTGACTCTGGAGAAGTACTGTTCCGTGAGCACGAATGGATCGGTGTAGTCATAGCGACCGGTGAAGAAATAGACGGGAATGTCCACTTGTGTGATGGCGTCCATCAATTCTCCTGGAATCGAGTTGTAAACGAAGTTTCTCGAATATAGCGACACCCCCTTCGGGATGTTGCGTGCATCTCGAAGGCTATACTCGGGAGCGGCCAGCCCGGTCAGTAATAGCGGCATAAACGACTTCGCATTATGGATTTCACCCCCAAATTTGAAGAGTAGCGTTTCCCGGACGCTCGAACCCTTTTCTTCTAGCTCTTTGATTGCGTCTTGATCTCCCATGCGTCTTGCACTCTGGTGAATGTATTCATCCTGAATTTCAGCGATTGGCGATGAGCGGGCGAGTTGCCCGATCCCGACATAAGCGCGGTACAGTTCCGGATGTCGCGCAACTACGAGCATTCCCAGATAAGTTCCCCAGGAGTGGCCTACAAGATAAATCTTGTCCTGGTGAAATCGGGCACGAAGTACATTGGTCAATTCAACCGTGTCTTCCACAAGCTGTTCCGTGGTGAGTGTGCTGCTGATGTCTTCGCGATAGGACTTGCCGACACCCCGGCGATCCCACTGGACTACCACGAATTCTTTTTCAAGTTCAAGCTGAAAGGCGTGGGCCAGATACATCGAGGGCATCCCGGGACCACCGTGCAGGAAGAGCAAAACCGGGAGCGAAGAATCGTTGCCACGAATGAGAATGCATTGCTCTACATCACCGATGCGGATGCGTTCCAGCGACGCGATACTGTTGGCCCCGTGGATGGCGGGCGTGCGCCCAGGGGTGAACCATAGATAGAACACGATGCCCAGCCCCGCCAAAGCGAGCCCGACGATACTCCACATGGCCTTCTTCATCTACGATCCGCACACCCGCATGGAACAACTGTACTACGATGTCCGATTCCTATTGAGGGCGGCGCGCTATCGCGAAAGGAGGAATGAAGAACCGGTTTCGGCAAAATAGCCCCTCCCTGTCGCAAACTGTAGAGGTAAATTAAGGATCGTCCCTTTTGGCGAGTTACGGGCAAGCCGGAAGTTACGCCGGAGTTCTCAACGACACTAGCCAGAAGTCCGAATTTCCTTCCCTTCCTCACCAGTGACATTCTCAGCGACGCTTTCGGGAGACTCTTCGAATTCGCCGATGACCAACTCGACCTTTTTGGTTTCTTTGTTCCAACGAGTCAAGTAGTAGTTCTGCGGCCCGCCCTCTCCCTTTGCAAGCCGCTCACGCAGCCACCGCTCTGCCTCGGCCAGCTGCTGCGCAGACTGCAGGCAGCTAGTGGTGAATCCGCCTCCATCTTTCCATCCGTAAGACAGTGCCCCGAAGCCCTGGTCGATTTCATGTATCCAGCCGCAAGGGACGCCTTCCTGGTCGCGCTTCGCGGTCCAACTTTCGTGATAGCCGCATCGACGACAGACAGTGGAGTCTTCGGCGACCCGGCAATAATATGTGTAGTCTGCTTCCGGGTAGTGGCATTGCTTGCATTCGATTTGATCTTGAACGGATGACATCTATGGGGCTCCTTTTAGGGTTGAACGCTTGCTTCGAAAATGGCCGCGAGTTCCTGTTTCGAGATGAGATCTCTGCACAAGCCGGTACAGGCAAGTTCCAGTCAGCACCACGGACCTTATTCTTTGAAGTAATACTGACTGGGCCGGAAGAATGTAGCGAGCACGTTGGCCTAAGTGGCGGGTGTGGAGAAATAAGAAGGGCAACCGCTGGTTGGCTTGAAGTTGGATATCGATTGCGACTTAACTCGTCTCATCGTAGTCATAGCCATCCAGTTCAGCCGCCAAAAAGCCATGCTTCAATAGCACCCGATCGCAATAGGGTTCGTGCCATTGGCCCTTGTCGTTGATGCACGAGCTAATTTCATCCGGCGTGCCAACCTCCTGTACCATCACCACCTTGGTAGCCATGTTCATCGGTTCATTCATACTCTGATCCCCCGCAAAAACGATGGGCGGCATTCCTAGCGTACTGCCTGCGTGTCACCGGCAACTGTGGCCTGATCGCCCCTTGTCTTTATTAATATTCAGGATGAGCAAAGATCACGCATCCCGGTATAAGCGTCACTCGTCAAGGAAGCCGCGACGACGCGAGCCCTGCAAGCGCCCTTGGACTTGCAACCTGCATGAGACTGTTATGACTGCGTGCGGCAGAACACATGCTCGTTTGCGCAAGGAATTCGCAAAACTTCATTTACGGTTTCGAACCCGAGTCGCGCTCTTGATTCGGATCGGCGACAAGGCCGTACATAATCAGCCAAGATGGGTAGCCGTGAGAGCAGATACCGTCAAGCTCGACGTGGCAACCGTCTGTAGCCTTCGCAAATTGTGGTTTTGCATCGCACCATGCTGCGATGTCAGCTTGGGACGGCTCGGGAGAAATCGGCAGTGGATAACGTGACCTCGCTGCTTCCTGCATCTGCTCAATGTGCGCAAGCTGCCTGACCCGAGGATCGGAACTCTCTTGGAGCGACATGCGTTTCCTTTATTGAAAGTATAGCTAAATGCTGGCAATCAATCGCAGCCGGACGGAAATCTGATGATTACAGCTCATCAACGCAGCCGTGCGCTCCAAGGGTTGCAGCGGCATTGCGCTCATGCACGCGCTTGCTGGTCATCACCTTTTTCAGCATCTCTTCACCCAGTCCCGCAGCCTTTTCCGCTGCTTTTGGCTCCACGTGGACAATGACTAGGTAGTGTCCCCGGTACAAATATCCATTCCTTTTCTCTCCCAACCATCGGTTCAAATTCTTAAGTTTGAACCTCTTGCGTTGCCGATAAATCTCCTCCGCCAAATGCTCCTCGTCAGGCGGGTCGGCGGGATTGAGCCGCTTTCCGAAGCAGCGCATACAGAGAATAGCGTCCAGAGGGCACAGCGCGTCCCACAATTTGTCGGGGACCAAGAAGAAGTCCGTCAGGTGGACATCGGGTTTTCCGCAGTCGAAGCATCTCAGCGTAGCCACTAGGAAGTCCTCCAGACCGCCCGGTACGACGGTGCGCTGGTGGTAGTTGCTGTCATGCCACCTAATACTGCGTTGAGATATTGGCGCATCTCCTCTTCGTTTCTGCGACGAGTAGCTGCCGCCTTCTTGGCTGCGATGCTGCGAATTGTGTTTTGCATATGTCCCCTCTCTCACGGCATAAGATGTCCGCGTGGGGAAAAAGGGCCCGAAACACAGGCATCTGCGATACTTGATGACTGTAGTAACGCCCGCACCGCCTTCCCTTGCCGTGCGGTCACACAAATTCGGTCGAAGGCGAGAGAATCTCGTTGTAGTCGAATCGTGCAATGGATAGGGCAACACGTGAAGGCAAACGGGCTGTTACAGGGAATGTCGCCCAGCCGAGCTGATCAGGCCGATGAGTTGCCGGGCTTGCTTGGTTCGGACTTCCCTCCCGCGATCCCACAATCCTGCGAACGCGAATAGTTCTCCGTCATTCACTTCGAAGCAGTACAGCTGCTTGCCTCTCCCCGTCCGCGCCCATTCATAAAACGCATCTGCGGGGATCAGGCGTAGTTTCATCGCTTCACGGAACACGGGCAAGGTGTGTGCCGTTTCCGATCTCGCGTTGATCATGCTTGCGTCGACGGCCGGGTCCTTCGCCCACGAAGGAATCAGCCCCCAGCGCATCAGGGAGAGTGGGGCGGCATCCCGCCGCCCCATGGCGAATGGCCGCTGGTGACGGTCAATCTGTAGTCAATCCAGTTCGACATCTTTTTTCCTCGGCTCGGTTATTCGGGGCGGCGTTCCTAGCGTGTTGCCTGCGGTTTCACGGATGACGTTCGCTGCGGGAGCAACACACAACACACTTAAGCATCCGTGGCCTGACCGCCTCATCTTCTTTCTCCTAATACTGGTTGGGCCGGAAAGGAAGGAGAGGTTCGGTAGATATAAATAGGAGTCAGATGATGCTTGCTGGAAGAACCCTGGTGATCACTGGCCTTCGGCATACTGCTAATAAGGCTCATACACCGATAGCTCGTTCAGGCCCAATTCTGCCAGCACGCTCGGATACTTCTTGGCCAAGCGCCAAAAATTTCTTCTCGCACGCGATGGAGGGCACCGGAGGTCGAGCAGCGGACTTTGGGCGATGCGGCACCAGCGGCGCAACTTTTTTCTTATAAGGATGGCTTTTACTGACGGTCGAGCATGCATGGTTGGCTCCTCTCAAATTCTCGGTTCCAGCGTTTTGCAGATTTGCATCAGCTTGGAATTTTCCCAGTCATACTGAGGTTTCGTAATTTCTGAGCGACTGCCGCAGCTGCGAAACTGCGCTAGTTCGCGGGCCTACCAATGGTTCTGAAAGTTCACGAACTGTGGTTGGATGGGCCCGGAAGGGCTCTCAGGAAAGTACCAGCAAGGCTTGAGGGGGAGCAATTATTGCGGTCGCGGATTGTCGGGGTCACCGGCGTCAGAGTTCGGAGGCGAATCTTCTGTCGCCTGCTCCTCTTCAAATTTCCGCCTCGCCTCTCGCAGCACAGGCAGGTCCTCCTCCATCCAAAGCTCGGGGTCGATACTGTCCCGCGTCAGCGCGATGAATTTGCCCTTTCCTCATCGGTCAACTCGATTTGCTTGTCCTCCCACCAATCGTGCACATAGCGTTCGTGTTCTCTCCACTCCGGCCCACAATCGCGGGGGTTTGATCCCTGCGTGCGCCAGTCAAAACAGGCAGATGGTCACCACGCACAGTTGAGCATGACCATCTGACCATCTGACCTGGTCAGAGGGGGACGACCATCTGAAATGACAGTGTTAGTGGATAAATATATATATATTCATAAAAACCCTTCTCTAGTAACCCCTCCAGATGGTCAGATTGTCAGATGGTCAACGTATCTGGATTGACCATCTGAACTACAAGGTTTCGACGTCCCCAATGTTGGCTTCCGGAGTTGCCGGTACTACTACGCCCCTAACCTCCATGCCGGGTAAGGCCCACCACCACCCATTATTCTTCTGGTAGGGCACCACCCCCAGACAGCGATATGCGCGGCGCATAGTCTCAGTGCTGATGTTCCGGGCTTCCCCCAAACGGAACATATCCCGCGCTCGTTGTTCTCGCTTAGCCAGTTCGGTCTGGACGAGGAGCTTGGCCTCCTCAAACTTGCTGTCTTTCGGATTTTTGGCCGTGTCTCGTTCCTTGGTCAACATTTCGTCCGCATCCTCTTCCGTCTCCCCCAACCATTCCATGCAACCCACGGTATCCTCAGAGCCGTCACTGAACTTGACCAGCCGTTCCCCGATTCTGTATTTCATTCCCCGGTGGTTCTTGCTGAGGTTGTTCTTGGCGCACGACATGTGCCGTTCGGTTTTGTCGTCGGGATCACGACTGAACGCCCAAACGGTTCGGGCCGAGCCCACAATGCTGGACGCCCCCAGAATTTTCTCGAGCGCCGCGACATCCGATTTCTTGTTGTAGTGCATGATTCCTATGAATGCAGCCTTGCTGGCCCGGCATGCCTCCGACAGGGCATCCATGATGGGTCTTATTTCCGAGTCCTTGTTGCAGTCAGCCCCGAAGTAGCTGGTCATGGGATCAATGGCTACCAGCGCGATGTTGGGGTTCTCTTGCAGTGCCTTCTTCAGGAGCTTGGTGTCCTTGTTGAGCTGCAACATGCGTTGCCGCTTCTTGGGTTGATTCCCGTCTATCTTCTTGCCGGTTGACCAGAGGATGATTTGCACCTTGTCCAAATCCGCGCCCGCCGCGATCAGCCGTGGCACCAATGTGTCCGAAGGATCATCCTCCGAAGCTGCCAGCAGGCATTCCCTGGGTCCCCAAGGATTCTTGCTTCCATTTGGGAAATCCCGGCCCGTGGTCAGGCGGGAGATGAGATCGATCACGGCGAAAGACTTCCCAAAACCTGGCTTACCGGCAAACAAGCTGATCTTCCCTTTGGGAATCCTGTCCGCCCACCACCACTCCGTCCTCTCCGTGACCACATTGCTAGCCTTTATCACTACGAGGCTGTTAGTGACTCCATCCTTGACCGACTCGCCGATCTCAAATTCCCCGAAGGCTGGGGCGGATGTGATTTCCCGTCCCTCTTCTGCTTCCTCTTTCTCAAGTTCGATTTCCTTTAGTTCTTGCCTGGCCTCATCCCCGATGGCCCGGATCGCAGCCATGTCAATCTTTCCTGTTGGATTTGTTATCAGGGGGATTGCGTCTTCGGCGCTCGCATCGTCAGCAAAATCCGAGAAGTCTTCATCCCGATCCCAAATCTTCCCCCGGTACGGCTCCTCCCCCTCGGCACGCATGCGGTCATTCATATAACGGAGGAATCCGCCGATGCCTTTCTTGCCATACACCCTGATTAGGTTGTCATTGTGGAGGGGGCAGGTCTGCGCGAAGCAGTTCCATCCCAACGTGTGCCCGTCCCAGTAAAACGCGCTGCGCTTGCTATGTTCGTGCATCCGCGCGCTGCCCGGCGGGCATTCGCTGACGATCTGCCACGGATCATCGCTGGTCCTGATGGTAATGTCGTAGTGGTCGATAAGGCTGCCGAATTCAAATTCCTCGCTCACGCCTTGGCTGTCGTCCGGGCTGAAGCGGCTGGCCTGGGCCAAGGAGTGCTTTTCAACGAATTGGCACACCCAATCCGCCGCTGCCAGCGGTTCCGCGTCGTTGGTCCGGTAACGGTTTCCAGTATCCGGATGGATTGAGCCAGCGCCCACCAAGTATTTGTTGTGGCCACGGAAGCTGAACCACTCGTGGTGATGATGGACCTGCGCGCCGGCCGAACAAAAGCAGGTGTTCTTCCTGGGTTCTCCGTTTTTCTTTTCCGTGCAGACGCAGGATTCGGCCAGGTTCACGCTGCGGTTCCCGAGCCTGCGGGTATGTTCGGTCTGTCGGAAGATGTAATGGCCGAATCCTCCCCCCGATTTCTGCACCCTGGTCCTGGGAATCTCCTGCCCCATCTCGGCGGCGGCGGCCTTCATCCCGCCCTTCACGTCAAATTCCAGGAAGCAGAACTCGTTCGGCCTGGCGAGTATCGCCACGTTGTAGCGCGGCTCTATGGCGTTCCATTCGGCGATGCGCTTGGGGTCGGTGGTGGCCTCTTCGGTGAAATGAAGGCCTGCGGGCGGCTCCTTGCTTCGCGGGGCCAGGGGGAACACCGGTATTCCCAAGGTGGCCAGCGGGCTTGCTATTTCTTCAAATGTTTTCGCGCTTTCGGTAGTATCTATAGACATCAGTCGTTACTGCCTTTCACGGCGACGGTTTCCCCCGTCGCCATACCTTTTGTCGCTCACAAATCCTCCTTATCAGCCGCCGGTCGTCCCCTCCACGGGTTTCTTTCTTCGGCCCCTTGACCTTCTCAAGTTCCACGCCACCGACAGAATGCTGATCGTCTGGTAGTTCAGTCCTACGGCTCGCGCAATCTCACGGTAGGTCAAGCTGGCGGCGCTGGCGTCGTTCAGCAACTGCTTGACTTGCTGGAGCTTCTCCTGTGTAAGTACCTTCCCCATAACTTCTCCCACTACCTCAATACTTCGTAGTTGGGAAATTCATTCCATTGTCAACAGTAAGGAATTTCCAAACTATCAACCTCATTAGTAGACAAAGAAAAAGGCCCCGTTCGTAGCGGGGCCTCACAAGAAAGGACGTGCTTATGATTGATACCGCTTTTGCCAACAGAATAAAGAAACTATCGGACGCCGAACTTGACGCTCAGATGTCAGCCACCTACAACAACGCCTACTTCGAGTCGTGCGGCAACGACTACGAGGCCCGTGCGGATGCGATCCAACGGTATGAGATGCTGATGCGTGAATGGGAGCGCCGCCACCCCACCGGCGTGGAAGTGTGAACGCAGGTGGGAGTTCCTTGCGGCAGTATGGCGGTGAAACATCCGGAAATCTCGTACGGAATACGGTCCCGCCACATGAAAGAAACGCGGCCCCTCTCGCCCGCGTGATAGGGGAGGCCGCCCGTTGACGTCACCGGCCGGCGCTTTTGAACGCGAGCTGATCCTGAAGCTGATCGGCACTCGGGGGGAATTTGAACCACTGGAGGATCGCCCCCTGTCTCACTTAGATAGTGACGCGGACAACTCCTCCAGCAATCGCTGATTGCCGTCGAACATCAACCCCACTTTGTCAATAAAATCAACCGCCTCGTGCATCTCCGCGACCGCTGCATAGGGGCCAGCGATGGCTTGCGCAAAGCCTTCGGTGAATGGAATCTCTGCGATGTGAAGCTGGCGTTTCCGGCTGACGATCAAAAATGCCCGCCCAGTCTTCAGTGCTTCGCTGAGCCTTTGCGCAACCTCGCTCACTGGCACTTGCCGTGCCGCCGTCTCCTGCTCCCGGTTGAGCCAGATTCCCAACGGTCGTGCATTTACTTTTTTCATTTTGTTGCTCATAAATCTCCTTTGCGGTTTGTAAGGGCCCTTCCAAGATGCCCAAGCAGCCTTGGCAGTTCCCGATCCGCCAGCTGGGCTGCCAACGGGATGGATTTCACGGGCAGCTTCTTGACCGCCTTCTCAGCCGTCCGCAGGGCCCGCTGGAATGTTGCGATAAGTTCGTCGACGCTCTTGTCGTCGTCCTTCTCCCGCCGCTCCCGTCGCTGCTTGATCTCCTCCCGCACGAAGTCGTCATAGTGTGCCTTGAGTTCAATGACGTACTCAACGCACTCTTCGTAGGTTGACTTGTCGTCGATCCGCCCCTTCCACGGGAAGGCTTGGATAACCGGGGTGTACTTCCCGTAGGGGTTGACGTAAGAGGGAACGACGATGTCAATGTGGTTTGCGCCGAAGGCCTCAAGCAGCTTGTCCGGAAGCCCCTGTTGTTGCGCCACGCTGTAAAGTCCCATGTAGGTCTGGAGTTTTTCAGGCGGGATGCCGCACTGCATACGCCATTCTTTCCACCACCTGGGTCCAAGTTTCTCCTCGATGGTGGCCAGCGTCCGGCCGATGCTGACACCACTCGCACCAAGCGTGAGGTTGTGGAATACAGGTTCAACGCTCTTGAATGTCGCGAGGTCGGCTTTTCTGAGTTTTGCGAGGAAGTCTTTTTGGAAGTCTTGCATTGTCTTCTCCATCTCGTGTCACACGACTGAAATCAATGGATGAGGATTGCGCATTTTCCTCATCGTAAAATGGTACCGCGCTCCGCCCAATCACATTTCAGCCCGGTCAGCGAAAATATATTCGTTTGACCAGATCAACCGTTCTGCATTTTCGGCGTCTCCTGCGACAAAAAAGCCGAGGGCTGCTCAAGACTGAGCTTCTTAAAGCGTCGGTCGCGCCAATGCTCAACATCGGCTTGGGACAGTTTCATGTCCGGAGCCGCCAGAATCGTGTTTGCGAAGTCGGTAATCTGCGTCGCGTAGGCGGTCACGAGCGCGGTGGTATCGGCTACCAACGTCTTTGTGAATGCGAGAGTTTTTTCGTCCCGGATTTTAACCTCGGATTCCATCCCCCAATACAGCAGGAAGCACGCCCGCCCAAAGCGGACGCCCTCTTCTGCCGGAATGCCCTCGCGCCCCATGATGTCGCGGAAATCGTCATAGCTGGAGGTCACGCAGGCTTCCAGTTCCTCGTCATCGCATTCCATGGATTCGCGGTACTGCAAATCGGCGATCGGACCAGCCAACTGCGAAATTTGGTTGGCATACCGCATGAGCTTGGTCGGCCCCAACGACCAGTCGCTGTCGGTAAACCCACAGGCGTCAGCAGCCCCGCATCGCTTCACATACACTTCGAGAATCGGCACATCCCAGTGGAGGTCCGCCAGCACGTGTCCCGACTCGTGGATCGCTGCCACCCGCACTCTGAAAGAAGAACGCGGTTCCAGTCCTGCTTGCCGCCTCCGTTTTGCTTCGCCCATTTCTTTTTCCTTTCCTAAGTTTCCTAAATGCCAGTCTTGTTGCTTGCCACCGGGCAACGGACGCTCAGGTATGCCTCTATGAACGCCTGAGCGACTTGCGGTACGATCGCGTTTCCGTACCCTCTAATCAACTCCATCCTGGTGGAAATCCCATCAGCCACCGGCAATGTTCCGGGTTCAACCGGCCGCGCTTTTCCGTCGGCGCAGGGGAGCCACTCGCAGCGAGTCCAGAACGATTCAAGTCCCGTCCAAGGCACTTCTGCTTGCTGTCTTCCTTTGTTCTCGCTCCCTCCCTCCCGTCCGACGCCTGCGGGGTCGCCCACTCGGCCAGCCTCGCTTGGTTCCCAAGACGCCAGTGCTCCTGTCGACGGCTGCGGCTCGTGCCGACCTTCGCTTTGAAATTGTCCGACGTCGTCACCGTGCCCCATCCCGCCAGCCCCGTTGGGTTCTCGCCGAAGCGGCCCAATTTGTCCGCCAATGTCGGCGGTTCCCAGCACATGAGTTGCGCCATGGTGCTCAGCATCTTCTGCTTTGTCCCGAGCTTCGGGTTCGCTGCCTTCTGTTTGGCGTTCAACCGCTCCCATTCCTCGGGACTCATGTCGTTTTCGCTCGCGCCCGGAGTCGGCCAAATTGCCAACGGCAAGGCCAGATGCGCTTCCGCGGCCAAGCACGAATTCGGCGTGTCCCCCCGTGCGATCCTGCGCATGCGTTCTTTTTCCGCCGACTCCGGGCCCATAAGATTGACGCTGTCCGATGTCGGAGTCTGCCACCCAGTAGATTCGCTGCCTGGTGTGGGGAGCCCCCGCGCTGTGAGCTCCCAATACAACCGCCCCGACGGCGTAGCCTTCCGTTTCCAAATTTGAAGAAACAAGGTCGAGCCAGCCGTACTTAATTGCCGCCTCAACCTGCTCGCCAAAAATAATCCTAGGTCTGCACTGGCGGATGAGCCGGAACCACTCCGGCCACAAATGTCGCTCGTCCAGCGTCCCGAGTTTCTTCCCCGCTGAGCTGTATGGCCCGCAGGGGCAGCTCCCCGTCCAGCAGTCAAGGTCCGGCATCCCCGCGAGGCGGAGGGCCTCGACCCACCCCGCGATCCCGGCAAAAAAATGAAGTTGGGTATATCTCCGCAAGTCGCTTGGCTTGACATCTTCGATACTTCTCTCATCTACGTCCCCCTCCGGAATCAATTTCCTCTTCATCAGATCCCGCAACCACGCCGCCGCGAACCGGTGGTTCTCGTTGTAGTACACGCGGGTCGTTTTCATGCGCATCGCTTCACCGTTACGGTGGGCTCCTTCTGCACGGGCGTCTGCCGCACGAACTTGCCATTGCCCGCATATCGGAATTCAGCGCTCATGTCCTCAAAAAACAGCAGGTCGCCGACGGCGATCCTGCGGACGGCCCTCGTACCCTTCGTCACGGCTATCAAGCCCGCGTCCGCAATAACTTGATGAATCGCGGCACGCGATTCGCGATTTTCTTTGTTCTTCAGCCATTGCTCGACAGAGGTGAGATTCGTCGGACCGTCGAGCAAATCCGTTCGCTTGCCTCGAACTGAGAGCGCATCATGGACGCGCCAGATTGCGGCCCGCATCACTTTCAACGTCGCCTGCTTCGTGGCTTCGTTCGCCGCCAGAAAGGCCACTCCGTCGTCCACAAAGTCGTCCAGCTGTTTGAACGACATTGCGTCGACGTCGGCCGCGTTCCGCAGTTGCGGGTCGGGTTTCTTAGGTGCGGGATCGATCTCAGAAATTTTCCCGGGCTCCTCTTCCATCAATTTCTCAATCTGGTCGTGGTGGAGGCCGCGGTATTTCCAACTCCTCACCGTAGCGGGAGTCAGTCCTATCTTCCTGAGCGTGGATTGATACTCGCCATGCGGAAGCCGCTGCCGGAGCACAGTCAGAGCGGGCAGCAGCACTTTGCGCTCCTCGTCGCTAGTACGCACTTGCCATCGTTCAATGCGGGCCTTCGCTGCCCGGAGCGCCGCCACAATCTCTTCGGTGGTCAGCTTTTCGTAGTCCTTCGGGGAGGAAAACGTTGCATGCAACGTTTTGGTCACTTTCACAACCCCCTGATGTTCGTCCACATGCATTCCATACGCTTTTGCTGCCGACTGTGCGCAAAATCGTTGGCACGGCACTGAACTTCGTGCCCAAAGAACGGTTCCCCGAACGCCATCAGATAGAGGGGCTGCTCGTATTCGCACAGAATCCACTGAAACCGTGCGTTCTTCAAGTGAGCGATAACTTCGGCGGGGATCACCTGGTCCGCTTTGTAGGGCCCGACGGCGCAGTCTAAATATGGAGGGTCCATCACGACAAAATCGTCTTCGCCCAAGTCGAGGGATTGAAGGCAGTCGAGCCAATCCAGCGGAGTGACTAGGATATTTTTATCCAGCATCATCTGGTGGGCGATCCGCAGGCTCGACCCGTAGTTGTTCGGGGGTTTTCTTGCAGTAGAACCGCCACCGCTCCACGTCCCGCCGTTGAAACAGAGAGCGCTCTCAAGCAATATCGCCCGCTGGTCACCCTTGGCAGCCAGCTTCTCCTGTTTCGCATGTTCCGTGCTTGAATAATGCCGGGGCACGCGCACCGTGTGGCCGATCGCACGAATGCATTTGAAGAACGGATAGGTTAGGGGGTCATTGATAATCCACTCCTCATAATTCAGCCCTTCGTAAATCGCCCGCCATGTAATATTCCCCCGACCAGCGCAAGCCTCCACGAATTTCCGGCCGTGTTGCGGAGGTTTTTGGACGATGGTGGGGGCCAGCAATTTTTTCCCGCCCGGAAACCGGAACGATGGACAGAGGCTATATGGAGAAGAATGACGGTCCCTGCAAATGGCGGGGTGGTCAACTTCCCGACCTTGAAGATTACTTGCCATATTCAGAAGTGGCGGTAGGTCAGGCTGATCCGCTTGCCGCTCACCAGATGTTTCAGGTCTTTCGGGATGCTATGTTTCCAGATACGGTTGAAGGCGTTCGTGAATAAAATCAGGCTGCCGGGTGCTAGTTCAATAACTCGCGAACCCGGCACTTTGGCCAGACCATTGACGGTAGTGGGAACGCCTTTCAAGTTGGCATCGGGTGGGGTGAGAACCATGCGGCGCATCGCCCCAAGAGAAATGCTGGCAATGTAGAGCGGTTCCCGTTTCTCATCACCGATAATGGTTGCCTTGTCGTGATGCGGGCCGATGTACGCCTCGTGGTCAATGAACTCGTTGCACGCGCACTGTGGCCAATCCATCGCGAACATCCGCTCCAGTTTTTGTTTCAGGGCTAGCGGGAGAGGCTCCCAAGGTACGCTGGGCTTGGCCGTGGCGTTGTACGAGTACGGCAACCCGTAATCCACCGTTCGGCGGCGGATTACATTCTTTTTCGCGTACATCGTGACGATCTCGTCAGTGAACGATAATTTCTCAGCCTCACGAAAGAAGCGGTCTACGTCTGCTATCCATCGTGGGAAGTAGTGAAGTTCAATGCCTTCCTCTACCATGATCACTTCATTTTCTTCGTTCATGCTTCTCAGCCTCCATTCGTATTGGAATTGCTTTCCTTAACTTCTTTCGGTATTGCTCAATGGCCGGGGGGACCTTGTACGAATTGGCGCGAACAGGTTCACTCGCAATTGTTTGTTCACTGTTCGCCTGTTCACTCAACTCATTGATCTGCTCGGGCACGGCTGATGCTGGCTTTGCGCGCTTCTCGACCACAGGAGAAAACTGATATTGACCGGGAGCTGATTTCTGGGAGGCTGTCTCCGCGTCCTCGTCTTCAAACATGGGCGGGGGGGCGGTGTAGCCAGCCAAGGCCTCCTCGATTTCGGTCTTGGGTTCTGCGGACTTCAAAGTTGGTCGAAAGTCCATGTAATCCGTAATCTCCGTTCGGAAGGTCTCGATGGTCTCGGGAGTAATCAGCCCCATGGCCACGTATCCGTCTCGCTCCCATTTGGCACACATGTTCTTGATCGCGATCAGGTCTTTCTCCAGTTTCTCCATCAGCCTTTGCTTCTGGGTCTCGGTCGGTTCCGGCCTTCTCCAGATCGCCCTCAGCCTTCGCTGGTTATGCATCGCGCAGAGGCCGTGGCTCACGATTTCCTTCTCGCCTTCTTCCGGCGGACACTCTTCGCATTGCCCCTTAGGTCTGATTCTCGCCATGCCGGTTATCTCCGGCTCCGTTTTGTTTCGGGTGAACGGTCAACAGACATGAGTGGTCAACCGTTGACCCCTTCCTGTGAGGTCAACTGTGCGGTCAACGTTGACCCGAGTTTCTCGAGGGGGAAACTCCTGAGAGCCCAGCTAATGTTTGAGATTTCCATTCGATCACCTAACTTGCCCTTGCTGCACACAAGAACCTTATCAACAATAAGCGGAGTGATTTGTTGCTATTTGTGTTCCTCGATTGTGGTGGGTTGTTGGGGAACAGAGTGAGCTACATCTCAACAGTTGAGTGAATTGCGCGCTCGAAAGGGAAACTGCGTGCAAGGCAGTCGGTGATTCTGAGTGCGAAACGTTAACTGAGCCTCACGAGTTGCGTCGCGCACGACTCTGTGCGGCTTTTTTCATGGCTTTGCGGGCTCTCCGCGCCCTTCGCGCTGCGAGTTTCTTTTTCTTGCGGTATTCGTCGGTATCGTAGGATGCCACTATCTTGTCCTTCAGGCACTTAGGCGTGCAATGGGTCTGAATGCCTGTGCGTGCGAAGAAAACCCGACCGCAACCTTCGTTTGCGCACCGCCTGAGACGGTCCAGTCTCCCCGCTCTCCAAAGCTCCATATATACGAGCAATGCGCGATAAGGGCCTCTCGATACGCCCTCCTGCCACATCAGGAATGCTTCGAGTTTGGGCTTCAGGGTCAACCACAATTTCCTGAGTTTCCTTCGCGCCGATGGTTCGTTCAGCCAATGTTTGACCAGCCACTCTGCATTACGCTCCAGAGACCCGAAGCCGACACGGTCCACCTCCCGGTCATCGAAGAGGAGGAGTGGCACTCCGTCATCATCGTCGTCGATATGTGGAAGTCGAATCAGCGTATTAAGCGGCGTTCGTTTCGCATACCCTTTCTTCATATTCATAGCGTTGCTTTGTTCCCCAAGTAGAGGAATGTAAATAGGGAACAATATAGTAACACGAGGTACCGGAAGGAAAGGCGAAAATAGTTGATGCAAGGACAGTCGGCACGCCTTGTTCTAATCTGGTCGCACAACAGTTCAACGTGTACGCCAATGTCGCCGATCCGGCTTGCTGATGCTGTCCAAATTCCGTGGCTACGGAATAAAAAGGGAGATTATGGGCCGGGAGCAGTTTGAAGTGATAAACTCCGCTGAGCTTGCAAGGCGACTTGCCGTAAAGGAATCGTGGGTCGTCGAGGCGAGCAAACAAAGCCGCACCAATGATCCTATCCCTTGTATCAGGCTCGGCAAGCACCGCAGGTATCTGTGGAACTCGACCGAGCTTCTGGCTTGGCTTGATCGGCGGGCGGGTCGTGCAGCAAGTACCACCAGAGCAAAAACAATACCACGCACGGTTGGGCACAACACATAAAGGAGGATGTGATATGGCCCAATCAGGATATTTGTACTTTGAAGACAACCAGTGGAAAGTTCGTTATCGCATCAAAGACCAAAACGCAAAGTGGAAGTGGGCTCCTGTCCACGTGCTGGGAACAAAGTATGAGTTTCCGAAGCATGGTGAAGCCAGAATCGCCAGAGACGAATTCATGGCGCAGCAAAATAAGATCGGCTTTCAGGCAGCCACTGGCGCAAGCGTTGCGGAATTTGCTGAAGGATCGTACTTCTCGGATATAGAGGCACTGGGAATGTATAGGCTCGAACCATCTACCATCAAAACGTATCGTGGGTATTGGAGGAAGCATCTCGAACCCCTTTTGCGAGGGGTGCTGATGCGAACCTTCAGACCTTGCGATGCGGAGCAGGTGATGACAAAGATCGCGCAAAAGACGAACAACGCGCTTGCGCACGAAACCTACAAGCGGATCAAGTCTAGTTTCAGCGCAATCTTCACACATGCGATGCGCAAGGGCCTGATTCACCAGAATCCGGTATCTGCTTGTTCCATTCCGAAAGGTAGGCCTTTCGGGCGAAAGTGTTACGCATACTCACTCCCAGAAATTGTCCTTCATTTGCAACTGTTCGATGGTGAAGTCAAAGCGATTATCGCGACCGTTGCATTTGCTGGACTGAGAGAGGGTGAGCTGCGCGGACTTTGGGGGACAGACGATATGGGGGACTATCTCGTTATTCGGCGCTCTCTTTGGAGGAGCATCATTAAAGATAGGTGCAAAACCGTAGAGAGTGGAAGCGAGATAGAACCGGCTGAAGTTCCGATCATCACACCCTTACGGGTGATTCTTGACACCGTTCGCCACGGTTCGTCGTGGCTGTTCCCAAATTCGCTTGGAGGGCCAATTGATCTGAGCAATCTCGCTGACAGGCTCATCAAACCGGCTTTGCGAAAAGCTGGTTTGAAATGGCACGGTTGGCACGCTTACCGTCGAGGGCTCGCGAGCAATTTAAAGGGACTGGGAGTCGATGATCTGGTGATCCAGCAGATTTTGCGCCACGGTGATGTACATACAACCCGAAAGAGCTACATCAAAGTGCGCAATGAGGAGGTTGAAGATGCGATGCGTCGATTGGCGCAAGCCTTCGAAGCATGTACAGCAGATGTACAGCTTTAGGAGCAACCGAAGCTGATAAACTCATGAAAATGCTAATCCGGGCGCGTAGCTCAAACGGATAGAGCATCGGATTTCTAATCCGAGGGTTGCAGGTTCAATTCCTGCCGCGCCTACCATGCCGCCCAACAAGCGTAGTGGGCGAGGTCCCTCGCTCCACTCGGGATTTCCGCACCTTAGGCCAAGGATTCTGATCAGGCCTGACACGTGAAGCTGACGCAATGAGGCTGTTCCGGCGGACAGCAAAAAAGTAATGGAAAATTCCCGCAGCAATCCGCCCCAGGCGCACAACAGGACTGGGCCGGGATGCCGCAGCAGTGCCCGGAACAACAAGTACCTCTCGGACCACAACATCCGCCACCATTGCAACAGCCATTTCGGCACACAAGCTTGCAGCACTTTCCTCCAGAACACTGCTGACCGGGATTGCAGCACGTTCCCTGGCAGCACGACTGAGTCGAATTGCAGCACACCTGCTGTCCCGAGTTTCCGCAACAGCTACCGCTGCAACAAAAATCGCCAGTTGGCCCGCTGCAGCACTGCTGGCCGGTTGGGCAGCACCCACCCCCACAGTGCGTTTGACCCGGCTCGACGCACGGTCCTATAGCCGGAGACTCGACCGCCAGGGCCCAACTCAAATACGATTTTCTTAATCCGAGAGAGGCTAGCATCGCCCCACCGACCGCGCCTCCGATGAGCCTTAACGCCTGTCGCCTGGGTGTCGGTCTCGCAATGATTCGTGACACGTCGTCAAAGAGAGTGTTCATGTCGTTCTCCCTGCGCCCAGGCCTTCCTCCGCCAGGGCCAAGACTGCCTCTGCTCCGACCGCTACATCCCGTGCAAGCACCCCGTCCTCTCCGATCAGGAAAGCTACGGGGGTGGCAAAAATCCCATATTCCTTCGAGAGTTTCCACTTTTCCTGAAGCACCACTGGAAACTGAATCCCATGCTGCTCTGCCTTACGGCGGTTTTCCTCCTCGTTTCCACGCCCGACCAGAACAAACGCCATGCCATTGCCCGAGTGGTCCCGATGCAGACGAGCCAAATTCGGTGCGAGGGCATCGCAAGGACCGCAGTGGGGATCACTAAAGACGAGGAGAACGCGCCTGCCCTGGTACTTATCCAGCGAGATCAAATGCCCTTGGAGGTCAGGTAAATGAAACAGCGGCGCTCGAGTGCCAGCCTTGAGTCCGTTGCGCTCGATCTGACTTTCGGAGAGGGAGCGCTCGCCAGAAAGGCGATGCCGGAGAGTCTTGTTGTCATTCGCGGCGAAGCTACTAATACCGCTGCTGGCGGCTTGCCGAGCCAACGCGAGAACCTGAGCTGCGCCTGTCGCCAATGGTGCTGCGACTCGCCCATCGCCGTCCAACAAATACGCCGAGGGTGTGCCTAGTCCCCCGAAGGCACTCGGAGTCTTATTGTCTCGAATCAAAAGGATCGGGCATTTTAAGCCGTCTTCCGCAGCTTGCTCTCGATTTGACTTGGCGTCGCCGTAGGCCAGCAGTACCAATTGTATGTTTTGCTTCTCAAGGGCTGGCAGAAGCGGGACCACCTCTGGCGCGAGCAAATCGCAGAATCCGCATTCAAAACTCCAATGCAGGAGCAACACACCCCTGCCGCGAAAACTCTGAATTTCCACTTCCTTCCCGGCGAGGTCAAGGAGGACGAACGCGGGGAAAGGCGTCTCCACGGAAAGCCCCATCGGTTGATGGTCTGAATCGCGGTCTGCCGGAATCGAAGCAAACCGGCTAACAGTCTGCTCTAGCTGATCCAGGCGGAGTAAGATCCGGCCCTGCTGCTTTACCAGTGCATAGAAACCGCAGAAGAGACAGACCAGAATCACCGACAGCAGCACTATCGTGGTCACCGGATGAACGCTCCTTGCGTCCGACAAGGACAAGCACCAGTGCGTACAACCCAGGGTCCGAACCGAAAGGCGGCCTGAGACGAGGCTTACAGGGAAAGCCACCCCAAATCTGGGTCGCAATATTGCACCCTTGGGACACGATTGTCAAGTTGAACCGCTAGGTGCTGCCAATTGTGCTGGCGCAATGCCTGATCCCGGACTTAAAGCATCACGAGGTTTATGGGCAGCCCAGTTCTGGTTCTTCAAGATGACCTTCGAACATAGGCCAAAGTCCTGCCCGAAGAGTCCGACCTTGGAGAACTACCCTGGCCCGTCCCGAGCCCCTACACTTGTCCGACTACAAGCCTGAACAAGGGAGGTGTGGGGTGCACTTGCAATGGTTCAATCAGCACGCCATTCCATCCCTGATTGTGGCCTACATCCCACTGGTGGCGACCGTGGCGACCACAATTCTCAGTCTGGTGTTGGCTCGAGCCACGCTGCGCTACGCCGAAGCCAGCGACAAGAGTCTCGCGCTGGCGCGGGAAGCTTTTGATCGGCAGTGGTCACCCGAGTTGCATATCAAGCTTGAAAAAGTTTCTTCCCGTCAGGCAACGATCGTAGTCACGAACCTGGCGAGGATCTCCGTTCTGCTGCAAATGATTCAGTTCCGACGGCTGTCAATGGCTGTACCATCCTTGCGTTCGTTCCTCAATGAACCATTGGTCGGCGGGAACACGTGGAACGAGGAGCTAGGAAAAACATCTGTTTGCGTGTACCGGTGACGATTATCAGGGCCAAATTGCCGTGTCGATTACCTTCTATGCATCGGGCCGCTTGTTCCGAACTGATTGGTTTCGTTTTCACATCGAGGTAAAGCGGGGAGAGATTCTGCGGCTGGCACCGGTCAATGTGGCGGCGCGCCGGGTGAAGGTACTAGATGCCACGGGTAAGTCACGTGAACTGGTGAAGGATGTAGTCGTGGCGACCAGCGAGAAGGTGTAATCGTCCGCGGGTTCGTCCCTCACTAAGGCAATGGATTTCGGCCCGTCAAGGTCCATTGCTGACGAAGAAACGTGGAAAGAGCGGAGGTATCCCGAAATGCCTCAGTCCCACCTTCTTTCGTAACGGAATAGGCCGCAGCGATGTTGGCGAATGCGAGACAGTCTTCGAGCTTCGCCCCGGTTAGATAAAGGTGTATGAATCCGGCATCGAAGGTATCTCCGGCGCCCACATCATCAACGAGCTTTACCGTGGGCGGAGCGAGACTCCACTGCTCATCGCCGGACCGGCAAATTGCAGCAGATGAGCCACGCTTCACCACGACAACCTTGCTCAATCCGGCGAGCTGATTAATCGCCTGGGACAGATCGGTCGTCCGGGCAATTTTCTTGGCTTCACGATCATTGGGAAAGAAGACGTCAACGAATTTGAGGACGTCGAGCAAGTCTTTCCCCCACTGATCCTCTGGATCGTCGTTGGTATCGAGCGAAGTTGTCAGGCCCGCCTCCTTCGCCTGGCGGAACAGGTTGAGAATCCGGGGCCGTAGCGCGCGATGAAGAAAATAAGAGGAGACGTGTAGATGTTTGGCCTTGCGTACGTACTCAAAATCGATGTCCGAATACTGCATCTCGAACATCGTTCCCGGGTAAGTCAAGATGTAACGCTGACGACTCTGCGGGAGCACGACCGTCACGCCAGTGGAAATCTTGCCGGGAGCCTGCTTGATGCGGCTGACATCGACACCCGCTGCTAACAGGCGTTCGGTGGCGATCTTCCCAAGCGGATCGGTACCGATCTTCGAAATGAAACTCACCTGTGTCCCGAGCGCGGACAGGTTGTGCGCGAAAATTGCCGAAGAACTTCCAAGCGTCAGTGCCAGACCCGTGGCTAGATGTTCGCGGTCGAGCACGAGGTCCTTGGGCAAGCCATAAAGAATCAGATCGAGATTAAGTTCACCGACAACGCAAACGCGGTTCATCAAAGATCCCTTCTAAAGTCAGCTCTAAAACTCAGGAGTGGATGGTGACATTTTGGACTACGCGGCTGATCGCGCCCGTGGGGCTGGGGCAATCCGGCTTCAGGTTTAATTTCAATGACGAAAATAGACCGAGAAGTTGCCCAAACATAACGTCGAGCACAGGACGATATTCATCCGGGATACCGAACACGGATGATGGGGCCACCATGTGCTCGGCGTACGAACCTTTTGCGGGAGCCCCGGCACCCGCAACCACAATTCGCGTTCGAACCAAATGCTTGCGGCCGATCTCTTGCAACAGATCGCGCTCGTACTCCTGGACCCGTAAGTCACCAGAAAGCAGACAAACAAATAACGTATCGTGGTCCAGGGCAGCCATGGGCCCATGACGCAACCCGAGCGCGGATTCCGACATAGTCAACACTTTGCCGGCGGTTAATTCCAGCAGCTTAAGCGCGCACTCTCGGGCTGCCTCCCGCAGCGGGCCGGATCCGACAAAGCAAGCCTTCTTGAACTGCTCATCAGCGAGGGATTTCGTGCAGTCGGCCGCAGTGGGTAGCAGGCTGCGTCCCGCCTGGACTAGTCGATTCAGGATGGACTCGTAGGCATGCGGATCAGCAGCATTAGCGAGGCACTGCCCGAACACGGCCATGTTGGAGAACGAGCTTGTCATCGCGAGGCCCCGATCATTGACGGCATCGTCGAGGCAAATGGCAAGTCGACGCGGGGTGCTGGCGCTTTCACGAAACATCTTCCCATCGACATTACAGGTGACGATCAAGTGGTGGATGTCAGGTCTGTTCGCGCAAGCATCTTCCAGAACAGCCACGCCCTCGGGGCTGTCGCCCGAGCGCGAGAACGAAATCCAAAGATACTTGCTTCCGGGAATGGTCAGCGAATCCCTGTGCGTGAGGAGATCGGTGCTGGGGACAGCGGCGACTTCGCATTGCCATTTTTGGCGAAGCAGATTGGCGATGGAGCAGCCGATATAGTCGGAGGTTCCTGCCCCGATCAGGAACACAGTTGCCCGCTTTACAAACTCAGCGCCGAGTCCCGCCGCTTTTAGGAACTCACGGATTTCGGGCAACCTGCTCTTGAATAGCTGGAAAGTGGAAAGCCAGGTATCAGGTTGCTGGGCAATTTCGGCGGGCGTGTGTACGATGCCGCGAGCAGCCTTCTCGCTTTCCGACAGGCTCAACAGTTGGGAAAGGGCATCCACGCGTTTCGTTGCTCCTTCGCTGCTCTTCACGGCTCGTACCAAAAGACTGCCGCTTTATCGATTTTCGGCAGCCTGAAAGTCCGTCCTGCACTCGTCGCCTCGCCGTTAATGGTCTCGGCGTCCCCCAGGAACGGAAGAAAAACTCCATGCCCCGTGTTTGGCCCTGAAATTGTAATTTCCACGCCGGTTTGGGGAGTTTGCACGGGAATCTCTCGCGCACGCAGGCCGGCGAAGTTCGCCAGAAACACATGAGGTTTGCCATTAACTTGAGCGATCGACGTAGCCAGTATCGGCGACCCAATAACGCTGACCTTCGTTTGCAATTTCAGACTTTGCAGAAACTCGTTTTCTCGGTCCGGCTTGGTTCCTTCAAAGTCTCTTTCCAGGGATTCCATGTATTCCTTCCCCGGACATTTGCTGAACCGAATTAAATTCACGCCGGAGAGGCCAACTGCATCTTCGCCGGTGATGATCAAGGTCTTACCACTATTAACGAACTTCGCGAGCGAGTCTTTTTCCTCCTTGCCAATGATCCGTACATCAGGAAGCACAAGCGTGCCGCCTTGAAATTCTGCAAGGGTACGCGGAGTGACGATCTGGAACTCCAGATGCTTCTGCATGAGCAGAATAAGAACTCCGCGGTAAGAGGCGACAAAGTCGTCAGCGAAGAAATTGCGCGTCGCAGGAGAGAAATAAACACCCAACGGAGCGATCGGCACCCTTGGGGAATACAGTGTCTGCTCGTGAACTTTGATCCAACTAAAGATCTTCCTGCGCGTTGGTGGATCGTTCGAACCGGCCATGGAGTGGCCTGGCGCATCCCAAAAGTTCGCTCCTGCCATGGCCTCGGACGCAGCAAGGTTCATCATTGACTCGCGTTTGTCGACTTCCTTGTCGCCGTCCCACGAGTAGTTGAGTATCCAGGTCGGCTTGCCTTCCGCAAAGGCTTGGAACGAGTGCATGCCCACCTGATAACAAAACCAATCGAGCGGCGTGCGAGAAGCTGCCATGTGCTCGCCACTTCCGAACTCATATTCGTGGGCGATGGCGTCGACGATCGGATAAAGGCTATAGACGTCTGCACCGACGACCGGCACTTCGCTTTCAATGCCGGGATAGATTTCAGGAATAGTCTTGATCGCCGGATTGACTGACTTCGCGGTGCGATCGATCTCCTGCACGAAGTCGGTTATAGCTTGCATTCTGAAATCCACCCACTTCTGAAAGCCCGGATCTGAGAAGTCGCCAAGCTTAATTTTGCGGGCGTCCAATCCAGTTTTCTCTCGAAACGCATCGACGGTGTAGTTGTCGAAACTGGCCCAGGTATGCTCCCAGCCGTCGAAGTGCGTCATCCAGTAAGGAACATCGACGTAAATTCCGTCGATGCCGGTTTCGGCGATCTGGCGAACGCGTTCCATATAGATCTTGCGCCATTCGCGCGCAAATGGGGTGATCCAAACGTCCTCGTCTCCTTTCTTGATCCAGAAAGCTGCATTCCCGCCGAACAGCGCTGGTTCTCCGGTCATTTTTCGTTGCACCCAGTCAGGATGGTCCTTGTAAACGGTGTGCGAACTCTTATCCGCATTTGCCGTGATGCATTCGGTGCCCGCAATGTAAACGAAAGCGTGATTCCCGGCAGCGTGGGCATCCGCAGCGACCGCACGGATTGCCTTCAGTTTTTCTTCGGGATGCAGGAAGCTCTCGTATCGCCCTTCGATGTCGTTGTCCACCTCAATGCCGAAGACGCCATCCTCCTGGGCGCTGCGAACAATTTCTCCGGCATTGTCGCCACGAAGTCCGTATGCGCCGATGCGAACGAAGTGGGTCCAATCCTGTTCCGATCGATCGGCGGCAAAAACAGTCGCCACCAGCAGCAGGATCGCCAGTTGTGGGAGTTTCTTCATGACTGTTAGAACTCGAAGCGCACTCCCAATTGCCCGTGACGTGGTGTGCTCCCCATTGCGGTGGAACTAACCAGCCCAAAGGTTGAATCTCCGTAAAGAGTGTCGGGCGGAGCAAAGCGCGGAGTGTTAAAGAAGTTGAAGAACTCGCCGCGAATCTCCAATTTCATGCCCTCTCGGGGAACGAAAGCTTTCTCAATCGAAAGATCGATGTTGTGAATTCCGTCGGCTCGAAGGTTCGAAAAGTAGCGAGGCGCGTTGCCCGGTTGCTCAAATCCTGGGTCGGCAAAGCAGTTCGCATTGAATGTACTCAGTGGATTTGCGGACGCGCCGCTGAACGCCGAGGCATGAGCGCTGACACCGCTATTCGGATTGCAGATCACATTGGGACGCTGGTTGCCATCGTCCAGCGTAGGCTGTGACATTCCGATATCGATCGGCTGGCCGCTCTGGAAAGTGAGAATGGTCGAGACGGTCCAACCGCCAACCACTCCGTCCAGCACACGGTTCATGTCGCGGCCGATCCATCTTCCCCGGCCAATCGGAGCATCGGCAATAATGGCCATCGCTAAGCGATGCGTCGCATCATTGGCGCTGATCGAGTGTTCGGCCTTCAGATTGTCCAGTTCCTGCGGATTATCGGAGGCAAACGAACCGAGGAACGCGTTTCGCCCAACCGAGGAGTCGTCGGTTGACTTCGCGAACGTATATCCCCCTTCGAAGCTGATGTAGTGGCTGGTGCGTTTCTCAAACCTAACCTGCAGGGCGTTATAGAAGGATTCCGCCTCGAGCAAAGGAAGACCTTCGAAATTGCCGTCGAATTGAGGGTAGGGGCGGAGCAGATTAATCAGCGGGATCTGCTGATTGTTGTAGAGCGAATCGGGCTCGTTGAAAATAGCATTCGAGCCCTGGAAAAGCGGGAAAAATGGGTTGTTCACAGTGTTATGGAGTTGGTTGTACAGAGCGAGAGTGTTGTACTGCTCGCGCACCGACGAAGCGATGAAGTTGCGGTCACGTGTTGAAGGACCGCAGCCGCAAATGCCTCCTTCTCCGCCCCATGGCAAGTGAATGCTATGGTTGGCGGAATAATCCGCGGAAACCACCAACTGCCCCGGCAGCAATCGTTGGACACCCAGGCTCCATTGGTAGACGTCGGCGTTCTGCGCCTGCGTGGTGCCCAAGTCATTTAAGTTGGCGAAGCCCCAGTCTGCCAACGGCCCATATTTCGTGCCTTGCGGAAGAGGTAAGCCCGCGGGAAACGGATTCTCGAAGGTCGCATAGCGAGTTTGAAAATTGTCCTGCGTGAAATAAACGATGCCGTCTTTGCGGAAGGCCGTTCCCGGATACTGAAAATTGGTCGCGACGCTCATCCCGTAGTAAATGCCAGCCCCGCCACGAACAACGGTATTCTTGTCGAGTTCATAGGCAAAGCCAAGGCGCGGGCCCACATTATTCCGGTCCACCGGGACGGTGCGCTTGTTCGGTGTTGCAAACTCGGTTGTTCCCAATAAGGGCCCTGAGATTAAAGGCAGGCCTGGCACCGTTACGCCGCTGTTCCCCGTGAAATCGCTGAACTGAATACGGTTGTAGCGCTCGTCGTAGGGCGTGCTCCATTCGTAGCGCAAGCCGAGATTCAGAGTCAGCCGTGGCGTGACCCGCCAATCGTCCTGCGCATAAAAGCCGGTTTCTTTCGATTTATTGAAAACCTCCGGGTAAATCGAGATGCCGCCATAGTCGCCCATGCCAACCAGAATGTCGGCGAACGGATTTCCCTGATCGGGATTGTTGTCACCGATCACATTTTCGGTTACGTTCTGCGCGAAGTGAAAATACCCGGTCGGATAGGAGGGCTGCCGAAAGTTGTTGAAGAAGAGGCGTTGCTCGCCACCGAATTTGAAATTGTGCTTGCCGTGCGTCCATGAAACGGCCGAAGAATACGAATACAAAGTATGCGCGAACTTGGTATCGACACAGCATTGGTCGAAAAGTGAGGTCCAAGGGGAATCGACCAGGATGCCAGGCATCCGTGAAATTCCGGCATTGGCAGTGTCAAGCAGTGATGGAAATCCAACGGAGGTCGCCGAGGGATACTGCGTATAGCCCGGGGCGTACGCGCGATCGACCGCGAAGCGACTGCTCAGCAACAGCGTTGGTTTGATGGTCCAGTCATACTGCAGTCCGGCATTGTTCACTACGGTGAGTTGGTTAAGGCCGTCGTTATATTCTCCATCGCCAAAGATCGTCGGCACCGAGTTGAAGGCGTGAGCATGGCTGTATCGTCCAGCCACGTGCATCTTGTCGTTCAGTTGTTCATCGATCTTCACATCGAACTGCAGGGACTTAGTGTACGAAGTCGTGTTGTCCCGGAAATTGTTCGTGCCATCCGGGTTGCCGGGCTGGTTTGGCATTGGATACAGGGCAAGAATCTTCTGCCCGATCGCATCCTGCTCCGTCAGGGGGATTTTGTTCCCTGGAAAGGCTGGCCGGATTCCGGTCGTGACACCGCCCGTCGGCACCGGATTGAAGATCAGATCCGGAACCACATTGCCTGTATTCGGATCGGTGATCAGCGTCTGCGAAAAGTCCCCCTTCCGCTCGAGCGCAGTGGGAACGGTCGCAACGATGGGCACAGGATCGTTTTCGAGTACGCGCTCCATGTCGACGAAGAAGAAAGTCTTGTTCTTGCGGATCGGTCCTCCTAGCGAGAAGCCATATTGATTGCGCGAGTGATCCGGACGTGGCAATCCCGCTTGGTTGCTGAAGAAATCGTTCGCATCCAGAACACCGTTTTGGCCGAACCACCAGGCGCTGCCGTGAAGCGCGTTGGTTCCGCTCTTCAAGGCCATGTTGACGACGGTCCCACCATTGCTACCGAATTCGGCGGAGAAGGCGTTGCTCTGGACCTTAAACTCTTGCACCGCTTCCACCGACGGTTCGTAGTAAACGTTCGAGTTCCCGCCTTCGCCCTGTTCCGGGGCGCTGATGAGGGCTCCATCCATGCGCACCTCAGCGGTGGCGTTGCGCTGCCCGTTCGAGACAAAGTTGGTACCGGCGGGGTAGTTGTCAGCGGTTCCCGACCCCGCCGCTTCGCTGACCCCGGCGTTCAGAAATACCAAACCGAAGAAGTTGCGGTTTAGGAGCGGAATCTCTTTCACATATTGGTTGGTGATATCGGTTCCAAGTGAAGAGGTTTCCGTATCCAGCAAAGGAGCGGCCTCGGTCACTTGGACTTCGGTGGAAGTCGCGGCAGGTTTCAAGGTGAAGTCCAGACTCGTTTCCTGATCCACCGCCAGAACGACACCCTTCTTTTCGACAGTCTGAAATCCTTGCGCTGTGGCCTTCACGGTGTAGTTCGAAGGCCGGAGGGCTCGCAGGATGTACTCGCCCGAGTGGTTGGTCTTTGCGGTCTGCGAAGCATTGGTGCCGACCTCGGTGATGGTAATAGTGGCGTCAGGCAAAACCGCTCCTGTCGCGTCAGTCACCAACCCACGGATCTGCGCCTGATAGCTGGCCTGTCCGAAGGTCGCAATTCGCATAGTGAGAAGGAGGCAAAGAAGGAGAGGGATTATCCGGCAATTCAACCGCATCGCGAGACCTCCGAAACCTGCAGTGTTTCGTATGCTTGCGTTTTAGTACTTTTACTTTCGTTTATACTGAGCTGTCAAGCGTAAAATGCAACCTCGCATTGTACGGTGAGTCTATGCTCAACGAAGAACGCCGGCGGCTGATTCTGGACCACCTCGACCATAACGGACGGGTGTTGGTCGCTGATCTGGCCAGAGAGTTTCGCACATCCCAGGTTACGATTCGCAAGGATCTCGACGTTCTCCATGCCACGGGGCGCATTCACCGTACACACGGCGGCGCTTTGCCCGCACGCAAAAGCGCTCTGGAAGATCCAACCTTGCGGGAGAAGGAAAAACTGCACCGGAAGGAGAAGCTGCAGATCGCCGCGGCGGCAGCCCGCATGGTGAAAGAAAGTCAGGTGGTGATCCTGGATTCGGGAACCACCACGACGGCCATTGCCAAGGCTCTTCGCCAATTTACCAACCTCACAATCATTACAAACGCGGTGAACATTGCCGCTGAGCTTTCGGGCTCGTCACTCGAGGTAATCCTGACCGGCGGAACGCTGCGAAAAAATTCATTTTCGCTGGTGGGGCCGATCGCCGAAGAGACCTTGCGGCGCCTCAATGCCGACATTCTTTTTCTGGGAGTGGACGGCTTCGATGTCCACTATGGACTCAGCACTCCAAACCTGCTGGAAGCCAAAGTGAACCGCGCGATGATGGAAGTGACGCGGATTTCGGTTGCCGTTTGCGACTCCAGCAAGTTCGGACGACGCAGCCTGTCATCGATCGCTCCACCGTCGGCAGTGCATCACCTCATTACTGACCGCGGGATCCCCAAGTCTGATCTGGCTGCTGTCAGGAAAGCCGGCATCCAGGTCACGCTGGTTTAGCGTTTGGCGGCAGGCGCTTCGTGGAACTGCGCGAACATTTTCTCTGCGTTCTTGTGATAAATCTTTTCCAGAACCGTGTCGGGTAGCTCCAGACCGTAGATTTTCCAGCGGCCCTGTCCAGGGTAGCCCCAGTAATCGAAGGATTCGTCGGCAGTTTCCAGCCACCGGAAATGGTTGCGGTACATCTCCTCTTCCATGCCGTTATCGGTGCCAAACATGATGCGATCTTGATATTTGATAAAGAATTCGCGGGCGCGTCGTGGCTGCCGGCCGAGTTCCGCCTCTCGCGCGCCGAACTCGACCATCACGTTCGGGAGCGTGTCCAGTAAATGCGAAACATAGTCGAGGTTTTCGGGCCAATTCGCCATGTGCAGTGCAACGAAGGTTGTATGCGGATGCTTTGCGAACATCCGGTCGCGTGCCGCAAGAAGTGATTCTTTGCTGGGAAACTGCGGGCCATAGAAACTCCAGTCCGGATGCTCAATCAGTTCCTCGTAGCGCTCATTGTGATCATCGATTGGATGGAAGAACGCTTCTGGATCGCTAACGTGAATGGACACGGGAATCCCGAGCCGCCCACATTCCTCCCAGATGGGATCCAGGCGCGGGTCATCGATCGTCACCAATTTCCCGGACTTATCGCGGATGCTCAGGCCCAGATCTTTTAGCTGTTTGAGGCCGCGCGCGCCGCGGGCGACGGCATCATCAAGGTTCACAACCATCTCCTGACTGAAATTGGGATCGTCAATCTTGCTCCAATCAATTTGGGAGAAAACAATGAAGCGCCCAGGGTATGGTTTCACCATCTCGTCGATGACGTGCTGCAGTTTGTCGCCCCACATGCCAGTC